>SMVB01073037.1_pt1 | contig 13862 bp, 9 predicted proteins | sample 2456461 | NCBI WGS metagenome assembly SMVB01 (sample SAMN11095934, study PRJNA526329) | marine sediment metagenome | biome: Marine sediment; feature: Surficial sediment; material: Deep marine sediment; isolation source: Hadal surficial sediment | place: Pacific Ocean | collected 2014-05 | depth 0-1...
CATGAACTACCTTTCATCTAGCACCGCCTCGCTGGAAAAAGGGGTCTGACCCCGGATTTCGGCTAAATTTTCATCCCTGAAAATCGCCCCTGGCTGAATCTTTCACTCGGCGTCCAAAAGGCCTGACAAGACCTATCCAGACTACGCTGTGCTTTCGATGCTGCCGGGGGCCTTACACCAGGATGCGTCGGATGATGTCGTAATAGGTGGTCTGGAGGCGATCGAGATCGGCGACGGGGGTTCGTTCGTCGATTTGGTGGATGGTGGTGTTGACCAGGCCCAGTTCGAGGACTTCTGTTCCCAGGGGGGCGAAAAAGCGGCCATCCGAGGTGCCACCGCCGGTGTTTAGCTCCGGTTCAGTTTTCAGAATTGAGGTAACGGCTTCGCTTACGGCTTCACGGAGCTTACCCGGCTGGCTGCGAAACGGCTCGCCCGATACGTTCCATTCCAGTTCAAAATCATTGATTTCATGTTCGATGAGTAAATCCTCGAAGCGTGATTTAATACTATCTGCCGGGGACTTCGGTCCGTTGCGGAAGTTGACCCGTAATTCAACATTAGCCGGAGTGACGTTAGTGGCGCCTGTGCCGCCCTTTATGCTGGCCACCTGGCAATGGCTGGCGGGAAAATCTTCGTCCCCTGTGTCCCATTCCATATTGACCAGTTCATCGAGGAACGGTGCTATGCGGTGTGCCGGGTTGTCGAGGTTCTCGGGGAAAGCGGTATGTCCCTGTACGCCATTCACCTGCAGGCGGGCATGGATGGATCCCCGGCGGCCCACGCGGACCGTATCGCCCAGGGTTTGCCGGCTGGAAGGCTCGCCGACCAGGCAGTAGTCCGGGCGCCACTTACGGTATTTCAACTGCTCAACAACCCGTACAACGCCGTCCACCGCTTCGCCTTCTTCGTCACTGGTCAGCAGCAATCCAATTTGCCCCGGGTGTTCCGGATGTTGCAGTGCAAAATTCTCCAGTGCTACGACCATCGCTGCGACTGCACCTTTCATATCAGCCACACCACGGCCATATAATTCGCCGTCCTTTTCACCCGGTTGGAACGGCAGGAAAGTCCACATTTCCTCCGGCCCGGTGGGAACAACATCGGTGTGACCAAGGAACCACAGGGACGGCGAGCCATTTCCATGGGTGATCAGCACATTGCTGACATCCCCGCACAGAAACCACTCCACATCAAAACCCAGAGGCAGTAAGCGCTCTGAGATAAGGCGCTGGCATCCGGCGTCCTCGGGCGTAATGGATGGCCGCGCCACCAACTCCTTGGTCAGTTCGAGGACCTGAGACATGTTCAAATGACCCTGTTGCTACTCTGCATGGCGCAGTATTTCATTGATGCTGGTTTTGGCCAGGGTCTGTTCATCGACCTGTTTGACGATCACCACACAATAAAGGGAATGGCTTCCATCCTCGGCCGGCAAGGTACCCGGTACGACCACGGACCCGGCTGGAACGCGTCCGTGTATGATTTCACCTGTCTCGCGGTTATAGATTCGGGTGCTTTGACCAATGTACACACCCATCGACAATACGCTGCCATGTTCAACAATCACGCCCTCGACCACTTCCGAACGCGCGCCGATGAAACAGTTGTCCTCAATAATGGTCGGTGATGCCTGAAGAGGTTCCAGCACGCCACCGATCCCCACGCCACCGGAAATATGCACCTTACGGCCAATCTGTGCGCAGGAACCTACCGTAGCCCAGGTATCCACCATCGTGCCGGCACCGACATGGGCGCCGATATTGACGTAACTGGGCATGAGGACGACGTCATGGCCGATATGAGCGCCGCGACGTACGGTCGCCGGGGGGACAATACGGGCGCCAATTTCACCGATCTGATGACCAAAGTCGCTCCCCCAACGAAGTGGAAGTTTGTCAAAAAAATGCGTGTAACCTGCCCCGATGACTTCGTTCTTGTGGACTAGAAACGACAGCAGGACGGCTTTTTTCAGCCATTGATTCACCCGCCATTCACTGCCCTCACCGGTCGGCTCAGCAACCCTTAATTCGCCGGTTTCCAAACCATTGAGGCATAGCTCAATGGCACGCGCCACTTCCGGGGGCGTTCGCGAAGGTGACAGCTCCGCCCTGCCCTCCCATGCGGACTCGATTATCGTCTTGACCGATTCTTTGTCATCTTGGCCGTTTTCGTGGCTTTTTCCGTGCAGATTCATGATGAGTTTTTCAAGCTCCCAAGTGTTCGCTTATTAACCGGCTCAGTGTTTTCCGGGCCTCGTTCGACAGTGGTTTATTGTGCGAGTCGCTGATCAGGAAGGTATCTTCAACCCGCTCACCAAATGTGGCAATGCGAGCATTGTGCACCTGTATGCCCTGTTTGAAAATAGCTGCGGCAACACGGGATAACAAACCCGGCTGATCATTACACTCCAGGTTTAACACAGTTCCCTCGCCGTCCGGGTCTTTGGAAAAAGCAATTTGGGGCTCTGAAGTGAAATGGCGATGCCTTCGTGGCATGGATCTTTGCACTGGAGTTCGTAATGTACTTTCTGTAGTCGCCACTTCAAGTCGGCCGACGAGATCTACCGCATCCAGTGCATTGAGTACATCCCCATGTTGGTCCATCAACTGGAACAGGTCGAAACTCCTTCCCTCATTGGTGGTCAGAATCCGGGCAGAAAGAACGTTTATTCCCATTTCATCAAGCACCGAGGTGATGGACGCAAAAAGACCGTTATTATCCGCCACACAAACCAGTAATTCAGAGACTCCGTGAGGCTGTACATCACGCACTGCGATCTGTGTTTCCCGCCCCCCCATTTCAATCACGGTTTCGGTCGCCCACTCCAGCTGATCCGGGCTCAGCCTCCAAAACGCATACTCGGGCAAAGTACTCCATATCCGGCTGATTGCCTGGTTCGGAATTCCGCGTCTCAGCAGACGGCTGAGAGCCGTTGAACGTGTTTCCCGTATACGTGTTGCCCGCTTGAGGGGGTTTTCAAGGCCACGTCTCAAGGCGTTACCGGCGGCCAGGTAAAGATCCCAGGTCAGGCCGTTCTTCCAGCTGTTCCAGAGCTTGGGACTGGTTGCTGCAATGTCGGCAACGGTCAACAGGTAAAGGTGATCGAGGTATCGTGTATTACCCATGATTTCCGCAAAATTCTGTATATTTATGGGATCAGACAAGTCTTTCCGTTGCGAAGTCTGGGACAACAGCAAGTGATGTTTTACCAGCCAGGTAACCATTTCAGTATCAGCCGGGTCCAACTCCAGCCGGATACAGAATCGCTCCGCATCCAGCGCACCCAGCTCGGAATGATCGCCTCCACGGCCCTTGGCAATATCGTGAAAAATGGCCGCAATATACAGCAACTCCGGCTTGGCAATTCGTTTAAAGACCTGACGCGCGTACGGAAACCGGTCACGGTATTTTCCATACGCAAAACGTCTCAGATTGCGCACCACAAACAAGGTATGTTGATCGACCGTGTACACATGGAACAGGTCGTACTGCATCCGGCCCACAATGTTCGCAAATTCTGGAATCAGGGCTGCAAGCAAACCGTAACGGTTCATACGCTGCAATTGTGTGTAAACGCCTTCAGGCTGGCGGAGAAGCTCGACAAAGCAACGATTGACTTCCTTGTCGTTGCGGAATTCCGCATCAACCAAATAGAGATGGTCGCGTACCAGGCGGATGGTCGAAGCGGTAATGCCCAGGTATTCGGGCTTACGCGCAAGCAGTACGAAAAGCTCCATCAGCGCCACTGGCCTGCGTACAAAAACAGATGAGTCAACGGTCTCTATAAACCCGTTACGCATGCGAAACTGTGCCTTTACCGGGTCATCACCCAGCACCTCGCCCAATGCTTCGCTGCCTACACCGGCGGGAAATATCAGCGCTTCCTGAAACAGTTGCAACAAGCTTTCATTGAGCCGTTCCAGCCGCATTACGGTACGGTAGTAGCGCTGCATGAACTGCTCTACCGCCAGGTTGTTCTCCTGGTCTTCAAATCCAAAACGATTGGCAATCTGTTGCTGGTAGTCGAACAGAAGACGATCCTCTTCGCGACCGGCAAGCAGATGGAGTGCAAACCGGACCCGCCACAAAAACCGCTGGCCGCCGACCAGGTCACGGTGTTCCGACTCGCTGATAAAGCCATTTTCAACCAGGCCGTGCAAGGTGTTTGCATTGAAGTGGCGCTTGGCGACCCAGGAAATCATCTGAATGTCCCTCAAACCACCAGGGCCCTCCTTGATATTTGGTTCCAGGTTATAGGCAGTTTCGTGATAGCGTGCGTGCCGCTGCTTCTGCTCCTCGCTCTTGGCCAGGAAAAACTCGCTGGCCGGCCACAGCATCCCGGTTGAAATTGCGGTTCGCATCTCATCCAGCAACAGTTTTCCTCCCGCCAGCAACCGCGATTCCATAAAGGTTGTTACCGTAACAACATCCTCTCGCGATCCTTCAGCGCATTCCTGTACGGTACGAACACTGTGTCCGAGGTAGAATCCAGCATCCCAGAGCAATTGGACAAAGGATTCGATTTCGCTCCGGGGTATCGACTTCCCCAGGTTGTTATCAAGCAGAATCAGTAAATCAACATCAGAATGGGGGTGTAGTTCACCCCGCCCAAAACCCCCGACCGCGACCAGGCTGATGTCTTCGGAAAAAGGAACCAGGCTGTTCCATGCCAGTAACAGCAATTGCTCGACAACCCAGGCCCGCGCGTGAACCAGTTGAATGACGTCATCACCAGCCCAGAATTTATCTGCCAGCTGTTGGTCGGCCGGTTTGAGTGCGCCGCGGACAAACTCCCTGAGTTCAGCGATTTTTTCCCGCGCTACACCTGCCGCCTGCTGGTCGATAAGCTGCAACTGGCGGGAGAATGACTCGATCGCGGCCAGGTCCAGACATCCCCTTGAAGCTGGAGGCGCCGACAGCCGCTCGTTCATGCTAGTGCTCCTTCAACATGATAACTACAAGGAGTGATTAGAGATCGTCGCCAGGAAGGCGTGTGAGTACTTCGTAACCATCATCGGTAACGGCAATGGTATGTTCCCATTGAGCAGACAGGCTGCGATCCCGGGTCAGGACGGTCCAGCCATCCGGCAACAGTTTTGTCTCCCGTCGCCCCAGGTTGATCATGGGCTCAATGGTGAACACCATGCCCGACACAATCTCTTCCCTGGTACCAGGCCGGCCATAGTGCAAAACCTGCGGTTCTTCGTGAAAGCCTTCACCGATCCCATGTCCGCAATACTCCCTTACAACGGAACAGCCCTGGCTTTCAGCGTATTTCTGGATTGCATTACCGATATCACCCAGGTGGACACCAGGCCGCACCATTTCAATACCGATGACCAGGGAACGGTATGCAATGTTACAGATGCGCTTGCCCTTGATGGTGGATTTGCCAAGCAGGAACATCTTGCTGGTATCGCCGTGCCAGCCATCCTTGATGACGGTGATATCGATATTAACGATATCGCCATCCTTCAGCCGCTTGTCGCCCGGAATGCCGTGGCATATCACGTGATTGACCGAGGTGCAGATCGACTTGGGAAAGCCCCGGTAATTCAGTGGTGCGGGAATAGCATTTTGCGTTTTTGTTATGTACTCATGGCAAATATCATCCAGTTCCCCGGTGGTGATTCCGGGCTGAACATGAGGTCGAATCATCTGCAAAACCTCGGCGGCCAATTGACCGGCAACCCGCATTTTGTCAATTTCGTGTTTGGATTTTAAAACAATTCCCATATTTTTCTGCGACGATGTGAAATCCCGTAATGTCTTGAACACGATGGATTCTGTTTGGGAGCCAGTTGGTTCACAGCAACAGCTTCCCTGAAAAGATTTATTGTACATGTCTTTTGCCCTATGATTTTTACTGGAATTGCTGGGATACTATTCAGCTGTCAGAATGGTACCCGGCCATTGGTTTTATTGGGCCAGGAGTATTTGGAGAAAAACCTTGATAAATAAGATTGTCAGATATTTTCTGCCTGTGGGTCTGATTATCCTGTCGCTGGTACTTGTTTCCGTCCTGATTGCGGTGAATAAGGCAAAGCGGCCGGAACGCAAGGAAGATGCCCCAGTGGCAATCATGGTCGAGGCCATCCCGGTTGAGCGGGTCTCTTTGAATCTGTCCGTATTTTCACAGGGCAGCGTCGCGCCGCGCACCGAAACCACCCTGGTGGCTGAAGTTGCAGGAATCATCGTCAAGGTCTCACCCAACTTTGTTGCCGGTGGCTTTTTTCGCAAGGGAGAGAGCTTGCTGGAAATTGACCCCAGCGATTACCTGGCCGGCCTGAAAAGAGCGCAGGCAAATCTGGCTTCACGCAAAGCCCAATTTGCTGATCAGAAGGCGCGTGCTGACCAGGCCCTGAAAGACTGGAACAACATGGGCCGCAAAGGCAAGCCATCGGACCTGACGCTGCGCAAACCCCAACTGGCAGAGGCACGGGCAAACGTCCAGGCGGCCGAGGCAGATTTACAGAAAGCACAACGGGACCTCGAGCGAACTCACATCAAACTGCCTTATGACGGCCTGGTCCGGACCAAACAGGCTGATATCGGACAATATGTAGCCCCCGGAACGCCGTTGGGCAAGACCTTTGACATCGATACGGTGGAAATCCGACTGCCCTTATCGGCCAACGATGTTTCGTACCTGGACTTGCCTTCGGCCACCGACCCGACAGACAAAGCCAGGCTGAAGGTAACCTTGACAACAGGAAGCAGCCATTCTGAGCTGCAATGGCAAGCGGAGATCATCCGCACCGAAGGAGTCATTGATGAAAAAAGCCGTGTCACCTATGCCGTGGCCCAGGTTGTGGATCCGTACGGAGTGCTGGGACAAAGCAAACAGGCCGAACTAAAGGTCGGAACCTTTGTACGGGCTGAAATCCAGGGCCGGAGGGCGAACAATGTTTACAAGCTTCCGCGCGGCGTTCTGCGTTCCGACAACACCGTGCTGGTTGCCGATGCGGAGCGAAAACTGGTCATAAGGCAGGTCAATGTCCTTCGCGCTGAGCCCCGCTGGGTTTACATTCACGACGGCATTGAGGAAGGCGACATGGTGATCACCACCACGCTGGACGTTGCCATACCCGGCACGCAACTGGCTATCAGCGGCGAGGATACTGCGGCATCGACACCGGCCTCACCCACAGACAATCCAGACCCGGGCCCGACTACAGATCAATGAACAAGGGGCCCTATGCAGCAATGATCAACTGGTTCGCACGCAACCACGTCGCGGCTAATTTGTTGATGGGTATTTTGCTGTTGGGTGGTGTTTACTCAGCCTTTACGATCAAGAAGGAAATTCAACCGGCGATTGAGGTAGACATCATCACTGTCGTTGTACCTTTCCTTGGCGCGACCCCCGAAGACGTTGAGGAAGGCGTCCTTATAAAAATTGAGGAAGCCGTGCAGGACATCGAAGGCATCAAGGAGATCATCGCCACTGCGGTGCGCAATTCCGGAACCGTCAGCATCGAGGTCGAATCGGAATATGAGGTGCTGGATATCCTCGACCAGGTAAAGGGCCGCGTAGACGCCATATCCACGTTCCCGGACAATACTGAAAGGCCTGTATACACGCGGGTGCAGTTCCAACAACAAGTATTACTCATCACCGTGTCCGGGGAGATTGACGAGCGCACGATTAAGGAGTTTGCCAAGCAGATCCGAAATGAAATCGTGAGCATTCCCGGCGTGACCCGGGCTGAGGTTTTGGGAGGTCGCGATTACGAAATAAGCATTGAGGTCAGCGAATTCACGTTGCAGGGTTACGGCCTGACACTGGCAGAGGTAGCCCAGGCAGTGCGCATGGGGTCGCTGGACTTGCCGGCAGGTTCCATCCGTGCTGATTCCGGCGACATCCTGGTGCGCACCAAGGGCCAGGCCTATGTTGGCTGGGAATTTGAGGATATCGTCGTACGGACCCATGAGGACGGCACACGCTTGTTGCTGAAGGATATTGCAACCATCCGCGATGAATTTATTGAACGTGACCGTTTTTCGGAGTTCAATGGCGAGCCCGCGATCAGCATCCAGGTTTTGTCGGTCGGTAACCAGAGTGAACTCGAAATTGCCGAGAAAGTAAAAAGTTTCATCGTCGAAAAGCAAAAAAATCTGCCGCCTGGCGTTCACATCACCGCCTGGGCGGATACATCCTATTACCTCAAGGGCCGGCTGGACATGATGTTGAAGAACATGGTGGTTGGTGCGGCACTGGTGTTCCTGATCCTGGCCCTGTTCCTGCGTCTGAAGCTGGCGTTTTGGGTGATGGTCGGTCTTCCGATTGCTTTCATGGGTGCATTTTTCATGATGCCCTTTGTTGATGTCACGGTAAATATGCTCAGCCTGTTTGGGTTCATTCTCGTGCTGGGCATCGTTGTAGATGACGCCATTGTCATTGGTGAAAGTGCGTATACGCATATGCGCGAAAAGGGTCACACCACAGAAGTCATTGTTGAGGGCGTGATGATAGTTGCGGTACCGGCCACCTTTGGTGTGTTAACCACCATTGCCGCTTTTTTACCCATCCTGATGGTTACTGGTGTTACCGGGCAATTTTTCGCAGCCGTCGGCTGGGTGGTCATACTTTGCCTGGTGTTTTCGCTGGTTGAATCCAAGTTGATTCTTCCCGCCCATCTGGCTCACATGCATGTGAAGCACTACGAGAAAGAGACCCACAACGTTTTCATTCGCTTCCAACGATTTTTCAGTGAAGGACTGCATCATTTTGTAGATGATTACTATGTTCCGCTACTGGAAAAAGCTCTGAAACGGCGTTATCTGACCCTGTCTATTTTCATTTCCACGCTGATCCTGTCCATCGGTCTTTTGCTGGGGGGGATTTTGCGGTTTGTCTTTTTTCCAGACTTTGCTGCCGATTTTCTCCAGGTATCCATGGAGATGAACGAAGGTACGCCCGCAGCCAGCACACACGCTGCCCTGCGACGCATCCAGGAAGGCCTGGCCGCAGTAGACCGCGAAGTAAGCGAAGAACAGGGTAAGGAGTCCGGAGCAGTGGTCACCAACGTATTGGCCTTCGCAAGAAGTGATACCAGCGGCCGTATCATTGCAGAATTGGTTAAAGACGAAGTGGCCATCATTGATGGCCAGGAAGTACTGCGGCGGTGGCGTGAAAATGTCGGCGAGGTCACCGGCATCAAGACGCTGGGCTTTTCCGGCGCCACGGGAGGGCCAGGGGGCGGCCCGGCCGTTTCTCTCACGCTAACAGGCAGTAATATCGACCAGGTGGCCCGGGCCGCAAAGGAACTGGAACGGCGTATTCGCCTGTACGACGGTATTTATGACGTACGCAACTCCTTCGATCGAGGCACCACAGAAATCAAGCTGAACATAAAACCGGAAGCCGAGTCACTGCGCCTGACACTGGCCGATCTGGCACGCCAGGTGCGTGCAGGATTTTACGGTGAAGAGGTACAACGCATTCAACGCGGTCAGGACGAAGTGAAAGTCATGGTGCGCTTCCCGCGTGATGAGCGTGATTCCGTAGGTTACCTCGACAATATGCGCATTCGGACCCCTGATGGCGGGCGTGTTCCTTTCCATGCAGTCGCAGAGGTTGAGTTGGGCGAAGCACCGCTGCGGATTCAGCGATTTGACCGTGAACGAGCGGTTCGGGTAAGTGCCGAGGTGGACAAGGACCTAGCCGAGCCGGACAAAATTACCGCAGATATTCTTGAAATTGAGTTGCCGGAGGTGATGGCACAATTTCCCGGCGTGAGCTATGAACTCAGCGGATCCAGCCAGGCCGCACAGGAAGTGCAAACGGATCTCATCATGGGTGCTTTTCTGGCCCTGTTCCTGATCTATGCCTTAATGGCTATTCCACTTAAATCCTATGCACAGCCGCTGATTATCATGTCGGTCATACCCTTCGGCATCATTGGTGCGCTGGTGGGACACTGGATCATTGGCATCGAGGTCAGCATGATGAGCTTTTTCGGCATCATTGCCCTGGCCGGCGTGGTCGTGAACGACAGCCTGATCCTGGTCGATTTCGTCAACCGTGAACAGCGCCTGGGCATTCCATTGACCCAGGCGATCAGGGATGCAGCGAGTAAACGGTTCCGGGCCATTGTACTGACCTCTTTGACCACCTTCTTCGGCCTGATTCCCATTGTGCTGGAGACCAGCCTGCAAGCAAAAATTGTTATTCCCATGGCGGTGTCCCTTGCATTCGGCATTCTTTTTGCCACGGTGATCACGCTGTTTCTGATCCCCATCCTCTACCTCATACTGGACGATTTCAAGACATGGTTCAAAGAAGCATGGGGGCACATCATTCCCAGCCGCTGGAGGCGTGATAATACGCATCAGGCCGGGCAGATTTCCTGATGGGCAAGCCTGCCTGCGGGCAGACGGATATTATTGCACTGAGCTCATGTTGAACATCAAACAGATCCTGGTTCAAGCCCGGCAGACACTCGATGGTTCAGCGACAGCCCGCCTGGATACTGAAGTCCTGCTCGGCCATGTACTGTCCTCTTCCAGGGCAATGCTTTATGCAAATTCCAGCACCGGCGTACCCGCAGATAAGCTGGATGAGTTTCTGCAACTGCTCAGACGGCGCCAGCAGGGCGAACCCATTGCCTACCTCACGGGGCAGCGTGAGTTCTGGTCGCTGCCACTGAAAGTAACGCCGGATGTGTTGATACCCCGACCGGAAACCGAGTTACTGGTGGAAGCAGCGCTGTCACGTATCCCGGCAGATGCGACATGGCGAATCGCCGACCTGGGCACCGGCAGCGGAGCCATTGCAATTGCAATTGCCAAAATGCGCAAACAGTGCGAAGTTCATGCCACCGAGATCAGCTCTGCTGCACTCGCCGTCGCCAGGGAAAATGCTAGCTCAATTGTCCCTGGAAGAATTAAGTTTCACGAGGGATCATGGTTGTCACCACTGAAAGGCCCTTTTCAATTCATTGTCAGCAACCCGCCTTACGTGGAAACAGGCGACCCGCACTTGCAGCAGGGTGATCTTCGATTTGAGCCCGTACTGGCCCTTTCACCAGGTCATGACGGGCTTGCAGCTATCCGCCATATAGCTGAAGCTTCGATTTCATTGCTGTGCAAACCGGGATGGCTGGTATTGGAACATGGTTTTGAGCAGGGGAAAGACGTGCGGGATATCATGCAGGGACTGGCTTATATCGATGTAGAAACCGGGGTTGACCTGGCGGGTGAGGAGCGCATGACGCTGGGCAGAAAAGCCTGAGGGATCTTGACGGAGATTTTACGGTTTCAGACACCAAAACAGACCGACATCCTGTCGATCTGTTGGTGTGGAGCCCTGTGTGTATTCTGATTGTGATTATGCAGTCTTTGTAAATTTTTGTCAAGTATTGTCAAGAAATACCTTTACAAAAGTATTGAATTCGGGGAAATTACAATACCAGCCGCTTGATTGCCAACAAACCAGCCGCCAGCATAACAAGTATCATCACGCCAAGTCCGTAGCGATTCAGCATCTCGATTCTCTTGACGACTTTCGTATTGACCAAGGTGCACTCCTCGTTTGTTCCCGGCATGATCAGTAGATTCCTGCAGTCACTTTGATCGGCCCTGAATGTATCGAGAACATCCTCGAAAACACTGCAAGTAAAGCCATTGGAATCGGAACCCTCCAGTTCCCAGGTTTGCGAAGTCTTTGAGTTGATCCACAACGGGCGGCCCTGCTCTTGCAGGTTACATTCCAGGCGAATATTCACGTTCGGCTCTTCACCTGTACCTCCAACCCACTTGATGTAGACCGTCAGCCTTGTCGCCTCTTTTGCAACGTGCACCTGACAAAAATTCGAGTGCCCGGCTGCAACCCGTTTGAAGTGGCAACCCTGCCCGTCAAGTTCAATCGAACTACCCCCATCCCCGACATAAGTTACGTTCTGAGCCGTTGGCAGAAGCGCCACAAGTGTACAGGATGAACTCTCTGCAACCGGGACCTTGACAGAAAACTCATGGCTGCCGTCAAAATCCAAAGTTACCTGTTGCCGGGCCGGTATGGCGTAGTCGCAATCCAAGCGAACATCCAGCGTCAAAATGATCGCGGGATCAACCCTGGCATCAACAGTAAATTTTGCCGGGGTAGATTCTGTCGCCGCCACAGACTGTGCGAATAACTCGCCGCTTAGTACCATGCAGACTGCCAGAAACATGACCCTGGTTGCCAATTTAACCATTGCCGATATCTGAATAATTCATGTTGAGAATCATTATGTAGCAGCCGCCGCCTTATGCCCAGAATAAAAAAACCCCGCGGTGCTTGCGCAACCGCGGGGTTCTTGTCTAGCTGTCTTTAAAGCTGATAAATACGATCAGCGATCAGACAAAGCGGCGGAATCCTACAAAGCCGACACCCATCATCAACAGAACCATGATGGCCAGTCCGTACTGGTTAAGAGTCGGAATGCCTTCGAAGAAGATCGTGTTGGTGATGGTGCAATTTCTACCGTTAAGAGGGCTTGTGCCTTCACCGTTGAAAACAGTGTACGAGTAACCACCCTGCCCGCCAGCGGGTAAGTTGCTGGGAGAGCTAACGCAATCGGTAATGTCGACTTCAACGGCACTGTCAAAGGTCCGTTCGTCGATATAGACTCTGCTACCAGCATGGCTGGCACCATCGAAAGTGACATCGAAGTGATCGTCGTCGGGTCCATAAACAAGGCCTGTTACACACCAGCGATTGTTAGAACGGCGACTATTCAGGATGATTCGATTATCAGTACAGACTCTAATCCTTGCCGTATAATCAATGATGTCACCACTTCCCACAGCTTCCCACAGCTTGTGGACTCTAAGGTAAGAATCTTTTGGAATCATGGTGACGATGCATTCGTTAACATCCAGGTCACTTACACTAGAATAATAACAACCATCAACTTCATCAGGAAGGCTGGCACCGTTGTTGGTAGCGTGATTAGGTGAATCACCATTACTTGAATAGGAGGTTGTGTAACCAGCGACATCGTCAGAATAGATATGACAGTTGGTTATGCCTTCACCCGCTTGAGGGAACTCGAGAATGAAGTCTACGTCATCGCCATCTTCAAGGGGTGCTGCACTGTCGCTATCCAGCGGAAGGCCACCGTCGCAATCCATGTGTACGTCTGCGGCAAACCAGTTGTTGTTATCCTGGAAGTGCATTTCGACATTAAAGGTTGCAAACGCGGTAGTGCCAGCCATAGCCAGGCCCGGCATCAACAACGCAGCAGCCAGTACTAAAAACGCGCGTCTAATATTCATTTATTTCTCCATTAGTATCGGATTTGTATTGCAAAATTCGGAGGGTCCCGCCTTCGGCAATCACTCCTCCACCACTCCATTAAAACTGTTCCGGGCAGGTTACCCCACACCCATGCGGGCGATTATCCCTGTATTGTCAGTTTATGTCAATTTTATTTGCGTGTTTTTTTACATTTTTGTTGTGGTATTTTTACACCAACTTGTTGTTCTAAAGCATCATTTTATCAACCATGCTCCAGTACACTGCTTTGTATCGAATTGATCAGAGGTTTTCTCAGTCTTTCCCTGACCTTGCATCACCTTTTTCTTGTTTTTTTATTTTCGCCTCATCATCTTCAACAACAGGCTCAGAGGGTACGACTTCTAGCGCTGGACTTGTTCCAATCGCTTGCTCCCGCAGCTTCTGATCCAGCTCCTTTGTATTGCGCGCACCGAGTTCACGCAGCATGTCGGTTTGCCGCAACAGGTTACCACTGCCTGTGGATAACTGGCCGAAAGCGTCGTCGTAGCTCAGTTGCGCCTGGCGCAGGCGGTCACCCACATTCTTCAGGTTTTCCACGAAACCGGCGAACTTGTCATACAACAGGCCGGCCCGGCGGGCA
>SMVB01178395.1_pt1 | contig 13861 bp, 15 predicted proteins | sample 2456461 | NCBI WGS metagenome assembly SMVB01 (sample SAMN11095934, study PRJNA526329) | marine sediment metagenome | biome: Marine sediment; feature: Surficial sediment; material: Deep marine sediment; isolation source: Hadal surficial sediment | place: Pacific Ocean | collected 2014-05 | depth...
ACTGACTTCCAATCACCCCAGGCCAGCGCCGACGTCGGTACCGCGGCCGGGTGTTCCCAGGGTTCCATTTCCCGGCGCAGGCCTCGGCGGCCTAGCAGGCCTCGGTGGCCTAGGTGGCCTTGCCGCGGCCGCCGGTCTCGCGGCCGGCCGGGGTAAGGGCCGTCGCAGAGAAGAGGACAGTCGGGTCGGATCGGGGAGCGATGACCCTCCCGAACCCGGTTCGATCGGTCTTCTGGTGCGAAGGGCGTACGACGGCTGGGTCGCATCGCTCGGTAGTGACGCCGAGGTCCTGATGCTCGACCCGCACGGTGACGGCAGGGTGGCCATCCGGCTCGGTCCCGCGGATGCGGAGCACGTGGTGATCCTGGTGCCGGGCACCGGCGCCGATCTCGCCGGAACGGAGCTGCACGTCGCCAGGGCTCGGACCCTGCTCATCGCGGCGCAGCAAGCCGACCCGTCGAGCACGGTGGCTGTGATCCACGCCCTGCCGTTCGATATGCCGGACGACGTCATCGCCAACCCGTTCAGCGCCGACTGTGCCTGCAACCCGCACAAGGCGGCGGTCGGGGCGGCTGAGCTCACCCGGTTCGTCGCCGGCCTCGACCTGGAGCGTGCCGATGTGACCGTGATCGGATACAGCTACGGCTCGACCGTCGTCGGCAAGGCGCTGGCCGATGAAGGCCTGGCCGGCCACGTTGACCGGGCATTGTTCGTCGGCAGCCCTGGAGTAGGCGTGGACCGTGTCGAGGATCTGAACCTCCCGCCCGGTTCGGTGTTTGCGGCGCAAGCCCGGGGCGATGTCATCAACCACGCCCCATCGATGCGACCGCTGGCGATCGGTGCCGTCCTCGGGGGTCCCATCGGGCTCCTTCAGGGAGCGGTATGGGCACTGGGGAGAACCGCGGTCGGGGACCGTCTCACCCATGGGCTCGATCCAACGGCGCCATCGTTCGGCGCCCAGTACGTGGAGACCGGCGAATTCGGTCACAGCGCCTACTTCGACGACCCTGCTCACCTGGAGCACATCGCAAGAGTGGTCATGGACCGGGCGCCGTGAGAAGTGTTCTACAAGAGGCTCCGCAAATAGGGCGCGCTCCGGCCTTTGTTGGCGAGGCCATTTGCGGAGCCGTGGCCCGAGCGGGCCGTAGCCAAGAGCGGAGAAAAGGGCTCGACTTCTGTTGAGACGACCTGTCCAGTATCGATGCACACTCCTAGCGATGGCAGTCGTGATCGTTTCCTGCACGCCATCCGATCCCCCGGGGACGCTCGACTCGGCTGCGGTAGCAGCCGCCGCCTTCCTCGATCAAACCGCTTCCGAGTTGTTCCCGACGCACGACTACACCGTCGACATGTGGCCGCGGTATGGGGCAAACTGCCGGCGGTGGGACGGCACCGACGACCGCTCCCGCAACTCGGTGCGTCACTGGTATTTCTTTGAGCTCCAGTCGGGAGACGAACCCATTGAGATGGCGCTTGCAGTAGTCGCCTACTGGGAAGGTCTCGGTTTCGAGGTTTCCTACGAGGCAGATGATTTCGGCGCCGGCGGTTCGATCTATACCGAAGACGGGCATCGCTTCGGGTTTCTCGCCTTCAACCACCTCGCAGGCGAGGACGACTCGCTGCTGCTCGACTCCACCACCGCCTGCTATCGCAGGCCATGACCAGGGTCTCCTGATCTCGGCGAATCCGGTCGGCGCCCTTCGTCGCGACCATGGCACTGTGGGGGGCCTGCTCACTTAGCTGTTCTAGCCTTGGTTGGTGGCTGTACCGCGTATCACCGCTGTGTTCCTGCTGATGGCGCTCTCGGCTACGGCATGCACGTCTGTCGATGGAGACGGAGCCGGTATGGCCGCCAATCCGCTGAGCGTGAACGAATATGCCTCGACGGTCGCCGAGATCATGACTCGGGCCGGTTCTGGGGAGAATTATCCGATCGGCGGGTCGACGGTGCGGACAGCGACGATCTTTCTTGAGCTCGAAAAGAACCTGGCGGACCTGAAGGCGGTCTCTGCCCCAAGCGCAATCCGTGTCGAACACTCGGAGGTCATTGCCCGGATCGAGGCCGTTCAGGACGAGGTGGCACGCTACCTACAACAACATGGCGTGCGAGGAGACGACATCAGCTTGAACGACATCTCTTTCGACGCCGATATCAGCCCGCTGATCCTTGAAGCGCGAACCGCATGCATCGAGCTCGGCGCCAAACTGGATGAGCTCGGTGAGATCTGGTCCTTAGGGATCTGCCTCGTCTGACGGGAGTGGCACAGAAGACCGGTTCCACTCGCCGTCGATAAAGCACATCTCCCTGCTAGGCTCCCATCCGGGCGCTCGCCCGCTTCTACCTCGCGAAGGAAAGACCCTCGTGAACGACAGCCAATCCGTTGTCGAATCGTTTGGTAAGCACGCCACGGATACCGGTTCTCCGGAGGTCCAGGTCGCGCTGCTCACCGAGCGTATCAACCACTTGACCGAACATCTCAAGGTCCACAAGAAGGACAACCACAGCCGGAGAGGGCTGCTGATGATGGTCGGGAAGCGCAGGCGACTCCTCCGGTACCTCCAAAACCAAGACGTCGAACGGTATCGGTCGCTCATTGCGAAAACGGGATTGCGTCGATAGACGAACGGCAGGGCAAATGGCCCGTGCCTCTCCCTGAATCGGCGCAACGAGACATTGCGGAAGTTCCAGTTGTCAGTGGAAAGACCTCGATAGGGATCGAGATCTGTCCACTGCCAATTGGAAGCCGCTCCATACAAAGGAGAGATCCAATTGGCTGAGACCGCCATAAGCGGGCTCGTCGGAGACGTAGAGATAGAACTCCGCGCCGGCGAACTTGCACAACTAGCAGACGGCGCCGTAACGGTACGCGTCGGAAACACACAGGTCCTCGTCACCGCGACTGCATCGAGCAAACCGCGCGATGGCGCCACCTTCTTCCCACTAACGGTCGACCTCGAGGAACGGCACTACGCCGTGGGGCGCATTCCCGGCTCGTTCTTCCGCAGGGAGGGTCGCGCCACAGAGAAAGCGATCCTCACCGACCGGCTCATCGATCGACCGCTGCGGCCCAACTTTCCGAAGGGTTTCTACAACGAGATCCACATCGTCGGCACGGTCCTTTCTGCCGATCTACTCAACCCATTTGACGTGCCGGCGCTAAACGGTGCATCCGCGGCTCTGACCCTCAGCTCGCTGCCGTTCGACGGGCCTATCGGCGCGGTGCGGCTCGGGCTCATCGAAGGAGAGTGGGTGCCTTTCCCAACCTATGAGGCGCTCGACAACGCTGTCTTCGACCTCATTGTCGCCGGCAAACGCAACGACAAGGGTGAGGTCGACATCGCCATGGTCGAGGCGGGGGCCACCGAAAACGGTTACCGCCTGGTCGAAGCCGGCCAGCAAGCAAGCGACGAGGCCACGGTGGCCCGCGGCCTCGAAGAGGCCAAGGCGTACATCGGCACACTGATCGACATGCAGCTCGAGCTGCTGGAGAAGGTGGGCCCGGCCCGCGAGGTCGAGTGGCCGCTTAGGCCCGACTATTCCCAGGAGACATACGACGCAGTCGACACCATCGCCCGCCCCAAGCTGGAAGCGATGGGCACCATTGCCGACAAGCAGGAACGGCTCGATGCCGAGGCCGCACTCAAGGAAGAGGTGATCGGCGAGCTCGACCTGCCGGAGGACGACGCTGAGGCGCTCGAGGCTGCAACGAAGGCGTTGCGGAGCGTCCACAAGGACGTGATGCGCCGCCGAGTGATGAGCGAAGGGATTCGCCTCGACGGGCGTGGCCTCACCGATATCCGCGACATCAGCGTGAAGGTCGGCATCCTCCCCGGGACGCACGGCTCCGGCCTGTTCCGGCGTGGAGAGACCCAGGTGTTGAACGTGACGACGCTTGGCATGCTCAAGATGGATCAAATGCTCGACACCATCTCTCCCGAGGAGTCGAAGCGCTACATGCATCACTACAACATGCCGCCGTACGCCACCGGCGAAGCCGGCTTCATGCGCGGACCAAAGCGCAGGGAGATCGGCCACGGCGCACTCGCGGAGAAGGCGCTGCTCCCGGTGATCCCGACCGAGGAAGACTTTCCCTATGCGTTCCGGCTGGTGTCAGAGGTACTGATGTCCAACGGATCGTCATCGATGGCATCGGTGTGCGGGTCGTCTTTGTCGCTCATGGACGCCGGCGTTCCCATTGCCGCCCCGGTGGCCGGGATCGCCATGGGTCTCATCCATCAGGATGGCGAGTTCGTCGCCCTCACCGACATCGTCGGTGCGGAGGACGCCCTCGGCGACATGGACTTCAAGGTGGCAGGCACCGAGAACATGATCACCGCCCTGCAACTGGACACCAAGATCGAAGGTTTGCCTGCGCAGGTCCTCATCGATGCCATGGAGCAGGCGCACCGGGCGCGCATGTTCATCCTTGGCGAGATGGCCGCAGTCATCCCCGAGCCGCGTGCGGAGCTCGCTCCTACGGCTCCGAAGATCGAGGCGATCATGATCCCCAGGGACAAGATCGGTGAGGTCATCGGCCCCAAGGGCAAGACGATCCGCGAGCTCGAGGCAGAGACCGGGGCCGTTATCGAGATCGAGGACGACGGCACGATCAGGGTCGGTGCCCCGGATACGGCATCGCTGGAGCTGGCCAAGGAGCGAATCCTGGCCATTGGATATCCGCCGGAGGCAAAGGTGGGCGAGATCTACGACGGCGAGGTGGTGAACATCACCAAGTTCGGTGCCTTCATCAACATCCTGCCAGGGCGTGACGGTCTCCTCCACATCTCCAAGATCGGAGGCGGCAAGCGCATCGACAAGGTTGAGGATGTGCTGGCCCTCGGTGACAAGGTCAAGGTCGTCGTCCAAGAGATCGACGATCGCGACAAGGTCAGCCTCGGTATGTTCGAGGCGGCCGGCGACGGTGAGTCGACGTCAAGAGTCGAACCGAAGGAGCGCGACGACAACGATCGCGATCGTGATCGTGATCGCGAGCCGGAGAAGGTGGGCGCATCCCAGGCTTCCGACAAGCCCAGTCGCACTGTGGTGTCGTTCGAGGACGAGTTCGAGTCGAGCCAGTAGCCCGTACCGAGAGGCTCAGCGGATAGGGCACGATCTCGGGCGTATCTGAGAAGCTATCAGCTGAGCCGTGGCCCGAGCGGCCCGCCGCGAAGCGGCAAGAGCGGGAAATGGCGCCGGTTCCGCGGATAGGCACGATCTCGGGCGTATCCGAAAAGCTATCCGCGCGATTTCCAAGTCCAACGACACGCGATGATGCCCCGGGAGTTCCGGGGCATCATCGCGTACAAAGTCGTCGGCTCAGTCGTCGAGTACGAACGTGAGCTTCATGTCGACGCGGAAGTGCTTGATAGTGCCGTCCTCGTCGAGGATGACCTTCTGCTCGGAGATCCAGGCGCCCTTGATGTTGTTCACGGACTTTTGGGCTTTGGTGATCCCCTGTCGGATAGCGTCTTCGAAGCTCCCCGGGGATGTTGAGGTGATCTCGATCACCTTCGCAATCGTCACAAACCGGCTCCTTTCCTTGGCTCGGAATGGGGAGCGTACCTGATAGGGCCGGACGGGTCTGAATCCGGATGTGCTCGGTGTAAGTGATCTGTGAGAGGCGTCTGTCTCGTACCGCCATGCTGCGTTGCCGACCCCGAAGGTGTCCAGTCCTGAGATACGGTGGCGGAGCAGACCTGAGAGGGATCGCTTTAGAGCACCGATAGGTGACCGGTCGTCTAGACAGAAGTGGAGCCATTGTTTTCCCGCTCTTGCCACTGCGTGGCAGGCCGCTCGGGCCCCGGCTCAGCGGAGTTCTCTGGTCGTTGAGGCACAGTGGTCGCATCCGCTTCGCCTTCGTTTCCCGCTCTTGGCTACGGCCCGCTCGGGCCACGGCTCCGCAAATGGCCTTGCGACAGAGACCGGATCGTGCCCTTTTTGCGGAGCCTCCTAGCACAAGCAGAGCACATGCAGAAGCGCTATAATGGCGCTATGGCCACGATCCAGATCCGCAATGTTCCCGAGGACGTGCACCGAACGTACCAGGTGCGAGCTGCTGCAGCCGGACAGAGCCTCCAGGAGTACCTGTTGGCCTACCTGGTCGAGCACGCCTCGCTGGCCACTCCGGCTGAGATCGTGGCTGAGGTACGGCGTGAGATGGCCATCGACGGCGGGATCGGGTACGTCTCCTCGTCCTCCGTGACCGAAGTGATCCGAGAGGATCGGGCGTCGCATTGACCGTCGTTGACGCATCGCTCGTTGTTCATGCTTTGGCGGTCTTCGAATCTCCGGGGCCGGATGCCCGAGAGGCGCTTGCTGCACAACCAATCGTACAGGCCCCGGCTGTGCTCAAGGCGGAGGCCATCTCCGGGCTGCGCGGACTCGAATTTCGTGGCGAGCTTTCTGAAGCGCGCTCGCGTCGGGCACTCGACATGCTCCGCCGCCTCAGCGTCCGTCCTTATCCCGTGGATCCGTTCATCGATCGAATCTGGGAGCTACGCCCAAACCTCTCGGTATATGACGCGTGGTACGTGTCCCTTGCCGAGGAGCTCGACACCGACCTACTCACCACCGACCGGCGCCTCGCTACGGCGCCTGGACCGCGTTGCCCGATCGAACTCGTCGGTTCGTGACTTCGCCGGTTCCGGTGGGGCGATAGGCTCCGAGGCACGGTTGACGCTGCGCTTCTGGGGAAACCGCACTGGACTGGGGGCAGTGATCAAGTTCCGACCCGGCAGCTTGCAGTGGGCCGCGATGGTGACGGCGGTCCTACTCGTGTCGTGCGGCGGCGGAGACACCGAAGGCGAAGCGAGCTTTGACCAGTCGGGCGACAACCAGCAAGCCACGACGACGGTTGTCCTCGGCTCGGTGTGTGAGAATCCGCCACCCACTCAGATGAGCCTGGGGACGCCGGTCAGCTCGGAGGTTCCGGGCTTCGACCAATGCTTTACCGTTGAGGTGCCAGCCGGCGCCACCAGCCTCACCATCGAGCTGACCGGCATGACCTCCCCGTTGAACTTGTTTGTGGGGTACGCAGATGCCGAGACCGTCCAGTTCCACACCGGCGATTTCTGGTAGTCTTCCGAGGCCGGCACCGCCGACGAGCTGGTGACGATCGAGAACCCCCAGGCAGGGACCTACTACCTCAATGTGGCGGTGGGGACTGTTCGCGACATGTCCCCATTTACCCTGAGCGTGACGAGCTCGTAACGACGCGCGGCGAGCCGGAAACCCGGAAGCGCCACCAGTCGGCCCGATTGGGCTAGCGTGAAGGGGCCGATGGACGAAGAGGCGCTCAAGCAGCACATACGGGACATCCCGGACTTCCCCGAGCCTGGGATCGTGTTCAAGGACATCACCCCCCTCCTCGCCAACGCCGACGTCTTCAGGGCCGTGGTGCTACACCTCTCCGACCACTACGCCGAAGCCGGCGTCACCCACGTTGCCGGGGTGGAGGCTCGAGGGTTCATCTTCGCCGCCCCGATCGCGACCCACCTCGGTGCCGGCTTCGTTCCGATCCGCAAGCCGGGCAAGCTACCCCACCAGGTGGAGAGCCAGGAATATGAGTTGGAGTACGGCACCGACCTCCTCGAGATCCACAGGGATGCCGTTGGCAACGGGGACGTCGTGCTCGTCGTGGACGACGTCATCGCCACCGGCGGCACCGCCGCTGCCAGCATCAACCTCGTGCAGCGGCTCGGCGCAGGGGTGGCCGGCATGGCCGCGGTTGTCGAGCTCGACTTCCTTGGCGGCCGCTCCAAGATCCCCGAAGGCGTTGAGCTGCTCACCCTCGTTCACTACTGAGGTTGCCGGGCTGGGTAAACGATTCGACATCGAACATATGTTCGATTACTCTGCTCTCCCGGCGAGCGCGCCGGTTGACGATGCCCGGAGGAAACCGGCGTGAGAGAAGTCGCAAGTAGCAAGTCGCAAGTCGCAAGTCGCAAGCGAAGAACTCTCGTCGCGCACGGCTCGTCGTACACGGCTCATGGCTCCCAGCTCAAAGGCTTGACCCCCCTCCCTGTCCTTTGGACGGGACTCCCCCAAGAGCCCCCCTCCCGACCCTCCGGGTCGGACTCCCCCCGAAGGGGGGAGAAACGGGGGGGAGCAACCGAACAAGAGCTTCCCTCCCTTCAGCCTGGGCAGGTTGCCTCGCTCGTTGGGCCACCGGGATATGGACTGACCCGGTTGGGGCTGGCCATGCTCGCCCAACATTCCGGCCCGGTTGCCTACGTGGACGTGCGAGGTTGGTTCAACCCGCTCGCCGCCTGGGAGGTGGGGATCGATCCCGACCGGCTGCACGTCGTTCGCTGTGACGACATCCTGCGCTGGAGCCGGGCAGCCGCCGCCCTGCTGGAAGGGGTCGAGGCCGTGTTCGCCGAAGTGCCCGGCGGGGTGAAGGATGCGGCGATTCGCAAGCTCGGGGCGCTGGCACGGACCAGACGCGCCGTGCTCTATCTCAGACCTCTCCGGGGCAGCCTCCCCGCCGGGGTGGCGCATCTCTCCCTGGAAGGGCAGGCGGTGTCCTGGGACGGCGCCGATCGAGGGCACGGGAGCATTGCGGTGCGTCGTTCGGTGGTGACGGCATCCGGGAAGTCCATGCGGGGGACCACTCGCACGATCGAGATGGAGGACAATGGGTCGGACATTGTGCGTGTGGTTTCCCGAGTGGGCGCTGCGCAGCCCCGGGTCGCCACCGGCTGAGCCTCGCCAGGCGATCGACGACGGGGGGCGTGTCGTTGCGGTCAGCCCCGCCGCCTTCGCCGCCGGTGTTCGGCTCGGGATGCGAAGGGGAGAGGCGGAGGCGGTCTGCCCCAACGTGGAGACCATCGAACGCGATCTAGGGGCCGAGATGGTCGTCTTCGAAGGCGTCGCTTCGGCCGTCGAAACCCTCATCCCCCGGGTGGAGGTGACCGAGCCCGGGCTGCTCTTCGTCCCCATCTCCGGGGCGGTGGCCTATTACGGCGGGGAAGCTCCGCTGGTCGAGCGCGTGGTCAAGGAGATCGACGACGCCACCGGCGGCGGGTTCCGCATCGGGCTCGCCTCAGGGCCGTTCGCCGCCAAACACGCCGCCGCTCTGGCCACCGGCGAGCCCCCGGTGCTCATCGTCGAAGACGACGCCGACTTCCTCGCCTCACTCGACATCGGTGCCCTCGGGGCCGAGGAGCTCGTCGCCACCTTCCGCTGGCTGGGGATCGTTACTCTCGGCGAGCTGGCCCGGCTCCCTCGCGGTGCCATCACTTCGCGGTTCGGCGCCATCGGCCTCGCCGCCCATCGACTCGCCTCGGGGCCAGACCGCGAGGTGGTGGCGCGAACCATCCCGGTTGATCTCACTATCGAGGAGCGGTTCGACCCGCCGCTGGACGACATGGAGCAGGTGGGGTTCATCGCCAGGGCGATGGCGAGCCGGCTCATCGAAGGGCTCGCCGCGGTGGGGGCCGCCCCCTACCGGGTCACGGTCGAGGCCGAAGCGGCCGACGGATCGATCCGGTCGCGTACATGGAGCAGCGCCGACCCGCTCGATGACGGCGCGATTGCGGATCGGATGCGATGGCAACTCCGCGCCTGGGTCGAGGGACCGGGTGTCGGGGTCAGGGGAGGACTCGCCGCGTTGCGGATCGAACCGGCCGATCTCTCCGGAGGGGGAAGACAGCTCTCCCTTGGTGAAGACGCAAAGAGGGACATGGCCACGCAACGGGCCCTGGCAGCCACCCAAGCGATCGTCGGCATCGATGGACTGCTCAAGGCCCAGCCCCAAGGAGGAAGGGATCCGGCCGACCGCGTGTCCTGGCACCGGTGGGGCGAGGACGCACCCGCCCCTCAGCGTGACCCGTCCGCACCCTGGATCGGTGGCATCCCTTCGCCCTCACCCGTCCTGGTACCCCCGGAACCCCAACGGTTCACGATCGAGTGGGATACCGGGATGCCGGTGAGAGCGCGACTCGGCAGCCGGTGGGTGCCGGTCCTGTCCTGGGCCGGTCCGTGGCGGCGCTTGGGTCGCTGGTGGCAAGGCGAGGAGTCGGCCGACCGGTGGCAGATCGTCACCTCTGCGGGTGCCTTCCTCTGTGAGGTGCGAGACGGGGAGACCTGGCTGATCGGGATCTACGACTGATGCTGCTGCTCGGCGGTCATGTCCTCGAAGGTCGAACCGATCAGCAACCGCAGGTCGTCGGTGATGGAAGCGACATCCTGTTTGGTCGCAGCGGTCAGGTCGACTGGTGGCAGAATACGAACGGTCACCTCTCCCGGGTAGATAATCGCCGACCCCGGAGGGCTCACGTCGAAGGTGCCGGCGATCACGATGGGGAGGATGTCGGTCCCGGTGGCGATGGCGATCCTGGCCGCGCCCCGCTGAAACCTGCTCATCTCCCCAGTTCGGCTCCGCGTCCCCTCGGCGAACAGCAAGATCGAGTAACCGAGCTCGAAGCTCTCGACCACCGCCCTATTGAGGGCTTGATGGCCGGCTCGCGCCGTTTGCCGATCGATCATGACCACGCCTGCTGTCACCGCCGCCTTGCCAAAGATCGGAATCTTGGACACCTCCTGCTTGGAGATGAACCGGGTTGGGAACGGCATCGCCCTGACGACCACCGGGATGTCGAAGTTGGACCTGTGGTTGGACACGACGATGTACCGGGCGCCAGGATCGACGTGCTCCAGCCCCTCCACAGTAAGAGTGATCGGAGGGATCTGGATGAAGCGTCGTGCCCATTCTTGGGCGATCGCCTCGATCTGCGGCGAGTTGCGATCGCGTCTTCCGATCCGGTTGACCTTGGCCGATATGCGCATGGTATGAATCAGGAACAGCGGCGTCAGGACGACCGTGCGAAGCGCAGCACGAAGGGTGCGAAGCATGCGAGGTAGCGTAGCCACGGCACCGAAAGGGACGACATGCGGACCTTGACCCAAAACCAGGCGCGACGCCTTGCGCTCGGCGCGCAAGGGTTCTCCGAGCAGCGCCCTGGTGGCCGGATCGACGTCAGGCACTTCCGCAAGGTGCTGGCGACCGTGGGGGTGCTGCAACTGGACACGGTCAACGTCCTGGTGCGCGCCCATTATCTGCCTTTGTTCTCGCGGCTCGGGTCCTACGACCGGGCGGCGCTCGATCGATGGACCACCGGTTCCGGCGAGCTATTCGAGTACTGGGGCCACATGGCGTCGCTACTCCCGACACCGCTGTACCCGAGATTTCGCTGGCGCATGCAGGCGCACGCCGATGAGCCATGGGGCTCGGTGCGGAAAATCCTGGCGGAACGTCCCGAATACATCGACGGTGTCCTCGACGAGGTCAGACAGCGCGGGCCGCTCACGGTCGGTGACCTGGATGACCCCGGCGAGCGGGGCGGCTCGTGGTGGGGATACCAGCCGGGGAAGCACGCCCTCGAATGGCTGTTTGCCTGCGGCCTGGTCTCCGCGTACCGGACCGCCAACTTCAGCCGCCTGTACGACCTGCCGGAGCGGGTGATAGCCGAGGAGGCCCTGTCTGCGGATGCACCTGACCGAATCGAGGCGTTTCGTATGCTGTTGATGGATGCCGGTCGCCACCTCGCGGTCGGCACCGCAGCCGACCTCGCCGACTACCACCGGCTCCACGTCCCGACGGCGCGGAAGGTGATCGCCGACCTGGCCGCAGCAGGCGACCTCGAGCCGGTGGCCGTCGACGGGTGGGGGAGGCCGGCCTTCGTCCATCCCGAAGCCGTCCTGCCCCGCCGAGCCGTCGGTACCGCGTTGCTGAGCCCGTTCGACTCGTTGATCTTCAACCGCGACCGCGTCGAGCGCCTGTTCGACTTTCATTACCGCATCGAGATCTACGTGCCAAAGCCGAAGCGCCAGTACGGCTACTACGTGCTGCCGTTTCTGTTGGACGGCGCGCTGGTGGCCCGGGTAGACCTCAAGGCTGATCGTGAGACTGGTGCGCTGCTCGTCCAGGGCTCGCACCTCGAAGAGGGCGAAGATTCGTCGCAAGTAGCGTCCGCTCTGGCCGCCGAGCTTGGCGAGCTCGGGTCATGGCTCGGGCTCTCCAACGTGGTGGTGAAGCCGAACGGCGACCTGGCGAGAAAGCTGTCGTCCGTCATCGGATGACTCCTAGCCTCCCCTCAGGGGGAGGTGGACCACAGGCGGAGCGTGCGGGAAGGAGGGGGTCAGGGCTATCGTCGCGATTACGGTTTGACCCCCTTCCCTTCCCTGCGGTTTGGACCCCCCCTGAGGGGGGAGATAATCGCGCTACGGTTCGCCGTCCCCGAGTAAGGAGGGCCCATGATCGACTTTCAGGACCGAGTCGCCATCGTGACCGGGGCAGGCGGAGGGTTGGGCAAGGCATATGCGACGCTGCTGGCATCGCGAGGCGCCGCCGTCGTGGTCAACGACCTCGGCGGGTCGGTGCACGGGGAAGGAAAGGATGCCAAGACCGCAGACGCCACGGTTGCCGAAATCGAATCGGCCGGGGGTGTTGCGGTCGCCGAATACAGCTCGGTCGCCGAGCCCGAGGGAGGCGAGTCGATCGTCCGGAAGGCGATCGACTCCTTCGGCCGGGTGGACATCCTGATCAACAACGCCGGGATCCTACGCGACCGCACGTTGCTGAACATGGGGTGGGACGATCTCGAAGCGGTACTGGCGGTGCATCTCAAGGGGGCCTTCTATGTGACCAGCCCGGCGTTTGCCCGCATGAAGGAGCAGCAGTACGGCCGGATCATCATGACGTCCTCCGCATCGGGCCTGTTCGGGAACTTCGGCCAGTCGAACTACGGCGCCGCCAAGGCGGGGCTGTTCGGCTTCACCAACGTGCTCAAGCTCGAAGGCGCCAAGTATGGAATCAACGTCAACACGGTTGCCCCCATCGCCAACACCAGGATGACCGAGGAGATCCTCGGCGAGATGGCGGATGCGGCAGATCCTGCATCCGTGGCTCCCGCCGTCGCCTACCTGGCGTCCGAGGGATGTGACCTCAGCGGTGAGGTGTGGTCGGTTGGAGCGGGGTCGGTCAGCAGGATATTCACCGGACTGTGCACCGGGTACTTCAAACACCCGGAAAAAGATGGAACTATTTCTATTGAGGACATCGCTGAACACGTCGATGACATCCGTGTTGAAGAGGGCTACATCGTGCCGCACTCGTCTCGCGACGAGTTCGCCAAACTTGGCCCGCTGCTGTTCTCGTAAAGTCGCAGCCTTCTCGGAGGAGAGGAATCCGGCGTGACAGATTGGACTGAGAGCACCGCTCTCATCGTCGTCGATATGCAGAAGGGATTCGACGACGAGTCGTTCTACGGTCAGCGCAACAACCCCGAATGTGAGGCGAATGTCGCCAAGCTGCTCGAGGCGTGGCGATCGCACGGCTGGCCCATTGTCTATGTCCGCCACGACTCACAGAACGAGCTGTCGCCGATCGCCCCCAACCGCGAGGGAAACGGGTTGAAGGACGAGATCACCGGCAAACCCGATCTCTTTGTCGTGAAATCCACCCACTCGGCCTTCCTCGGCAAACCCGACCTGCATGGCTGGCTCCAAGAGAACGGAATCGGTGGGGTTGCCATCTGTGGCATCCAGACCAACGTTTGCTGCGAGACCACCGCCCGCATGGCCAGCGACCTTGGATACGAGGTGCTTTTCGTCAGCGATGCGACGTTTACCTTTGACATCGTGGCCCCCAACCATCAGGTGTTCAGGGCACGCGAACTCGCTCGGTACACGCAGGTGAACCTGCAGGATGATTTCGCCAAGGTCGTGTTCACCGCCGAGTTGCTCGACTGATCACTCCCCGAACCGGCTGAGCCGTGACGGATCGACGCTGGCCCTGACTCGTGTTCCCTCTGCGAGGCGGCTGCCCGTTGAAGCGATGAGGAGGGACCCGCCGTCCAT
>SMVB01272821.1_pt1 | contig 13857 bp, 11 predicted proteins | sample 2456461 | NCBI WGS metagenome assembly SMVB01 (sample SAMN11095934, study PRJNA526329) | marine sediment metagenome | biome: Marine sediment; feature: Surficial sediment; material: Deep marine sediment; isolation source: Hadal surficial sediment | place: Pacific Ocean | collected 2014-05 | depth...
GACGAACGCTGGAAGGTCATGATCGTGGGAGACGCCGCCATGCATCCGGCAGAACTTCTCTCTCCCCGGGGCAACATCAATCCACGCCTCGAATCACAGACCCCGGGAATCGAGTGGCTGAAACGCATCGACGACCACTTCCACCGCACCGTCTGGGTAAACCCCGATCCCCAGAAGATCTGGCAGAGCACCCGTACCACACGCATCGTTGCGGATATGTTCTCGATGTATTCGTTGAGCGTGGACGGCATCTCCGACGCCGTCGGCTCGTTGATCGGTGCCCGGAAGAAGGCGGCCGCCTAGTCGGCGCTACTTCGGAATTAGAAATATTTTATTGTGGGTTTGGATGTGATAGTTGTTGGCGGATATAGCGGTGGAGCGGACAGGGGGTGAATGAAAGTTCGCAGGTTGTGGTTGTATTTATTTTGTTTATCTGACTCATTAGTGTGTTGATAAGGGCGATCGTTCCTGCTACAGTAGGGGCATGGCAGTAATCAAGCAGCTCGAACTCTCTGACTATGTTTTGCAGAAGCGCATGAGCTCTGGGCATGGCGGGCCGCGCAAAGGGGCTGGGGCCAAGCGGGTCGGGAGAGGACAAGAGCCACATCGATCGCGCTAGATTTCATCGGCTTACGCCGGCCCATGTGACTTTGAGGGTGGTGAAGGGTCTTTCGAGTCTTCGGAATCGATCCTTGGTGAAGGACGTGCGGAAGAGCTTTGCCCAGGCGTGTGAACGCGGTGACTTTCGGCTGGTGGAGTACTTCAAGCAGCGAAACGGTCACCCCCTCCGGTGAAGATCGATGCAGCTTCGTCGGGCAGCGAGTTCGACGGCTGGCGGCCGAGCTCCGAGACCTTACGCGCGCGAGCCGCCCAGGAAGAAGTAGGGGTCGCCAAGGCTACGAGCTGGCTTCTCTGTACCGGCTGGCGAAGACACGGTCCAATCGACCCGTCCGCAGTACCCGGCTAAGCCCGACCCCAACATTCACCCCATCGGATGCTTCTCGAGAAACCCGAGTAGCGCCGCACACGAAGCCTCGGGCCGCTCGACGAAAAAGATGTGCCCCGTTTCGTCGATCTCTACCAGTTCCGAATTTGCAACCGCGTCGTGAATGATCTCTGAGTTTTCCTTCGGGACCAGCAAATCGTGGCTCCCTGTCATGACGAGCGTCGGCACGTCGAGCTTCTCCAGGCCCTCATAGCTATCCAGACTCCCGATCCCCGTCGCCCGTCGCCCCATCTCTTCGCCGCTATGGGGATAGCGATCGCGAAGCTCGAGATAGAAGTCGAGGTTGTCGGCACACTTCACAATCGAGTCCGGGTGGATCAGGTTCTTCAGCGTCGCCCGCCTGGCCTCGGGATCCATCGCTTCGGAGGCTTGGGCTGCGCTGCCGAACAAGCTGGCAATGATTTCGGGGGCGGCGTTCACGGTTCGCGATCCCCCCACGTTCGAACAGCAGATCGTGAGTGACGCAAGTCGTTCTGGATGGTTGAGGGCAAATTCCTGAACCACCATGCCACCCATCGAAGCGCCGACCAGGTGGACCTTGGACAGTTCCAGCCCGTCGAGTAACGCCAGGATGTCTCCGGCAAAGCGGGCGGGTCGGCGGTCGCCGTCATCGTCCGGCACCCGGGTGCCTCCGCTGCCGCGATTGTCCGGGGTGATGACGCGATAGGTCTTCGAGAGTTCGGGCGCCATCAGGTCCCAAACCTGCAGCACACTCGTGATCCCGCCGATCAGCACCAGCGGATCGCCGCTGCCGTGTTCCAGGTAGTTGATCTCGATGGGTCCTTCGTTGTTTCCGTGAATCGTCGCCACTTACCGCTCCCTTTTTGCACACTCGCTTTCACGCGTGGTTCTATCTATCGGCCCCTGCCTTCGCATGACCGTACCGATCGGTTTCGCAGCATCCGTCAGAACCTAGCCCACCCCCACCCCATCCCCCGAAGGTGGGATTGCCCTAGACTGTCGAATGACAATCGACGTGAGGAACGAAATCAGATGAAGCAACGCCGCCTCGGCCGAACCGGCCTCGTCGTTAGCGAGATCGGGCTCGGCACCATGACCTTTGGCAGTATGGCTGACGAGAGCACCAGCCATGCCATCATGGACTGCGCCATCGATCACGGCATCAACTTTTTTGATACCGCCGAGATGTATCCGGTCCCGCCGAATCCGAAGTGGGCCGGACAGACCGAAGAGGTGGTGGGCAAGTGGTTGACTGGACGCAGACGCGACTCGATCATCCTCGCCAGCAAAGTCACGGGTCCGGGGGGCGGTTGGTTTCTCGGCCCGGTTCGCTCGGGCAATTCGGGTCTCGACCGACACAACATTACTCGCGCCATCGAAGGCAGCCTGACCCGCCTTGGCACCGACTACCTCGACTTGTATCAAACCCATTGGCCGGATCCGGATCTGCCGCTGGACGAGACCATGGAGGCGTTGGACCGCGCGGTCGAAAGCGGAAAGGTTCGCTATGTCGGCTGTAGCAACGAGAGCGCCTACGGCTTGATGAAGAGTCTCTGGGTCAGCGCCGACAACGGCTATGCGCGTCATGAGACGATTCAAAACAATTTCAGTTTGGTGAATCGACGCTTCGAGGACGAGCTCGCCACGGTGTGTAGACGCGAGAACGTAAGCCTGCTCGCCTACAGTCCGCTTGCGGGCGGCGTCCTCACGGGCAAATATCAAAACGGAGCGTGGCCCGAAGCTTCGCGTTTCACCGACTATCGCAAAGACCCGAAGCGCGGCGAACACATGGCCAGGCGATTCGTCAACGACAAGACCTTGGCTTCGGTAGACGCCTTCAGCGAACTGGCAAGTTCCTGCGATCTCAGCATCGCGACCTTTGCCGTAGCCTGGAGTCTCACGCGAGACTTTCTCGGGTCCAGCCTGGTCGGAGCCACTAGCGTTGCCCAACTCGAGGAAACCATCGCCGCGGCCGGCGTCACGATCCCGCCAGATGTGCTGGCCGCATGCGACAAGATCTCGAAAAAAACCATGTACCCGATGGGCTAGGGAGAGACCGCTTGTCGAATCATCCAACGCGACCGGAGATACGCCTGCTCGACGGCAATTTCTACGGCAGCGATCCGATCGAGTCGTACCGCTGGATGCGCGCGAACGCGCCCGTCTACTACGACGAAGAAGCGAAGGTCTGGGGCATCACCCTTCACGAAGACATTCTCACGATCTCCAAAGACTCCAAGACCTTCTGCTCGGGCGAGGGCTCGCGACCCGAGACTACGTCGTGGGTCCCCTCGATGATCAACATGGACGACCCCGATCACCGCCTGCGACGCGCCATCGTGAATCGCGGTTTCACCCCACGTCGGGTGGATGATCACGAACCCAAGATCCGGCAGATCTGCAACGACCTGGTCGATGGCGTGATGGCTCGGGGCGAGTGCGATTTCGTGCGCGACATCGCGGCGCCCCTGCCGATGATCGTGATCGGCGACATGTTGGGCGTGCTGCCCGAAGACCGCGATCGTCTGCTGCGATGGAGCGAAGAGATGTTGGGCGCCACTTCGGCCACCGCCGGGCCGGATGCCCTCAAGTTGGCCGCCCTGGCCGGTGGCGAGTACGCCAAATATGCGCTCGAGGTGATCGCCGAGCGGCGCGCCAACCCGGAGATCGACGACCTGATCGGGCTGCTCGTCAACTCGGAAATCGATGGCGAGGGACTCGACGAAGAAGCCCTGATCCACGAGAGCCTGTTGATCCTCGTCGGGGGAGACGAAACGACTCGGCACGTGATCACGGGGGGCATGCTGGCATTGATCCAACATCCGGAGCAGCGCCAGCTGCTGCTCGACGATCCCACAAAGATCCCGACCGCGATCGAGGAGATGCTGCGCTGGGTCAGCCCCATCAAGAACATGAACCGCACCGCCACCCGAGACGTCGAACTTCGCGGCCAGCATATCCACAAGGGCGACAAGCTCCTGCTGCTCTATCACTGCGCCAACCGAGACGAGCGGGTGTTGAAAGATGCGGACCGTTTCGACGTCGAGCGCAACCCAAACGAACACGTCGCCTTTGGCGGTTATGGCCGACATTTTTGCCTGGGCTCGAGCCTCGCCAAGCTGGAACTTCGGGTGTTCTTCGAGGAAGTGTTACCCAGGCTGCCCGATCTCGAACTGGCCCCGGGCGCCAAGCTCGAGCTTCGGCCCTCGAACTTCATCGCCGGACTCGAAGAAATGCAGGTGCGGTTCTCGCCGACGGCGTAGAGGCTCGTAAATCTTTCGCCCTCAGTCCTTGGCTGCGGTCTCCGTGTTTGGCGGAGCCTTCGTATACGCCGGGCAGCTCGTGACCGGCAACGGCGGGTACGCGAGCAAAGATTCGTCTTCGGCGGCCTTTTCACAGCGGTAGAAATCACTGCCCTTTGCGCTGGTGAGTATCCGCGCATGAGAGCAGCTGAAGCACAAGCCCACTTTGCGTTCGGTTAGAGATCGATTCGCGGGAGGCACTGCACTGTTTTGATCTTGGTTCCCCACCTTGTCCCCACTGCTTCGGGCCGATTGCGCGCTGCGCGATCGAGCTTATCGTCGCGCCGCCCAAACCGCCGCTCGCGAACTCGCGACGCCGCCAATCCGCTAACCTCGCCCCATGTCCCAAGCCGCGCTCGTCCTCTGCGGAGGCTTTTCGGAACGCATGGGCCGCGACAAGGCCAGCCTGCCCTTCGGCGCTGAAACGCTGCTCGAACGCATCGTCGGGATCGTCTCGCCCTGCGTCGATTGCGTCTGGCTCGTCGCCCGGGAGGGGCAGGAGATCCCGTCCAACCAAAAGCTACAACTTCAAGTAGCCCGGGACCCCGCCGAGGGACTCGGGCCCCTGGCCGGATTGACGGCCGGGCTGCGGGCGATCTCTGCCGAACGCGCGTTCGTCGTTTCCTGTGACCTTCCTCTACTGCAAGAAAAGCTCGTAGTCGGTTTGCTCGATCTCGCGACCGGACTGCGGGCGGCGATCCCGATTGTCGACGGTCACTACGTCCCCACCTGCGCGGTCTACTCGAAATCCCTGGTCCCCGAACTCGATGAGTTGCTCGCCGCCGGAGAGCGACGACCCCGGGCGATTCTAAAGCTCCCGGGCGTGGCTGCGATCAGCGAAGAAGAGGTTCGGGCCTTCGACCCCGAGTTGCAGAGCTTTCGAGACTGCAATACTCCGGAGCGCTACCGCGAGGCCCTCGAGCTTGCGGGCTACCCAACCTCGGGTTGAATCTTGTCAATTGCCCCGGAGTCAGCAAGCATACCCCTACCACAGTTCCGGCGGACACCCGCCCCCCGCCTCCGGCAGATCGATTGGGATTTTGTTTTGAACAAGAAGATCGTCTCGCTGTTTGCCGGAGCCGCATTCCTCGCCCTCGTGCCATCGGTCGCCGCCGCATTCGAGGTGCCCAAGATGGGATTCTATCTGGGCCTGGGCCTCGATATGGCGGAAGAAAGGTTCGACAAACTCAACCATGGAAAGGGCTTCAACACCGGAGTCGGCTTCATTCTGACTGGCGGCTACCGGTTTCACCCGAACATTGCGATCGAGGGTTCGTGCGAGTATTTGGATCACCTCGATTCCAAGAGCCTCGACGCGAGCATCCTGGCCTTCAACGCCAACGTGAAGGGCTACCTCACGACCCTGCGGTTCCAGCCCTTCGTCCTGCTCGGGATTGGGATCACACGCTTCCAGTGGAAACGCGATGGAGGGCGCAACAAGGACAACGTAGGCCTGACCGCACACTTCGGCGGTGGGATCGACTACTACATCGCACCCCGGATCTCGCTCGGGCTCACCGTGGCCTACGTCGCGACGAGCGGAAGCATCAACAACCTCGACCACACCACGATCGGACTCGGCGCACAGTACCGGTTCTGAGGCTCCCCCTGAGCTAGGATGCGGGGCTCAAAATGCGATCCACTCACCCACTCTTTCGACTGAGCCCCGGCTGCAATGAATCTACTTCAACAACTGATTGAACTCCAAGAAGAGCTCGGCTTCCTCCCGGAAGCCAGGCTGAAAGAATTTTGCCAAACCCACCGGGTTCCCCGCGCCAAGGTCGAGGAACTTTGTTCGTTCTACCCACATCTGCGCAAAAGCCAACCCGCTCCCCACCGGGTGGCCGTCTGTCGCGACCTCACCTGTCACATGCGAGAAGGCGATGATGCCCTCGCTTCTTTGAAGGCGCGCTGCGCCGCGCGGGGTGATGTGGAATTTGAAGCCGTCTCCTGTCTCGGCCGCTGTGACATCGCACCTGCCTGCACCCTTGACGATGTTCCGATGGACGCCGGCCAGGTTCTCGCTGCCCTCGCCCCCGAGTCTATTTCCCCCGCGGCGTCGCGTGTAGAGCCCGCGCCGGTCGCGACCTGGCGGTGTGATCCCTATACCGATTCCGCAAATCACTACGACCTGCTGCGCCGAACCCTCGCCACGTCCGGCGCCAAGAACCAACTCATCGAGACCCTAAGCCAAGCCGGCCTGCGGGGGATGGGCGGTGCGGGCTTTCCCACGGGCCGCAAGTGGGGCTTGGTGGCCGAACAGCCCGCAACGCCTCGCTATGTCATCTGCAACGCAGACGAGAGCGAGCCGGGGACCTTCAAGGATCGGGTCCTGTTGCACGACCTGCCGCACCTGGTGATCGAAGGCATGGTGCTGGCCGGCCTGGCGATCGACAGTCACGAAGCATGGATCTACATCCGACACGAATATGCACCCGAACTCGACAGGCTGCGCGGGGCAATCGACGAAGCCCGGCGCGTGGGAGCTTTGGGCGAGAACATCTTCGGAAGCGGCTTCGATTTCGAGATCGAGATCTTCGTATCGCCGGGCGGCTACATTCTGGGGGAGGAAACCGCCCTGCTCGAAGCCCTGGAAGGCCGTCGAGGCGAGCCGCGCAACAAGCCTCCCTACCCGGGAGTCGAGGGTCTGAACGGCAAGCCGACCCTGATCAACAATGTCGAAACCTTTGCACTGGTTCCCCACGTCATCGAAACCGGGCGCGCCGACCTCAAGTTCTTTTCGGTGAGCGGTGACGTTGAGCGGCCAGGGGTATTCGAAGTCTCAGTGGGAACCAGTTTGCGCGAACTGATCGAACTCGCAGGCGGCATGGCGGGCGGGGCCGATCTCCTGGCCTTCCAACCCGGGGGAGCCAGTACCGGGTTTCTCGCAGCCGAACACGCCGATGTCCCCATGACCTTTGAAGCCCTCGCAGAGTTGGGCAGCGCCCTGGGCTCCGGAGCGGTCATCGCAATTCGGCAAGATCGCGATCTGGTCGAACTCGCGGGCAACCTGACCGCCTTCTTCCGCAACGAGTCCTGTGGCAAGTGCGTACCTTGCCGGGTCGGAACCGAAAGGGCCGTGAAACTGATCGAGGTCGGCGACGAGACTGCACTGGCGGAGATTTCGGCGCTGCACGAGATTTTGCGAGAGACCTCGATCTGCGGGCTGGGCCAAGCCGCGCTCAATCCGATCACGAGTGTGCTCGAAAACTTTCCCGACCGGGACACAACGCGAGGGAACGACTCATGACGCGCATCTCGCTCACGATCAACGGTGCGTCCGTCGAAGTCGACACTGGAACTTCGCTCTATGATGCGGCGCAGCAAGCGGGACACTCGATCCCGACCCTGTGTCACGACCCGAAGCTGCGACCTGTTGGGGTCTGCCGCATGTGTGTCGTCGAGGTCGAGGGCGAACGCGTGATGGCGGCTTCCTGTGTCCGGGAAGCCCAGGCCGGCATGGTCGTCCACACGGACAGCGACAAGATCGCCCGCTGTCGTCGCGGACTGACCGAACTGCTGCTGGCGGAACAACCCGAGGTTTCAGCCCGTGAAATCTCAACCGGCGACGACGCCTTGTTCGCACTCGCGCGGGTTCAAAGTGCCGAGCGAACCTCGCAGCCCGCTGCAACTCGGCCCCAGGACGACTCGTCACCGGTCATCGCGGTCGACCACCAGGCCTGCATTCTCTGCGATCGCTGCATTCGCGCCTGCAACGAAGTTCAGCACAACGACGTGATGGGACGCACCGGCAAGGGTCACGAGACGAGGATCAGCTTCGACTTCGATCAACCCATGGGAAGTTCGAGCTGCGTGAGCTGCGGTGAATGTGCCGCCGCCTGCCCCACCGGAGCGCTCGTCGACAAGCAGCCAGAAATACAACTACAAGAACAACCAAGCGAACAACCACGGGAACAACCACAAGAACATGCGCCGGCAGCCAAAGCCAGTCGCACCCCGTTGGTCGCGGTAGATTCCGTCTGTCCCTACTGCGGGGTGGGCTGCGCGATTCGTTATCACGCGGATCCAAAGGAGAACCGGATCCGCTTTGCTGAGGGCCGCGAGAGCCCGGGCAGCCACGGCCGACTCTGCGTCAAGGGTCGCTATGGCTTCGACTACGCGACTCATTCGGATCGACTCACCACGCCATTGATTCGCATCGACTATCCCAAGCGGGCGCTCTCGGGCGAGGTAAAGAGTTCGAAGCGGCGACGTGGCAAGCCCGGCGGCCTGGTGAATCGGGATGAGGTGATGCCCGCGTTTCGCGAGGCGAGCTGGGACGAGGCCCTCGATCTCGTCGCCGAGCGGCTCCTCGCGATTCGCGAAGCCCACGGAGGCCGTGCGCTGGCGGGTTTCGGTTCGGCCAAGTGCAGCAACGAGGAGGCCTACCTCTTCCAAAAGCTCGTCCGCACCGCGTTCGGCAGCAACAACGTCGACCACTGCACACGGCTGTGTCACGCGTCATCGGTCACTGCGCTGATTCAGATGATCGGCTCCGCCGCGGTCACGACGACCTTTGGTGACATCGAAAATTCCGATTTCGCCATCGTCACCGGATGCAATCCGACTTCGAACCATCCCGTGGCCGCGACTTTCTTCAAAGATGCAGCGGCCCGGGGGGCCAAGCTGCTGGTCGTCAATCCACACTACATTCCGATCGTCGACTACGCCTGGCGCTTCTGCCAAATTCGACCGGGCACCGATGTCGCGTTCTACAACGCCATGATGAACGTCATCATCGCCGAAGATCTGATCGATCACGACTACATCGAGCAGCGCACTCGAGAGTTCGACTCGGTCGCCAAAACCGTGCGATCCTATACCCCGGAGTTCGCCTCGGGGATTTGCGGCATTGACGCCGATACCATTCGTGAAGTCTCGGTGGAGTACGCCCGAGCCCGAGCGGCGATCACATTCTGGGGCATGGGGATGAGCCAGCACGTGCACGGCACCGACAACTGCCGCAGCATCATTTCGCTGTGCTTGATGACCGGCAATATCGGACGCCCGGGCACCGGACTGCACCCACTGCGTGGACAGAACAATGTCCAGGGTGCGTCGGACGCGGGACTCATCCCCATGAGCTACCCGGACTACCAATCGGTCGCCGACGACGCGACACGCGCGCGCTTCGAAGCGGCCTGGGAAACCTCGCTGGACCCGAAGCCGGGCTTGACCACGACAGAGATTATCGACGCGGCCTGTGACGGAGGCGTCCGCGGGATGTACATCCTCGGCGAAAACCCATTTCTGAGCGATCCCAACACCAACCACGTCCGCGAGGGCCTGACCAACCTCGACTTTCTGGTGGTGCAGGACATCTTCTTCACCGAGACCGCAGAGTTTGCCGATGTGATTTTGCCCGCAACCAGCGCACTCGAAAAGTCCGGCAGCTTCACCAATACCGACCGACGGGTTCAATTGGGCAAACCCGTGCTCGAGCCGCCGGGCCAGGCCCGAGTAGACTGGCAGATCATCTGCGATATTTCTGAGCGCATGGGCTACCCGATGCGTTATGCGGATCCGGCGGAGATCTTCGACGAGTTTGTTTCACTGACCCCGAACTACCAGGGCCTCGCCCATCACAATCTCGGTCCGACCGGCAAGAACTATCCCTGCCCCGACCCCGAGACCTCTGACGGAACCATTGTGATGTTCGGCGACGGATTCCCCACCGAGGATGGACGCGCGCGCTTCGTCGGTGCAGAGCACAGCGGGGCCGACGAACTACCGGACAGCGTCTATCCGCTCATCCTCGTCACCGGTCGGGTGCTGGAGCACTGGCACACTGGTGTGATGACCCGCCGCTCCAAGGCGCTTGACGCCATCGAGCCGGAAGCCTTCGTTTCGCTGCATCCAGACGACGCCGAGCAGCGCGGGATCCGCCATGGAGACTGGGTCGAGATCCGTTCGCGGCGGGGCCAAATTCAACTCGAGACCCGAGTCGAAACCGCAACCCAACCCGGCTCGATCTTCATCCCCTTCCACTACCGAGAAGCCGGGGCCAACATTCTGACGACGGACAAACTCGATCCGGACGGCAAGATCCCGGAATACAAGTTTTGCGCCGTCGAAGTTGGACTCGCGAGCGACGACTAGCCGGCGCAGCTCGCGAAAACGGCTAGGTCCGCGGGCGAAAGAACCCGAACGCACTCGTGTAGCCGTGGAGATAGGGTGTACCGGCAATCGGGCCGATCTCGCCGTTGCCAAAGAATCCCGCCACGGCGATTTCCCCGAGATGTCTGCGCAGGGCATCGCTGTCGTGATTGGGGACGCCGTACATTCCACGGCCGCGACCCAGGCACGAAAACAGCAGCGATCCGCTGACCGCGGGGCGGTCCCGGGCAAACTCCGAGAGCCTTTCGTCGAGTTCAGCCGAGGCCGACTCGCCGTCGCGCAGATGAAACTGCACGACCTGGTTTTCGACCAACTCGGCACCGATCGAAAGACCACCCGTAGTGGGATCGGTCCCCAACAGATTTCGCACCAGGAAGTCTCCCGCCTCGACCGTCAGCTTGTTGTGATCCATCTGAACACCCATAAACAGCGAGCCCCGAAACAGTGGGATGTCGGCTGCAGGGGCCTGGGCGGCGATTTCTTCCAGCACTTCGATCGGCCGGCGACCGTCGAGTTCGAGGATCATGTTGCCACGGCAAGCCGTCACGAACATGGGCGGACCCACGCTGCGACATCCTTGAGACACCACCGATTCCAGTACCAGGTCGCCGGTCAGGGCAACGCCAATGAATCCGTCGCGGTAAACTTTGTCACCCAAAATGAGTTGATTTTCCCCGGGTCGGTCACTCCCGCTCGCCAGTCCCCCTACCTGTACACTTTGCGGGTAACTTTGTGCAAGACCGCGCATGATGGTGTCGCTGTCCCCGGAAAAGGGGTCGCCGAGCAGCAACAGACCTGGATCGAGGCAGTCCGCTAGACCCACCCGGGCGCGCCACGCTTCGGTGTCGGTTCCCAGCGCTTGTAGCTCAGGCGCCGAGATGGCAAACGGTGCGAACGAAACACCGGGCAGATGCGCAGCAGCCAGCGCCACCGCAGCGCCGTCCTCGGACTCTCGACCCGCCCCAATCACGCTCGCGGCCGTACAGCCGAACAAGAGCGCCTGTGGGAATTCGGACGCGACCATGCACGCCACCTCGCTCGCGCGCGCAGCGTGTTGGCCCGACAAGAAGATCACCACCAGATCTGCGGGTTGATTCGCCAACTGTTGTCGGATCGCTGCACTCAACTCGCTCACCGCCGTTTGACTGTCGGACTGCAGCGATAGACTCGAACCCCAAAGCATCGAAGCATCTCCCCAGGTAAATACAGCTCGCAACAGATTCTTTTTCCAGCTGGCCGCGCTGTGAGACTACAATTGTGATGGGTGCGATAAAACCGCGAGACATCCTGAAAAGGAGGCCCCCCCATGACGACCCTCGAGCGCTACCTACACGGCCAGTTTTCCTGGATCGACATCATGACACCGGATCTACGGGCCAGTCGCAACTTCTACAGTGAATTGTTCGATTGGGACATGGTCGACAATCCGATCGACGGGGGAGGTGTCTACGTCGAGTTTCAGTTCGCAGGTCGCGCGGTGGCCGGAATGGGAGAAATGCCGAACGATCTCCGCAATAGTGGGACGCCGGCTGCCTGGTCGAGCTACATCAACGTCGACGACGTCGATGCCACTGCCGACGAAGCCGAGTTCCTCGGCGCGACCATCGAGATGCCGCCCATGCAGGTCATGAACGAGGGACGCATGGCCATCCTGGTCGATCCTGTGGGCGCCCGCATCTCGCTCTGGCAACCCGGCGAACACCTGGGTGCGGAGCAGGTCAACAGTCCCACCTCGCTCTGCTGGAACGAACTCGTCACGCCGAACCCCGAAGAATCGCTCCGCTTCTACGGAGACCTGTTCGACTGGGAGTTCCGAAGGTCTGATGAAGACGATTCGCTCTACTACGAAATTCTCAATCGGGGTCGAGCCAACGGCGGCGTGATCGAAATGACCGAAGAGTGGGGGAGCATCGCGCCTCATTGGATGCCCTACATCTCGGTGTTCGATTGCGACGAGACCCTCGAGAAGGCGATCAAGCTCGGGGCCAGCATCGACATGGACCCGGTCGATATCACACCCGGTCGCTTTGCCGTCGTCATCGACCCTCAGGGCGCAGCCATTACGGTGATGAAGCTCAACGAGTCCGAGTGAGGCTCGAACTCGAGCGCTATGCGGGTCAAGCCTCGAACAGCGGGTAGTAGGCTTCGCCTCCGCCCTGAGCCTTGACGTCGTCGATCCAATTGCCCTCGTAGTCGTCGGTGGGGCCCTGGTTGGGATCCGCGATCGACCATGCCTGACGCTTGTAGGTCCAGTTGCCGCGGTCCAATCGATGCGCTTCGCGCCAGTGCGCAATGGCATCGCGCTCGTTGCCCCCGCGGTACAGATGCTGACCGAGTTCGAAGCAGGCCGCCGCGCGAGCCGCGTCCAATTCCCGCGGCCCCGTGCGCTCGACAACTTCAGCCGGCGACAAGGCAAACTGACTGTTGACCCCCTTCTCCGCCCAGTCGCGCAGGGCACCCAGGTAGGCCTCGTGGTCGGTTTGGATCTTCTGCGCCTCTCGCAACACCACCTTAAGTTGCTCGGGCATGTCGTCGCTGATCTTCAGCTTGCGGATCGGGCTCTCTCGGGTAAACGCAGCGTCTCCGACTCGCACCAACATGCCCTGCTCGTCGATCCAGGCGGACATCGGTACGTTGACGAAGCCGAGCTTTTCGCCCAGCACGTGGGCTGCGTCGATCAGCGACGGATGGGTCGGCTTGGCGAGTTCGATCCACTCCCGGGCCGCCGCCGCGCCCTGGGTATCCATCGCCACCGTTACGATCTCGATTCCCTTGGGTCGGAGTTCTTCTGCGAGAGCCTGCCACCCGGGCAGGTCAGCCTTGCAACCTCACCACGACGCCCAACTGACGATCACCACCTTGCGTCCGCGCAGGGACGAGATGGAAAACTCCTTCCCCGCAAGATCCGGCAATACGATCTCTGGACACTCGGCGCTCGCCAGCAGCGGGCCACCCGACTCGGGACCCACGGCGTAAAGACCGTGTACTTCATCGTGCACGATGGGCATGCCCAGGGCTTCGCTCAACACCCGAACGTCGACCGTGTGCGCGTTGGGGTCGATCCCCTGAAGCGGTACACAACGATCGCCTTTGCAAGCGCCCGCAGGCTTCAGCAACCAGCCGGTCTGAGCTTCAAAGTCGGTTTTCGGAATCTCGAGGGATTGTATGATCATGCGCTGAGCATATCACGCGGACTTCGCTTGAGTTAGAGTCGGCAACCCAAAACGGAGGAGATTCCATGGCACTCACAACAACTTCAGTCGAAATTCCCCTGACCGGCGAAGGCACCATGGGGGGATACATGGCGCGTCCGGAAGGCGACGAAACTCTGCCCGGTGTGTTGGTTTTCATGGAGATCTTTGGCATCAACGGGCACATCCGCCAAGTCACCGAACGCATTGCCCAGGAGGGCTACGTGGCTTTGGCTCCGGACTACTTTCACCGCACCGGGCCGGGTATCGAGCTGGAGTA
>SMVB01136775.1_pt1 | contig 13854 bp, 13 predicted proteins | sample 2456461 | NCBI WGS metagenome assembly SMVB01 (sample SAMN11095934, study PRJNA526329) | marine sediment metagenome | biome: Marine sediment; feature: Surficial sediment; material: Deep marine sediment; isolation source: Hadal surficial sediment | place: Pacific Ocean | collected 2014-05 | depth...
AAAATTGTTACCAGAAAAAACACAGCCAATACCAACCCGGCCCATGTTCAAGTCCGGTGCCGAATCGGCGTCCTGGTCCTGGTCAACAGAAAGCGTCGCGACCTGTACATTGCACTCGCCGCCGGCACCAGGATCTGACAGGATATGCCCCGCCGTGAAATCAAAAAAGTTGCCTGCGCCCAGGTTGCCATTGGTGGCACCCAGGCCCACAAAGCCCATCAAATTCTGTACCGGCAACAGATTTTCTGGAACAAATTGTCCCTGTGGCCCGGTGTTGATACCCGCGTGCTGCCACAGCTCAATCACTTCATCCCGGGTGGCCAGTCGGTAACCTTCGAAGACCCCGTCCGGTGCCAGTTCCGTCTGCAAGCTGTCATATGAATACGGACCAGCCTGGAGCACGTCCAACCAAAGTGTATCGGTCAAAGTGTCTAGAGTGAGAGTACCCGTTCCAAAAGTACTATCCAGGGAGACCAGTACTGCAATTTCGGCCGTGGACTGCAAGAGTAAAACACGATCAGTGCGGCCAGTTTGCAAACCTTCAGTGTATTGAAAAATAGCCACTATTCTATCAGTGGTCAGTGAATTGCGATCCGTCGCCAGGTACTGAACTCCAGACAAACCAGACACATTGCCAAAACCGATGTTGCGAAATTGCTCGAGTGTCATCGTGTCCAGGTCGAAATCCCAGAACGAGTCACTAACGGTTCTGGTCACACCCGCAAGAGGTTGTAGAACACCGCCAATAATTATCTGGTCACTGTAGACCAGTTCTGTCGCGGAGAAGAAGTCCATGGAGAAATTGGATAGATCGCTGTGAACCTCGTTTTGGCTAACCTGTCCACTTGCAACCGCAGTTGTCCAGTGGAATACAAGCTTCTCAATACCACAGTCAAGCTCGCAACCTGCCGGTGTAGGCAACGTCAGTATCGTCTTAAAGCTTCCTGCAAATGCAGGCGCAGAAACAAGGACTACACTGAACAGCAGTGTATGGAGGGCGAGCAGTATTTTATTCTTAAAATGCGTCATGGGTTGAAATTCCGTTTTCGCTATCGGTAGTGTGTACGTGAATAAATGCTAACGCATACTACACTTGGCGAGGTGAATTTTGAGGAAAAATCTAGAAATGAGCGTGCCACAACAATAAAATCAATAACTTACATACTAGTATAAGTCATCGATTTCGCAATAATCCAAGCATTGACTACACCAAAGACAGTACTGGTATTAGCGGGATTCAGCGCGCGCCAGGTCTGCACGGATGTGGCGCGAAGCGCAGTAATAGTTGATCGCTGATATGACATAGATAAGACTGCAGGCAAGCAAGGCGTAGCGCAGCGAATCCTGGTCATGCATGTGCCAGTTCGCCTGCAAGATGTCGCTTAACGCGCCCAGCAGGGCTGACGCGGCCGCGCGCATCGCCAGGGGCGCTAGTGTCTGGTTGCAAGCAAAAGTAGGCCCAGCATACCCAACACCTGGTGGGTATAGCCGCGACTGAAGTCCTCTGGGGCTTGTGCCTTAGCTCCCGCGTCCAACTCGCCAGTTACAGCCATGGTCAGTTGTTCCAGTTATTGTTGTTATAGGTATTTTCCGAGCGCTCGGTTACTACGCTATATTAGCGTCAACACTTGATCACCACCCAGTTGCGGGTTCAAACTGTCGTGGAGGAGGTCGCTATTACGATGGACGCCGTCGCTTCCAGTTTCGAATTGTGCAGGCACCTGCAAGCGGGCGAGCGGCGCCTGTTGGTATGCGGATCACCCGGCTGCGACAGGCGGACACCGATTACCCGGCTGGTACAAGCACTAGGCAGCGCCGGGGCGGCTTATCCCTGCCTGAGCGCCGACCCCGCCCTGCCGCTGTTCGGCGTCCCCGGCGCGCTAAATTATGGCAACTGGAAAATCGACGGCTGGCACAATCAGGACCGCGAAGCCCTGTGTAGCCTCGATTCCTCCCGTTTTCGCCTGCCTCTGATCACCGCGCTACACAGACTGCTGGAGAGGAATTGCAAGCACAGGCTCATCCTGCAGGCGCCGGGCCTGGCCGAGGGTGTCGCGGCTGCAGAGTTATTGGTGGAAATGCTCCGTTGCGCGAACATCGACATCGTTTGGTTTTTGCAGTTCAACAGCGCCACTGTGTCGCTGCAACAGGAGCTGCAAGCCTGCGGCGCTGAAGTCGTGACGCTGACCGAACAAGACGACGCAGGTGTCAGCAAGCAACAACGCAGAGAGCAACGTAGCCAGATGTGGCGGGACTACCTGGGTGCAGCTATTGACCTGCAGCTGCCGCTGGCCGGCTTGCAGTTACTGGGCACCCCGCCACCGATCGAGGCGGCAAATGCCTGGCGATTTCGACAGATAGCGCTGCTCAATAACGGTCAGCTCAAGACCATGGGTGAGGTGGATTTCCTGGAGGACGAGCAGATTCACCTCAAAGTGGCGGCTCAACCGGGCACCGTAAACCAGCTACTGATTCGTGACGCACTGTATATAAACGGCCAACTGCGCTCCGCCACGCCATACCGGAAACCGCAGCAACATCCACCGGAGCCAGCCACAGCCGGATTTCTTGCCGAAGACACGACGTTCAATAAAGGCACCAGCTGTGGTCCCATTCCCGTTGCCCGCATGGGTTCCGCCACCGCGTGTCTGGTCAACGGCGTATTTGGCGATCCCCTACTCAAACTGCAACTGCATCACCGGCGTCGCTGTTTGCTGTTCGACCTGGGGGATCCCGGCCGGATGACGGCGCGCGTCGCCCATCAAGTGACCGATGTCTTCTTCAGTCACACCCACGCGGATCATGTCGGCGGTTTTCTCTGGTTCCTGCGCTCACGCATCGGCGACTTGCCGCCCTGCCGCTGTTATGGCCCGCCGGGCCTGTCCCAGCAAATTGCCGGCATGGTCAACGGCATCTTGTGGGATCGGGTGGGGGAGCGCGCACCCCGTTTCGATGTCAGGGAATGGCACGAGGACCACCTGCAGTGTTATCGGATTATCGCCGGTGAAGCCGGGGTCCAGAGACAGGAAGATCTGGCCTTAGTGGATGGCCTGGTATGGCAGGAGCCGGCCTTCTCGGTGCGGGCGACCGCGCTGGATCACCGTACCCCGGTACTGGCCTATGCCTATGAACCTACGCTGCAAATTAAGGTACGGCGCGACCGATTACAGTCGCTGGGCTTGAAATCCGGCCGGTGGCTGCAGGAGCTCAAGCAACAGGTGCTACAGGGTCACTCTGAGCAGTCGATTGAACTACCCGACGGTAGCCACCGCACGGTAGCGCAATTACAAGAAGACCTGTTGTTGCTATGCCCGGGACAAAAAATGGTGTATGCCACGGATTTCGCCGATACCACGGAAAACCGACAGCGCTTGATCGCCTTGGCTCAGGGTGCCCACAGCCTGTTTTGCGAAGCTTCTTTCATGCTCAAACACCGGGACAAGGCCTGTCGTACCCAGCACCTGACCACCACGGCCTGCGCAGAAATCGCCAATGCCGCCGACGTCAATCAGCTGCTGCCCTTCCACTTCTCCACGCGGTACATCAAACACGCGCCGGCGGTCTACCGCGAGATAAGCCGTGTCTGTGATCGTACGGTGGTGCCGGGGTTTGTTTAGCCCCACTAGTTGATCTCGAAGCCGGTTATGGTCACATCGGTGAGCCAGCTGACGTCGATATGGCTGACCTGCGCCAAGGTTGGTCCCTGGCGCAGTGCATCCAATACGCTGTCTACCGCATTTTTGGGTCCGCACAGTGCAAACGCCACCGTACCATCGGCCTGGTTGCGCGCGTAACCACCCAGCTTATGTTGCTCTGCCTGATCACGGGTGAAGGCGCGGAAGCAGACACCCTGCACCCTGCCGTGGACAACTCCACGCGCGGTGACGATTGCGGGCATGCATCAGCCTCCTCAGTCCTGCGCCATCTCCCCGGCCTCGTCGCTAACTTCAATCTGACCGGGCCGGCGCAGCATCTTGTCGATCTCATCGACGTGTAGTTCTTCCTCAGAAATCATATTGCGGGCGTATTCCTCCAGCGGTACAGATTTTCCTTCCACCATCTCCAGCAATTGGTAGTACAGATTCAGCGTTTCGAATTCTGCTTTTATGGTTTCGCGCAACATGTCGCCGATATCGTGGTGATGGCTTTCCAGCAAGGCGCCAATACCCAGCGAGGGATGCCCGCCCAGGTGGGTGACCATTTCACCGGCCTGCTGGGCGTGCAACAGGGTCTCATCCGCCTGACCACGGAACCAGGACACAATGGGAATACGTCCGTAGCCAAATACCATCAGTGAATAGTGAGTAAAGCGCACCACTCCGGCAAGCTCCGATTCCATGATGCGATTGAGTTGCGCGATGACCTGTTCCTTATCAATTTTGTATGCCTGGGTCATGGGGATACCTCCTTCGTCTGCCAGGGCTCATTTCAGTATAGCAAGCCTACGGTTGTGCATACCGCAAAACCCCGGCACTGTAGGTTGCCTGCACGGTAATGGCGTGAATGTTCTCTACCGCTACCTGTCGCGGATCATCCGACAAAATCACAAAATCAGCATACTTGCCCGCGGTAATGGAGCCCTTACTATCCTCTTCAAAACTGGCGTGGGCACCGCCCATGGTGTAGGCCCATAATGCCTGCTCAACCGTGAGCCGTTGTTGCGGGCCATAGATTTTGCCGGCGCGACTCTGGCGGGTAACCAGGCTTTGTATGCGGCGCAGCGGTGACAGCGCCGAGACCGGATAGTCGGAATTGGCCGCGTTGACCACGCCGTACTCAAAGGTGGAGGCATTGGCAAACATCCACGGCCAGCGCTGGTCACCATAGGCCTCCATCATCGGTCCTTTTTCATAGATATAGGAGTGTGGCGCCAACACCACGCCCAGGTCGCTCATTCGTTGCAGGATGTCAGCATTAACTACCGAACCGTGCTCGATGCGATGGCGCGCCGCCCTGCTCTCCTGCTCTCCGAGTTGTGCATAGGCATTGAGAACCATATCTATTTCATAATCACCATTGGCATGTACGGCGGCCTGGAAGCCGTCCCGGTGAATGTCGGCAATGATGTCATTGAGCTGCTGTTGACTGCGCTGGGGTGGCTCTCCGTAGTAACCCGGACGGTCCGCGTAGGGCTGGTGCATACGCGCGGTGCGACCCGACAATGACATGCCATGAAACAGCTTTATCGTGCGACCCCGCAGCCAGGGATTGGAAAAGGGCTGCAGGCCCAGGTAGGACAAACCTTGATCCAGGCTTTTGATAACCCTGGCGCTGCCCAGGGAGTCGACATCGAACATGATATTGACGCGCACACCCAGCTCAGCGGGGTCCACCCACCAGTACATTAGCGCTAGCGAGGTCGGCACCATGGCATCGCTATAACTGGTAATGCCATTTTCCAGGGCCAGCTTCATAAAATTTTTGAGTCCCGCCAGCCCCGCACTGAGACCGCCGACATAGGGTGAGGGCTGCCGATCATTAAACAACGGCGCCAGCGCGCTGCGCTCGCCGATCAAACCGGTCGGATCGCCCTGCGCGTCGCGGCGATAAAATCCGCCCGCGGGATCCTGCGTCGCGCTATCGATACCGGCATTGTCCAACGCCAGGGAATTCACCAGGAACAGGTGCAGGCTGCCATGGATCAACAGTACCGGGTGATCTGCTACCAGCCGATCCAGATCTTGACGAGACAGGTGGCCGCCGAAGTTGGTGTCATCATAGCCGTGGCCGATTACCCATCCGCCCGGTGGCACCTTTGTGGCGCGCTCCTGTAAACGGATTTTCAACCCGGCCAGGCTGGTTACATCGCCCAATTCCACCGACCCCGGCGGCAAGCCAAGGGAATGACAATGGGCATCATTGAAGCCCGGTAGTAGTGTCTGACCCTGCAAATCCAACACCTGCGTCGCTGGCCCGGCCAGTGCCAGGATCTCAGCATCGCTACCCACTTGCTGGAACAGGCCGTCCTTGACCGCGAAGGCCGTACTGCCCTGTGTACTACTGTCTATGGTGATCAGTTGAGCATTGTGAACAACAAGCTGTGGCGCTTGATCCTGCCCGCAGCCAACCAGGCCAATCACCAGCGCCAGTTGCAGGTAGAGAGTCCACTTTTTCATTGCTCTAATCCGGTGCGGCGGCTAGGTCCTCGCGCAGTGTTTTCGAGGCCAGGTAGAAATGGCATAGAGACCAAAGACTCACTACTGGCAACAGGTACAACATCGCATAGCGCAGCGATTCAGTGCCCTCCGATACCGACAGGTAATCACTCAGCATCCCCACGGCCCAGGGCCCTGCACCCAGGCCGATAATATTCAATATGAAGAACAGTATCGCCGAAGACATAGCGCGCATACGCATGCCCACCAGGCCGTGCGTGGTAGCAATCGCATTGCCCAGGTAAACGTTGGACATCACGGCGGGAACAATCATGCACATAAGCGCCGTGTAGCGGTCTTCGACCAGGTAGACCGAGACAATAAACGGCAGGGCTATAATGCCGGCCAGCGCTGGCAGCCACACGTACCAACGTTTGTCCTTATTGGCCAGACGATCCGCCAAAAGCCCACCGCTGAATACCCCAACGGCGCCACCAAAACCGATGATCAAGGCCAACCAGGTACCCAGTTCTCCGGTGGACATACCGTGACTGCGAATCATAAAAGAGGCTGTCCAGTTGCTGGTGCTATAGCCAACAAAGGCATTGAGTGCTGCACCCATAGCGATATGTCGAAAGGCTTTGCTGGCCCACAGCACGGTGAGCACCTGACTGAAAGAGGTAGACTCACTGACCACCAATTTATTGTCCGACAATCCTCGAATAGGTTCCGCCACCGTCCAGCGCACTACCATGGCCAGCAGAACGCCGGGGATACCCACCACCATAAAAGCAACCCGCCAACCAAAGAATTCGTTGAGCCAACCACCCAGCAAAAATCCAAACAGGATGCCAATATTGACACCCATGGAGTAAAAACCCAGCGCACTGGCGCGGCGCTGGGGCGAAAATATATCCGAGATCATGGAGTGTGAAGGTGGACTGCCACCCGCCTCACCGACGCCAACACCTACCCGTGCCGCCAGCAACTGCGCATAGTTCTGCGCCATGCCACTGAGGGCTGTCATGCCGCTCCATATCGTCAGCGCCAGGGCAACAATATTGCGGCGATTGGAGTGATCGGCCCAACGCGCGATAGGAATACCGGCAGTCACATAAAACACGGCAAAGGCAAAACCTGTGAGCAGGCCCAACTGCCCATCTGACAAACCCAGGTCAGCCTTGATGGACTCTTGCAAAATAGCCAGCAATTGCCGATCAATAAAGTTAAAGCTGTATACCACCGTCAGCACGCCCAGCGCGTAATAGGCAGATTTTTTGGTGGCGTAGGGGTTCTCTACTTCTGTCGTAGCGGGCGTACTTTCAGACATGGGAGCTTCTCTTATTGTTAATTCTAATGCTTATGTGTAGGGATTATTTTTCAATCTCGCGTAGAATGCAAACCACGTGATAAAACATCTTAACAAAGACACACTAACAGAATTGTTGCGACTTTCCCTACCCATGGTGGTATCACAGGGAGCGTTCGCGGTAATGGTGTTCTGTGACCGCTTGTTTATGTCGCAGATCGATGCCGTGCACATGGCGGCGGCGCTGGGTGGCGGTGTGGCATCCTTCTTCTGTATCTCCCTGTTCGTGGGGGTGCTGACCTACGCCAACGCGATGGTGGCTCAATATTTCGGCGCCGAAGAGCATCACAAATGCCCCCGTGTAGTCTCCCAGGGCCTGATCCTGGTGATGCTGTCTGCGCCAGTGCTGGTATTCGCCGCCTTCAAAGTTGGCGGCCTGTTTGCCGCGATGGAGCACGATCCACAACAGGTGGTGTTGGAGCGCAGCTATTTTTTCATCCTCATGGTTAGCGCCGTATTCAACCTCCCCAAAATGTGTGTGGCCTGCTTTTTTTCCGGTATCGGTCGCACCCGCGTGGTTATGATCGCCGATGTGCTGGGCGTCATGCTCAATATCCCGCTTTCCTACTGCCTGATCTTTGGCAAGCTGGGCCTGCCGGCAATGGGCATAGAGGGCGCGGCAATTGGAACGGTAATAGCCAGCCTGTTCTCCCTGCTGCTGTTTTTGCGCTTCTACTTTGAGCGCGACAACCGGCAACACTTTGGCGTTATGCAATCCTTTCACCTGGATCTCAATATTTTGCGGCGTTTCGTGCGGCTGGGTTTTCCCTCTGGCTTCGAGCTGTTTATCAATGTGGCCTGCTTCAACCTGTTTATTCTTATGTTTCAGTCCTACGGTATAGTGCAGGGAGCCTCCGCTGCCATTGTCTTTAACTGGGACATGCTCTCCTTTGTGCCCATGCTGGGCCTGCACATTGGCGTGATGAGCCTGATCGGGCGCTTTGTCGGCGCCAAGGACATGGGCAAGACCGATGAAGTAATTGCAGCGGGTTTTTTCGTGGCGTTGGGCTATTCCTTTGTACTGGCGCTGGCCTTCGTCTTTTATCGTGTTGAGTTCGTGGGAATTTTGGCCGGTAGCGGTCCCGAGCGCATGGAGATTATTCTGTTGGGCAGTTTCATGATGCTGGGCCTGGCCTCCTACGTAATGGCCGACGCTTCCATACTTATCTCCAGCGCGGTACTGCGTGGCGCCGGCGATACCCGCTGGCTGATGGTAACCTCCATCGCCCTGCATGTGCTGATGTTGGTAGCCCAGTATTTCATCATCATTGTTTACCAGCTGGGAGAACGGACTTCCTGGGTGGCTTTCGTACTGATGATTTTACTGATTGCCGTGGTGTATATGGGCAGACTGCGTGGCAAAGTCTGGCGCGAACCTGAACGGCTGGCTAAGGTAATGGCGGAATGATCTGCCGTACCGGCACTGGCACCGCGCACACATCCACATAGCCTGGTTTGTGCACAAACCAGGTTTCTGGCCGATTGGCACGCGATCGCACCAGCTCTAGAAAACTTTCTGACTCCGTTTTCATTACCTGCAGCGCCAGTTGCTGATCGGCCGGCACATCGGAGCCCACCCGCATACGCTGGATGGGATTGCGTCGCTCGGGCTCTAACTGCCCGGAAGAATCCCTGCCGCGATTGAGCTGCTGGTAGTGCTCCATGCCATGTCTCACCATGCCAAATACCGTGACATTGCGATCCAGGTAACGGGGCGCGTGTCCCAACACCACGTAAAACTCCGTGCCACCACTGGCGGGGTCATTGTCCCGCGCCAGTGCGAATGCACCGGGGCAATGCACCATCCATTGACGACCTGCGGCGCGGCCAACTGGAAAACCGTGTACAAATCCACTGCGCTTCGAGAAGCCATCTTCTTCATCAACCTGGGTAAAGGCGTAGGGCAGTGTGCCGTCAAATTCAAACTCGCCGGGCAATGTTCGCTTGGCCAGTCCGATGGGCGTGTCGGAATTGACATCACCTCCCTGGGCGACAAAACCATCGACAACGCGATAAATAGTGAGCCCGTCGTAAAATCCGGCCCTTACCAGCGCTTTGATATTAGCGCTGTGAGAGGGCGCTATCTCTGCCAACAGTTCTACTACCACGGTGCCGGTAGCAAGCTCAATGTAGAGGCTGTTTTCTGGCCTCACAGCGCGCCAGTCCGTCGCTGGAGCCTGCTCTACAATGTCATAGGGAGAACGCAATACACCCTGCGCCTGGGCCGCCAGCAAGCCCAGGCAAATGGCACAAATTAATCTCATTGCGTTTACCTCCACCTGCTGTTGTTTGACTTAGCCCGCTCCCGCATACCACACTGACCATTACGATATGAACGCGAAAGGAATCATGCCATGCGCCTTCTGCTTCTCACAAGCTTACTGATGTTGACGGCGGTATCCGTGGCCGACACTGTTGTCATAGAAAACGTCACCCTTATCGATGGCAATGGCGGTAAACCCGCGAGCAGAATGTACGTCACGGTGGTGGATGACAAAATTGCCGGTATCGCCAACCGAGCTCCCGACGGCCTACCCGACGATGTACAGCGCATCAAGGGCAAGGGCAAGTTCCTGTTACCCGGCTTTATCGACACCAATGTGCACGCATCGGTATACGGCAATTCCCGCCGCCGTGAGACTGCGGTCAAATACGCCAAGCGCAACCATGAACTGGTAGAAGAATTCGCCCAACGTCAGCTGAAATACGGCGTGACGACTATCCGTGACAGCTATGGTTCCTTGGTTCCGCTGATGCAGGTACGCGATGCCATTGCACGCGGTGACATTATTGGTCCACGCATGCTGGTAGCAGGCAATATCGTCGGTTGGGGCGGCCCTTTCTCGATGACCTTCTCCCTGATGAAGGAATCTGACCTGACCCAATTCCAGGAGCAGTGGAACGACGCCATTGCCCAGGGTGCCGGTGAAGAACTCATGGATATGGGGCCGGAAGAACTGCGCGTCGCCATTAATGTCTATTTGGACAAGGGCCCCGATTTCATCAAGTACGGCGGCACCAGTCATTTCCGCTTTCCATCCCTGATTGGTTTCTCGCCACGAGCACAACAAATCATCGTCGAGGAAACCCACCAGCGCGGCCTGGCAGCCGAAACCCACGCCACCAGCTCGGAAGCGCTGCGACTGGCGGTGGAGGCCGGCATCGACTTTATCCAACACCCGGAAATTCTCAGCGCCCCCTACCCCGACGATTTGCTGGCCATGATTGTTGAACGCGATGTTATCTGTGGATTGCGCTCCAACACCCTGACGGGCGCGACTTGGCAACAACACCTTGAAGATCGCAAGCGAGCCCTGGCGGAGCTGGCAGACGCCCCGCCACCGGCCACCAGTGCTGAGAAGCGGCGGCGCCAGGATCGCACTGGCCACTGGTACCAGATTGAACGGGACAATGCCGAGCGGCTCATAAAGGCTGGCTGTAGGGTCACGATTGCCACCGATAACTACCAGGGCCGCGCACCGGAGTTTCGCCGCACTCCCAAAGCCATCATCCAGGAGGCGGGCATAGGCAGCATCATTGCGATCGAGGGCCTGGTAGAGCTGGGCATGACGCCCATGCAGGCCATTGTTGCTGGCACCAGAAACGGCGCTATTGCCGCGCGCGGCCTGGCCGAGTTCGGCACCATCGAGGTGGGCAAATCCGCCGACCTGGTATTACTGGACGCCAACCCGCTGCGCAAGATAAGCAATATACGTAAACAGAGCATGGTCATGGCACGCGGAAAAATCATCGACACCGATGCACTTCCCCTGCAGCGGATTTTTTATACAGGAAGCTATGAAGATTAAAACGGCACTGTGCCTGGAAAACAATGACAACATTGACTGCCTGCAACTGCAGGAGGTCGAGTTGTCACCGCCCCAGGATGACGAGGTGCAAATTGGCATCAAGGCCTGCTCGGTGAATTTTCCTGACCTGTTGATGATTCAGGACAAGTACCAGTTCAAACCACCGCTGCCGTTTGCGCCCGGCGGAGAATTTTCCGGTGATGTGATCGGCGTGGGCAAAAATGCAACAAGCTTCAAGGTGGGTGACCGGGTTGTCAGCGGCGCCCGCTACGGCGGTTTCGCCGAGGCCATTAATATTCCAGCAACTATAGTCAGACCCATCCCCGGTGATATCGCCTATGAGAAGGCGGCCTCCTACTCCACCGCCTATCTCACCGCCTATGTAGCACTTACTATTCGCGGCTACCTGCAGGCCGGTGAAACCCTGCTGGTGCACGGCGCTACCGGCGGGGTCGGCATGGCGGCTGTTGACCTGGGCAAGCACCTGGGCGCCACGGTTATCGCCACCGGCGGCAACGATGAAAAGCTCGCCGTCGTCAAAGCCCGCGGCGCTGATCACGTCATCAACTACACCCTGGCAGACGGCAGCCTGGGTGGCTTTCGGGAAAAGGTAAAAGAACTCACCGATGGGCGCGGCGCCGATGTTATCTACGATCCGGTCGGCGGCACGGTATTTGATGAATCCATGCGCTGCATTAATTTCAGTGGCCGCCTGCTGACCATCGGCTTTACCAGCGGTGACTGGCCCCTGGCCAAGGTCAACCATATCCTTATCAAACATATTTCCCTTATCGGTGTACGCGCCGGCGAGATTGGCCGCCGCAATCCCGAACTGGGTAAACGCAATATGGATGCTATCTACGATTTGCTGAAAACCGGCGTCATCGATCCCTACGTCTGCGCCGGCTTTCCACTGGAACAAGCGGCAGACGCCATGAAGATGCTGCAAGACAGGAAAGTGGTCGGCAAGGTCGTAGTTACAATGAATGGTTATCGAATAGCCAAACAGGATTAACACCATGGTACTTAAAGCAATAAAGTGGTTTCTGATCGCCGTGCTTATCGCGGTGGTAGTGGTAGCCACCGTACTGGGCATAGGCGCCAGCCGATCTATGGACCACGACTACCGGTATACACAGGCATTCGACACACTAGCTGAGTTTTCCAGTGCTACGACTGACGGATTGGTTCGCATCAAGGGGGGTGCGTACGAGTTTCGTGCCCGTGTGGCTGGCTTCGAAGCAGGCAATGAGCGCCCTGGCGTCATCCTGTTACATGGCTTCCCGGTAACATCAGCCATGTGGGCCAGTATTATTCAGCCGCTGGCAGATGCCGGTTATCGCGTTGTTGCCTTTGACCAGCGTGGTTATAGCCCCGGCGCCAGACCGTCGGATGTCGAAAACTATGTCATTCCCGAACTTGTCTCAGATGTATTGGCAGTAGCCGACGCGGTGGGTTTTGAGGAGTTTCACCTGGTCGGCCATGACTGGGGTGCAATAGTTGGCTGGAACACGGTGATGACTGAACCTGATCGCATCATCACCTGGACCGCCCTGTCCATTGCTCATCCAACGGCTTTTGGTGATGCGGTGAGAAATGACCCTGACCAAAAGTCGCGCAGCTCCTATTTTTACTTCTTTATTACACCCTGGTTGCCGGAAACCCTGTTCAGCTATAACGATTTTGAAATGCTCAAAGGTATTTACAGCAGTATGGCAGCGCCACAGCGGCAGGAGTACCTGGAGGTTTTCTCCGAGCCAGGCGCGCTAACAGCCGCGCTCAACTGGTATCGCGGCATGCTAGTGGATCAGTCTTCAGCTGAAGAACCGGACATAGTGATCAGTACACCAACGCTGTTTATCTGGGGCAACAAGGATTTCTCAGCCGGACGGGTGGCCGTTGACAGCCAAACCGAGTTCATTGTCGGCCCTTACAAAATGCTGGAATTGCCCGGTAGTCACTGGCTAATGGAAGAGTTTCCAGAGCAGACCACCGAAGCCATAATCGAACACTTGTATACCTACGGTGATCGAAACCCGTAGCTAGGCAAACACCGTAGCCAGCACCGCATTGATGGCCAAGCCCGTCAGGCAGAGCGTGAACAAGGCGAATAAAGTGACGCGCACTGGTATGGTATTTACCAGGGACTGCCAGAAACTGTGCACCACCCGCAGCCCCACGTAGCCCCAGGCCAGCATCACATTCAGTTCGGTGCCCTGCCCGGCCAGCGCCAGTATGGCGATGGTCGCGTAAAACAGCGTGGGCTGCTCCATCAGGTGCACAAAGTTGTGAGACTTCCAGTTAACCGTGGCAGGCAAGGCGGATTCAATATCCCCGTAGCGCGTACCCGGTTCTGCCTTGCTCAAGTCCAGCTTGGCCTCGGCTAAAGCGGGAAAACGGGTAGCAAGCACCCAGAACAACATGATCAACGACCAGCCGACCAGCGCTGCCGCCGGTGCCAAAATTTGAGTATCCATAGTGATTGCTCCATAACAAGAATATAGCTAGTGAACTTCAAGCCAGTAAGGATAGACTAGCACCTTGTAATCAGGAAAGCTTTATGCGCGCGTGGCAAGTAAAT
>SMVB01327782.1_pt1 | contig 13854 bp, 11 predicted proteins | sample 2456461 | NCBI WGS metagenome assembly SMVB01 (sample SAMN11095934, study PRJNA526329) | marine sediment metagenome | biome: Marine sediment; feature: Surficial sediment; material: Deep marine sediment; isolation source: Hadal surficial sediment | place: Pacific Ocean | collected 2014-05 | depth...
CAGCCCAGTCAGATAAACGTTGATTATATGCCCGCGTTTTGGATCGCCTAAAACGGCAAGCGCTAAAAATATGTCGTTCAAGCCGGGGTAGTCCTTGTATGGCCGCACGCAGTAAGCGGCCTTCCAGTTGTGGTCCGCCATGGTGACGAAGCTGGTTTTGCACCGGGGTTCTTCCGCGTCTTTTTCGATTGCGCTGGGTAATTCGTTGGCGTTGCCAAACTGCTTGGAATATTTCTTGTAAAACTCAAGCGGGTTCAGGCTAACGCTTTTTAGCCAGTAAAAAGAAAAGCCTATTTCCCCTGTCCGCAAACTTGACGATAGGTATATGCTGTCCCCGCTTTCGCACGACCTGTAGCCATAAGAATAAAAATGGCTCTTGCTGGTATCCTCTTCCCGGCTTTGCCCCCAGCATTTAAGGGTATCCGCTGAAATTGTTTTAGGGACTTTGAGGGAGCCAAATTTTTCAAAAGACCATTGGCCCGCAAGGATATTGCGGATGGTGTGGTCGTATTTTTTCAGGACCTGGTCCTCGATGGTCTGCCGCCAGTCTTGCGGCCGCTTGTCGCTGTTGGCTTTTTCAGCGAGTTGGGCGAGATATGTGGCTGGGACAAGATAGCTCAGATCATTGCCCTGGATGGAGACGTTAACGCCTATGACCTCGCCCGCAGAATTGAAAGCGGGGCCGCCGCTCATGCCGCCGTTAAGCGACGCTGACAGCAGGATTCTTTGGTATGGGCTGTCGCCGACCAAACCGTTATATATTCCCTCGTTGATGGTCATGCCCAGGTCAAGCGGGTTGCCCATGGGAAAGACTGGGTCTCCCTTTGCCATAGCGGACGTTTGCAGGACAAGCTTGGCGTCGCCGTTGTCCGCCCCCTGCAAAATAGCCAGGTCGTGAACGGCGTCCAGGGCCGCAAGCGTCAGGTTTCCCTTCTTCTTCGAGCCTTGATAATACTCGATCCGATATCTCTCTGGTTTGGCCGCCGCGTCTGATATGACATGGTAATTGGCGGCAATATTTCCCTGCGGGGCAAACCTGAAGCCGGAGCCAATAACATATTTTTCGCCCGAATTAACGTCAATGACCCGTATTTGGTATACGGAGGAGTGTAGCTGTCCATATATTTTTTGAGCCGTGGCGGTCAGGCCCCATGCCGCTTGCGTAAAACAGCAAAGGGTGAGCGTAAAACAGAAAAAATTTACCGCTGTTTTATTGAAGCGCTTCATGGGCCATCCAAATAAATTTTGATAAATAAAAGTATGGATGAGAAGGTATCACATTAATCAGCGGGACGGTACAAGACTTGGGCGGACACGCCGGTCGCAAGGGTTTAAAATTACTCCACACGCTGAGAGGTCAGGTGGTGTATTCGGCGTTGATGCGGATGTAATCGTAGGAGAGGTCGCAGGTGTAGACTTCGGCGCTGGCCTTGCCCATGTTCAGGTTAACGCTGATGAGGATTTCTTTCTTGCGCATGGATTTGCGCAACGCCGGCAAAAACTTTCCGCTTACAGGAGACCCTTTGCGGACCAGGGGAATTTTGTTGAGCGTGATGCCGACCTTCTCCGGCTGGATGGAAACTCCGGCGTTGCCGACAGCGGCGATGATGCGGCCCCAGTTAGGGTCCGCTCCGAACAGGGCGGTTTTGACCAGTTTGGAGTTGGCGATGGTCTTAGCCACTCGCTCGGCGTCGGCTGAGGTCTTTGCGCCCAGCGTCTGAATGGTCACGAACTTTGTCGCCCCTTCGCCGTCGCGGACAATTTTCATCGCCAAATCTTTGCAGACGCAAGTCAACGCTTCCTGGAAAGCGGAGAGCTCTTTAGACCGCAATGTGACCGGCGCGTTTCCCGCCAGCCCGTTGGCCAGGCAAAGCGCCATGTCGTTGGTGCTGGTGTCGCCGTCAACGGTGATCTTGTTGAAGGTCAGGTCCGTCGCCGTTTCAAGAACCCGCTGAAGCGTCTTTGCGGGTATGGATATATTCGTCGCCAGAAACGCCAGCATGGTTGCCATGTTTGGATGGACCATCCCCGATCCTTTGGCGACGCCGCCAACGACAATTATTTTTCCGCTAATTTTATAACTCACTGACGCCGTTTTGGCGGCCAGGTCGGTGGTCAGGATAGCGCTGGCCGCGTCGCCCCAGCCTCGCGGAGACAGTTGTTTCGCTAGCCGGGGTATGGCGCCGACGATTTTTCCCGTCGGCAGGGATACGCCGATAACGCCTGTCGAGGCGACCAGTACTTCATCTTTTGCAAACCCGCGCTCTTTAGCCAGAGCGTTGGCGACGGCGTGACAGTCTTTCATCCCTTGCGCGCCCGTGCAGGCATTGGCGTTGCCGCTGTTGACGATTATGGCGCGGACTTTCCCGGCTGATGCGATTATCTTCCTGTCGTAAGTCACCGATGCGGCGATGATCTGGTTTTGCGTGAACACTCCGGCGGCGTTTGCCGGGACTTCTGACGTCAGCAGGGCGAGGTCTTTCTGCCCTTTATTTTTTATTCCGCAGGCGATGCCCGCAAGGGCAAACCCTGGCACGGTGAATGTCTTTTTGATTTTCAGTTTCATTTTATTTCAGGGGAAAATAGCTGGCGAGTCCAGCCCGGTTGTTTCATCGAGGCCGAGCATGATATTCATGTTCTGGACCGCCTGGCCGGACGCCCCTTTTACAAGGTTGTCGATGGCGCTGGTGATGATCAGGCGGTTACTGCGCCGGTCTATTTGCAGTCCGATGTCGCAGTAGTTGGAGTACGCGACAAATTTGGTGTTGGCATAGGACCCTGTCTGTAGCATGCGGACGAAGGGTTCGTCTTTATAAAATTCGCGGTAAAGCGCCGCGACTTCTTCAAGTCCGACCTCCGTTTTGAGGTTGATATAAACCGCGCTCAACATCCCCCGCGTCATGGGCATAAGGTGGGGGGAAAATGTGAGGCTGATTTCCTGGCCCGCCAGGAGGGACAATTCCTGTTCCATTTCCGGCGTGTGGCGGTGTTCGGCAATGTTGTAAGCGGACACTCCTTCGTTGCGCTCGGAAAAATGGACGCCCAGGCTGGCCCCTCTGCCCGCTCCGGATATGCCTGATTTGCAGTCGGCGATGACGCTGTGCGGGTCTACCCAGTCCGTTTTAATGACAGGCGCCAAGGCCAGGATAACGCTGGTCGGATAACAGCCTGGGTTGGCGACGAGCTTTGCCGGCTTGATTTCCGCCCGGTGCAATTCAGGCAGGCCGTACACGGCGCGGCTGAGGTTTTCGGGATTTTTATGCGGCGTCTTGTACCAGGCCGCGAAACTGTCCGCGTCTTTCAGGCGGTAGTCGGCGCTGAGGTCAATCACCCGGCAGTCGCCATTCAGGAACGCAGGCATCTTTGCCATCGACACCGTGTGCGGCAGGGCCAGGAACAGGATATCGCATGACTTGGCGATATCATCATCAAGCTTTGTTAAAGGGAACTCTGCCTGTCCCGCCAAAGAAGGGAAAACTTCGGCGATCGTTTTTCCCGCATACTTCTCGGACGTCAGGGTTTCTATCTGGATGTCAGGGCGCTTCAAGAGTAACCGGATGAGTTCCAGTCCGGTATACCCAGTGGCTCCCGCTATGCTCACTGTGGTCATATCAAATCAATCGACGGCCCCGTAGCATGTTGTGCTGTGAACTCACTTAATGATTTAAGGAGAACCACACAAGCGGGGTATTATAAAAGTACATTTAGCAGGCGCTGAAAAACTCAAGTTTTTGTGACTCTCCCTGCAGTCATTGCGAGGAGGGACGAAGTCCCGACGCGGCAAACCAGAAGGCCGTTGGAAACCTCTGGGTCGCCGCGTCGCCTGCGGCTCCTCGCAATGACTGCAGGGGTAAAACCTTGTTCATGGCAATACATACATGGTCGAGCAACGCCTGTTTTTTAACCAATTAAACTTGGCCTTCCGCAACGCTCGCGATCAAAAAAAGGGAAGGCCCCTAAACCGGGCCTTCCCTGAGAGTAGCGTATGGTAAACGGCCCTTGTTTGGGCCTGTTTTCAGCGTTTGGAGAATTGGAATTTTTTACGCGCTCCAGGTTGGCCATATTTTTTGCGCTCGACCATTCTGGAATCGCGGGTGAGGAACCCGGCTTTCTTGAGAACTGGCCGCAGGTTGGGGTCCATCAGCATCAGGGCTTTGGAGATGCCAAGCTTGAGGGCGCCGGCCTGGCCGGATAACCCGCCGCCAAGGACGGTGGCGTTGACGTCATAAGAACCCAGCGTATTGGTGATCACGAGCGGCTGTTTCACTACCATGTCTGAGGTATCCCGCGCGAAATAAGTCGTGAGGTCCTTGTTGTTAACGGTGATTTTTCCGTCTCCGGCCATCAGCCATACTTTAGCGATGGCTACTTTCCGCCTCCCCGTGGCGTAACATTTTTCTACTGAGGCAGTCATTAATAAAGCTCCGTTGTGTCCGTAGTTAATTGTTTTCTGAAATTAGATGGTGACGACTTCCGGCTTTTGCCCGGCGTGCGGGTGCTGGTCGTTTTCATAAATCCGGTAATTTTGTTTCAGGGTTTGCCCCAGACGGTTTTTCGGGAGCATCCCGTTGATGGCTTTCTCGAAGACTCTTATCGGGCGTTCCCGCAACAGGTCTTTTGCCTTTACCTCTTTAATGCCGCCAGGGTAGCCGGTGTGATGGTAATATACCTTTTTCTCCGCTTTGCTCCCGGTGAACTTGGCTTTGGCGGCGTTGATGATGATGACGTTGTCGCCGGTATCTACATGCGGGGTGAATATCGGTTTGGTCTTGCCGCGGATGATAGCCGCCGCTTTGCTGGCCACCCGTCCGACAGCCTTGTTGTCAGCGTCGATGATAACCCATTTTTTGACGACGTCACTGGTTTTTGCGGAAAACGTTTTCATGTGCAAGCTTCTCTCTATTTAACATTTAGGGGTCTGAATACTGAACCCCGCATATTAGGGAAAAAATCCCGCCCTGTCAACGATAAAGCGCCGGGAAATCATACGAAATTCTTCTTCACGCTTTATTTTAGAGCGTAAATAAGTTATTTTGGTCGTCTGCCTCCTGATGAAAGGGTTCCTTGGAGAAATTGATGAACGATACCAATGAGGATGAAATCCAGCGGGAGGACTCTGCCGCTTCGCCATTGCCGGGACTTGACATAGCCATAGAAAATTCCCGCGACTACCACTTTTCTACCCAACACCCGGAAGGTTTTTGGGTGGAGGAACTGGAGGGCAATGCCACGATCACCGCCGAGCTGGTTTTCTTCTTCCACTTCATGGGGATCGATGACCCTGAGCGTGTGGAAAAAGTGGCCAACTATTTGCTCAAGGAGCAGAGGGAGGACGGTAGCTGGGGATTGTTTTATGGAGCCCGCGGCGACATCAGCACAACCACAGAAGCCTATATGGCGCTCAAGATGGCGGGCCTATCGCCTGAGCGCGACGAGATGAAAAGGGCCCGTAAATTCATACTGGAAAATGGCGGCGTCCGCGGGTGCCGGGTGTTTACCAAGATTTTTCTCGCCCTGTTGGGCCAATGCCCGTGGGACCCCATCCCGGCCATGCCTGTGGAGATCATTTTGGCTCCGCATTCGTTTTACTTCAATATTTACGAGATGTCCTCCTGGTCGCGGAGCACGGTGGTCCCGCTCACTATTATCTGTTCGCTAAAACCCGTGTTTCCAGTGGCGGAGGCATTGGGCGTCCAAGAGCTGTTCACCGGCGCGGACCGCGACTTGTCCGTTAAAACAAAAAAACCTGGCTTCAACTGGCCCAACGCATTTTTGTTTATCGATAAATGCCTCAAGTTCCTCGGCAAGTCACCCTGGAAACCCTTCCGCAGACTGGCATTGCGCAGGGCGGTCAAGTGGATACTGAAACATCAGGAGCCGGAAGGGGATTTCGGCGGCATCCAGCCGCCTATGATCAACTCGCCCCTCGCCTTAAAACTCATGGGCTATCCGATGGACGACCCGGCAATCGTCAAAGGGCTGGAGGCGATCGACCGCTTTATTATCGATAAAAAAGACCATCTGGTTTTCCAGGCCTGCGTATCGCCATTATGGGACACGGCAATAGCCGCCAACGCGCTGATGGACTCAGGTGTGTCCGGCAGTCATCCGGCTTTGGTCAAAGCGGGGAAGTGGATGCTGGAAAAACAGGTCGCTTCCAAGGGCGACTGGAGTTTTAAAAATCCCAACACTCCGCCCGGCGGCTGGTCGTTTGAATTTTATAATGAAGGTTATCCCGATACCGACGACACCGCCGAGATACTCATGGCCCTCAATCGTATCGATTTCGCCGACGAAGCATGGAAGGAAAAAGAATGCAAACGCGCGCTGGCATGGCTGTTCAGCATGCAAAGCCAAAACGGCGGCTGGGGAGCGTTTGACCAGGATAACGACCACACCCTCTTCAACGAAATACCTTTTGCCGACCACGGCGCCATGCTCGACCCGCCGACCGCCGACGTGACCGGACGCATCCTCTGGATGTCTGGCCGGCTGGGCATCCCCAGAGATAACCCGGTCGCGCAAAAAGCGATGACGTTTCTCATCAGCGAACAGGAACCGGATGGATGCTGGTTCGGCCGCTGGGGGGTCAACTATATCTATGGCACTTTTCTCGCGCTTAGCGGCCTGCGTTCCATGGGCGAAAGCCCAGACCAGACCTATATCAGGATGGCGGTGGAGTGGCTGGAATCCTGCCAGAACGAAGACGGCGGCTGGGGAGAAACCTGCGACTCATATCTGGAACCGAGCTTGCGCGGAAAAGGCGTCAGCACAGCCTCGCAGACGGCATGGGCGCTGATGGGCTTGGTAGAGGGCGGCGCGGCGGATAGCGAGTCGGCCCGCCTCGGGGCCGAACACCTCATCAACAGGCAAAAGGATGACGGCTCCTGGTATGAAGACCAGTTCACCGCGACAGGTTTCCCTGGATATTTTTTCATCAAATATCACATGTACCAGCAGTTCTTCCCCCTGATGGCCCTCGCGCGCTACCGCTCGGCTATAGGGACGAGCTGAGTTTAACGGACTGCCTGCGCGCATCTAAGGTAGTCGATCATTGTGGCGACGCATTCGTCTACTGATTGGGCGTCGGTGCGCAGGTGGATTTCCGGCGACAAGGGGGGTTCGTAGGGTGAGGAGATGCCGGTGAAGTCTTCTATCTCGTGGGCCATCGCTTTTTTGTACAGGCCTTTGGTATCCCTTTTGGCACAGACGTCTAATGGACAGTCTATAAAAACTTCTATGAACCGGTCTTTATCCACCGTCTGGCGGACCCGGTCGCGGTCTTTCCGGAATGGGGAGATGAACGCGACGATGACCAGGAATGCGGCGTCGGCAAACAGTTTTGCCACTTCGCCTATCCTGCGGATATTTTCGCGCCGGTCTTCCGCCGAAAACCCCAGGTCTTCGCACAACCCCTGCCTGACGCGGTCCCCGTCCAAAACATAAACCTGATAATCTTCGTCAAAAAGTTTTTTCCCCAGCAGGTTGGAAAGCGTGCTTTTACCGGCGCCCGACAGCCCGGTAAACCAGACAATAGTCCCTTTCTGTTTTAACTTGCTCTCCCTTTGCGGCAAGGTAACGCTTTTGATTGGCGGGTCGCCTTTAATTTCCTTTTTGGGATCGAACGTCATTATTCCGTTTCCTAAACTTTTATTTGTGGGTTTGTTTTCCAATCACGATACGAGGAATTTCTTTGGGTCCAGGCCGGCAAGTTTAAGGTCAGACTCCAGCATCATGCGGATCAGATGCCTGAAGGAAGTTTTAGGAGCCCATCCCAGAGATTCTTTTGCCCTGGAAGCGTCCCCTAAAAGGTTTTCAACTTCCGCCGGGCGGAAATATTTTGGGTCGACTGCCACGAGTGTCCGGCCCGTGTCTTTATCGGTCCCCTTTTCGTCCAGCCCAGAACCCTCCCATTGGAGGGCAATGCCGCAAAGCCCGAAAGCCTCTTCGGCAAGATGCCGGATGCTGTGCTGTTTTCCTGTGGCGATGACGTAATCTGTCGGCGCAGACTGCTGAAGCATCATCCACATGGCTTCGACATAGTCTTTGGCGTAACCCCAGTCGCGCTGGGCGTCCAGGTTACCCAGGTATAGTGTGTCAAGGTCGCCTTTAAGGATACTGGCCAGAGAAAGCGTGACTTTGCGGGTGACGAAGTTTTCTCCCCGGCGCGGCGATTCGTGGTTGAAAAGGATGCCGCTACAGGCAAACATATCGTAAGCCTCGCGGTAATTGACCGTTATCCAGTGGGCGTAAAGCTTTGCCACGCCATACGGACTGCGCGGTTGAAAAGGGGTGGATTCATTTTGCGGGGCCTGCCGGGCATTGCCAAACAATTCGCTCGTTGAAGCCTGGTAAAAACGGCATGTGTCCGTCATGCCGAGAGACTTGATCACGTCAAGCAGGCGCAAGGCGCCTAGCGCGTCCACCTCGCCGGTATATTCCGGGGTGTCGAAACTCACCGCCACGTGGCTCTGGGCCGCAAGGTTATAAACCTCGTCGGGCCGGACCTTGGCCATGATCCTACCCAAAGACAGGCTGTCGGTGATGTCTCCATAATGCAGGGTCAGCTTGGCGGGGGAGAGACGCGCGTCCTGGCGCAAATGTTCGATCCGGCCCCGGTTAAAACTGCTGGAGCGCCGGACGAGGCCGTGCACCTCATAATTTTTTTCCAGCAACAGTTCCGCAAGGTAAGAGCCGTCTTGACCGGTGATGCCTGTGATAAGAGCTTTTTTCATCCGCGCCTTTACAAAAGTATCCTTAATTAATAACCCGCCAGGTTAATTTTTCATAACGATTTTTTAAGAAGGTCCAGGTCAGAGGCGACCATCTTCCTGACGATTTCCTGAAAAGGCGCTTCCGGTTTCCAGCCAAGTTGCGTCCGGGCTTTTTCAGCGTCGCCGGCCATGACACAAGGGCCGTCTTCCCTGAAAAGGCCAGGGTCAACCGCGAGATATTTATTATAATCCAGGCCCAGTTCGCCAAAGGCGCATTCTAGGAACTCCTTCACCGAATGGGTCTCGCCCGAGGCGACGATAAAATCGTCAGGGTTGTCGGCGTTAAGGATCATATGCATAGCCCGGACGTAATCCGGCGCATAGCCCCAATCGCGTTTTGCCTCAATATTTCCCAGCCGTATTTCATCCGCCAGGCCCAACTTTATTTTCGCGGCTGTTGAAGTTATTTTACGCGTTACAAAACGGGCGTCTCTGCGCGGAGACTCATGGTTGTATAAAATGCCCGACGCGGCAAACAGGTTGTGCGACTCCCGGTAATGCCGCATCAGATTAAAACCGCAGGCTTTCGATATCCCATAAACGGAACGCGGGCGAAAAGGCGTCGCTTCAGTTTGTGGAGACGCATCCGCCTGGCCAAACATTTCCGACGACCCGGCAAAAAAGAACCGGCACTGGGGAGAACCGGTTTTAAGGGCGGACAAAATATGGTGGGTCCCATTGACATTGGAAGTCATGGTGGCGATTTCTTCATCGAAAGAATCATACACAAAACTTTGCGCGGAAAGATGATAACACTCGTCTGGCTGTATTTCCTTAAACAATTCGAGCAGGAGGGGATAATCCTGCAGGGACGCAGGATGCAGGACCAAGCGGTCGCGGATGGTTTCGACCCGCCACATTTTATCTTTTGGCCCGGTCAACGCTTCCGGCCGCGCCAGGCCATGGACCACATACCCAAGGTCAAGCAATAGCTCGGCGAGGTATGAACCGTCCTGACCGGCGATCCCAGTTATCAAGGCTTTTTTCATGGTGGTTTCGCTACGCAAATAAATGCAGAGGCTCTGTTCCGCCCCGGAAAAAGTCAGTCCGTCACTTTGCAGACAAACATTTGAATATCGCCAAAGTAGATCGGTATCATGGCGTCTTTTAAAGGAGTTTTAGCGACAAGAGAACCAAGATGCCTGGCCCCCTTGAGGCCGAGGCTGTCCATTTTCAGAAAAAAGTATTCAAGAGTTATGATATGCCGGTAACTCTGCGACCTTATCAGTTGAAAGCCGTTTTTTTTCAGCATTTGCCCGATAGACTTTTTGTCGAAATAATAAAGGTGCATGTCCATAAACCACGGCCATTTTTCCCGCAAAAGTTTAGGCGCCCAATTGTCGATGTTGAGCGTGGCAAAGGCAAAAATCCCGCCAGGCTTCAACCGTGACCTTATCAGGGCGATTTCGCGCATAGGGTGCGGCAGATGTTCCATGACGTCCCACATGGTGATGACGTCAAATTTTCCCGCTTCGGGCGGGACGTCCTTCAAGGTCCCGACGATCGCTTCCTGGCCCATGATTTCCCGGGAATATTTGGCGGCCCATGCGGAAGGTTCCACCCCAAGGCTATCATATCCGTGCTGTCGCGCTATTTGCAAAAATACGCCGCAATAGGAACCCACGTCAAGAAGCTTTCCGGACGGGGGAAGAAGAGGTTTTATCCGGGAAAAATTGTGTTCGAACATGGCCTTGCGGGAGGCGATATTTTTCAGATACCCCTCGTCTTCGACCTCTGAATAAAATTTCAACACCTGCTCTTCCGCCGGATGGGTCGCGTCAAAAACCAGGCCGCACTGGAGGCATTTCACGATCCTCCCATGCGAGCTGTGTTCCTTGCTAGTGCATTGGTAGGCATATGCATTTTCCTCTCCAGGGTGCTTTCTGGGGAAGAGGACCATGTGGAACGGGGACTTGCATATCTCGCAGAGAACAGGGCCGGGGGGGACAATGTTGTCGGCTGCATTTTCTTTTGCGGGAAACAACCTGTTCAGAAACATTATAAAAAGATTGACGCCCCCCTTGATAATCTCCGTTTTGGAAATTTTCGACGTCCCCGCTCTTCTGTCCTCAAAATAAATTGGTATTTCCTTGATTTTCCGGGTGGCGCGAGTGACGGCATAAATGGATTCAACGAAAAAAGAATAGCCTTGATGCCGCAGGGAATCCAGGTCCATCTTCCGCAAAAGGCCGATGGAAAAACCCCTGTAGGAGGTTGTGGTCTCATGCAGTTTAATCCCCAGCAGGAGCCGCGTCAGCGTGTTTGCCGTTTTGCTGATGGACGACCGTATGAAGCCATAATCGCAATGCCCGCCCTTGATGTAACGCGACCCTATGACAAAATCATTTTCGCGCAGGGATTCCACAATCTGCGGGAGATATTTCGGGTGGTGGGAAAAGTCTGCGTCCATGGTGATCAGGAAATCATACTCATGGCGCAGGGCATAATGCATTGCCAGCAAGTGCGCCGAGCCCAACCCCAATTTGCCCAGGCGATGGATAACATGGATCCTGGGGTCGTCCGCCGCCATCCTGTCCAAAAGCTTGCCCGTGCCATCGGGAGAATCGTCGTCCACGACCAGCGCCTCCTGGTCAGGGAGATACGCAAAAATTTCCTGGACAAGGTCCTCAATATTATCGGCTTCGTTGAAGGTGGCGGCAAAAACCAGTATTCGGGGCATAGGCTCAGATAATAAAGGAAAATAGTTGTCCCGCTGGTTTAGCCGGGACGCTCTGCTAAAATATTGCGGTTAGCAGGGGCTTCATTTGACAGCTTAATAGGGATAAAGCATTATTTCAATTGCAAGAGGGCATTATTCTCCGACGTCAGTTTGCGACAGACAGCTATGGAGGGCTTCCCGCCAGGATGGCATTTCCACGCCGAAAGTTTTTTTAACCTTCGCGTTGGACAAAAGAGAGTTTTTTGGGCGGGCCGCAGGCGTCGGGAAACTTGACGTCGCTATGGGTTCGACCTTTGGCCGCCGATGCCCGGAAGTCTCCTTGAGAATGGCCTGGGTAAATCCATGCCAGGTCGTTTCCCCCTGGCAGGTCAGATGATACACGCCGGAGACTTTCTCGAAACCGGCGTAATTCGCGCCAGGTCCGTCGGCCTGAATTTTCGCGCAAATAGCCGCCACAGCCGAGGCGATGGAAGCGCACCAGGTCGGGGCGCCCGTTTGGTCGCTAACGATTCGCAAAGTGTCGCGTTCTTTCGCCAGACGCTGTATGGTCAGCAAAAAATTTTTCCCGCGCGCTCCATACACCCAACTTGCGCGAAAAATCAAATGCGCCGCGCCAATTTTCTGGATGGCGCGCTCGCCCGCGAGCTTGGTCTTGCCATATATATTTCTAGGGTCAGGCTCATCCTCTTCAGAGTATGGCTTGCCGCCGTTGTCGCCGCTGAATATATAGTCCGTGGAGAAATGGACCAGAGGCGCCTGCAATTTTTCCGCTTCTTCCGCCATGACGCCGGGAGCCGTCGCGTTGACAGCCGCGGCCATCTCTATTTCCTCTTCAGCCTTGTCCACTGCAGTATATGCCGCGGCGTTGACGATCAGGTCAGGACGGATTTGCCGGATGACATCCCTGACCTGACGCGGGTTGGCAAGGTCCATCCCTCTCCTGTCCAAAGCGGTCACCTGGCCCAGGGGAGCCAGAGACCTATTCAGCTCCCAGCCCACTTGGCCTTCGGCGCCGGTTAAAAGAATTTTCATCATGCCGTTTTCCGCAGAGGATGCCATTGGCGCCTGTCGCAAGCGGGAGAAATCATTCGGGTTTTCTTTGGCCGATCAGGCTGAGGAGGTATTTGCCGTAATTATTTTTATTGAGAGCGGCGGCAAGGTCCCGCAACTGCCCGGCGTCTATCAGGCCGAGGTTGTAAGCGATTTCTTCAGGACAGCATACTTTGAGGCCCTGGCGTTTTTCAATGGTCGCGATATAATTTGTCGCCTCCAGCAATGCGTCATGCGAACCCGTGTCAAGCCAGGCAAAGCCGCGGCCCATTTTTTCGACTGTCAGACTCTTGTTTTCCAGGTAGACCTTGTTGAGGTCCGTGATTTCGAGTTCGCCCCTGGCGGAGGGTCGCAAGTTGGCGGCGATGTCCAGCGCCTGATTATCATAAAAATATAATCCGGTAACGGCGTAGTTTGATTTCGGCGACTGCGGTTTTTCTTCCAGGCTGACAGCCTTGCCGTCATCGTCAAATTCGACGACCCCGTAGTTTTCAGGATCATTGACCCAGTATCCGAAAACAGTCGCGCCCTGTTCGCGCCGCCTCGCTTTCTGAACAAGATTTACTAAACCGCTCCCATAAAAAATATTGTCGCCGAGGATGAGGCAACAGCCGTCGCTACCGACAAAATCGCGGCCGATAATAAACGCCTGCGCCAGCCCCTCCGGTTTCGGCTGGACGGCATAGGAAATTTCAATCCCCCATTGCGACCCGTCCTTTAACAGGTTTTGAAACAGGGTTTGTTCCTGCGGGGTGGTGATGATGAGAATTTTTCTGATACCCGCGAGCATCAATGTCCCCAGCGGATAGTAGATCATTGGTTTGTCATAGATGGGCATCAGTTGTTTGCTCACCGCCTGGGTCAACGGGTAAAGCCTGGTGCCAGAGCCGCCCGCAAGGATGATCCCCTTTTCGATCATGAATTCATGCCTCCTCTTTTCCCAGCCCCAACCGTTCGCCGCGATAGGCGCCAGACTGCGCCCTCTCTATCCAGTCCGGGTTTTCCAGATACCAGGCGACGGTTTTGCGGATGCCTGACGCAAAAGTTTCCCGCGGCCGCCAACCTAGTTCGCGCTGGATTTTACTGGCGTCTATGGCGTAGCGCCGGTCATGCCCTGGCCGGTCCTTGACAAAAGTGATCAGGGACGAGTGCGGTTTGTGGGCGGATTCTGGAAGAAGTTCGTCCAGCAGTTTGCATACATGGCGCGCCACCTCAAGGTTCGCCATCTCGCTATCGCCGCCGATATTGTACACCTCTCCTGGTCTTCCCGCCTCAAGGACGCGCATGATGGCCCGGCAATGGTCGCCGACATACAACCAGTCGCGGACCTGCTGTCCGTCGCCGTAAATG
>SMVB01300889.1_pt1 | contig 13853 bp, 13 predicted proteins | sample 2456461 | NCBI WGS metagenome assembly SMVB01 (sample SAMN11095934, study PRJNA526329) | marine sediment metagenome | biome: Marine sediment; feature: Surficial sediment; material: Deep marine sediment; isolation source: Hadal surficial sediment | place: Pacific Ocean | collected 2014-05 | depth...
CTTGACCGGGCCGATTATGAATGGTCCCGGAAAATGATAAAAAAATATTCCATAGCTAAAAAGGCGAAGATCCTTGTCTCTCCCGTTTTCGATAAGCTGGACCTGAAAGATCTGTGTGCCTGGATTCTTGAAGACCACTTGCCGGTTCGCCTGCAAACCCAACTGCACAAAGTCATTTGGAGTAAAGACGCTATCGGCGTTTGATCCCTCGCCTCATGCCCTCAAGCGCAAGCATCCGTAAAATTCAAACCCGGCTATTGGCTTGGTATCACAAGGAAAAACGCGATCTGCCGTGGCGGCGGACATCGGACCCTTACCACATCCTGGTCTCGGAAGTCATGTTGCAACAGACCCAGGTTGCGACGGTCATTCCTTATTATGAAAAATGGATTCAGTCCTTTCCTACCGTAGGATCACTTGCTAAAGCACCGGAAACCAAGGTTCTCAAACATTGGGAAGGCCTGGGTTATTATTCCCGCGCGCGAAATTTACATAAAACGGCAAAAGAAATTCATCAGCATTTAGATGGTCGTGTCCCGGAGTCTCGGGAAGAGATATTGAAGCTTCCTGGGATTGGCAAATACACCGCTGGAGCGATCCTCAGCATTGCATTCAATCAGGACGCAGGGGTTTTGGATGGCAATGTGAAACGTGTTCTGTCGCGTTTGTTCCGACTAAAGGAAAATGGCGCAAGTCCCACTTCGGAAAAAATCCTCTGGGAACTTGCTGACAAAATGCCGCCTTCCGGGCAGGCCGGAGATTTCAATCAAGCGATCATGGAACTAGGCGCTTTGGTTTGCCTGCCGAAAAATCCTCTCTGCGAAAAATGTCCATTGAATAAAATTTGTGAAGGCAGGGAAGAAGCGCATTTGTTTCCTCCGCCAAAAGTAAAAGTGGCAACAAAAAAGATTGAAGTCAGCGCGGCGGTCATCCTGAAAAATGGAAAAACTTATATTCAGCAAAGACTGCACAAAGGACTCATGGGCGGACTTTGGGAATTCCCCGGCGGCAAGCTGGAAAAAAATGAATTGCCCGAGCAAGCGCTTGTGCGTGAAATCCAGGAGGAATTGGGAGTCCAAATCGAAGTGGGAGAGAAAATATTAACCATCAAACATAGTTACACAAAATTTCGCGTGACGTTGCATGTCTTTCTTTGTCGGCTACCCAAAGGCCGAATCCAGGCCACCTCCTGCGAGCAATGGAAATGGGTGACAATTCAGGATCTCAAGGCATATCCATTTCCCGCCGCAAATGTTAAAATTCTAGAGTACTTGCGGACAATTTTACAATGACCCCGTCCATAACGGTCAATAGACAACTAAAATAATTTCTCATATGAAACCGGTCAACCCTGGCCTCAAAGTCACGCTGGTGGGCGCGGCGGCAAACCTACTGCTGTCCATCATTAAACTGCTCGGTGGCATATTCGGCAACAGCACCGCTATGATCGCCGATGCCGCACACTCCTTGTCCGACCTTTTGACCGATGCCGTGGTTTTGTTCACCCATAAAATCGGCAGGATGCCGAAAGATGAAGGTCATCCTTACGGACACGGACGCGCGGAATCCATTGGGGCAGTCGTGGTCGGCGCTATTATCATTTTTGCCGGCATTGGTTTGGGATATGAAACCTTTCAAATTGTCGCCAGTGGACAGTTCCGAATCCCAGGCTGGATCGCGGCGTTGTCCGCCGTTTTATCGATCGTGATTAACGAAGGAATTTTTCGTTACACACTGAAAGTTGGCGAGAAAATTCACAGCCCCTCGATCATCGCCAACGCATGGCACCATCGCTCCGATGCGATTTCTTCCATCGCCGCGTTGATAGGCATTGTGGCAGGATTCAGCGGCTACCCCATCATGGACCCGGTTGCCGGGGCTATTGTTGGTCTCATGATTATTCGCGTGGGATATGTGATCGTTGCCGAGGGCATCAGCGACTTGATGGACTCAGCTTTAAGCGAAGACAAAACGGAAGATACTCGTCGGGCAATTGACGAAATCCAAGAGGTCTCGGAGTTTCACGACCTTCGGACCCGCAGAATGGGCGGCAAAGTGTTCATGGATGTGCATATCCTCGTCGATCCCGATTTGACTGTGACCGAGGGACATAAAATCGCCGAATCGGTACGCCATAAACTGATCCAAACCATGGACAATATCGAGGACGTTCTGGTTCATGTCGATGCCGAAGACGACACCGAAGAGAAGCCAATTTATAAGGCCAACCGCGAAGAGCTTCACTCTATCATCGATCCCATACTGCTTTCAATCGATGAGGCTTTGGTCAAAACAAGGTTGCAAGTGCATTATGCCAAGGGTCAAACCATCGTCGATCTTTTCGTAAAAAGAAAGGATGGAAAACCGCTTTCGGAAAATCTGCTACAGGAACTGTCCTCACGACTGGAGGGCTTGGCCAAAGTCGACCGCGTGCGAATTTATATCGATGTCAACGCGGAGTAACTTCAGATCGCCAGTGAATCAAAAGTAAAAAGCTTAATTGTGTTAATAGGCCAGGTAAGCCATGACTAATTGCCTCCGGACGCAGGTCCAGTTTAGTCAACAAAATAGGTGTCGTGATCTGAAAATACGGGCGGGCTATGAAAATTCAGAAGCTCGAGCGGTTCTTCATCTGTAACAAACTGATGCATGGTTTTCGGTGGCACCCGGAAAAAACACCCTTGTTGAAGGTCATACACTTTGTCTCCCAATTGCGCGGTCCCGGAACCGTAAACAACGTAATACAACTCCTCCCCCACCTTGTGGTAACTGGCTTTTTTTGTCTGGTGAGGTTGCAAATGTATCAGATAAGCCGAGAACTGCCGGCACGCTTCCCTGGGCAGTAACTGGTCGATCTTGACCCCTTTTAGAGAGAAGGATTCCGCTTCACTTGGCTTAACAAAAATCACCTGTTCCTTAGGGTTCATTGTCGAATATCTCCTGGCATAGTTAATCAATCACCTTCAAGGATTTCAATTCATCGCCAGACCATTCATAAGCTAATCGCGAGCGATTTTTGTACAGACCTTTTTGAAACGCATAGCCATAGATTAAAGGAAACGAAACGCTGGGCTCAACAAAAGCCATTGCGTGATTGGCCTCTTTATTGACCTTGCCCCAAGATTGCGCTTCGGCAAGGGTACTACCGCTGAGCCCACCCCAATGCGGCACATCCGTGGTCATCTGCAAAGCATACTTGTGCCCACCGGTGTCTTTACCAAAAATGTAGGCCATGACAATGGAGTCGTTGATATAATTTTTCGGCACCCCACCGGCAACATAGAAAGCCGCCGTCCTTGAGGATTTCACAACACATTGTGTGAGTTCATAATTGTCACGAATCGAGTCAATGGCAATCGGTTGTTCACCGTTTTTGCGGGCATTGACGTAATGCTCCGTTAGTCCGATGCCAATACTGGAATCGTTGATGGCCGGGCAAAATACCGGGATGCCCTTTTTGTATGCTGTTGCCAAAATCGATTCCTCATCCTCAATAGTTTCTGATAACAAGGAGATGAATTCACGGCTGGAGTAATTTCGTCGTTCCAACTTATCGGCAAAATTTCCGATGAGTGTATCATCCGTTGCGAAAAGTTCTTCGTCCACATAAGTATCGTAAATGCGATTGACCAGAAGATCACGAAGCTTGGCATCATCTGCTTGCGGACTGCCGAAATAATGTCCGCCACCAAGGGACTGATAGTAATCTTGATACAATATCGCGCCGGTGGAAACAATGATGTCCACCATATTGTAGTGCACCATATCGCGAATGACTTTGCGCAAACCTGCGGCAATCAAGGGTCCCGCCAGGCCCAGGATGATGGTCGGCCGTTCTTCATCGGTTAACATTTTGCCAAATATATCGGCGCACTGACCTATATTTCGTGCCTGGATGGAACTGGAACGAAAGGACTCCACCAAATCCGCCACGCTCGACACTTCCTCAAAGTTAACCTGAGAAATTCTGGTCTTCAGCAATTCTTTTTTTTGACGTTTTTTGTCTTCGTCCATGGGCTCAGGCATGAGGAAATCTTTATAAGACATTGCGTTCTCCAAAAATTTAATCCTGGTCGGATACCACGTCCGCTTGCGTACGAAATATTTCTACCAAAGTTTTTTATGTCTTCATAGCACGGCATGCTGTATGCCCCTGCAAAAACAAAATCAAACTAAACTATTAGCACTGAAAATTCTATACCCGGGAGCACAAATCTTTTGAATGGGACTTGGTATCGACGCTGGCAATACTTTCAGCGATCTTGCCTTCTTCATCGATGACATAGGAAATACGTGAGGCGTATTTATCCTCAACGGCTTTCACAGCATGGTAAGCCAGAGCAATTTCCCGGTTCACATCGCAAAGCAATTGGAAGGGAAAAGAATATTTTTCCGCAAAAGCTTTGTTGTCGGCCACTCCATCGAGACTGATGCCGAGAATAGTGACATTCTTATCCTTAAACTGTTGGAAATCATCACGAAAACCTTGTCCTTCCATTGTGCAACCAGGAGTATCGGCTTTCGGGTAAAACCAGAGCACAACTTTTTTTCCACGGAGCCCGCTTAAACTAATCGTATCGCCATGATGATCCTGGACCGAAAAATCCGGTGCCGCTGTTCCAACTTCAAGCATAACAATTCTCCCTAAATGAATTTGTTAACAATTTGGTTTGAGTGATAGCCATTCCGGGGAATGGCATGATATGGATGCACTCTAACACCAAGGTGATTATTTCTAAACTGGATTCTTTCGACTGTTCAAAATGCCTTCGGCTAACACCAAGTCTTCCGGCCGCGTGATCTTTATATTCAATTCCGATCCGGGAATGATCGACACAATGCCACCCATGTGTTCCACCAACGAAGCCTCATCGGTTCCATAAAAAGAATTTTCATAGGCCTTGGCAAAGGCCCGCTTGAGCAAATTATATTGAAAGGCCTGCGGAGTTTGGACGCGCCACAATCCTTCCCGGTCGACCGTTCGCGTGACCTGATGTTCTGAATCCACTTTCTTGAGTGTGTCGCTGACCGGGATGGCAGTGATCACAGCACCTTGTTTGGCGGCTGAGGCTATGGCGTTGGCAATGATTTCATGACTCACAAAGGGACGCACACCATCGTGCACCAAAACAATTTCCGTATCCGACTCCAATGCATTGAATCCGTTATAAACCGAATCCTGCCGTTTTTCGCCGCCTGCAATCACCTGATCGACCTTTCCCTCTGCTTGCAAATATTGTGAACGCATGTCTTCCACATCGCCCGCAGGCACCACTAAAATAATTGAATGAATCAATTCACTGCTGGCAAATGTTTGCAGAGTATGGTCCAGCACAGGTTTCTCGTTTAACAATAGATATTGCTTGGCCACCTTCGCCTGCATGCGAGTTCCCTGCCCGGCGGCGGGTATGATTGCAGAAACCTTCATCTGAAAGTCAACCGTTGTTGGCAAAGCATTGGCGGTAGCAGGTGTGAGCATCCTGTTGAACTAGAATACGATTTCAAATACTTCCTCCAGGTTTTTAACAAAACAAAGTTCAATTCCGGAGCTGGAAGAAAGAGATTTGCCCTTCCTGGCGTTATGGGGAATCAGGCAACGCTTGAATCCCAACCGTTCTGCTTCCAATATTCTCGGCTCAAGTTGCATCACAGAACGTACCTCCCCGGTCAATCCCACCTCCCCAATCAGGACAGTGTGCATATCGACGATTTGGTTTTTGAAACTCCCGGCAATGGCCGTGGCAACACCCATGTCGTTCGCCGGTTCGGAGATCTTGATTCCCCCGGCAATGTTCACAAAAATATCCTCGCCGGAAAAATTCATTCCAAGACGTTTCTCCATAATGGCAATCAACAGGGTCATGCGATTCTGATCGAAGCCCGTTGCCATGCGCCGAGGCATGCCAATCGAATTCGAAGCAGTGACTAGCGCCTGCACTTCCACCATCAAGGGACGGGTTCCTTCCAGCGTTGATACAGTCACCGATCCAGACGAATCGGCACATCGCTCGGAAAGAAAAATTTCCGATGGATTCTCAACCGTAACCAAGCCCTCTGCAAGCATTTCGAAAACTCCTATCTCCGGCGTAGATCCAAAGCGGTTTTTCACTGCCCGTAAAATGCGATAGGCATGGCCACGTTCGCCCTCGAAGTATATCACCGTATCGACGAGATGCTCCAGGGCTTTGGGCCCGGCTAGTGCACCATCTTTGGTGATATGACCTATCAGAATAGTTGGCAAGGAACGGTTTTTGATATCCTGAAAAATCTTGAACGCCACCTCCCGAACCTGACTGATACTTCCTGGGGCCGATTGCAATTCATGGGTATAAAATGTCTGGATGGAATCCAGAACCAGAACCTCGGGTTCAACTTGATCGATAATTATTTGCACATCTTCGATACAAATTTCCGAGCTGATGAGTAAATTATCCGAAAGAACCTGTAAGCGTTCGGCACGTAATTTAATTTGGGATGGAGATTCTTCGCCTGAGACATACAAGACCCTTCTGCCAGCCATTGCCATCTTCCCCATGCTTTGAAGCAGGAGCGTCGATTTGCCTATCCCCGGATCGCCACCAACCAGGACAAGCGATCCCGGCACCAAGCCACCGCCCAGAGTACGATCGAATTCACTAATTCCCGTTGGGATGCGTTGATTGGCAATTCCTTCCACTTGGGAAATTGGAATGACTGATTTGTTTTTGTTTTTCTTTTTTCCTTCTGCACGACGTGGCGAAGAGGACTGGATTTCCTCTACCAAGGTATTCCAGGCATCGCATTCGGGACACTTGCCCATCCATTTTGGCGTCTGGTGTCCACAACTCTGGCACGCGTAAACTGTTTTGGATTTGGCCATTCGATTCAGTGGTCTACTAATAAGGTTTTAAAATCTGAAGTTGTGGAATGCTAGTCACTACAAAAACACACAAGGGAACAGGGAAACCTTTATCAGGTCTAGGATGGAGTGTCAAGCAAGGAGATTTATGGAAGTCCAGAACGGACTTTGTCAAAACATATTGACCAGAGGCCCGAGCCGTTTGATCTCATACAATTTAACCGCGTTTATATTTGGACCTTATTGTCCCGCTGGTCGATTGATCTTCTGGGCAGTTGATCTGCTGATCTTGTCTTGAGCTGCTTTGATTTTAACCTGTGCGGCCTGCATTTCTTTTTGCGCTTTTATGATCTGCCCCTGAGCCACCTGAATATCGCGATGGTTTTGGCTCAACCGGCTTTGGCCGTTCAGGACTTTATCGATTTTTACCTGTTCGGAAACTATTGATTTCAGAATTTCTATCAACTTAGATAGTTTTTGATTGACCGCGTCTACCGTATGTAACTGATTGGAAATTTTCTCCAATGATTGATCCAACTGCCCGACTTGGTTACTCGCATTCGTTGCCAGATTGCGTGTGGCTTTAGTCAAATCACCCAACTTGTTGCTGGTTTGAGCGTATAAATCCTGTATTTGAGCGTTGCCGGAAGAAATTTCATTCTTCAGGGAAGTTACTGCGACATAAGTGTTGGAACTATTTTGATGCAAGGATCTGAAACTGTCCGCTAGAGCCTTCATTTTTTGATCGGCTATGCCAAGATTTTTGTGAATGATCTCCGTATTTTTGATGTCCAGATCCACCGTCGATTTAATATTCTGCTGGTTCCTGACGAGGGCATCAATCTGACTTCCGAGAATGTTTTTAAGCTTGACCATGGTTTCCTGAGTCACCATGACATTGCCATTCACTTTATCCAGATTCCTGTTGAGAATATCCACATTGCCTTTAGCTTCCTGGGCTTCCTGCAGGCTCTGTTGCAAAATCTTGATCATCATCGTACTTCTAGTTTTCCCCGCCTCAAAACCGCCCATCATGGTGGTCATATTTTTTTCATTGACCTTTGCTAGTAGCGTCGTCAACTTGTCACGGCTTTCCTGATTTTCTTTGGCTATTGCGGGGATCAACTCAGAGGAAAAAACCTGCTTCATATCGTTGAGGCTTTTATTTTGACCCTTCAATTGATCCACAACCTTGGCAAGCGATTCGCTATTGCCTTTGGATAACAAATTGATATTTTCTTGATTACTTTTAGCAAAGATTTCCATGTCCCCCGCCAACTGGGTCTTTAATTGCTGAAACTGGGTCGAGAGACCTGCCTCGATTCTCCTGGAGGCGACATTATTGGCTTTAATTTTTTCCAGAATTTCCAGCTTCTGTGCCTGGATTCTTTCTTCCATCATCACAAGCCTTTGCGTCATACCATCGATTTTTGAATTGGCATGAGACTGGTTTTGTTCCAGTGCTCCACGCAATTCAGGAATGATCACTTTCAGTTCCTCAATTTGGCGCAACTGATCTTCCTGATTCCTTTGCACAATTCTCAATTTACCGGTTTCTATTGTTACCAACCGCGCATTGATTTTCTTGATTTCAACAAAAATCCTTCTCCAGTTATTGGTATCATCATCAAAAATTCCTGCCCGAGCAATGGAAGCTCCGACATTCGCAATCATGAATACTGTTAAGATAAAAAAGAATTTTTTTGCTTTCATGGAAACTAATCTCTTTGAATAAAAGGCGTGGATAAAATAAAACTTTTCAATGTGGGAGGGCAGGATAAAAATGGACCGCAACGGTTCCCCGTTACGGCCACATCCTCATAAAAACGTTTGGAGTCAACCTGATCTAAACTCAGATTATCGAGCCACAAGAAAATGTGCTCGTCTATTTCTCCACCAACAATTTTCATTGCTTTCGGCACAAAACGGTTTTTCTTCACCATAACTGATTACATGCATCCGGGTATCGGGAATGCCCAAGGTCTTGAGAAACCTTTTGGTTGAATTTGCGCGACGCTGTCCCAGAGCAAGGTTGTAGTTATTTGTTCCTCTTTCATCGCAATGCCCCTGAATTTCAACTTTCACACGGGGATGTTGCTTCAGAAAACTCGCATTTTCGTTCAAAACAGTTCTGGATCGTGCGTCCAGATCGTAGCGGTCAAATTCAAAATGAACGTCTTTTAGCTCGGCTGTATTACGATAATCAAACAACCTGGCTTCATTATCCTCTTGCTCTACTTGCGAGGGAACTCCTCTGGCAAAATCAGTGGAATTAGTGATGGTGCCACTATCAGCCGCACTCCCACCCGTTCCAAAAGATCCACTGGAGCCATTACCCGGTGTATCACCATCATAACGTTTGAGGTCCAATTCGTTACCACCTGATATGCGGTCCAAGGCACCTATATCATCTTCCACGATCAAACCCGGGTCATCCTGATAGGGGTCATTGGTGGCAAAATCTCGCTGTTCTGGATCACTGGCAAATGGCGAATCATCATTATTTCCGTTAAATCCTTGCTCAGTCCCAAAGCCGCTGTCTTCAAAACCACTTTCCGACATAGTTCCTGATGATTCGATTTCCGGCGGCATCAATGGTTTTGTACATGCCATTGAAAACACCATCAAAATGACTACAATCCAAACTCCTGAAAACTTCTTTTTTTTCATTATATCCATTACCATAATATTTCCCCACAGTTTATATTAACAAAAAATTTCTCATTAATAATTGATTTTATTGTTGTTATGCAACTTTTTGATGACTTGATTTATATAAATTATAGTAAAATTTTAACTAAAATACAATAATTTATTGTGTTTAGCTGTGATCTTGAATACATATTCCAAATTTTCTTCGCGCCAAATCAATTGTTTTACCCCTACTATCTATGTTAAACACATTTCCGACCAATGACAACTAAAATTTAGTTTTCCCATTATTTATTTCACACTACAATATTTTGCCACATTTTTTTCAAATTATTTCTTCAGGTAAGGCGACCACGCCGGACTATATCCACCACCACTGGAAAAAGTCAATTGCCTTGCAGAACTACTGCCAACATGTTTGACAAAAACACTCATTTGTCCACCTTCACGATGGCGATACACAATGAACCGGCCATCCGGAGACCACGAGGGTTGTTCGTTACTCCCTGGACCTGAGGTCAGCAGGGTACTTTTTTTGGTGGTCAAATCATGAACTCTGATTTGAAATACTTTTCCTTGTCTAGATGTATAGGCAATTTTATCACCATCCGGCGACCAGGAAGGATCGTCATTATACCTTGACGAAAAAGTAATTCTCCTCACCCCACCCGCATCTCCTTTAGCCACATCCATAATATATATCTGCGGCGCACCTGTACCACTCCGGTCTGAAGTGAAGGCGATTTTCTTTCCGTCCGGCGACCATGTCGGTGAAGTATCGATGTTGAAATGCCGGGTCAGGCGTTTTAAACCAAAGTCTCTTTCCAATACATAAATCTCGGAATTTTGATCTTTACTCAAAACAAGAGCGATTCTTTGTCCATCAGGTGACCAGGAAGGCGCGGCATTCAAACCAGGAAGCTTTAACAAAGTCCGCCTTTTCTTTCTGCCAGAGGAACCGATCATCAACAAATCGGGATTATTAGCGGCAAAGGAGGTGTATACAATCCAATGTCCGTCCGGGGACCATGCCGGGGTCAGGATAACGGATCGTTCCCGAGTCAGCCGTTGCAAATTGTGACCATCAAAATCGACCACGAAGATTTCCTTGTGGTTCCCGACTTTCGACAGGAAAGAAACTTTAGTTTCTGCTACTCCACGTTTGCCAGTCAATTGCATGACCACTTCATCTGCAAACCGGTGAATGATTTTCCGTAGAAATTTTTTGGTCGTGGTATAGCGTTTGCCTAACAAAAATTGTTCGGTGGCATTGTCGTACACCCGGAAGGTCACATTAAACGATTTATCCAAAGGGTTGACCTTATACTTTGTACTGATGAGCCACTGCGCGCCCAATTGCTTCCAGCCCTTGTAATCCAATGACCTCTTTCCCTTTTCCCGCTTTTCCAGCTCGGAATACACGTTTGGGCTTAAAACAGTAAACAGCTCCGAAAGCCTGAGGTCATTGACCAGGATTTTCCGGCTTTGATTGCCCAGCTTTTCCGGATCTTCATAATTGGGTTCAAGGGTAAAACCCTTCACCGCAATTTTTACTTTTTGATGGGTCTGTTTGGTCATGTCGATCCGAACCTTCCCGGCACCCATCGCCACACTGGACATCGACAAACTGAAGAATAAAAAACCTGCGATCACTTTGAATTGGAAACTATTATTTTTCTGGCACATATTTAAAGTTTATTGTGATATTAAGGTTTGAGAATTTCAATTCCTGAGGAAACGATGGAAACGGCTCGGAATCAAGTATGGCCCGAATAGCAAGAGAATCTAACTGCTCCACTCCAGAACTTCTTTTTAGAATCGGTTTGTCAATTTTGCCTTTTGGAAACAAATAGAACGACACTAAAACTTCTTTGTTGTGTTTTTCTGCAAGAGGTTCATGCCACTTTCTATAGACCTTTTCACGGATCGCCCCAATGTACAGTGATAAAGCATCCGCCCCCGGCGGTCCCTCCAAATCAGAAAAAACATAGCTTGGGGATTCATCCTTACCTGGATTGACAACATCCGGAACTTTGACTTTCCAGACACCGCTTTCGAAATCTTTTGCGATTGCCCGATTGGTATCGACATCAATGGATATTTCCATCGGCGCAACATCCAGAGACGCCAATTTATCCAAAATAGGAGCGAAGGTTTTTGGATCTTTGGTTTTCTCTAACTCAAACAATTTTTCCGGCGGCACCAGATCAAGTTTGGGAGGGGTCTCCATTTCCAAGTCGCTCAACTTGGAAAGTTCCTTGAGAAGATCCGCCGCAGATTTTTTATTTTTTTCCTCCGGTATGACGTTTCGATCCAGAGACACAAATTCCAATTCCTCAAACAAATCTTTTTCCTTAAGAGATTCTACTGGTTTGTGGACATCTGGCTGATCCTCCAATTCCTCCAATTGAAGTTCCTCGAATTGTTTCATAGGATTGACAACCACCGGCGGCACCAAATCCTTTACTTTGGGAGTGAGCTTTCTTTGCTTAATAGCATCCTGCTCAAGGAAGGTTTCTTCCAAAACAACTTTGCTCTTTTTATTCTGTTTCTTGGGAGTTCTTTTAGGAGAAAGTTTTGCCAGCTGATCCAACTCTTTTAACATCTCATTCGATTTCCCAGTATCCACGGGTTTGATTATAGCTTCCGGTTTTGGAATCTCCATGGGGGTGAATTCTAATTCCGATGGTGGGGGCTTGGTGGCAACCGGTTTGTTCTCCACTGCTTTAGTGACTGACGGCGCCTTCTCTGCCTCCGATTTTAGGGCCACCTGTTTAGGCTTGGGTTTCTCCTCGGCAACCTTTTGTCCGGCGGGTATATCCACCAATTGCACCATCAACGCTTGAACCACAATGTCCTCCTCGATCTGCACCTTGGGAAGGAACAAGACTACGGTCACGAAAAGCAGATGCACAAACACAGATATGACAAGCATCTGGTTAAAATCTAAAGAACGTAAAAACTTTAATTTCATGTGGAAGAGGGCTCTGTGACCATTCCAATATTCTGAACGCCGGCATTTTTGACGATGGCCATCACTCGCATTACAAAACCGTAGTCCAAATTTTTATCCGCACGAAGGTAAACTCCGCCATCCTTATGCTTGGTCATATATTCCCCAGTCAATCGTGTCAGTTCGATTAAATTATTGACCTCTGCCTCGTCCCAGAAAATTTTCTTATTGCTTTTGAGTGTAATGGTGGGAATTTCTTTAATCGGCATCGATTCGATGGATTCCTGTGGCAACTGAACATCCATGCCTTGTTGCATCAACGGAGCCGTGATCATAAATATGACCAGAAGAACCAACATGACATCCACAAAGGGAGTCACGTTTATATCGGACATCATGGGCCTGTTTCGACGCAACATTATTTTACCTTTTTAAATTAGCAGGGGGTTCTCCACCAAAACCGAATTTTTATAGATGCCCTATTTTATTTATAGTTTGCTTCTCAATACTAAACCAAGCCTTCCTAAAAACCTCAGGAATACTCCAAAACTTTGGCATTGGAAGAATTGTCCCGAAGAAAATTCTTTTCCACCATATAGATGTAATCCTGGGAAAAATCGTCCATTACGCTGGTAAAAAGACGAATTTTGTCGGACAAATAGTTGAAGAAAATAACCGCCGGAATCGCGGCAACCAACCCTGCGGCTGTGGCGATCAAAGCTTCTGCGATCCCAGGGGCCACTCCACCGATACTGGTGGAACCCTGGACGCCAATGGAACGGAATGAATGCATGATTCCCCACACTGTCCCAAATAGCCCAATAAAAGGTGCCGTACTGCCTGTCGTCGCCAAGAAGTCCAATCGTTGGGATAATCGAGTGATTTCCCGGTTGATGGCTTTATTCAATACCAGGCTGATACCTTTGATATCTTTTGCCGAAAGCGGTTCACCTTTACGGCTGGGGGGATCTCCCCTTTTATCGCGTTCTTTCTTCGCCATGTCCTGAAAAAGGAACAACTCACGGTATCCGGTAAGAAAAATTCTGGCCAGGGGGCTGTATCTCAGCTCACGAGAAAAATTATAAATATGGGTCAGGTTTTCCGATTTAGAAAAATTGGTTAAAAATCTATGGTCTTGTTTTCTGGCCATTCGATATATAAAGAATTTATTCAAAATAATGGCCCAGGAAACAATTGAAAATATCAACAGAAGCATTAGCACCCCTTTGGCCATTAAGGTGGATTGCATTACAAGTTCAATTATACTTAAATGATGCTCTAGAGACGCGTTTTGCACGGCATTCCTCTGGTTGGGTTCCTGGGAGGATTTAATAAAAAATCATAAAATTTGTTAAAAATTAAACAAATAGCATTTGATTGACAATATAGTTTAACCCCTTTATGTGATTA
>SMVB01193988.1_pt1 | contig 13846 bp, 6 predicted proteins | sample 2456461 | NCBI WGS metagenome assembly SMVB01 (sample SAMN11095934, study PRJNA526329) | marine sediment metagenome | biome: Marine sediment; feature: Surficial sediment; material: Deep marine sediment; isolation source: Hadal surficial sediment | place: Pacific Ocean | collected 2014-05 | depth 0-1...
CGATACGATTTTGACGGGAATTTCAATCGAATTGAATATGAAATGAACGGTTATGTAAATTGGAAAAATAATTGGTGGACCGAGCTGGGTGGCGCGCACATTCCACGTATTTACAGCAATACAGTTTTGAGAGGAGGGCCTAGATATCGTTGGAATGATGAATACTTTTTTTATATTTTTTCAGGAACGGATAGTAGAAAGAAGTTTAATATGCATTTGGGATATGTACATTCTGATGCAACTCAAAATAGTTCGTCTTTAAGACGATATGTAGTTCGTTTCTTTTTCCAGCCTTTGAATTCATTAAATTTTAGGTTGGTTACCGAATACGAGCAAAGTCCCAATAAAACCCAATATGTTACTGAAAGCATCTTTAATGGTACCCCAAGGTATATCACCGGGGAAATCGACAACGAATCATGGAGCACCACCTTACGGGTTAACTTCAATATCAACCCGAATTTGACGATCCAGTATTATGGGCAACCGTTCATTTTTAAGGCCAAATATTCAAATTTTAACTACGTGAACAACCCGGTTGCAAAGGACCTGAACCAACGGGTTTCGTTATATGGAGAGGACCAAATCTCTTTTTTAGATGGTGCATATTTAGTGGACGAAGATGTTGATGGGACTATAGATTATTCCTTCGGAGATCCCGATTTTGCCTATGTGCAGTTTCGATCTAATTTAGTATTGCGTTGGGAATACATCCCCGGCTCTGAGATCTTCCTGGTGTGGTCGCAGGGAATCACGGGTTTGGGGGACGTTAACAATAGCTTCAGTAAAATTATTGACAACCAATTATTAAGTGCAAAACCGCAAAATACATTTTTATTGAAGGCAACTTATCGGTTTGTGTTATAGTTGTTGGTTGATGGTTTTTGGTTGATGAGGAATAATTTATTTCTCATTTTTACACCCCTAAAGCCCCCTCGAGGGGACAATCTTCAGTTTAATGCGCCTCTAACCAATTCTCGCCTACTCCAATTTCAACATCCAAGGGTACCGCCAATTTATAGGCGTTTTCCATTTCGGTTTTAATCAACACCTTTAGTTTCTCTAATTCCGGTTTGTACGCATCGAAGACCAATTCATCATGAACCTGCAGGAGCATCTTACTTTTTAAGTTTTCTTCTGAAAGCTTTTGATGGATATTGATCATGGCTATTTTTATAATATCTGCCGCACTCCCCTGAATAGGAGCATTTACAGCATTGCGTTCTGCCGCGCCACGAACCACGGCATTGCGTGAATTGATATCTTTTAAATACCTGCGACGACCTAAAACTGTTTGTACATAGCCATTGTCCCGTGCAAAATCTACCTGCTCACTCATAAATTTACGCAATTGAGGATATGTTTTGTAATAGGTTTCAATGAGTTCTTTGGCTTCGCTTCGAGAGAGGTCTGTTTGGTTGCTCAATCCGAAAGCCGATACCCCGTAAATAATTCCAAAATTCACGGTCTTCGCATTAGCTCGCTGCTCTCGTGATACCTCCTTCAATGGAATATCAAATACCTTAGCCGCCGTAGAAGCGTGAATGTCTTCGCCATTTTTGAAGGCCTTGATCATGTTCTCTTCATCACTGAGGGCGGCAATGATGCGCAGTTCAATTTGAGAGTAATCCGCAGATAATAATACATGGTCTTTATCACGCGGGACGAAGGCTTTACGCACTTCGCGGCCGCGCTCCGTACGAATTGGAATGTTTTGCAAATTAGGATTGTTACTGGCCAATCGACCTGTTGCCGCCACCGTTTGCAAATAGTCGGTATGCACACGATGTGTAGTGTCCTCCACTTGCTCCGGTAATGCATCCACATAGGTGCTTTTCAATTTTGCCAAGCCGCGAAATTGCAGGACATCACTAATTATTTTATGATCTTTTGCCAAATACGAAAGTACATCTTCAGCCGTAGAATATTGTCCGGTTTTGGTCTTCTTAGGTTTATCAACCAACTTCATTTTATCGAAAAGAATCTCTCCTAATTGCTTTGGCGAAGCTATGTTGAATTCTTCCCCGGCTTCCTTATAAATACTCACCTCTAGTTTTTTAATGTCTTTGTCCAATTCCGTAGAAAGACTATCTAAAAAGTTTGCATTAAGATTGATGCCTTCCAATTCCATAGCAGCCAAAACCCTGAGTAAAGGAATTTCAATATCATCGAATAATTTTTGAGTGTTAGCTTCACCCAATTCGTTTTGAAAATGTTCTTTTAACTGAAGGGTAATATCTGTATCCTCCACGGCATATTCCGTTTGTTGATCGATAGGTACTTGTCGCATGGACAACTGATTCTTGCCTTTTTTACCGATGAGTTCGGTGATCGAAACCGGTGTATAGTTTAAGTAGGTTTCGGCCAGTATGTCCATATTATGGCGCATATCCGGGTTGATGAGGTAGTGTGCTAACATGGTATCGAATAGTTTACCTTTTACATCCACATTGTATTTGGCCAATACCTTGATATCGTACTTTAAATTCTGTCCTATTTTTTCAATGTGCTCAGCTTCGAAAAAAGGCCTCAGTAGTTCGATAAGATCCTGTGCTTTGCTTTGATCTTCGGGAAAGGGGAGGTAGAATCCTTTTCTCGTTTCCCATGAAAATGCGATCCCGACGAGTTCCGCCGTCAACGGATTTAACCCCGTAGTTTCGGTATCAAAACATACACTGGGTTGTTTCATCAAGTTACCTATAAACAATTTGGTTCCCATTCCGGATTGTACGGTTTGATAGAAATGTTCCGTGTTATGAATCGTGTTTCTGGAGCTGGTTATCAGTGCTTCTTGACTGGGTTCGTTGTCGCCACCAAAAAGAGAGAATTGGCCCGCCCCGGCTGATGCGCTTACTACTTTATCAGGAGCTTCAGTTTTGCCGGCTGTGGAGGTTGTGGATTTGGCTTCTTCCGAACTAAAAGTCTTTAAGAAATTTTCTGTTAATCTTCTGAATTCCAATTCCTGAAATATATCTACAACACCCTGTATATCGGGTTCGGACATTTCGAAGTCTTTTGCGTGAAATTCCACGGGAACATCCAGTATAATAGTCGCTAATTCTTTGGAGAGCAACCCCAGCTCTTTAGCCGCTTCCACCTTTTCCTTCATCTTACCTTTTAGCTGGTGCGTATTGGCCAAAAGCCGTTCCATACTACCGTACTCCTTTATAAACTTTTTTGCGGTTTTCTCACCTACGCCCGGAAGTCCGGGTATATTGTCGGCGCTGTCTCCCATCATCCCGAGGAAATCAATCACTTGTAAAGGATCTTCTACTTCAAACTTCGCCTGAACTTCAGGGATGCCCCAGGTTTCATAACCACCTCCAAAAACAGGTCGGTACATAAATATATTTTCAGAAACCAGCTGCGCAAAATCCTTATCGGGTGTGACCATAAAGGTTTTATAGCCTTCTTTTTCTGCTTTTTTGGCAAGTGTTCCAATTATATCATCGGCTTCAAAACCTTCCTTCACTATGATGGGGATATGCATGGCTTTCAGTATTTTTTCAATATAAGGGACAGCGATCTGTATGGCCTCAGGGGTCTCGTCACGATTGGCTTTGTATTCCGGAAACAATTCATTGCGGACATGACTTCCACCTTTGTCAAAACACACCGCTAGATGGTCAGGCCGCTCTCGCTTGATCACATCCAGCAGAGAATTTATAAACCCCAAAATGGCTGAGGTATCCATCCCTTTACTATTGATACGCGGATTTTTAATAAAAGCGTAATACCCACGAAAAATAAGAGCGTAGGCGTCGACGAGGAAAAGACGTTTTTTGTCGGACATAAATTGTGTTTGTTAGTCCATCAAAAGTAAAGAGAAGACTTCAGAAAAAAGAATTTTTATAACAAAAGAAATTGCCAGCCAAACGATTCATTTTAAATCGCAATTCGTATTTTTCCGACCGCATAGGACCGTAACATTTGCGGCAGCGTTTGTAAACAAAAATAAGCATGAGTAGATTTTCAATCGCAATTCACGGAGGTGCCGGAACATTGGTAAAGGGATTAATGACTTCTGAATTGGAAGTAAATTATAAAAAGGCTTTGGACGTAGCTTTGGAAGCCGGATACGAGGTTTTGAAGCAAGGGGGAAGATCGTTGGATGCTGTTGAAGTAGCGGTTAAACACTTAGAAGATACACCCTTGTTCAACGCCGGCAAAGGCTCGGTTTTTACTGCTGAAGGAACACATGAAATGGACGCCGCCATTATGGATGGAAAAGAATTGCAGGCAGGAGCGGTTTCTTTGATCACAGGGATTAGAAATCCTGTAGCTTTAGCCCGCGATGTCATGGAGAAAAGCGATCATGTTTTCTTAGCGGGAGAAGGGGCAATGCGGTTTGCCGAAAGCAATGGATATAGCTTTGAAAAGGATGAATATTTTTACGATGAAGTCCGTTACCGGCAATGGCAGGGTATAAAGGACAGTGATAAATTTCAACTGGATCACAGTGTTAAAAAGGAAGGTAAGTTTGGGACGGTGGGTGCTGTGGCCTGCGATACCCACGGAAATTTGGCAGCAGCTACCTCAACGGGAGGAATGACCAATAAAAAATGGGGCCGTGTTGGTGATAGCCCAATGATAGGAATTGGAAATTATGCCAATAATAAAACCTGTGCGGTAAGTTGTACCGGGAGTGGTGAATTTTTTATTCGCGCTGTTGCAGCTTACGATGTTTCCTGCTTGATGGAATATAAAGGATTATCTCTCGAAGAGGCTACTTCTGAAGTCATTCATAAAAGAATTTTGGAAATCGGTGGTGATGGCGGGCTCATAGCGGTGGATGCCCAAGGCAATATCTCCATGCCTTTTAATACAGAAGGAATGTACCGGGCTTCAAAAACTTCCGAAGGAATAAAAGAAATCGCTATCTATAAAGATTGAGCGTCGGTAACCGATAATCCATTAGGGGAAACCTTTACTTTTTTCTTTTTTATGTTGAAACGATCCCCACTCGCAAGAATGCTTGTCTTTAAGTTGGTCAGGGACATGGGGGTCCTGTTTTCCACCGTTTTGTGATTATTATGCTTGGCTTTTCGGGCATCGAAAACGATGACCATTCCGGAGCCAATTACTTCAAAGGAATTCTCCTTAATAACCAATCCGGTGTCTTCGGCAAGACCAATACCTATCAATTCCGGAAATCTTGCAACCGCTTCCGCCAGTCGTCCAAAACGACCACGACGTATAAAATGTGAGTCGATAATAAGCTTTGGAATAAAACTCATGCCAGGGCCCATTTTTACAGCGCCTTTAATAAACGACTCGGTGCTACTGCCACCCGTGATCATTTGCTGTGTCATACACATTGCTCCAGCACTGGTTCCGGCGATCACAAAATCTTCGTTTTTAAAACGTTCCATTAAAATGGAATGGAGCGTCGTTCCACCAATATTTTCAATAATTTTAGACTGGTTTCCGCCCGAAAACATCACGCAATCTGCTTTTTTGAGCAAGGCAATGTTGCCAGGCTCTTCAGACTGTTCCCGATCCCGGATGTCCATTATGTGAAGGTCTGTACATCCCAATTTTCTGAAGGCTTCCAAATAATTTTGACCAGCTTTTACCGGAATACCAGAGGCTGTGGGGATAATGACGATCATTGCATCAACGCCTCCACTTTCCTTGACCACACGGGATAATATTCCTTCTTCTATGAATTCGAGATGATAGATTTCGTTTTCATCAATTCCTTTGTCTTCATTTCCACCTATAGGAATTAAGGTTCCTTTTACGTTCATAGGGTCAATTTTATTGGCGATAAAAATACGTCTTTTGTTTTGAAAAAAATTATATATTTATAATCCTACCCCAGTGGGTAAATCAATAAAGTAAAACCCTATGAAAATACTAGAAATAAATGCAATGCGAGGACCTAATTACTGGTCTGTTCGGCGTCGAAAACTAATTGTGTTGGTGCTGGATTTGGAGGAAATGGAAGAACTTCCTTCCAATAAAATTGAAGGGTTTAGTGAGCGCGTGCAAGCCATGTTCCCTACCATGTATGAGCATCGATGTTCGATTGGGACGGCGGGTGGCTTTTTTCAACGTTTGGAAGAAGGTACATGGATGGGTCATATCATCGAGCATATTGCTTTGGAGATTCAAACCTTGGCGGATATGGATACCGGCTTTGGGAGAACTCGAGGATATGGTGAAAAAGGAGTATACAATGTAGTATTCTCATATATTGAAGAGAATGTAGGACGGTACGCTGCCAAAGCAGCTGTTCGAATTTGTGAAGCCTTGATTTCCGGAGAGGACTATGATCTTGAAGTAGATATTCAGGAAATGCGCGAAATACGTGAGGCTGAACGGCTCGGGCCAAGCACAGCTTCAATCGTCCAGGAGGCCGCTAGTAGAGGAATCCCATGGATACGCTTGAATAAATATTCATTGTGTCAGTTAGGGTATGGCGCCAACCAGAAGAGAATTCAAGCGACGGTAACTTCGGAAACAAGTAGTATTGGTGTTGAGCTTGCCTGCGATAAAGAAGATACCAAATACCTTTTGGAACAAGCTGAAGTGGAAGTGCCCCGTGGTGACATTATTAGTAAGGAAGGTAACCTGGAGGAAGCCTGTAACTATGTGGGGTATCCCTTGGTGATAAAACCTATTGACGGTAACCACGGAAGAGGGATCACAGTAGATGTTCAAAATTACGAGGATGCATCAGTAGCTTTCCACGTTGCCAAAGATGTATCGCGAAGAGTTATAGTGGAAAAATTCATCACCGGAAAAGATTACCGCTTGTTGGTAATTAATAACATCTTAGTTGCTGCGGCAGTACGCACTCCGGCTCATGTCATAGGGGATGGAAAATCTTCAATTAAAGAATTAGTTGATATCGTAAATGCTGATCCACGTCGAGGGTATGGCCATGAAAAAGTTCTCACCATGATCACCTTGAATAGTTTAACGCAAACCATTATTGAAGATGCGGGTTACACTAAAGATTCAGTATTAAAAAAAGGGGAGCGTTTAATTTTAAAGGATACAGCGAATTTAAGTACCGGGGGAACTGCTGAAGATGTTACCGATATCGTCCATCCGGCAAATGTTTCCATGGCAGAGCGGATTTCAAAAATAATAGATCTCGATATCTGCGGAATTGATATCATGACGAGCGATATTACGAAACCTCTATCCGAAACTGGAGGTGCTGTACTGGAAGTAAATGCAGGCCCCGGTTTTAGAATGCATTTAGCACCAACTACCGGTCTTCCCAGAAACGTGGCTGCACCTGTGGTGGATAAATTATTTCCTATCAAAGGGGATACAGGAAGAATTCCAATTATAGCTGTTACCGGAACCAACGGTAAAACCACTACCACTCGATTAATTGCTCATATTGCGAAAATGAGTGGTTACCGAGTTGGATATACGACCAGTGATGGAGTATATATTCAAAACCGTTTGCTTATGAAAGGCGACTGTACGGGTCCTACCAGTGCAGTGTTTGTACTAAAGGATCCAACCGTGAATTTCGCGGTTTTGGAATCTGCCCGTGGTGGACTTCTTCGCGCAGGATTAGGATTTGGAAATTGTGATATAGGGATCGTTACCAACATCGCAGCAGACCACTTAGGGTTAAAAGGCATCCATACGGTCGAACAACTGGCAAAAGTTAAAGGCGTTATTCCCGAAACTGTATTACCGGATGGGTATGCGATCTTAAATGCCGATGACGATCTTGTCTACGAAATGAGAAGAGGGATTAATTGCAATTTGGCTTTATTCTCTATGGATGAAGACAATCCTAGAATTCAGGCTTTACAACGTAAAGGTGGAATTACCGCTATTTATGAAAATGGTTTTGTGACCATATGTCGAGGTACCTGGAAGATGCGAATCATGAAAGCAGAAGATATTCCTTTAACCTATGGAGGAAAAGCAACATTTATGATCCAAAACGTTTTGCCTGCTATTCTTGCAGGAAATATTAGGGGAATAAGTATTGAAGATATGAAAGCGGCTTTGGTGACCTTTATACCTTCTGCTTCACAAACCCCGGGAAGGTTGAATTTATTTGAGTTTGAAAACTTTACGATACTCTTAGATTATGCACACAATCCCGCCGGAATGAGAGCACTTCAAAAATTCATCGATAAATTAGAATGTACCGTAAAAGTAGGTATCATAGCAGGAATAGGAGATAGGCGTGAAGAAGACAATAACGAAATGGGCAGTATAGCTGCCGAGATGTTTGACGAGATCATCATTCGTCAGGATAAACACCTTCGTGGGAAGACAGAAGAAGAACTCATCAAAATGTTGGACACCGGAATCAAGGCAAAGGACCCGAACAAGAAAATAACGATTATTCCTTCAGAAAAAGAAGCGATCACCTACGCAGTTACTAATGCGAAGAAAGGCTCACTCGTTGTTTTATGTAGTGATGTCATTCCCGATGCGTTGGATCTGGTTCAAAAATTCAAAGCACAGGAAGCCAGCGGTGAAGTCGTTTTCGCGGAATGATAAAAGGTCACTCCCTTTTGAGGATCTTCTATTCTAGAAGTGATGGCCTGGATTCCCATGGTTGATTTAAAAATAGAAAAGCCACCACAGATGTGATGACTTTTCGCCCCAAATTTGATTGACCCACCCTAAGGTAGACCAACCTACTTATGTACTTCAAAGCTATAAAAAATATTGATTCCTACGGTTAAAAAACAGCACTATCTGCATAGACAGTTTTTGCTTCCATAAACATAATAAGCTGTTACATAGATAGATAACAAAATAAATTCAGAAAATTCCTACAAGGATAATTCTTAGTTTAACGAAACTTTTATAAGAAGAAATCAATTTCAGCCCTTTTTATTAAAAAAAACGGGTTTTGTGCTTTCGTTTTTATCGTTGACATATGTAGTAACATAAAACCCGTCGTGAATGGAATAGGCACCGGTTTCTCCTTTTTTGTTTATCGCAATATATCCTACTTGAAAATGTTCATAGTTCTGATTTTTGCCCACAATTCTTCCGATGGCTTCTTCACATGCTTTTTGTGGTGACATCCCTTGGCGCATCAATTCAACGATCAAAAAACTGCCCACGGTTTTCAGAACTTCTTCCCCTAACCCGGTTGCAGTAGCAGCACCCACTTCATTGTCAACAAATAATCCTGAACCGATAATAGGCGAATCGCCTACCCGTCCGGCCATTTTATAAGACAAACCACTGGTTGTGCAACCGCCGGAGATATCTCCATTTTTATCTATGGCCAACATTCCGATGGTGTCGTGATTTTCAATATTTATTACGGGCTTGTATTGAGATGTTTTTTTCCACTTTTCCCATGCTTTTTTGGAAGCGTCTGTTAGAAGATTTTCTTTTTTGAATCCTTTAGAAACAGCAAATTGCTCTGCTCCTTTGCCCGCTAAAATAACATGTGGAGTGTCCTCCATCACCTTCCTGGCGACGGAAATAGCATGCTTGATGTTTTGCATATAGACCACAGCTCCATAATTTCCTTCTTTGTTCATAATACAGGCGTCGAGCGTCACATTACCATCACGGTCGGGCAATCCCCCAATACCAACACTTTGCCCTTCGGCATTGGCTTCCTCTACCATACAACCTTGCTCGATGGCATCCAAAGAGCTTTTGCCTTGCTCTAATACTTTCCAGGCCTTTGCCGTGGAATCGTGTACGTTCCAGGTAGCGATAACAATCGGTATGGTCGTTTTTACAACAGTATCTTTTTCCTTCGGAACCGACGATGTTTTCGCCGTATCCGAATTTTCCTTACACCCTATCACTGTGGCTCCTGCAACTATTCCAAAGCTGCTCAATGATGTGTTCTGAATAAATTTTCTACGTTTCATCTTTTTATTTTAATTTCTGAACAGACCTTCCAGGTTTCCAAAACCTGGAAGGTCTTATTTCTACTTTATTTCAATTTCGTCAATAAATATCCAGGCCTTCCCATTTGATGGATACCCCAAATGCCATTTAGGAACAGGCCCTAAGTTTTTAGCGACAATTTTTATATATCTGACACTATGATTATTCATATTGAAACTGACCGTTTCAATTTTTGTTTCCTCGGAAGGGATTCCAGATGCAAATAGTTGCTTTGGCAACGATTTATAAAAAGTCAGCGTATTGTCCGAAACATAACATTCTACTTCCGTAGGCAAAAAGATCCAACTGCGCTGGTCCTGCAAGAAGTTAACTTGTACAGTTTCTATCGGCTTCACTTTACCCAGATCCACGATCGCGATCACATCCTTATCCTGATAACCTTGCCAGGCGCCAGTTCTAAAATCACGGGTGCCCTTAATACCGTCGATCAATGCATCGTTACCACCGGCACTGTACTGATTTGCATATTCGGTTTCCAGTTGTATGCTTAAATCGGGGTCTATTTTGTAAAATTCGGTAGTAAGCGTACTACTTTTTATACCGTCTTTTTCGCTATAGGTTTTCAATATGCTTTTTTCTGAAATGTTAAAAGCCCCTTCATATTTCTTAAAAACAGTGTCATTTAGGCTGAAATAAATTTCAGTATTCTCCACCGGGGTTTTCAATTCAATTAGAGTCCGGGTTTTAAACGACACATCTCCTTTTGAGATAAATGGTGCAGGGGTGATGGGATGGTCGGTAATTTCGGTTTTAGGAATTTCCGCATCTGTCGTTCCCCATTCAGTAGGAGCATTGACCATGATAAATTCCAGAGTTCCCCCATCGATAATATCATGGTGATAGAGATAGGTTCGCCCCAGTGACTTACCATTCAGCAAAACATTCGATATGTACTTGTTACGCTTGGAGACACCTTCAGCATTAATCGTAAACTCTTTGCCATTCTCAAGATTAAAGGTAGCTTTTTCAACCAATGGGGTTCCAATTATGTACTGATTACTTCCGGGTGTAACGGGATAAAATCCAAGCGAACTAAAAACATACCAGGCACTCATCTGGCCACAGTCCTCGTTACCACTTATTCCATCGGGCGTGTTCGTGTATAACTCGGTTAAAATTTGATATACTTTCTCCTGTGTTTTATAGGGCTTATTGACAAAATTATAGAGGTATGCCATATGGTGACTCGGCTCATTTCCGTGGGCATATTGCCCGATTAGCCCGGTAATATCGGCTTGTTCACGGCCTGAAGTCTGTGTATCTGCCACGAACAATTCATCCAAATGTGTTTCAAAATTATCCTTGCCACCCATCAGACTAATCAATCCTGAAATATCCTGTGGCACAGCCAAACTGTATTGCCAGGCGTTGGCTTCGGTATAATTGAAATTCACTTCAAAAGGATCGAAGGGGCCAAACCATGTATTGCGAAATCGGCCTTGCATAAAACCTGTCCCGGGATTGTATAGATTTTTATAGGATTGGGCTCTTTTTGAAAATGTCAGATGTGTTTCGGTCTTCCCCATGGCCGACGCCATTTGTGCTATCGTCCAGTCGTCGTATGCATATTCCAGGGTTTTGGAAACCGATTCACTTTCGTCTTCCACGGCTATGAATCCGTTGGTTTTATAGGATTTCAATCCCAATTTATCGCGAGTGGCACTATGGATCATAACTTTTAGTGCTTTATCTACATCGTAGTCCCTTATGCCTTTCATATAGGCATCCGCGATAACCGGCACTCCGTGATAACCTATCATACAACCGGTATAATTTGCAGCCAGATCCCAAATAGGCATGATACCCCCCTCATCGTATTTGGCCATAAAAGTATTGATAAAATCGTTGGTGCGATCCTGCTCGATAAGAGTGTACAGTGGGTGAGCTGCTCTATAAGTATCCCAGAGTGAAAAAACGGTATAATAATCAAAATCGGTCGTTTGATGGATCTCAAGGTCCATTCCACGGTAGCGGCCATCCACATCCTGGTAAATGTTAGGCGCGATCATGGTATGATAGAGCGCCGTATAGAAATTGGTTTTAACGGTTGTATCCGAACTCTCAACCACAATTTTTTCCAATTGCTTTTCCCAGGCGTCATCGGCTTCGGTTTTTAGTTGTTCGAAAGTCTTAGAGCCTATTTCTGTTTCGAGATTTTTCCTGGCACCTTCCACATCCACTGCTGAAATACCGATGGAGACATATACAGGTTCGTTATTAGGGTTGTCAAATTCCAAACCTGCCATCCGTGTACGGCGATCCGGAGTTCTGTGAAAGTAAGTTGGGATTTTCGTGGGGTGTGAGAATTTTATATAAAAGAATATCTTTTGTTCAGCGGCCCAGGCTTCTGAGAAACGAAAACCTTGGAATTCGTAGTTGTTTATTTTTCGAAGACCATAATCCAATAGTTTATCGCGATGTTCCAAATCTAAAATAATAAATTGATTTTCTGAGCTCGGATATTCATATCGATGCATACCTGCTCTCTGGGTTACGGTCAGTTCCACATGAATATTTGTGGAGTCAAGATGCACTTTGTAAAAACCCGGGGATGAAAACTCGCCGCTGTGATCGAAATGGGCCCGATAGCCCGGCCGGCCATCTGCACCATTATTATAAATTAAGGTGTCGGTTGGCATTAGTAAAATATCACCATAATCGCTTATGCCGGTTCCGCTAAGGTGGGTGTGTGAAAAACCGTAGATATATGCATCACTGTAATGATAACCACTGCAGCCATCCCAACCCTCCAAACGAGTATCAGGACTCAATTGTATCATCCCAAAAGGCATGGTTGCCCCCGGATAGGTATGGCCATGGCCTCCTGTTCCAATAAACGTATTTACATAGGCCGTGAGGGGTTTATCCTTTTCAGCAGCTAGAATTTCTTTCTTTTTTTTTGAACAACTTAAAAGAAAAACGGTAAAAAATAACAATAAGAGTAATTTCTTCATGAGCCGGTTTTGTGCTGAAAAGATACAAAATCAAGTTAAAAAAAAGTGAAGAAGACGTGTCCCTTTTTAAAACCGAAGTATCTTTATCGCAATTAGAAACTACTACTATGCTGCGTTGGATCATTTTCATTGTCATTTATATCGCGATAGATATTTACGCCTTTCAAGCGTTACGCACTGTATCCAAAAACCAATGGTTCTATTGGGCTTATATAACTATCTCTATTGTTATATTGGCCTTGTTTATCTACCAATTGAATTATGGCGCCCCTAACCGGATGATGACCCCGGCCAGGATGTACACAATTGGTGCTTTTCTGGTGATTTTTTTACCCAAGATATGTCTCATAGTATTTATGTTTGGAGAAGATATTATCCGAATCTTTGTTGGATTGTTCATAAAGATTGGCGGAGGTGATGAAAGTTTCTATATACCTGCGCGCAGAAAGTTCGTGAGCACTCTTGCCCTTGGAGTCGCAGCCATTCCCTTTACTTCGTTGCTTTATGGAATGTTCAGAGGAAAGTACAATTATAAAGTGTTGAAATATTCCTTGGAGTTTGATGACCTCCCCGAGGCATTTGATGGTTACACCATTACGCAAATAAGCGACATTCACAGCGGTAGCTTTGATAATGCCAAAAAGGTAAAATATGCGGTAGACCTGGTGAACGAGCAGCAAAGCGACATTATTTTGTTTACGGGCGACCTGGTTAATAATTTAGCCGGCGAAATGGATTCTTGGCAAACGATCTTTTCGAATCTCAAAGCGCCGGATGGAATATATTCGATCTTGGGGAATCACGATTATGGGGATTATATAAGCTGGGATACTGAGGAGGCAAAGGCCGATAATCTCAAAAGTCTAATATCACTTCAGAAGGATATGGGGTGGGATCTAATGTTGAATGAAAATAGAACCATCGAAAGAAACGGAGAAACTATCAAACTGGTTGGTGTTGAGAATTGGGGGAAAGGTGGATTTAAGAAAAAAGGGGATCTCGAACAAGCTTGTGAA
>SMVB01119652.1_pt1 | contig 13843 bp, 15 predicted proteins | sample 2456461 | NCBI WGS metagenome assembly SMVB01 (sample SAMN11095934, study PRJNA526329) | marine sediment metagenome | biome: Marine sediment; feature: Surficial sediment; material: Deep marine sediment; isolation source: Hadal surficial sediment | place: Pacific Ocean | collected 2014-05 | depth...
ATCAATGTGCAACAGCACTTCGACTTCCGTGCAATGACCGGCAATGGCTTCATCCACGCTGTTATCGACCAACTCATAAATCAGGTGATGCAGTCCGTCCTGACCCGTGTCGCCGATGTACATAGCGGGACGTTTTCGGACTGCTTCCAAACCTTCAAGAATCTTAATATTGGTTGAGTCGTAGACTTTTTCTTTGGCGCTTTCCATACAATTAAAAGAGTAGAAATAGGACTAATAAATATAGTAGTAGTAGTAGGGGTTGTGGTTATGTGGAAAAGAGCTCTAACTTACTAATTCTAAAATGAAAAATGAAAGAAATTAATGTGTTTTTTTTGGTAATCTCCGACCGCGGGTGGGGAGTGTTTCAAGTTGGGATTATTATACCTTATTTTTGCTGGTTTAATCACTTTATTTATACAGGTTTTTCACAGTTTACTGGTCTTCTATTGTTTGAATCAACCGTTGTACATCCTTCGTTAAATTGCCATTTTCCTGCATTATTTTGGTGATTTTCTTGTGAGAGAAAATGACCGTGGTGTGATCCTTACCACCAAACTGTTTGCCGATTTCAGGCAGGGAAGCTTGGGTATATTCACGGCAAATATACATGGCAATCTGACGGGGAACCGAGATGTCCCGGGTGCGTCTTTTTGATTTTAAATCTGAAACTTTGATATTAAAAAAGCTAGCGGCCGTTCTTTGGATATTCGGAATCGTGAAGTGCCGGTTTTTGTCTATCGTAAAATCTTTCAGTACGTCTTGCACGAGTTCCAAATCAATGGCTCTATGGGAAAATGACGCAAACGCGATCACCCGCAACAATAAACCCTCCAACTCGCGAATATTGGATTTGATGTTGCGGGCTAAAAACAAGGCCGCATCTTGTGGAATTTCTTTTTGATGGTATTCTGCTTTTTTGTAGAGGATTGCCATTTTTGTTTCCAGGTCGGGGGGCAGAATGTCAGCGATCAGTCCACTCTCGAACCGGGAACGCAGGCGTACTTCTATTTTGGCCATGTCCTTGGGGTATTGGTCACTGGAAATAACGATTTGTTTGTGGCTTTCGTAGAGCGAGTTGAAGGTGTAGAAAAATTCTTCCTGTGTGCGCTCCTTGCCGGCAATGAATTGAATATCATCTATCAGCAACACATCGAGAGGCCGGTACTTTTCCCTGAACGCGGTCATGCGGTCTTTTCGAATGGATTCGATGAGATCGACCGTAAAACTTTCCGCCGAAATATAACGGACTCGCAATTGTGGATTTTCTTGAACAATGATGTTGCCGATGGCGTGCAATAGATGGGTTTTCCCCAAGCCCACAGCCCCATAAAGAAATAATGGGTTGTAGTTTTGTGCGGGATTTTGAGCCACCGCTTGGGCCGCGGCCCGGGCAAATTGATTGCTCGGCCCCACCACAAAATTTTCAAAATGGTATTTGCAGTTCAAACCGTGTTCATAGTTTAAAGCTGTTGTAATTTGAATTTTTTCAGGGGTAGGATCGTTGTTCTTTGAAGGCCGGTGCGAACCTTTCTGGCTGGGGGGAATGCCGTTCACCAGAAAACGGACTTTCATCTTGCGACTGCAAACCAGCTCAAGCGTGTCTTGAATCAAGTCCAGATAATTTTCGGTGAGGCATTTTTCAAAAAAGTGATTGGGTACAGCGAGAGTGATCGTTGTATCGTCTCGCGCGCAGGGATAAAGCGGCGTGAACCATGTGTTGAAATTCTCAGGAAGAAGGCTTTTTTCCATCTCGTCCAGGCAATTCTTCCATAGAACTTCCATGAACAGTTTCCCTTTCAAGAACGTGTTTTATAAACAACCTAATGAGGTTCATTTTGGGTAAGAGACAAAAATATAGAAGACCGTTGGAATGAAAGCAACCACAAAAATTTTTATGAATATTAAAATATTCATAAGTGTTGAGTTTACAAATTCATTGCCATAAAAATTTTTTTTTTAAAAAAATTTGAGGGCAGATACTTTTTTCCCGGGGTGTCCACACCTTCTAAATCAATCCAACAGGTTTATAAAAAACAACAAGTTTCAGCGTTTCCCCCTTAAAAGGTTTGTAAATACCAAGAGACCTGATGGTGGAACAAGGCGATAACGCTGAACGCCGGGTTTGGGTTTCGCTTCTCCATTTTTGAGACTGCCTTGCAATGATTTATTTTTAAACCACAGGTTTTTCCGGCCCGCCCCGAAGCGCAAGGGGCGACCTCCCTCCCTGGAGGGTGAACCGGTAACAAGGTTCACCCTCTCCCGCCCTAAAAGCTTCAATGGACAACCCCATTTACGGAGAGTTTTTATGAGTTGGTTGAAAGGAAAAAAGACGTATCTCGTTTCAGGATTAATGGTTTTGCTTCTTGACCTGATCACGGGTGATCTGGGTCTCGTAGGATTTTTGTCCAGCCCGGATTTGAGCACACTATTGGCCGGAGTGGGATTGGGAACTTTGCGTGCCGGAGTGGCCGCCGGGTAATGACCGTTGATCTCAGCATTTTTACCTTTTTGATCGTCGCCGGTCTGTCCGCGTTTATCTGGATGTACCGGCGCGGCAAAGTGGCCGTCTTACTCGATATGGCACGGGCGGAACTTAAAAAAATCAAACGCATTCAGGAAAGCACGGACGTAATCGATGCCGAAACCAAAAAAAACTGGATCAAGTGGTTGACAGTCCTGTATTCGGCAAATCTGTTACCGACTTATCGCCTCCCCCGCCGGGGGGTGGCAACCCTGCTTCTCGCCTGCGCCATTTCTGGTTGCGGGACGATTGAACACCGTTACCCCTTCCATGAGGCCCCCACACGGCCATTGGTTCACTTCCAGGACACCGGCAGGCATTGCCTGAGCGACGCCGGGTTGCGTCAACTCACCGGTTACGTCATTCGGTTGGAAGGCACCTTGCAAAAATACCGAAAAGAAATTGAAATTATCAACGGAGACTGACCTCATGCGCTTTTCTAAATGGGTAATAATTATGCTGGGGGCGCTGGGATGGATTTGCCCCATATTCTCTGCCACTCCAGTCGACGCGGCATCGATCATGACCATTAATGGGGCCAGCGGGGCTCGTAAATGGGGCGGGAAATTCGCTTCAACCCTCACGATTTTTGAGTTTTTACCGTAAATGTGTTGAGCGGCGACGCGGCGGAATGCGCTCTCCTTGGAATCGTGTGTGGATCATCGGTTAAGCAGGAGGGTCGGCTGACGGTCGGGACGATTCGATGATTTGTTGCAATGTTGACCCAATGCTTTTGATATCGATGGGCTTGGATATGAAGCCGTCCATGCCCGCATTTTTGCTGGCGGACCTTTCCTGATCGTCATCGTAAGCTGTCATCGCGACGATGGGAACCCGCGCACGCACGGCCCCCTCGCTATTTTGCGCCTGTTCGTATTGGCGGATCTTACGGGTGGCTTCCAGGCCGTCCATGACCGGCATTTGCAAATCCATGAGAATGATGTCGTAGGACGTCTGTTGAAACTTTTCGAAGGCCAGCAGGCCGTTCTTCGCCACATCGACCTGGTGCCCTCTTTTGTGAAGAATTCGGGAAGTCAAATCCCGGTTCATCGGATGGTCGTCCACCAGCAGGATTTTGTAGGAGGGTGTCATAACTCTTTCCAGGCTCCAATGACGCGGCCCACAATCGGGTCGGCGTTTTCGTTGAGATCGATAATCTGGACTTCAGCGGTCGGATTGAGGGGGCGGAGAATGAGCAGGTGTTTTTTTCGTTCCAGATATTTTGCGGTCATCCCATTGTCATGAAAGATGGCGAAGATTTTATTGCGAACAATGTTTTTATCGTTGCGGTCGATGACCACGATGTCTCCGGAGTGTAACATCAGCTCCATGGAATCGCCACCCACCCGCGTCGCCACCAAATTGTCTCTTTTTTTTGGCCGCGCGAATATGCAGTAAAACATAGTCTTCAATATTTTCTCCCGGGATGATGGGCTGGCCGGCGGCAATCGCGGAATCGGTCAACGGGATGGAGACGTAGTCCTCGTTTTGATTCACACAGCAAATTACGGGATTATTTTAAAGAGACTAATGTTGGCAATAATAAAAAAATAGCACATAACTTTGACCAACTTTATCAATGGCGCATCTCGCCAGACTACAGAAATCAAAATTTAAAAAATTTGGACTCCTCAATGGTACTATCTGCGATAAACAAAGGTAAAAACCTCAAAAGTTTGTTTTGATCTTATCCTGGGAAATCATAGGGGGGCGGATCAGGGGAGCGGACGAAGCCGGCGGTAATCAAACTCTGCATGAGCGCAGACGGCGGTTGGGTGTCGCGCACAAATATTTTTGAGATGGCGTCCTGATGGACTTTCACCCAGCCGGGCTGACTTTCCATGGCGGTGAACGGCGCTTCCCCCTTTTTGGCCAGCACCAGGTCCGTCGGGAAATCGGTGAGCAGTTGCAGGCCGGCTGGTTGACCCTGGCTGAACGCCAGATTCATTGCGATAATATTTTCCGGGTACGCTGTCCGGAATCGTCCGTCGATAGAAACTTTCGACTTTGAAAACTTCCAGATCATGTATTCCCCCCAGTCAAAGGGCACCAGAATATTGCCGTTGAGGTGGTTGGCCGTCATGAATTGCGCGGCATAAGTGGGATACATGGTCGGCGTGATAACCACCCGGTAATCATGGACCCCATATTTATTCAGTAGAAACATCGCCTGCACCAGCAGAAAAATCCCCAACACAATATTTGTGACGGCTTGAAAGTGATTGGACAACCGGTCGTAAAGGGTTTTAACGTCCCATCCTTTGGCCCACTGCGCGAACTGCAGGGTGAGGTAAGGAGTCATCAGGATCACGGTCAGCACCGTGTGCCGTTGATGTTTGAATCCGTACACGATGGCGACCGTAATGATCAAAATTTCCCAAATCCGTTTGCGGGTGGGCAGAGCGAAGGTGATCACAAACAGCAGGACCAGAATTTTCAGCGGCAGGAAACTTAAATCCGCCAGCGGGACCGGTCCCCATTCCGTGATGGCGCGGGCCTGGCCCAGGGAGTGATAGAAAAACTCCCACAGTTTGTAACCATAGGGGTTGATCAACACGGCCACACAGGACAACGCAAAATATTGGATCAACAGTTTTCCCTTGGTTTCGCCGGAATAAAAACAGCGGATGACTTCCACCCCAGCCACCAATCCAAAAATACCCAGTCCGGCCACCACCCCGCCGTGGCTGTTGGCCCACAGCAGAAAAACCAGGGGCGTCCACAGGATGATCCGATGGTTGCCGTCCGCGAATTTTTGCAGAATCAAAACCAGAAAAGTGAGAAACAGGAACGTCATCAAATGCGGCCGCGTCATGAATCCGGGAGCCATCACCGGAATCATCAATAAAAATATGGCCAGGTAAACGGTGTGGTTGTCGGAACGCGCAAAGTAATGGGCGGACAGCAGATGCACGATGAGCAGGCCCAACATGGACTTGAACAGCAACAGCCCGGTGGAATCCGTTAAATCGTAAATCAGAAAAAACAATACTTCCGTCAACCATTCGTGGTTGATCCAGGCGTTGCCGAACGCGGTGTAGGAAAAAGATTCGGTTGGCGGGATGCCGCCCGCGGCGAGGATGTCGCCGCCAAACTTGATGTGACCCCATAAATCCGGGTCCGCCGTGTTGTAGGCGAAAAAGGTGAGGGCGTAAAGGTAAACGATCGCCCGGATGATCCAGGTGATCCAGTGGTTGGCGGCAGGAGGATTGTCGGTGGCAGAGGTCACGGGTTTTAATTTATGGGACTGGCCCGGTTTCGACAAGCAAAATTTTCCATGACCGGGCATCGCCCGGAGGAAAAGGGGCCAAACTCTGCTGACCACCAATGCTTACCAAGGATGATTCCCCGGTTTTCAATTGCGGACAACGGTGCGATAATGGGCCGTCCATAAAAGTCTAAAGGAAAGGGAGATCGTTTTGAACATTATTGTGTGCGTTAAACAGGTGGTCGATACCGGCGCCGCCCTGCGCCTGGAAAATGGCAAGGTGAATACCGAAGGCCTGCCGCGCGTCATGAACCCTTACGACGAATACGCTGTGGAGGAGGCTATCCGCATCCGCGAGCGCGATCCGGAAACCACCGTCACGGTTATCTCCCTGGGTCCGGAAAATTTCAAGGACACCCTGCGCCGGGCGCTCGCCATGGGTGCCGATAAAGCCATCCACCTGCTCGATCCGGCGTTTGCGGGATTGGACGGGCTAGGAGTGGCGCAGGCGTTGGCATTGGCCATCCAGCCACTGGCATTCGATTTAATCCTGTGCGGCCGCCAGGCGGTGGATGACGATATGGCGCTGGTCGGTCCCGCGCTGGCGGAGTTTTTAAATATTCCTTACGTCACGGTGGTGACCCAACTGGCAATCGCCGAAGATAAAAAACGCGCCACCATCACGCGCCAGATCGAAGGTGGGTCGGAAATTTTGGAAGGACCTCTGCCGCTGTTGCTGACCTGCCAGAAAGGGTTGAACGAGCCGCGCTTGCCCTCGCTGAAAGGCATGATGGCCGCCAAGAAGAAAGAAACCAAAGTGCTCGATGCCGCCGCTATCGGCTTCGACCCCGCCACTCAGGGAGTGACCGCCAACCGGGTTAAGGAAATCGAGCTGTCCCTGCCGCCGGCGCGGCAAAAAGGAGTCCTGCTGGAAGGCCCCGACGCCTGCGCCCGCCTCGTAAAAATCCTGCGCGATGAAGTGAAAGTTATCTAAGCGATACATTCTTTATTCCCATTCGTTTCCCTTTGGAACTTCAACGACTTCATTGTGAAATATATTATTTGGTGAGGAGGTCCTCGGGGAAGTCGATAAACCGAGTGAATGTATAAACAACGAGACTTAACGAATTGAGGGTAAGGCCTAAGTGCTTATATTTGCCTGAGGATAGTAGACCCCAAATCAATCCGATTATAAAACAGATGGGTGAAATAAGAAGGCCGATATACATTGATAAATACATAGATATAAGCATAACAGCAGTAAAAAAAGATTCTAATCAGGAAAAGAATCAGGAGAAGCACCATGAGAACGATATGCAAAAAACTATAAGCACGTAAGGTGGAATGCCGCCAAAGAACCACTTGATGGATATTGATATTTTAGGTGTGCTATCAGGCATCTTCTTCCTCCCCATTCAGTATAACGGATGGTGTTTTGACCAGCAACAGGCGGTCCTTGGGATGTGGAGAGAGTTCTTCTAAAATTTAAATGAAGAAAATGTTGCGGAACTTGAGGGGGTGAGGTGGTATCAATACCAGCAGTCGTCGCCTGCGCAATCTGAATAGGAAGCGGTCTGCGCAAATTCTGTAGGAGTTGCGGAGGAGTTTTCTTTGGAAGCGTTGAGATAATTTTTAAAACTTTCCGGCAAATTCAAAAAACCTTCCGCGGGTCCACCCTCATAACCCCATTGATCGGTTTCCATATCGTACCAGTAATTGCCGTTGGGTATGTCCTTGCCAGCGGCTTGTTCCAGCGCGAATACCTCGAACCCGCTCAACTCCATGCCATTGACGTACACGCTTTCGTATGAGGTTTCGTCCTGCGCGAAGGCGGATGAGGTGCAGACCAGGAAAGCTCCCAAAATTAGTACTTGGAGAGCCGATTGTTTACACGAGCCGGATTGAAAACATTTTTTGTTGGCAAGTTTGCAGGGAGCGGCAGACATGATCGAATTCCTTTTCGGTTTGGTTATTAAGGAGGAACCTTTTTCGATCCCCCGGACCCATGTGACCGGTTCGATTTCCCAATCTGGCCGGTGGCCATCTAATGGCTTAAATGCAATAGAATGAAACTAACAATAAATGTAGTTTAATCAGAAATCCGATCGATGCAAGGGTAAAAATGACTGGTTTTTGTACCATTTTTTAAATCAATAGGTTACATAACACCTTTTTTTACCCTTAAAATGGGGGGCAGGACTGTTTCCCAAAACTCCTACCGATCCTTTATCATGAAAGGGGTGGGCAACCTCATTTTGGAGGCCGGGATGAAACGTCAAATTCAATCCGTACTGGTGATCGGGCTGGGGAAAGTCGGGCGGTTGGTGGCCACGCTGTTGCATCAAAACGGCTACCGGGTGACCGGCATGGATGCCGGTGCGCAAAAGAAGCAACCGTTTACCGTGCTTCGCACCAGCGTCACCCAGAAGAGAGTTTTACACCAGTCCCTGAAAAAACACGATGCCGTGGTCACCTGCCTGCCCTATTATTTGAATTTGGGCGTGGCCCAGGCGGCGCACCGGGCGGGCAAACATTATTTTGATTTGACGGAAGACGTGGCCACCACTCAGGCCATTGTCAAACTCGCCAAATCCGCCAAAGCCGTGATGGCCCCGCAATGCGGGCTGGCCCCCGGTTTTATCGGCATCATCGGCGCCGAACTGGCGCAACGCTTTCAAAAAATAAGAAGCATCGAGCTACGGGTCGGCGCCCTGCCGCAAAATCCACGGGGCCTGCTGGGTTACGCCTTCAACTGGTCGCCCGAGGGCGTGGTCAACGAATACCTGAACGATTGTGAAGTGATCAAGGAAAGTGTGCGTAAGCAAGTGCCCGCCATGGGAAGCATCGAGACGATCGTCATCAACGGTGTGCAACTGGAAGCGTTCACCACCTCCGGCGGGCTGGGAACCCTGTGTGAAACTCTCGAAGGCCAGGTGGAATCGCTCAATTACAAAACCATCCGCTATCCCGGCCATTGCACATTGATGCGGTTTTTTTTCGATGAGCTGCACATGCGGAAAGATCGCAAGCGGGCTGGTGAGATTTTGGTCAACGCCAAGCCGCCGGTCAACGACGATGTGGTGTACGTCCACGCCGCGGTCGAAGGGTGGCAGAGTAAAAAATTGCGGCGGGAAGAATTTGTCAAAAGTTATTATCCGATAACAATCGGCAAACACCGTTGGCGCGCCATCTCGTGGACCACGGCGGCCTCGCTGTGTGCCGTGGTGGAGCTGGTGGCGAGCGGTCAGTTGCCCCAACGCGGCTTCATCAAACAGGAGACCCTCCCCTGGGATTTGTTTTTGCAAACGCCCACCGGTTCGCTATTTTCATAAAGGTCACCAGGCGGAATTGTTTTCTTTTTGATCCGCATGACTTTCTTGCTTGTCCGGTGACGGGCAATCTGCTACCGTTTACCCCTACCTGAGTTATTTCCAGAACAAAAGTACTTTTTAAAAAAAACCGGATCTCCGTCATGCGGGGTCCTTATAAAATTATTCAAGAAAGGATAAAACAATGCCAAGCCGAACATCTTCAGCGCGCTGGGAAGGAAGTTTGAAAGAGGGAAAAGGTACCATGAAACTGGGCAGTGGAGCGTATGAAGGCCCCTACTCGTTTCCATCCCGCTTTGAAAGTGGCGATGGGACCAACCCGGAAGAATTGATCGCCGCCGCTCACGCGGGTTGTTATTCCATGGCTTTTTCCGCAGGATTGGGCAAGGCGGGGTTCACTCCCACCAGCGTGGACACCAAGGCCACGGTGACTCTCGAAGCAGTTGAAGGTGGTTTTGGCATCACCAAGATTGATCTGGTGATGGAAGCGGTGATTCCCAATATCGACGAAGCCGCATTTCAAAAGGAGGCTGAAGCCGCTAAAAACGGGTGCCCGGTTTCCAAAGCTTTGGCGGGTCCGACCATTTCCTTGAAAGCTACCTTGAAGTCCTAAATCCGGCGACCGGTATAAAATTTGGGGCCAGGCTGGGTGACTGGCCTGGTCCCAATTGTTTTTCACAATAGTCCAGGCCACCGCCGTTGTGGTCCTAAAATACAAAATGTCAAAATGGGCAAATAAAATAATTGGCTCCCGCCCCGGCAATCATCGGTTCCACCCGGCCCCTCTTTTAACCCCACTGCCATGACCGAACCAAAATCCATTTGGGTGCTACTGGAACATGTGGCAGGTAAGGTTAAACCGGCCAGCCTGGAGGTGCTCCATGCCGCCGCCAGTCTTGCCCAAAAAACAGGTGGGGCGGTCACTGCGTGGTATATGGGGGAAGGTGAGGCTCCCCAGGATCTGCCCGGTGCGGACCACGTTGCCGTTATTAACGGACCGGGGCTTAATCTGGTTAATACCGCTGGCGCCATTGCCGCGCTTCTTCCCCAAATTGAAATTAAAAAACCTTTTGTTATAATGGTTTCAGCCACCAACCACGGCAAAGAACTGGCCGCTGGTTTAGCCGCCCGGCTGGGGATCGGCCTGGCGGCAGATTGTGTGGCCATCCAATATAATGATACCGACGGCTTGCGTGTTCAACGACCTGTTTTTGCTGGGAAGGCGGTGTCCACTGTCACTTTCATCGGCGACCACACCCGGATCCTCACCTTGCGTCCCAACGTATTTCGCTCGGATCAAGTGGTCGATGCCAAATCTCCTGATATTACCGTCGTCGAATCTGGCGTTTCCTGGGAATCCCTGCCACTTGTAATAAGCTCAGTGGTGAAAGAATCCGGTGCGCGGGTGGACGTTACCGAGGGCAGGATCATCGTTTCCGGCGGCATGGGCATGGGAGGCCCGGAAAATTTCAAGCTGATTGAAGACCTGGCAGAAGTGCTGGGGGCTGCGGTCGGCGCCAGTCGGCCGGTGGTCGATAACGGGTGGCGGCCCTATTCCAACCAGGTGGGGCAAACCGGGCGGACAGTGTCCCCCGACTTGTATATTGCCTGCGGCATTTCGGGAGCAGTGCAACATTTGGCGGGCATGTCCTCGGCACGTTGTATTGTCGCCATCAACACGGATGCCAATGCCCCGATATTTGATGTGGCGGATTACGGTATTGTGGGGGATGTTTTGGAAATATTACCGATTCTCACTGCCGAGTGCAAAAAGGTTCTGCAAAAGTAGTTTTCCCCACCCTAATTAAAACCCATTTTTTATCTGGAGCCAGACCACTGGAATCAACACTCCGCAGTATATTAGATCATCCCAACCTGGCCCTCCCGGAAAATGCTCAGCCGGATGTGGCTGGGATTCTCAAGTATTTGAAAATTTGGGAGAAATGGAATCAGAAGGTTAATTTGACCTCTGAAAAGGATCCCCTGGCCTTTTTTCGGAAGCATTTTTTCGATTCACTGCAATTTTGCCGCGTGGTTGAGGAGCACCACCTTACTATGGATATTGGTAGCGGTGGCGGATTTCCCGGCCTTCCTTTGAAACTGGTTTACCCGCAACTGAATATTGTGTTGGTGGAAAGCCAGCGCAAGCGCGCTAATTTTTTGCGGCAGGTGGTTTATGAGCTTGGCTTGCAGGGCATAGATGTTTTGCAGGAGCGTTGCCAGGCAATTCAAAGCGATCCCAAATACCATAATAAATTCGACCGGGTAGTTTTTCGGGCGGTCAGCCGTACTGCCGAATGTTTGAGGTTGGGCGGACCGTTTTTATCTGCCAGCGGGCAAATTGTATTGAAGAGGTCTGCTGACAGCGCCGCCCAAAAAACCACCAAGCCCGGATTTGAACTTGTTAAAAATGTCCCGGTCCTCGGTTTCAATGGTAAACTTTCCAGCCTCTGGGTTTTCACCCAATGTTCCACGTGAAACACTCCCTTGCGGGCAAGGTCCGCCAGCGTGAATGCTGGCATCCAAAGAACCAAACTCTGCTTGCGCCCAGTGATGGTGAAGCATGCAAAAAAGAGTTAGCTAATTGCCTCCCCTGCCAAGGGGGCGGGCAAGGTCCGCCAGCATGAATGCTGGCATCCAAAAAGCCTAACTCTGCTTGTGCCCAGTGATGGTGAAGCATGCAAAAGAGAGTTAGCCAATTGCCTCCCCTGCTAAGGGGCCGGCGAAGCACCGGAACAGAATGGGCCTAAACTCTCTCCCACGCCCAATAATTGTTGGATATGACCAAAAATAAAAATTTATTCATTGATTCAAACAGAATTTTAAAAATATTCCGGAAAAATTTTATTTCCAACACTGTTTTTTTAAATTAAAACCCCCAACTCCGTTTAATTACCAACCCTCCTAAGGGTTTCACGTGGAACATCTCGTGATGGACAGGTCTTTATTATTATGGTAAAAACAGGTGATTAATACCTTTTTAGTCAGCGAAAAATGTCTCAAATAATCACTGTAGTCAATCAAAAGGGTGGGGTTGGAAAAACCACCACGGCGGTCAATCTGGCCGCCTGCCTGGCCCTGTCCGGCAAAAAAGTATTGCTGATTGATATGGATCCACAAAGTAATGCCACCAGTGGCTTGGGAGTGAGTCTGCAATCCAGCCAAAAAGGGATATACGAATTGCTGTTGGGTGATGCAGTATTGGATCAAGTGGTTTATCCCACGGAAATTGAAACTCTTAAAATTATTCCGGCCACGGTGGATTTATCCGGGGCGGAGATTGAGCTGGTCGCCAGGGAGAACCGGGAAACCCGCTTGAAACAAGCGTTGGACGGTGTGTGTTCCCAATTCGATTATGTCATGATCGACTGTCCGCCTTCGCTGGGCCTGCTGACATTGAACAGCCTGACCGCCGCCCGGTCGGTGCTCATTCCCATGCAATGCGAATATTATTCATTGCAGGGATTGAGTCACCTGATGCGTACATTGAAGTTGGTCAAGCAATCCCTCAACCCGGAGTTAAAAATCGAGGGCATATTACTGACCATGTTTGATGGCCGGACCAGCCTCGCCAACCAGGTGAGGGACCAGGTAAGAAAATATTTTAAAGAATTTTTGCTGGCTACCGTGATCCCCCGCAATGTGCGATTGAGTGAGGCTCCCAGCCACGGCAAGCCGGTGGTTTTGTATGACAATCGTTCCAAGGGGGCCGACTCCTATGTCGAACTGGCCAAGGAGATTGTGGCCCGCACCAAAATGAAATCCATCCAAACTAACGAAGAGGGACTATCGTGACCAGAAAAGCATTGGGTAAAGGCATCCACGCATTGATACCGGATTTTGAAATCGGCCCCGATCCGGCCAAAGCGCAGGATGGTTTAAGAGAGTTGCTGATTGATGAAATCATACCCAACAGTTATCAGCCGCGAAAAATTTTTAATGAAGAAGCCTTGCAGGACTTGGCGGATTCCATCCGCGAAAACGGCATTATTCAGCCGATCGTGGTCCAAAAAAAGGATGACCGGTATGAGCTGATTTGTGGTGAAAGGCGGTGGCGATCGGCCCAGCAGGCCGGGCTTAAAAAAATCCCGGCGATTGTCCGCGAAGCCAGCAGTAGGGAAGCATTGCAAATCGCTCTCATTGAAAATATTCATCGTGAGGACCTCAATCCGATTGAGGAGGCCCACGCTTATCAGCGGATGCTGGACGATTTTTCTTTGACTCAGGAAGACATCGCCCAGCGTGTCGGTAAAAAGCGTGCGACCGTAGCCAATTACCTGCGGTTGCTCAAGCTGTCCCGTCCCATTCAGGAGGCCTTGATCAGTGGTGAGCTGACCATGGGCCATGCCCGTGCGTTGCTGGCCTTGGAAACACCGCAGGACATGGAAACGGTACGCCGGGAGGTGGCCAAAAAATCCATGAGCGTGCGGCAGGTGGAGTTTTTCATTCAAAAACTAAAGCGCCGAGGTCCAAAACGGCATCCAAAAAATATAGCCCAAAAGGACATTCATACTAAAAACATGGAAACCGCCCTGCAACGTCATTTGGGGACAAAAGTGGAGATCGAGCCGGCAGTCAAAGGGGGCAAACTGGTCATCCACTATTATTCTAATGACGATCTCAGCAGGATCCATGATATGATATTACGGAAAGAGTGATTCAAAAATTGCCGACGCGTTCAGCAAGCCTGCAAAAACCCTAATTCCCAGAGGAGGTCATCGGTGGCCAACAAAAATTTAGCCAGCAAGGAAATCAAGGCTTACATGGGTGAAGATGCGGTCTTCA
>SMVB01014277.1_pt1 | contig 13842 bp, 10 predicted proteins | sample 2456461 | NCBI WGS metagenome assembly SMVB01 (sample SAMN11095934, study PRJNA526329) | marine sediment metagenome | biome: Marine sediment; feature: Surficial sediment; material: Deep marine sediment; isolation source: Hadal surficial sediment | place: Pacific Ocean | collected 2014-05 | depth...
ACCTATACCTTCCATCTCGACCCGGCCGCTGTCTTCAGCGACGGATCGCCGGTCGAGGCCAGCGACGTCAAGTTCAGCCTCGAGCGGTTGAGGAACATCAAGGCCGGTGCATCCTTCCTGGCCGAGGGCATCGATACGATCGATACGCCCGCGGCGAAGACCGTTGTGGTGCATCTCTCGGCGCCCGACCCGGAATTTCTGGGCAAGGTCAGCGCACCCTATGGCGCGATCATGAACGCCGAAGTGGTGATGGCCCATGGTGCGGTTTCCGGGCCAGATGCCGACAGCGCCGATCAGGGCGAGGCGTGGCTTCTGGAGAACTCGGCGGGCAGTGGCGCGTATGTGCTCGAGAGCTACCGGCCCGACGACGAGATGCGGCTGATCGCCAACCCCAACTACTGGCGCGAAACGCCTGACGCCACCACCATCGTGATGCGCGAGGCGCAGGACGCAGTGGCCCAGATGCAGATGCTCCAGAGCGGCGGCGCCGATATCGCCATGCAGGTCGATCCGGACACCGCCGCGATGGCTGCTTCCGCCGGGGTAACGACCGAACTGGTGCCGTCGTTCAACTTCATCTACGTCGCCCTGTCGCCTGGGGCAGCGGGTCTGGAGGTTCCTTTGACGCCGAAGGTGCGCGAGGCGATCGGGCTGGCCATCGACTACGAAGGGGTGCTGGAATTCACGCTGGGTGGTGCTGCGGGGCTGATCGCCTCACCGATCCCGAACGGGTTCCCCGGCACCAAGGGCCTGCCGATGCCCAAGCAGGATCTCGAAAAGGCCAGGGCGCTGTTGGCGGAGGCCGGCGCCGGTGGCGGTTTCTCGATGGTCGCGGCCTACCCCGAGACCAACATCTATGGCGTCGACCTGACCACGATGATGCAGAAGGTGCAGCAGGATCTGCGCCGGGTCGGAGTGGAGCTGGAACTTCAGCCGGTCACCTTCGCCGTATGGCGCGACCGGGTCGGCGGTGACCACATTCCGATGACCGCGGTCTACTTCGCGCCGGACTACTACGGCAGCGGGCAATATGCCGGCTATTTCTCGATGGTGCCCGGTTCGGCATGGTATAACCGCGCTGGCGGCGACGCCGTGGCCGGGTTAGCCAATGCCCGCTCGCAGGAACTGATGGAGGCGGTCCGCACAGCCTCGCCAGACGATGCCGTCGGTCTCTACCGGGAAATGGCGCTGGAGATGATCAGCGACCGGGTCATCCTGCCGCTGATCAACCCGAAACTGGTGCTCGCCTATCGCGACAACATCGCGGGCGTCCGCTACGCGGTTTGTTGCAACCTGCCGCTGGAGGAACTGGTCAAGAACTGATCGCATGCGAATCGCGGCGCGCCACAGCCAGGCCAGCATCGGCGCGCCGCATACAGTCGAATCGAGGATGCGATGACGAGCTACCTGATACGCCGCCTGCTGGCCATGCCGCTCCTGCTCCTGGGCGTGGCGACGATGGCGTTCCTGCTCGGCAACTTCGTCAAGGGCGACCCGCTTGCCTCGATCCTCAATGAACGCCAGATGAACAACGAGCAGGCCGTCGCTGCCGCCAAGGCGCGCTGGGGATTGGATAAAAGCATCCCCGAGCGATATGTGATCTATATTGGCAACCTGGTCGAGGGCGATCTGGGCGTGTCATTCCGCACCAAGCGACCGGTGATGCGTGACCTGGTCGATCGACTGCCCGCCACGCTGGAACTGGTGCTCAGCGCCATGGTCTTCGGCAGCGTCGTTGGCGTTTTCATTGGCATCGTGGCGGCGCATTGGCGCAATGGGCCGATAGACCACGGCGCGCGGTTGATCGCCCTGATCGGGTCCTCGGCACCGGTGTTCTGGTCGGGGCTGATCGCGCTCTACATTTTCTCGGTGCAGTTTTCCTGGCTGCCCGGCGCCGGTCGGCTCGACCCTGCGCTGAGCCCGCCCGAGACGGTCACCGGCCTTTATACTATCGACGCATTGGTGGCCGGAGACTGGCCACTGTTCAAGAATGCCGTTCTGCACCTGGTGTTGCCGACGGTGATATTGGGCTGGGCCGTGCTCGGCATCATCTCGCGGATGATCCGGGCCAGCATGCTGGACGTCATGCAGGAAGACTTCATCACCACCGCGCGGGCCAAAGGGGCCGGGACCATGCGGGTGCTGCTGCGCCACGCGCTGCGCAACGCAATGGTGCCTGCCCTGACCATCATCGGCTTTTCCTTTGCCTACCTGATCACCGGCGCGATCCTGACCGAGACGGTGTTCAGCTGGCCCGGCATCGGCTCCTACGCGGTCGATTCGGCGCGGTCGCTGGATCATCCGGCGATCATCGGCGTGACGATCGTCGGCGCGATGGCATTCCTGCTGACAAACCTGCTGACCGACATCGCCTATGTCTTTGCCAATCCCCGCATCAGGCTGGAGTGAGCGCGCCGTGATAACGTCCTCCCGTCTGCGCCTGCCAGCCCCGGCCTTCATGGGCGCCGCGCTGCCGGTGGCGCTGGGGCTGATCGTGATCGCCTTCTGGGTGGTTGCGGCGCTGACGGTGCAATTCTGGCCGCTCGACGCGCCGCTCGACATGGTCGCGCGCCGCCTGCAACCGCCCAGCGCGGCGCATTGGCTGGGCACCGACGCGCTGGGCCGCGACGTGTTCTCGCGCACCCTGCACGGGGCGCAATACTCGATCCCCATCGCTGTGGCGGTGGTAGGCGCGGCGGTGGCGATCGGCGGTCTGCTGGGCGCGATTGCCGGGTTCTTCGGCGGCATCATCGGTGTGGTGATCATGCGGCTGGTGGATGTGACGCTGGCCTTCCCGCCGATCCTGCTGGCCATGGCGGCGGCGGCATCGCTGGGCCCGGGGCTGGAGAACGCGGCCATTGCCATGGTCATCGTGTGGTGGCCGCTCTATGCCCGGCTGATGCGCGCGCAGGTGCTGGAAGTGCGCGAGCGAGAACATGTGGAGGCGGCGGTGGCCGTTGGGGCCGGGCCGCTGCGGGTGCTGTTCGTCCACATTGTGCCGCTGTGCTGGACCCCGGTGCTGGTCAACGCCACGATGGATTTCGGCCAGGTGGTGCTGCTGGCCGCCAGCCTCAGCTTCATCGGACTCGGAACCACGCCGCCGACGCCGGAATGGGGGGCGATGATCTCGGATGGCGCCAAGCATTTCTATCACTGGTGGATCGCCTTCGGCCCGGGTCTGGCGATTTTCCTGGTGGTGCTCGGCTTCAACTATGTGGGCGACGGGTTGCGCGACCTACTCGACCCGCGCACGGACTGAACACAATGGCCGAGCCCCCCCTTCTCGAAGTGCGCGATCTGCGCGTCAGCTTCCGGACCCCGACCGGCGAGCTGGAGGCGGTTCGTGGCGTCGATTTCGATGTTGCCGAGGGCGAGGTGCTGGGCCTGGTGGGTGAGAGTGGGTCCGGCAAGAGCGTGGCGCTGAAGGCGATCATGCGGCTGCTGCCGCCGCGGGCGCGGGTAAGCGGTTCGATCCGCTTCCGGGGCCGCGAGCTGCTGCATGCCAGCGAGCGCGAGATGCGCGGTTTGCGCGGCGGGCGCATCGCGATGATCTTCCAGGACCCGCTGACCGCCTTCAACCCGGTGGTCACCATCGGCGACCAGGTCGCCGAGGCGCTGATGCTGCACGACCGTTCGCTGTCACGCGCGAAGCTGCGGGCGCGGACAGTGGAGCTTCTGGAGCTGGTCGCGATCCCCGAGCCGGCCAGCCGGGCCGGCCAATACCCGCACGAGTTTTCCGGCGGGATGCGCCAGCGCGCGATGATCGCGATGGCGCTCGCCAACAAGCCCGAGCTGCTGCTCGCGGACGAGCCGACGACCGCGCTCGACGTGACCGTCCAGGCGCAGATCCTCGACATCCTGCGGGACCTGCAACGGGAGCTGAACCTCGGCCTCGCGCTGGTCACGCATGACCTCGGCGTGGTCGCGGGAATGGCCGACCGGGTGTCGGTGATGTATTCGGGGCGGCTGGTCGAGACGGCTGCGGTTGACGACCTGTTCGCCAGCCCGCGCCACCCCTACACCCGCGGGCTGATTGCCTCGATCCCGAGACTCGACACCGGCAGCGGTCGTCTGGTCTCGATCGAGGGATCGCCGCCGCCACTGACCGACCGCTCGCCGGGCTGCGCCTTCGCGCCGCGCTGCCCGCTGGCCGCCGATATTTGCCGGACGGAGCGGCCGGAGCTGCGCCCCGCCGCCCGATCGATTTCGGCCTGCCATTTTGCCGGCGAGTCCGATGCCCGCGCGGCCCGGACCGAGGCCCCGCGATGACCGAACCAGTCCTTTCGCTACGCGGCGTGGTCAAGGACTTCCCGGTCGGCCGGAGCCTGCTGACCAACCGCCCGCGCGCTTATGTCCGCGCGGTGGCCGGGGTCTCGTTCGACGTGGCCGCGGGTGAGACCTTCGGGCTGGTCGGCGAATCCGGCTGCGGCAAGTCCACGCTGGGCCGCTGCATCCTGCAGCTTATCCGCCCCACCTCCGGCGAGGTGCTGTTCCACGGCCGCGACATCGTCAAGGCCGGGGCGAAGGAACTGCGCGCCCTGCGCCGCAAGCTGCAGATCGTGTTTCAGGACCCCTACGCCTCGCTGCATCCGCGGATGCGGATCGAGCGTATCCTGAGCGAGCCCTTGATGCTCGCGGGGATGCCCGCCGGCAGCCGGCGCGGGCGGGTGGCGGAACTGCTCGACCTCGTCCGTCTCGACCCGGAGCACGCACGGCGCTTTCCCCACGAGCTGTCAGGCGGGCAGCGCCAACGCGTCGGCATCGCCAGGGCGCTGGCGTTGGAGCCGGAGGTGATCGTGCTGGACGAACCGGTCTCCGCCCTCGATGTCTCGATCCAGGCAGGCGTGCTGAACCTGCTCGACGACCTGAAACGGGATCTGGGGCTGACCTATGTGTTCGTCGCCCATGACTTGTCGGTGGTGCGGCAGGTTTCCGACCGGGTGGCGGTGATGTATCTTGGCAAGATTGTCGAGATCGCGGATGTCGGCACGCTCTATGCCCGCCCGCTGCATCCCTACACCCAGGCGCTGCTCTCCGCCGCGCCGCTGCCCGACCCCCCGCGTGAGCGCGCACGCCGCCGGATCGTGCTGCATGGCGACCTTCCGAGCCCGCTGTCGCCGCCCTCCGGCTGCCGCTTCCGCACCCGTTGCTGGAAGGCGCAGCCAATCTGCTCGCGTGAGGAGCCACCACTGATCAGCCACGGCGGCGGCCACTGCGCCGCCTGCCACTTCCCCGGCACGCCCGAGGAGATGCCGGGGAAAATACCGGGGGAGACACCCGATGGCGCTTGACACCGGGGTGATCGCCGACGACCTGACCGGCGGGCTGCTGGTCGCTGGGTTTCTGGAGGCCGAGGGTATCGAATGTCCGGTGGTCACAGGGGCCGGAAATGTCGCCGCGGCAGCGGCCGGCGGCCCGGCGCTGGTCGTCGCCCGGCGCATTCGGTTTGCCTCGCCGACACAGGCGGTGGCGGAGTTCGAGACGGCGGCTGGGGCGCTGGTCGCCGCCGGGGCGCGGCAGGTCTACTACAAATACTGCGCCACATTCGATTCCACCGATGACGGCAACATCGGCCCCTGCGCCGACGCCTTGATGCGCCTCGGCGGGGTCGACCGCCTGGGCTTTTGCCCGGCGTTCCCCGGCGTGGGCATAACGGTCTACCAAGGCCATATGTTCCTGCGCGACCAGTTGCTGAACGAGTCTCCCAAACGCTTCGACCCGCTGGCGCCGATGCCCGATCCGAACCTCGTGCGCGTGCTGGGCCGGCAGACCGGGCGCCGGGTGGGGCTGGTGGCGCGCGACATCCTGCACCAGGGCGACGCGGTCGCCCGCGCCCATATCGACGCGCTGGTGGCCGACGGCATCCCGTATCTGATCTTCGACGCCATCGACGACGCCGACGTGGCGGCCTGCGCCCGGCTCACGGCCGATTGGCCCGCGATGACAGGTGGAGACACCCTCTCGCACATGGCGCCCGCGCGGCGCATCGCCGAACGCGGGCCGCCGCGGGGCTGTCTGCCGGTTGTCGCGGGGCTGGCGGCGGTGATCTCGGGAAGCTGCGGGGCGGCGACGTTGACCCAGCTCGAGCGTTTCGAGGCATATCGCCCGGTGCGCCGCATCGCCCTCATCGAAGCCGCCGCCGACCCCGCCGCCGCGGTCGCCGAAGCACTGACCTGGGCCGAGAGCAGGCTGGCCGACGGTCCCGTCGCGCTGGCGGTCTCGGACCACCCCGCGGGCGTCGCCCAAGCACAGGCCGCGCTGGGCCGCGACGGCGCCGGGCGGCTGGGCGAGGAGCTGTGCGCCGATCTGGCCGTGGGGCTCTATGGCCTTGGCGTGCGGCGGTTCGCCGTTGCAGGTGGCGAGACCTCGGGCGCGGTGGCGGCGGCACTCGGGATCGGGCGGCTCGACGTGGCCGTGCACGGCCCGCTGGGCGGTGGGCTTTGCCACGCCGACGCGCCGGCGCCCATGTCGCTGCTCTTCAAGGCGGGCAAGATGGGCCCACCTGATATCTTCCTCAAAACCTTCGCGACAATGGAGGCCGCCGATGCCTGAAACCACGCCGACTGAAACCACCCTGCGCGAGGCGCTCGCCTGCAGCTACCGCTACCTTGCCACGCACCGGCTGACCGAGCTGGCGTCCGGGAATGTGAGCTGCCGCTTCGGCGCCGGGGCGCTGATCTCGCCAACCGGCGCGACAGCAGACGCGATCGACGGCGACAGCTTCGTTCAAGTCGATGGCGAGGGTACGCCGCAAGGTCCCGGACGACCCTCAAGCGAACTGGCGATGCATCTGGCGATCTACCGCAGGGTTCCGCAGGCGCAGGCGGTCGTGCATACCCATGCCGATCACTGCGTGGCGCTGGCCTGCTGCGAGATGGCGATTCCTGGCTTCCACTATCTGATGGGCGGCTTCGGCGGCACCGATGTGCCCTGCGTGCCCTACGCCACCTTTGGCTCCGTCGAGCTGGCGGAGGGCGCCGCGAAGGCGCTTGTCGACCGGTCCGCCTGCCTGCTAGCCAATCACGGCGCGATCTGTCACGGAGCTAATATCGAAGCGGCCACGGTGCGCGCCCACCGGATGGAAATAATGGCGCGGCAGTATCTTCTTTCCCGCCAGATCCGCGCGCCCCGGATGCTGACTGACGCAGAGTGGTCTGCGTATCGCGAGATGGCCCGGAAGTTTCGGTACGGATGAATCCTCAGGCTTTTGCCCGATCGCGTAAGCGTTGCGCCTTCGCACGGTAACAAGTGTGCCCAAATCGACCCAGCGAGATATCCGTGGGGCCGATCGTAGCCGCTCAACTACTGCTCTTTGCCAGCCAACGGAAGCATACATCGAGGACCCGGCAGATAACGCTGGTTGCGTGCCCCCGCAACCAGATAAAAGGCGCCAATCCAATGGGTTGGCGCCTTTCTGCTTTGTGGGCCACAGCCCTCCCGCTCCGCACTGGAAGCATTGTGGAAGCAGCTGGGAGAGCAAATGGGCGTGGTAACACTGCAACGGATGGCCAACGTTCATGGCACAAGCGAGACCTACAGCTTTGAGCCTGGTAGGTCGGCCCACTGCCGCGTTGCCGACGCTAGGCGCCGAATGTCGGTTCAGCGGCGCATTCCAGACGCTGTGCAGAGGGGTCGTGAAGGTCGGCACATGACCCAAAGTTCCTTTGGAGGGGGCGGATTTCGACGGTCTGCCTTCAGGCCAAAGAAGACTTTAACGAGATGGTCAACCCGCGATTGGAGACGCCTGAGCCGAAATGTCTGTTTTGAAAGGTAGTCTACCGATTGATCGTGTTTTCAACCGCCCCTGAAGCCGGAGGGATGACGAGACCGTAGAACGTCAGCGAAGTCAGGCTTTCAAGCCCGCCCGCACAAGTCCCTCCAAGACGTGATCGCGATCATGATCTGTTCTGTAGGGCAGGAATCTTTCGACCAGCTGGAGCGACAACCCGGGACGGAGTCGCTCGGCGATGTCGAGAAAGTGGCGTCCCTTCTTGTCATCGCCCATAAGAGCCGCGGCCGATGCGGCGTACAGCCTGTCATAGAACGAGATTGAACCGATGCGGCTGAGGTGGCGCAAAGCCTCGGCGTAATTGCGGGACTGGAATTCCTGCACGGCCATATGTTCCCAATACCAGGCTGGATGCAGCGGATTGAGTTGGCGGGCACGGTTCAAGCTTTGACGCGAGGTCTCCAACTCTCCCGAATGCATTGCCAGGCGTGCCGAATGGGCAAGGATGTCGGCGTGGCCGGGGTGAAGCTCCCGTGCCCGGCTGAAATGCAGGTCCGAAAGGTCGTGTTCGCCGCGCACCAGGTGGATCGCGCCCAGCATCCGGTGGGCTTCGGGCTCGGTCGGGTCGAGCTCCAGCGCCCGATGTGCGAATGGAATACAGGGATCGAGAACGGAGTTGTCCCGTGCGGAAAACCAGGGCGTGGATTTCGCACAGGCCATATAGGCATGGGCGCGGGCCAATTTCGGGTCGATCTCGATCGCGCGTTCGAAATGCTTGATGGCGCGATGGATGTTCCGGGTGCTGTACCAGCTACGCTCGTGCAGCGCACGGCCCTGCAGCAGGTGGTCATAGGCATCCCATGATGTCAGGGGGCGCCGCTGACTGCGGATCAGCGCATCTTCTTCGAGCCATCCGGCGATCCGCCCGACCAACAGGTCGGTAAAGTCATCCGGGAAGGCGACGAGTTCCTGCAGGTCGAGCGTGAATCGCTCGCTCCAGAGACTTTGTTCCGACTCAGCCTCGACCAGCCGCAGGTTGATCCTCAATCCGCCCTCTACCCGGCGCATGTGACCGCACAAGCCGAAGCGCACGCCAAGTCGACGGCAAAAGGCCGGTGCGGAGCCCGTGCCCGTATCGAAGGCCGAGGCGCTGTCGTGAGAGATGACGAAGAGCGCGCGGTAACGCGTCAGGGCGGTGGTGATATCATCGATCAAGCCCTCGGCGATCATGCCCAGGTGAAGATCGTCCCGCGCGATGTTGAAAGGCAGGACCGCAATCGAGGGCGGACGCGCGGGAACATGGCCTGCGTCGGTGGCAGCATCCCGCGCTTGCGCCGGGTTGGCGGCGACGCTCAGCGCCAGCCGCTCGGTTTCCGGCGCAGGCTCGATGCCCAGTTCTTCCGCCAGTATGGCTCGGCAGGCTTCTAACTGCGCGCGCGCTTGGGCAGCGCGGCCGTTTGCCCGGTAAAGCCGGATCAGCGCCTGGTGGGCGTGCTCGTCTGTCGGGTCTATCCGCAGAAGGGACTGCGCCACCGAAATCCCGATCTCCGGCTCCGCCAGTCCGCTGTGCGAGGCCAGATAAGCCATGCCGGCCGACAATGCCACTGCCTCGCAGCGGGAGCGAAGCGTCATTGCCCAATCTTCGAAGACCGGAGAACATTGGTCGAGATCGGCCAGAATGTCGGGTGAGAACAACTCGACGGACTGGCGCAGCGCGTCACTGTCCTGCATATCCGCGAGCCGGAGGAAACGGACCACATCGGCGTCCACCGCCGCCGGGTCCAGCGATACATCGTGCTTGCCGCGCCGGATCACCTCTGCTCCGAGACGTTTGCAAAGCGACGACAGAGCCTGGCTGAGGCTGTGGCGTGCCTTTTCCTCGGGCTGGTCGCCCCATAACAAGTCGGCCAAATGCGACCGGGTTCTGGCCCGGTCGGGTTCAGTCGCGAGATAGGCCAGAAGTGCGCGCTCCTTGAGGTTGGGCAGCGTCACGGCATCTCCAGCACGGCTGCGCAAATCGAACCCGCCGAACAATCTCAACACAAGGTGGGCCATGAACTTCTCCTCGGTTCGGAAGCCTAAGGCACCAGCATCAAGATTTCATCTGTCGATCCATGCGCTGCGCTGCGGTTGTGTTGATCCTGCGTTGATCGGCCCGTGCAACAAACGTCGATGTCGGCGGCCTTGGACATCCAGATTGCGCGAAACGGGTCGGACAGGAAGCGGAGAGAAGCATGAATAATTTCATCGAAACGGACGCAGTCCTGGAGAAGAACAAAAAGGCCGCATCCATGTGGAGCAGCGGCGGACGGGCCTATGACGAGATCAGCCGCGGAATCGAAAGCGCCTTGCTGCACACGGTCGAGCGTCTTGCGCCCATTTCCGGCGAGAGCGTCCTGGATATCGCAACCGGAACCGGCTTCACGGCTCGGCGCGTGGCGCACCGCGGGGCGAAGACCACGGGCGTGGACATCGCCGACGGGTTGCTGGAGGCAGCCGCCGCGATTGCGGACGATGAGAGCCTGACGATCGAATGGCGGCACGGGGATGCCGAACATCTGCCTTTCGCTGATGCAAGCTTCGATGCCGTCGTCTCGACCTTCGGTGTAATGTTCGCATCCGATCAGGTGGCGGCGCTCAAGGAATTGGACCGCGTGCTTCGCCCGGGCGGGCGGTTCGGCGTCGCGGCCTGGCTGCCTGGATCGAATGCCGTCGACCTGCGCAAGGTTGTAGCGGCCTTCATGCCACCCTCGCCTGCAGCGCCGCCGCCCTCACCGTTCAACTGGGGTGATCCTGATTGGATGAAATCGTCCTTCGGGGCTGGCTACGACATCGGACATGAGGAGGCTGAACTTTTCCACCGGCTGCCGGACGCTGAAACCGCTTGGGACGTCTACGAGAGCGGGTTCGGCCCGGTGCGCGCCGTGGCCGCGTCGCTGGACGATGCGCGGCGCGGCGAACTGCGTGCCGCGTTCATCGATTGGGTTAACAGGTTCCGAACAGGCTTGGGTGTAGCGATCCCGTTCCAGTATCTTGTTACGGTCGGCAAGAAACACTGAGCCTCTCGGCTGTGGAAAAATTGGCATAATAGGTGCAGACATGAGCAACGCGGAAATCATCACCAAAGCCCTCGAACGTTCGATCCGCACAATCACGCGGCAACCCTCGGCTGGCCAGGGCACGGGGAACATGCGGATAGATGTGGCCCCGGATGGGTGCTGTACCGCCATCGACGGCGACACCTCGATGGTGATCGACATGTCACAGATGTGGGGCGGCCAGGGAACGACGCCGGGACCGGGGTTCTACCTTCGCGCCGCACTTGGGGCTTGCCTGGCGCAAAGCTATCACATCTATGCCATCAGCCACGGCGTCGCGTTCGATGAGATCAGCGTCGAGATTGAGGATGAATACGACATGCGCGGCAATCTCGGCATCGATAAATCCATCCCGCCCGGCTACGTGGCCGTTCGCTATGCGGTGAATATCCGCAGTTCGGCACCCGAGGAGAAGATCCGCGAGGTGATCGACTACGCTGACGCCCTGGATTTCGTCCGCGATATCTTTGCCCGGGCGGTTCCGATGGAGCGCGTGGTGAACATCACCCGCCCCGAAGGAACGGCATGATTTCGGCTGAAGGCGTGCCGCGAACACGGTGTCCCGAACGACACAGAACCCTTGTACATTGCCGCGCGTCAGCTATGTGGGGAGCACACGCGCCAAGGCGCGGGCCAGAACCGAGCTATTGGTCACTATCCCACCGGTGAACTGCCCCTTTTTGCTCCGGGATTGACAGACACCGCCAAGTTTATCGAATCATTCCAATCGCTTATTGTCGAGCACATGGTGGTGAAAGGATACACCGCGGGCTCGGCAGACAACGCTGGTTGCGTGCCCCCCGCAACCAAATTAAACGCCGCCAATTCAATGGGTTGGCGGCGTTTTTCTTTGTGGGAGACGCGCGCCCGGCGTCGCACTGGAAGCACTGTGGAAGCAGCCGAAAGCGTAAACCAGCGTGGCAGCGCCGCAACATAGGTCTCATCGGCTTATCCGACTTCCGGGCCGGAATGTCGGTTCATCGCCGCATTCCAGACTCGGTTCAGAGGTTTGCTGAATGCGTACTCATGACCCAAAGTGTGAATCGCGAATTTGTTGGTTCGGATCGGTTTGGCCTTGTCAGCCCTCCCTATCCTGGTCTCGAAACCATCCGAAACCAGACATTGCCCAGGGCGATCACCGATTAGCGGGTATCGCCCTAAGGCGACTCTGCCCTGAGCGCGTGCTTCAACAGAATTGCGGCTTTCAAGACGTAGCGCGAAAGCCAATATTCATGGGCAATCGAGACGGTTAAGACGGCTGCGCTAGCGCTTGCCACCATGCGCACGGCGCTCGGGGCGCATCAGCGCTGGTTCACTCCGTTCAGTTCCCCGAGAAGCGACTGAAGCAGCTCGCTTGATGGATTGGCTGCTAGTGCATCGTTCAAAGCCGCTCGGGCACCATCCAGATTGCCGGTCGCGGCGAGGATGCGGGAAATCATCGCCCAGGCCTCTACCCGCTGCGGATCGAGACGGACTACCTCGCGAAACGCTTGCTCCGCCGCGCGGGGGTTGCGCAAGACAAGGGCGGCGCCGCCGATCACCATATGCGTCTCCGGGAAATCAGCCTTGGCGAAGAGCGAGGCGCGCCACTCGCCCGTGGCCTTCCGGGTCGCCTCGGCGATCCGGGCGGGCAGACGTGCAACCGGCGCATCGAGGAACTCACGCGCCGCCGCTATGCGGACCGACCGCATCGGGTCCTCGAACGCCGGGACAAGGCGCTGGATACGATCTGTCGGCGACGCACCGCGCTGGACCGCGATTGCCGCCGCGCGCACCAGCGGGTCATCGTCGCCGATCAGGGGCGCTGCGCGGGCGGCAATCGCCCCATCGGCGGCGCCACGCAGCAGGTCCAGCGCCGAGGCGCGGATCACGCCGGGCAGGCCGTCATGCTCGGCAATCCCCAGCAGGTTCTCGGCGCTGGCGGCCGGATCGTGCCGCGCGGCGGCGAAGGTCTGCGAGAAATGCGGGCCGCGCCGGTCGCTATCGGGAAACCGTTGTGCGATCTCGGTGGCCGCCCAGGCGGCTTTGCGATCGGTGTGGCAGTCGGTGCAGGCGTTTGGCGTGCCGGTGGCGAGGAACAGGTCCGGTCGCGGGACACGGAAGCTGTGGTCGCGGCGGCCGTCTACGCCCATGTAGACCCGCTCGATCATGTGGCAGCCCACGCACTGCGCACCCGCTGAATCTTCTGGATGGAAATGGTGCGAGGGATCGTCGTAATCGGCCAGCCGCAAGGTCGGAAAGCGCTGGTTTCCTGCCGGCGAGTGGCATTGCGCGCAAACGGCGTTCCCCTCTGCCTTCAGGCCGGCCGTGTGCGGGTTGTGGCAGTCCGAGCAACGCACCCCGCTCGCATACATTTTCGACTGCAGGAACGAGCCGTAGACATAGACCTCGTCCTGGATCGACCCGTCCGCGTGATAGAGGCCCTCGCGCAGAAGTGCGAGCCGGTAGGCGTCGTGGAACGCTGTCCCTGGCAGGGGATTGCCGTCACCGAACGGCTCGCGCCGGGAGTGGCAGCCCACACACTGCTGGATCTCCGCTTCGGGAGACCCGGCGGTGAAGCCGATGGTCAGCCCCTCGGCAGTCAGGCCCGGCCATTGGGTGGCATCGTAGTCTCCCGGTGCCTTTACCCAGGTCACATGCGCCTCACCCGGCCCGTGGCAGGCCTCGCAGCCGACGCCGATCTCGGCCTGCCTGCTGTCGTAGGTGCGGGAGCGGGGGTCGTAATTCTTGACGAAGCCGGTGGCGTGGCACTCGGCGCAGCGGGCGTTCCAGTTCTTGTAGGGGCCAGTCCAGTGGAGCCCGTCGCCAGCGGGCAAGTCTTGATCGGGATAGAGATGGTACCAGCGCTTGCCCTCTACATTCCAGGCGATGTCGAGGGCCTGAAGCCGGCCCGGCTCAGTGGCGACAAGATATTGCTGGAGAGGGGCTATGCCCGCGACGCCCGTCACCTCGAAGGCGTGCATCGCGCCGTCTGCCCCCTCGGTCTCGACGAAGAAAGCGTCGTCGCGGCGGGTG
>SMVB01088504.1_pt1 | contig 13835 bp, 15 predicted proteins | sample 2456461 | NCBI WGS metagenome assembly SMVB01 (sample SAMN11095934, study PRJNA526329) | marine sediment metagenome | biome: Marine sediment; feature: Surficial sediment; material: Deep marine sediment; isolation source: Hadal surficial sediment | place: Pacific Ocean | collected 2014-05 | depth...
ATAACAGCTTCGCGCGGCGTGAAGTGTTCCATCTCGAGTTGCCAGAGCAAATGTTCACGCAAGGTTTGCCCGGACTCGTCGGCGAAATCGGCGGCTGGCCGGCCTTCTCCATTCCAGCCGTTATCGCGCATGCTGTCTATGGACCGCTCCTGCCACGTATCCTCGGCGCGGATAGTCTCTACTTCGGCGGTCGTCTCGTTGCTGGCCTGCGGCGCATCAGGCAGGTCCTCCACCTCGAGCATGAGGTTTTCTTCGAGCGCTTCCTGGATCTGTGCGTTGAGCTCAAGGACCGGAAGTTGCAGCAGTCGAATGGCCTGCTGCAATTGCGGCGTCATAGTTAAGGTCTGACTGAGTTTTAGCTGCAGCGATGGTTTTAACATGATCCGCAGTACGTGGCAGCGATGAGCTTCTGCCTGGCAATGAATGGGTGACCAGTTTGCCTCAGAGTCTGAACTCCTGTCCGAGATACACCTCTCGAACGTGATGATTCTCTAGAATTTCTTCCGGTGGCCCGGAAGCGATCAAACTTCCATCACTGAGTATATAGGCTCTGCCGCAAATTCCGAGTGTTTCCCGAACATTATGGTCGGTTATCAGAACCCCAATATCGCGTTCGCTTAAATGTTTGATAATTCGCTGAATATCCAGAACCGAAATCGGATCGACGCCGGCGAAAGGTTCATCCAGCAAGATGAACAACGGATTTGCCGCCAATGCGCGGGCGATTTCCACGCGGCGGCGCTCGCCGCCCGACAGGCTGATGCCCAGACTCGTTCGCACGTGTCCAACATGCAGTTCGCCAAGCAGGTTTTCGAGTTCCTGCTCACGGCCGGCCTGATCCAGGTCGCTGCGATTCTCGAGAATCGCCAGGACATTTTGCTCTACCGTAAGCTTGCGAAATATAGATGCTTCCTGCGGCAGGTAGCCAAGGCCGAGCTTAGCCCGCCGGTGCATCGGCTGCGCCGTCAGGTCCTGGCCGTCCAGCAAAATTGTGCCCTTATCGGCTGAGATCAAACCGACAATCATGTAGAAGGCCGTGGTCTTGCCGGCGCCATTTGGCCCCAGCAATCCGACAACTTCACCGCTTTTGATTTCCAGCGACAGGCTCTTGACGACTTTGCGGAGTTTGAAGCTCTTGGAGATATCCTGAACACTGAGAATGCTCATGGATTCTCGTCTTCCTGCGGTGTGTAGGTGATCTTTACCTTGCTGCCGCCGTCGCCCGAAGACAGGGCGTTGATGCGTTGTTCTTTTATGTTGTAAACGAGGAAGCTTGACGAGATCCGGTTACCACCTTCGGTAATACTGGCGTTGCCGGAAAATTCGATGATGCCAGCATCGATGTCATATTGGAGGTGGCCTGCTTCGGCGTAGGTAGACTCGCCGCTGCCAGGTCGCTTTAGTTCAAACGTTGCCGGCGAACCGCTGATTATCGCCATGCGCAACTGGTGATCGAAAAATTGCAGATCTGCTGTGTCGCATTCGATGTGCCCGTTATCGACGTCAATGATGACGTTGCCTTTAAAACGCCACACGCTGTCCTGAAAATCGAGCTTGCTGGCGAGGCCCTCGTCGGCCTGGACGCCGATCGTGCCTTGCGAAAGCTTTAGTCCCCGGAACATCAACATTGAGCTCTTGCCGTCATAATCGGTCGAGTCGGCATCAAGTGATATGGGCAATCGGAGGTCGCTGTTCTGCGCGAGGGCCAGAACAGGCAACAGCAACAGCCATGCGATATTACGCGCGAGCATTGGCTGGGGCCTGTCTGTTAGGGGACGAATTTTCCGCTGACATTCGATTTCAGTTCCAAACGGTTTTCCTTTAGCGATGCTAGCATGCCGGTCGCTGTCAAACTGCGCGCTCCAATGCGGATTTGGACGCGCTGGTCGGTTTTGGCGATAAAACTCTCAGGATCGAGCTCAAGGTATTGGGTTCGGATTTCCGTCTCGCTGCCTGAAAATCCGGCGCTACTCACGGCCCGAACGTGACCTCGCAGCTGCATCAGCTGCGAGACGTGGCTTATCGTCGCTGAGTCCGCGTCGATGGTCCAGGGTACGTCGCTTTGCGGCGTATAAACTATCCGAACCTCAGTCAGCGATATGTGTTGATCGTCTTGCTGTTCTACGAGACTGGCTTCGATTTCATACAACAATTTACCGTCGGAGCCGGTACCGAGAATTTTGGCCGATTTCAAATAGTATCCCCGGCGCAATTCGTCATACGGTGGTGCATCCGTGTCGTCACTATGATCGGGCCGGGCGAGATACCAACTTGCCATTGCACCCAGTGTCAGCACGACCAAAGTGATCATGGAGCGCGCGCTGGTCATGCCTTGTCCCGGGTTCGTGCGGCCAGCACCAGGTCGCAGATTTCGCGAACGGCGCCGAAACCGCCATTGGCTGTGGTCGTGTAGTCACACAGGTCGCGCAGGGTGCTTACCGAATTCGCTACGGCCACCGAATAGCCGACTTTTTCGAGCAATGGCACATCGGGAATGTCATCGCCCGCATAGACGCATTCGTTGTCAGAAATCCCGAGTTTGGCGGTCAACTCGCTGAATGCCGCCACTTTGTCTTTACAGCCCTGGAGTACATGCACGACGCCGAGTTCAGCCATGCGTTGGCTGACGGCGGCAGATTTTCGACCGCTGATAACGGCCACTTCGAGACCGGCCTCTATCAGTTGCCGGACGCCAAAGCCGTCCTGTGTTGCAAATGCCTTGGATTCGACGCCGTCGTCAGAGAGGTAAAAACGGCCGTCTGTGAAGACGCCGTCAATATCGAATGCGACCAGGCGCACCCGAGCCAGGCGGCTTTTGGCCGTTGCGCTGTTCACATGATACCTGCGCGAAACAGGTCGTGAATATTCAGCGCGCCTGACAGTCTATCGTTGTCGTCGACGACCAGTAACGCGGTGATCTTGTTTTCTTCCATCAGACGTACGGCCTCTACGGCGAGCACATCGGCCGGTGTCGTTTTGCAATCGGTGTGCATGACGTCACTCATCTTCGTTTTAAGCATATCGACTCCATCATCCAGCGCGCGGCGCAAATCGCCGTCGGTGAAGATGCCGAGAATGCGGTCTTGTCCGTCCACGACCGCGGTCATGCCCAAACCTTTTTGCGTCATTTCCAGCAAACCGTCTTTGAGCTTGGCGTCGGGCCCGACCCTGGGTACCAAATCATCCTGGCGCATGACGTCGGAGACCCTGAGTAGCAACCGCTTGCCGAGGGTGCCGCTTGGGTGCGACATCGCAAAATCCTCGGCCGTAAATCCACGTGTTTTGAGCAGGGCAACGGCCAGCGCGTCGCCCATCGCGAGCGTCGCGGTGGTGCTGGCTGTCGGCGTGAGATTAAGCGGGCAGGCTTCCTCGGCCACGCTCACGTCGAGATGCACGTCCGCGGCTTTGGCCAGCGTGGAATTAACGTTGCCGGTCATCGTGACAAGCTTCGCGCCCATGCGCTTGACGAGGGGCAGTATCGTGATGATTTCGTCGGTCTCGCCGGAATACGACACGGCAAGCACCAGGTCCTGGCCCGTAATCATGCCAAGGTCGCCATGACTGGCCTCGGCCGGGTGTACGAAAAACGCTGCCGTACCTGTACTCGCAAGCGTTGCAGCGATCTTGTTGCCAATGTGGCCGGATTTGCCCATGCCGGTCACGACAATGCGACCCGTGGTAGCCAGGCAAAGTTCGCAAGCGGCGCCGAAGGTGTCATCGAGCCTGGCGCGAAGCGAGTCAACCGCCCGGGCCTCAATGTCGAGCACCTTACTGGCCGTTGCGAGCAATTCTGCCGATGTCAGTTTTTGTTGCACGTGTAAGCCTCTAGTTCGGCATTTTAACGTTTTGCATCACCACGTAGGTATCGTACGCGATAAACGCGACCAGCAGGGCGATGCCCTCGATCCGCGATATCTCACTTTTGCCTTCGTAATCATAGGTCATGGCAAATAGCACCAGCGTGAATGCGATCATGACGAATATGTGCAAAGACAGCACAGTCGGCGGCATTGCGGTAGGAGCGATGGTCGCCGCGACGCCGATCACGGCAAGCAGATTGAAGATATTCGACCCAACGATATTACCAATGGCGAGGCCGTACTCGCCTTTTAACGCGCTAGTGATCGATACGGCGAGTTCGGGCAGGCTGGTTCCAAATGCGACCAGCAAAATGCCGATGACAACTTCGCTTACACCCAGAAAACGGGCAATGGACATGGACCCGTCAACCAGTAAATGCGCACCTGCAAGCAGGCATACCAGGCCGACCCCCATCCACATTATGGCGGTCGACATTTTAACGTCTCTCGGGATCTCCGCCTCGTATTCCTTCTTGATCGGATCGCTCGGTGCCGATCGCAGGCCCAGGCGCACCATCCAGACCATCACGATCACGAGCCCGGTCAACAGGACCAAGCCGTCTACACGGCTCAGGTAGGAATCCAGAAACAAAGAAACCGTTAGCAAGGATACGGCGAGCAGCACGGGCATCTCTCGTCGCAGAGTCGCCGAGCGGAGTTTTATTGGCCTGATCAGTGCGACGCAACCTAATACCAGTCCTATGTTGACAATGTTCGAGCCGATTGCATTGCCAAATGCCAGCCCCGCTTCGCCGCGCAGCGACGCCACGACAGCCACAAGAATCTCGGGCGCCGACGTCGCAAACGCGACGACGGTCAGGCCGATCAGCAACGGTGCGATCCCCAGGTTGCGTGCCGATGAAGCCGCGCCATAGACAAACCGGTCCGCGCCCCAGATCAGGAGCACAAGCCCGCCTATGACTTCGAGAATATTGCCAAGCATAGATTATCGCAGTAAAGAGCCTGGACGCCGGCTCGGGTCGGCTATCGTACAATTGGGGCCGGGCAATGGGAAGCCTTGTTCTTTCCCGGTACACTGCGCGCCTCGACGCTTGATGTAGCATTTGACGACTATGGACCCAAGGCAAATAAGCGGCCTGATTGAGGCCGGATTTGATAACGCCACTGTTAAAGTTCTCAGCGATGACAACACGCATTTCGAAGCGCTGGTTGTCGCGCAGGAATTCGAGGGCAAGCGCTCCCTGGCGAGGCATCAGCTCGTGTACAAGTGTCTTGGCACTTTGGTCGGCAACGAGATACATGCGTTGTCGATTCGGGCGCTGACGCCGGACGAGTGGCAGGCACAGGCCGACGCCTGAAACTCTGGGTTAATTCGGAGTTGCGGATCTCTCTTCGGCGATAACCGTCGTGCGGAACTCTTCGCCATCGCGAATGCCGACCAGCTCGACTGCATCGCCCGGATCGGTGCCCGCCACCAGCAACCGCGCCTGGCGTCCCGAGTAGATCGGCTCCTTATTGATCGCAATAATGACATCACCCACCCTGATATCAGCGTCGTCGGCCGGGCTACCGTCATAGACGTGGCGCAACAGGATGCCGACATTGCGCTCAATGCCCAGCGCCGTTCGGTCGGCGCTGGTTAGCTCAACCGATTCGAATCCCATATAACCGCGGATCACTCGACCGTGAGCCTTGATCTCGTCAACGACGCCGCGCATCAGGTCGACGGGGATTGCAAAGCCGATTCCCTCGGTCGCCTGATCCTGCGCCAACACGGCAGTATTAATTCCCACCAGTTCACCGCTGACGTTGATGAGCGCGCCGCCTGAGTTGCCCGCATTGATCGCGGCGTCGGTTTGAATGAAATTCTCAAACGTCGTCAGATTCAGGAGGCCGCGTCCCGTAGCACTGACGATGCCTTGTGTGACTGACTTTGTGAGTCCGTAGGGATTGCCGATCGCAAGCACTACGTCGCCGATACGCAGTTGTTCGGAACGGCCCAATCGAATCGCCGGTAACTTGCCGACGTTCACCTTCAGCAGTGCCAGATCGGTTTCGGCATCGACACCGACGAGGTCCGGGCGGGTGATACGCCCGTCGCCCAACTGCACGACGATCTCTGCGGCATCGGCGACCACGTGGTAGTTCGTGACCAGATAGCCGTCCGAATCGATGACGACGGCCGATCCAAAGCTGTTTTCGACCCGCAGTCGCGTCCGTTCATCCGGTGCGGGACGGTACTCAACAAGGCGCTTGGTAAAGACTTTGGCGACTGCAGGCGCGCTGATATCCACGGCGTCGGCGTAACTGGCCGTCACTCCCGTGGACAGCGTATTGATTGTCGGTAGCAGATCCGGCCGGACCAGCACGACGACAAACGCGATTGCCAGACCAACGACGATCGATTGCACGACAAAAAATAACGCTGATTTTAGTCTGGACAACAAAAGTTCCTTGAGAATCAAGATGTAATGGCTACCCATCTAGCCAAAATCCAAAAGGCACGTGTATAATAGTTGACTGGATTCGCACCAAAGTCCCGGGCCAGTCGTCATCCTGACGCCAAACCCGGATTGCTGCAAATCTACCAGTATCGATATAAACCAAAAACGCGCTGATTAAGAGGCTTTTAAACCACATCTTTATCGGCCGGGCGTATGGGAGTGCCTGATGAACGAGGACGACGCTGATCGAATTGATCGGAACAGACGTCATTTTCTCACTGTTGCGACAGTTGTCACTGGCGCAGTCGGAGTCGGACTTGCGTCCATTCCTTTTCTGGCTTCGCTGCGGCCGAGTGCCAGGGCGCAGGCGCTGGGGGCGCCTGTTGAAGTGTCAATCGGTTCGTTGGAGCCGGGCGAGATGATTCGTGTGCTATGGCGCGGAAGGCTTGTCTTCATTCTGCGCCGCACCGAAGAAATGTTGTCGCGGTTGCCGCAAAATCTGGGCGAGCTCAAGGATCCGAATTCTGAGGTCACTGACCAGCAGCCCGATTACAGCGCTAACGAGTATCGCTCGGTGAAGCCGGAGTATCTCATCGTCGAAGGTTCGTGCACTCACTTAGGCTGCGCACCATTAGAGGACTTCGAGGTTCGTCCTAGTGAAAACTGGACGGGCGGATTTTACTGTCCCTGCCATGGTTCGAAATTCGATCTCGCCGGACGCGTATACAAAGGTGTTCCAGCGCCGACAAATCTGCGCGTTCCGCCGCACCGGTTCGTCCGGGACGATTTGATCCTGCTCGGTCAAGATATGGGAGCTGCGTAATGGCAAGAGTCGAAGCAGACGTTGGCAAGCCGCAGGGCAAGCTCATGAAGTGGATTGACGATCGTTTTCCGTTTACGGAGACGATGAAATATCACATCACTGAGTACTACGCGTCCAAGAACTTTAACTGGTTGTACGTGTTTGGCGTGCTGGCATTTGTCGTATTGGTGATTCAGTTTGTCAGCGGCATCTTTCTGACGATGAATTATAAGCCAGCGGCTGCCGATGCATTCGCGTCAGTCGAATACATTATGCGTGACGTCGAATGGGGCTGGTTGATTCGCTACATGCATTCCACCGGAGCGTCGTTCTTTTTCATCGTCGTCTATCTGCACATGTTTCGCGCCATGATGTACGGCTCGTACAAGAAGCCGCGCGAGTTGATCTGGATCATCGGCATGATGATCTTTTTCGTGCTGATGGCCGAAGGATTCGCGGGCTACTTGTTGCCTTGGGGCCAGATGTCTTATTGGGGTGCGCAGGTCATCATCTCGCTGTTTGGAGCGATACCTGGCATAGGCGATGCACTCGTCGAAATAATTCGCGGTGACTATTCGATCTCGGATATCACCTTAAATCGTTTCTTCGCATTGCATGTCATCGTGCTGCCGCTAGCCCTGATAGGTCTGGTATTCGTGCATATCGTTGCATTGCACGAAGTTGGATCGAGCAACCCGGACGGAGTAGAGATCAAGGATCACAAGGGACCCGATGGCATCCCTCTCGATGGCGTCGCATTTCACCCGTATCACACCAGCAAGGATCTGGTCGCGATCATAATTTTCCTGATTCTCTTTTCGGCCGTGATGTTCTTTGCTCCCGATATGGGCGGTTACTTTCTTGAGCACGCGAATTTTGAACCGGCCAATCTGACGGCAACACCCGAGCACATCGCACCGGTGTGGTACTTCACACCGTTTTACGCGATTCTGCGTGCAGTGCCTGACAAGCTATGGGGTTTCATATTGTTCGGATCGGCAGTTCTGTTGCCTGTGTTCTTGCCGTGGCTGGACCGGGCGCGAGTCAGGTCGATTCGGTATCGCGGGTGGATATACAAGACGGCGCTGTCTATTTTCGCGGTCACCTTCATAGTGCTCGGATGGCTCGGCACTCAACCCGCCGAAGAAATTTACGTCCTTGCTGCAAGAGTTTTTTCGGTCCTGTACTTCGCGTTCTTCCTGTTGATGCCGTACTACACGACGATCGACAAGACGAAGCCTGTGCCGGATAGGGTTATCTACCATGGATAAGACAAAGACGCTTGGCGGACTCGTTGCGTTCCTTACCTTGTTTGCAGCCGCGGAAGGTCTCGCATCCGGGGGTGGCGTGGTGTTGGGCTCGGCGGACATTGATCCTGGCAATATTTCTTCGCTGCAACGCGGCGCAAGAAATTTCATGAATTATTGCTCGGGTTGTCATTCCGCAAGGTACGTTCGCTTTAATACGATCGGTAAATACCTCGAGCTGTCCGACGAGCAACTGGTCGATAACCTGATGTTCAATGCCGACAAGACCTTCGAGACCATTAATGCGGCAATGCGGGCCGACGATGCGGCGCGCTGGTATGGCACGGCGCCACCGGACATGTCATTGATGGCGCGCGTCAAAGGTGCGGACCACATTTATAATTTCTTGCTGGGCTTTCATATCGACCCCGACAGCCCGACCGGCGTCGATAACATAGTTTTGCCTGGAACCAGCATGCCGCACGTGCTTTGGGAACTGCAGGGTTATCAGACAGCCGTTTATTCGGAAGTTACGACAACCGCAGCGAATGGGGCCGTGACGACGAGTCACGAGTTTCAGGAATTTGAGCAGTTGACTGCGGGCCTGTTGAACAATGACGAATACGATGATTTTGTACGCGACACAGTCAATTTTCTTGCTTACATAGCCGAACCCATTCGTGCTGAGCGGCGCAAGCTGGGCACGTGGGTAATTATTTATCTATTGGTCTTCCTGATCATCGCTGTGATGCTCAAGAACCAAATATGGAAGGACGTGAACTAATGGCAGTTATAGCCAACAGACGTTCTGTAATGACCTTGTTTTCGAAGCCGACTGACATTCATAGTCACCGGGCGCGACTGGTTCTTGCAGAAAAGAACATAAATATCGAGATCGCCAATATCGCAGGCAGCGAGTTGCCCGAAGATCTCATGGACCTGAATCCGTATCACACGGTGCCGACTCTGGTCGATCGAGATCTTACCTTGTACGACTCGCGCGTCATCATCGAGTACCTCGATGAACGATTTCCTCATCCGCCACTGATGCCGGTTGACCCGGTAATGCGGGCACAATTTCGCCTGGCGTTGTTCCGAATCGAGACAGACTGGTACACATTAGCGGAAGAGTCCGATTCCAGCGGCGACGGTAAGCTCGGTAGCAAATCGAGAAAGCTGCTCCGGGAAAGCATCCTGCAAAGCACCGAATTATTCGGTGCCAGGCCGTATTTCCTGAGCGAAGATTTCTCCCTGGTCGATGCGAGCATAGCGCCGATACTGTGGCGATTGCCGGTGTACGGTATCGACCTTGGCAGCCAGGCAGAACCGATCGAGGATTACATGAAACGTGTATTCGCGCGCCGTTCATTCCAGCAAAGCCTGACCGAACTTGAACAGGAAATGCGAATGTAGGCGGCGTGTTATGTCACCTAATCTGCAAACCTGAAAAACGATGGTAAGCTTGGTGGCGTGAAAACCACTACAGAGAATTTCTGCCTTGGGTAATCCGAGCTATTCAAAAAGGCCGTACCTGATTCGCGCCATGCACGAGTGGATGAGCGACAATGGGCATACGCCGCACATTGTCGTCGACGCCTCTGTCGATGGCGCGAGCGTGCCGATTGAACACATCAAAGACGGCAAAATTATTCTGAACATAAGCGAAACGGCAGCTCACAATCTCAAGCTGACCAACGATGCGGTAAGTTTTCGAGCGCGTTTTTCCGGGGTAGCTTTTGACGTCTGGGTGCCAATGAAGTCGGTGCTGGGAATCTATGCACGTGAGACGGGCCAGGGCATGATTTTCTCGCACGACGCCGATGCCGCAGAGTCCTTACATGCGAATGACGACATCGAATCGACTCGCAGCCGGTCGCACCTCAAAATCGTCAAATAGCCACTCGTTTTTAGGCGCGTGCCTACACACGCAACATCGATGGCACGGCTTACACGGCTTACGAACCCGGGGGCTTCCGCATCCTCATGGCTCGCTGCGCTGCGCTTTACTTCGGATGCGAAAGCCCCCACGCTCGAAAACCCTACGATCTCTGCCGAGGTTAAGCGAGAGCACATACACCGTTGAGAGCCTGTGCGAAATCGCGGCTGAAGCCGCTCCCACCGGGGCGGCTCCTACAATCTTGAGTCGGACGGACGAAATGCGTCCCTGATCCATTCCGTTGTTATTTCGCCGGATGCATCCGCATCGATCGCGACAACATCAAAGCGCATGACCTTGTTGGCGTATTGCGGTCGTCTGGAGAGAAACAGCGCAGCAGTTCGAATTAACTTTCTTTGCTTGCGTATATCGACGGTCAGTTTTGACGGGGCAATCTTGTGGCCGCCGCGATAACGAACCTCAACGAACACCAGGCAATCGTCGTCCGTCATGATCAGGTCGATTTCACCGAGACGGCATTGAAAATTCTGTGTGATCAGAATCAGGCCCCGACGCCGCAGGAATTGAAAAGCGAGGCGCTCGGCGCCGAACCCTACAGTTCGCGTATCTCGTCGAACCAAGGTGCGTCATCGGCGATATCGGGCAGCAAGCGCTCAGGGTCGTCGCTAACGTCCTGTATGGGGCCACCCGTGTCCTCGACGTCCGGCACCGAAACAGGGTGGCCGCTCTGAAACTGCGCCCATGCAGGGCGACGATGCACGCGACCCTCGCGGTCGAGATAAAGTTTACCTGTCGCGCCGTCGATTTCGGTCATGGGCCCGGTGCGTGCAGCGAACAACGCCGCGATCAGGTGGTATGCGTCATAGCCCATGGCGTGCAATCGACCCAGGCGCCGTTCCTCCGGCCAGTATTTGTTGTACAAAGCCGGCAAATGCTCTATCCAGTTTTGCGGCGCGATGATCCACGGCGCATCCGCGAACATGATGCCGTTTAAATCGGCATTCGAGCGCCCATCCATCGCGTGAATTGACGATGTGGAGTAAACCGGCAGGTCGCCCGAATAGTGAAACTTCAGCTGCGATTTCAGCAGACGGCCGGCCGGTGCATCTGCTGCGAGAAAAATGAATTCAGTATCCTGGCGGCGACGCGGGTCGAATTGCAGCGGTGCGCCGATATTGGCTCGCAATCGCCGGTAGCGATGAACACTCCCCGACAGCGCCATCAGGTCTTCGATCGTATTCGAAAAATCCTGAGCGCCCGGCGTGTAGGTTCGGTGGTCGAGTAATTTTCCACCCAAACGTTGGAGTTCAGCTGAGAAATTGGCGAGTACACGCCGACCCCAGTCGTTGTTCGGTACCAGCGCTACTGCTCGCGTGTAACCATCGGACAAAGCCCGCACGGCAGCGGCGCGCGCCTCGTCTTCGGGCGCAAGGCCGAATTGATACAGGCCCGGCGGTGCCAGCGTGTCGTCGGGCAAGTAGTTCAAAGTGAGTACAGGGACCGGCACGAGGATGTCGTTCGCGAGCGCCGAAACACTGTTTCGAAGGAGCGGTCCGATGACGAATTCGGCGCCGTCGCTGACCGCCGTTTCGTAGGCGGCACTTGCTCCGCCCTCGGAAATTACGTCGTAGACATGGATCGTCTGGTGTTCATCGAGACCCGCTATGGTCGAAAAATAAGCGCCCATGAAACCGTTCTGGATAGCATGACCGGCCGGCGCAGTGCGTCCGGACAGTGGTAACAGCAGCGCAATCTGCCGTGGGTATTCGAGATTCAGCTTGTCCGGAAGCTGCAACCGGTCACCGATCGCCAGTGCCGGATGGCCTGCATTCGCTTCTCGCCAGTGAACAGCTCCGTTCACCCAGCCAATGCCTTGCTGTCCTGTCGATGCAGCGAGCGCTCCCAGCGACAGCCAGGCTTTGACTTCAGCGTCTAGCGCCATTTCGGCGCTTGCGCGCAACACCCGCGGATCGCTGGCCAGCAGTCCCTGCCAAAGCCGCCACCGATTTTGCAGGATGCCCCGCCGGTCGTTTAGCCACACTTCGCGCTGAGTCATCAGTTCAATCGCACGCGTTGGATCTTGTTGCTGAACCCATGCGTCGGCGCGCAATGCTTCGACGCGCAGGCGATGTTTACGCGTAAGCGATCTCCGGCTCATGGGTTCCAGAACGTTGAGCGCGCTTTCGGATTCGCCAGAGTAAAGATGCAAAGCTGCGGAATTCGTAAGCCACAGCATCCGCAGGTCTGTGTTAGTCGGCTCACTGATGCCACCAAACGTATTGCGCGCGCTGGCCACGTCGCCGGCATCCAGCCATTGCTCGATAGCGAGCAATATCAATCGATCTCGTTTATCGCCTGTCGCAGTTGCGGCCAGGCCGATATAAATTTCTGCGGCGTCTCCGTATTGTGCGTTCTTCGTTAGTCGTTCGGCGCGACCTTCGCCCGGCGTGCCGAAGCTGCCTGTCGATCCGCAGGCCCCCAGCACCAGGGCCACGAAAAGAAGTACGGCGAGGCTTGCCACGGTGCTTCTTTCACGGGCAGGATGTCTCATTGATTCAGTCATTTGAATAACAGCAACCGTTAAGGTTCACGGAGCACGATGAGCGGCACACTTTTCGTTGTAGCAACGCCGATCGGCAACCTGGAAGATTTGACACCGCGAGCACGTCAGACGCTCGAGGCCGTAGATTTCATTGCAGCCGAGGATACCCGGCACACGGGGCGATTACTATCGCATTTTGGCGTCAAAACACGGCTTTTGGCGTTGCACGATCACAACGAAAGAGAGCTCGTCGATTCGGTCATCGAGGCGCTGGTGCAAGGCCAGTCGGTGGCGCTGGTCAGTGATGCAGGGACGCCGCTGGTGAGCGATCCCGGCTATCGACTGGTACGGGCTGCCCATCGCCGCGGAATTGTTGTGTCACCGATTCCGGGGGCCAGCGCGGTCACCGCAGCACTGTCTGTGGCCGGATTGCCGACCGACCGATTTTGTTTTGAAGGATTCCTGCCGGCCAAAAAGAAAGCGCGGCGGGATTTTCTTGGCGGGCTTTCGAGCGAATCACGGACAATGATTTTCTACGAATCGGTGCACCGAATCGAAGCATCTTTTGAGGATCTGGTTCTCGCGTTCGGCGCTGGTCGAGCGGCTTTCCTCGGCCGCGAGCTCACTAAACTGTATGAACAATGTATCCACGGCTCGCTTGGCGAGTTGTGCGATCAGATCGGTGACGGCGCGATTACCGCCAAGGGCGAATTTGTCATCGTCGTTGCCGGCACAACAGAACATGAATCGTCGTCAGTCGATGCCGATCGACTGTTGATCGAACTTTCCGGCCATCTGCCGGACAAGGAAATCGCCGCCATTGCCTCGCGCGTTACGAACGAGAGTCGCAATGAGCTGTATCGGCGACTAATCGCATTGAAAGCCACGGAGTGATCCGCGGGTCACACTCGAGCAACTTAGTGTAAAATCCGTAACCGAGAAAGTCGGAGTTGGCCAGACAATCGCTGTAAGTGCCTCGGCCTTGCAGAGGAAAGTCCGGGCTCCTTCGGACAGGGCGCCAGGTAACGCCTGGAGGGCGCGAGCCCATGGAAAGTGCCACAGAAAATATACCGCCGGGCTTG
>SMVB01317589.1_pt1 | contig 13835 bp, 10 predicted proteins | sample 2456461 | NCBI WGS metagenome assembly SMVB01 (sample SAMN11095934, study PRJNA526329) | marine sediment metagenome | biome: Marine sediment; feature: Surficial sediment; material: Deep marine sediment; isolation source: Hadal surficial sediment | place: Pacific Ocean | collected 2014-05 | depth...
CGGGGGTCGACTATCGCGGATTTCGATCTAACTTGAGGAGAAGCGCGTCAGGTGGACGGGCTCGGTAAGGCAGGACTCACCAGACCCCACTCGGAGCTCTCTTGAATACGCTCAAGTCCCATAATCCCGCGACCGGCGATCTCGTCGGAGAGGTGCCGATCACTCCACCCGACGACATTGCCGGCATCGTCGAACGTTCTCGCGCGGCACAACCGGCTTGGGAGACACTTGGACACGACGGCCGCGCCCACCTGTTGATAGAAGCCGCCGAGTCGTTTCTCACCCGGGCCGACGAACTCGGGCGCCTCATCACGCTAGAGATGGGCAAGCCGCTCCCGGAGGCGATCGGAGAGGCGAAGTCGCTGGCGAGCGTGCAGCACGAGCTCGAGGAGATCCAGGAGGCACTCGCTCCTGAAATCTTCGAGAGCAAACGCGATCGCTCGACGGTCTATCACGATCCACTGGGGGTATGCGCCGCGATCACACCCTGGAACTTCCCCATGGCCATGCCGGCCTGGATGGTCCTGCCGGCTCTTGCGGCAGGTAATACGGTGATCCTCAAGCCCTCGGAAGAGACACCACTTTGCGGGCAAGCGTATGCGGACGTCCTCAACGAGAAGCTCCCTGCCGACGTACTCATCGTGGTTCATGGAGCGGACGATCAGGGCAAGCGGCTCGTCGACAGCGACGTGGACCTCATCGCGTTCACCGGATCACGTGAGACCGGCAAACACATCCTCCGTGCCGCCAGTGCGGAGCTCAAGCGTGTCATCCTGGAGCTCGGTGGTAAGGATCCGATGATCGTACTCGAGAGTGCGGACCTCGAGAAGGCGGCACGTTTCGCCGCAAACAACAGCTTTCGTAACGCTGGCCAGGTCTGCGTGAGCACCGAGAGGATTTTCGTCCCTGAAGCCGTCGCCGATCGCTTCGAGACTCTCTTGGTGGAGGCCACGGCGTCGATGACGCAGGGAAACGGCCTGGACGAGGGTGTCCGGGTCGGTCCCATGGTCAACGAATATCAGAGAAACCACGTCTTGACCCAGCTGGAGGCGGCCATCTCGGAGGGAGCCGAGGTCCTGGCGGGGGGATCGGGACATCACGACAACTTCATCACCCCGACCGTCCTCACAGGAGTCACGGAAGAGATGTCGATCGCGACCGAGGAGACCTTCGGACCCGTGGCCTGCGTCACACGGGTCGAGTCCGTAGACGAGGCCATCCAGAGGGCAAACGCCACCCCGTTCGGACTCGGCGCGGTGGTCTTCGGGGAGGATGGGGAACGGACGACTCAGGTCGCGCGTCAGCTCACGGCAGGGATGATCGGAATCAACAAGGCGGCGGGGGGCGGAGCGGGCACGCCCTGGGTGGGCGCCCGCCAGAGCGGATTCGGGTTCCATAAGTCGAAGGACGGCCACCGCCAGTTTACGCAGACGCGGGTGGTGAGCGAGGCCGTTTGAAGAGGGTCGCCTGGCCCCGAAGGAGACGGTGCTAGGCGGAGCGACTTCGGCGGAAACCGACTACAGGATGATCGCCAAAGGCACCAGCAACACGTAACCCAGGACCAGTAGGATGGGGGCCAACGTGATGGAGCCCGAAGAGAGAAACCAGTAGCCCGCAGTGATCGTCAGGAAGGCTCCGGCAGCAAACGCGAGGTTGATCCGCGAGAACTGTAGGGACGCCTTTGTTGCCGCCCTTCCCCCGCTGGTTTTGTCTTTCTTGTTCATGGTCTGGATCCTATTTCAGGGACCTGCCCGGGTCAACGGGCTAGAGGCCGAGCCGCTCCACATACCGAGTGAGACGAGACCGAGAGATCCCCAAAAGTGAGGCGGCTTCGGTCTTGTTTCCGTCCGTCTTCTCTAAAACACGCCGGATCTGGCACTCGATTGCTCCGTCCAATGTCAGATCCCCCTCGGGAACCCGACCCGACCCCTTCGGAGACAATTTCGGAGCAGCCCGGAACCCCAACGTGAGATGTTCGGGGCCGATCAAGGGGCCCCGCGCTACGATTGCTGCTCGGGTCAACGCGTTCTCGAGCTCACGCACGTTCCCGGGCCAATCATAGTCCTGAAGGGAGGCCATCGCCTCCGGGGAGATCGCCCGCACCGTGGCTCCCGTCTCGCGTCGGATACGCGCAAGAAGATGTTGAGCGAGAAGAGGGATGTCGTCCTTCCTTTCAGCCAGGGTCGGGACGTGGATCTCGACAACCCTCAGACGGAAGTACAGATCCTCACGGAAGCCACCCTCGGACACCAACTCCTCCATGGGTTGATGCGTGGCGGCCACGACACGTGCTTCGGTCGTCCTGGGCTGTTCACCCCCGACGGGGTAGAATTGGCGCTCCTGAAGCACACGAAGGAGCTTCGACTGAAAGTCCGGGGAGGTGTCCCCGATCTCGTCGAGGAAAATCGTACCCCGCCCCGCGAGTTCGAAGTACCCCTTCTTCCCGCCCACCGCTCCCGTGAACGCCCCCCGCACATGCCCGAAGAGCTCCGATTCCAACAGGGTATCGGCCAGTGCGGTACAGCTGACCGCGATAAACGGCTCATCCGAGTGGATCGAGTGATCATGTACGGCCCGGGCAACCATCTCCTTCCCTGTCCCCGTGTCTCCCCTGATCAAGACAGTGGCGCGATTCCGCGAAAGCACCCCGATCATCTTGTAGATCTCGATCATCTTGGGATGTCGGCCAACCACCGTCCGCGCCCCGGCGTCGGGCTCGTCCGCGTCGTCCTCTTCGTCGTGGGCCTCCCGCTGCTCCAGCGCGGCTCGGTTGATCTCCTGATCGCTCAGACAACGATCTATGACCGCCTCGAGTTCCTTGAGGCCCACGGGTTTCACGAGGTAGTCGAAGGCCCCGGACTTCATGGCCTCCACAGCGGATGTCATGGTGTCGTGCCCAGTCATGACGATCACGTCGACGAACTCCATGGACTCCCGGATCCGGCTCAGGAGCTCCAATCCCGTCATGCCATCCATGCGCACGTCGGTGACGACCAGCGCCGGATCGAAGGCGCCGACTTTGGCCAGCGCGACCTCCGCACTGTCGGCTTCGTCTACTTCGTGACCCAAGTACTCGAGCTTCTCTCGAAAAACGGATCTCAGGTCGGCGTCGTCGTCGACCAAGAGGATGCGAGACACATTACTTCCTCTAGGAGGGTGATTCTAGGAGCGCGCTGCCCAACTCTTACTCCGACCTGTCCTGGTCGGGTCCAGAACCACCGTTTTGTAGATCATCGCCCATCAACCAGAAGCTGGGCCGATCCGCGATGTCCGCGGCTCTGAGTCGAGCCATGTGCTCCCGCCGTGCTCGCCTCCGAACACCCGCCATGGCGACGAGCGCCAAACTCAGAAACATCCAGAATACCGCCGAATGAGAGAGAACGAAGAGCCAGCCGTAGCGATCTTTGACATAGTGCCGCCAGTCCTCCTCGAACTGGGCGGTCGTGAGCCCGAACGTGGCCCTAAACGCTCGCTCGAAGTTCCCAAGCTCCTTCCATCGTCGGAGCAGCACTTCGAGTGCGCGCGGGCCGCTTTCTACGACCAGGTATTCCACGGTCGTGGCCGAAAGAAGATACGCGGTGCGAGCGCGCCCCTCATCCCGTGGCCACGAAAAGGTAAGAGAGTCGAGCAGGTTTCCCCCTTGGGCCAGCGCGATCCGAAGCTTCCAGCCCTCGCTCCAATCCCACCCTCCGCTGGCCCATTGGGCATACCCCTCGGAGAACCAGCGGGGCACACGGAGTCCGTCCAGATACTGATGAAGGCCGATGTGCGCCCACTCATGGCGAAGGATACGCACATCACTCCAGCCCGAGCCTCGCGCCGACGTGTACGCCGGAACGATGATGGCCGACTGTGCCGGCAGGGCCACACCGGCACCCCAGTCGGGAGCGGCTCCCCCCGTGAGGCGGACGAACTCGGCTTCGTCGGGGGCCAGGACCAAGAGCACTCCGGTGGGTATCCCCGGGGGTAGGCCGGGCAGTGGCGTGGCCGCCTCGAGCGTGTTGAGCACTCGGACGGCCTTGATCGAGTCGGCAGGGACGAAGGAGACGGTGGCCCGCACGCCGGCCAGGTACCTGCCATCGGGGAGGCCCAGCCCGAGGGTGTCCTGACCGATCGCGAGAATCAGGGCCAGGACAGCTGGAATCACGTCCCCGCCGCGTCTCCGAGCTGGTCGATCTTGGTCCGGAGAGCCGCATTGTCGGGGTTCAGCTCCAGGGCTCGACGCCACAGTGCCCCCCCGGCCTCGGTATTGGAGTTCTCGAGGGCGATGGCGCCCAGCTTGATGAAGACGTCCTCTCCGAGGCGGGGGTCCTCAGTGACGGCCGACTGATAATGTTGGGCAGCCTGAGCCTTATCCCCGCGACCGAGGGCTTGGTCCCCGAGGGCCTTGAAGGCCTGGGCTGGAGGAGAATCACCCCCGATGGCTCTTTCGTAGTATACGGTCGCAGAGTCGCTGTCCCCCCGATGCTCCAACACGGCCCCCGTATTTACCAGGATCGCCCCGTCCATCGGATAGTGCTTGAGCCCTTCTTCACCGATCTCCAGGGCACGGCCCATGTCTCCCGCGAGTCCAGCAGCCAGAATGGAAAATGCGTAGAACATCGGCAACGGTTTCTCCGATCCGAGCTTGTCCTGATAGACCTTGAGCGAGCCCATCGCAGCCACGCTGTCCCCCGATTTCATTTCGACGATACCTCGTGCCAGAGCGAGGCCCGCATCGTCCGCGTCCAGTTTCTCGGCTTCAGTCAGGGTTGAAAGCGCCTCGGCGTACTTGCCCATACGTTCGTAGGCCAGAGAACGGTTCCGGAGCAGGGCGTATGTGGGCTTCGTCGCCTCGTCCATCTCGTCGAAGTGAACGATGGCCTCATGGGCCTTACCCTGTCTCAGGCTGATGAGCGCCAGGTGAGCCCGGGCCTGGCCGTGCGTCGGATCAACCTCGAGCGTCTTTCGGAACTCACGGGTCGCATCGTCCATCTGCCCTGACTTATACGCATCCAGCCCGGCCTTGAGGTGCCGCTCCGACGATCCCTCAGCCTCGTCCTCCGCAACACGCTTCGTACCGACCTGGACGGCAAACCCGGCTTGGATCAAGGCGTACAGTGCCTTTCCAGTGTCGAATTCGATGAGTCCGGAAACCTCGACCAAATCCATGACCGAGCGTTTTCCGTCTATCAACGGGATGACCAGCTTCTGATCGTCCGTGAGCTCGAGACCCTCGTCCTCCAGAGGGTCTCGTTCCAATGCGAAGACGAGATCCATGGACGTGATCTTCTTCTCGACCACACTCCACTCGTCCACTCGGCGGGCCCCCTCCATGAGGAGGCCATCGATACTGAGCGAAACGCGAAATAGACCCTCCGCCGGCATGACGTCCAAATCGAACTGGAACGACCCTTCATTCCATTGAAAGATGGCGTAGACAGCCTCTTCAATCTGGACTGCGACGTATTCTTCCAGCTTCTCTTGCGTCAGACTGCCCAGCTCGACGAGCACCTCACCCAATCTCTTTCCGGTGCTCGACCTCTGCTGCTCTATCGCCTCGGAGAGCTGTTCCCGGTTGATCACCGAGTGGGTGACGAGAAGATCGCCGAGCCGGTCCGACCGGTTCTCGATGGTGGAGTAGATCACCCTCCCGCCCTCGAAGTAGACAGACCCGGACTTCCCGTGGCTCGTGAGGGCCAAGCAGCCGGTCTTTCCGCCCATACCAAGCAGCTGCGAGATATCGGCCAGACTGACGTCGCTGAGTGCTCCCTGGAGTGCCATAACGTGTTATGCCAACTCCGTCATTTCGACGATACGCTCTTCGATCACCTGCCAGTCCCACACCACGTTTTCCCTGGAGGGAGTCCAAGCAGAGCTCGTCACAGCCGCTTCGGCCACTTCCGGCGCTTCTGTCGCCTTCGGGGTTCCCGCCGGTTCCGCCACTGGGGCCGCTTCCGCCACTTCTACCGGAGGGGCAGCAACTTTGGCTACAGGAGCCTCCGCTTGGAAGTCCTCGAGGGTAGGCACGCGCTCGCCGACCCTGACCTCCTCGCTCGCACCAGGATCGGACGCCCCGAGGCCCATGAATCCACCCCAGAGGTCATCGTCTTGAATAAACTCGGGCGGCGCTTCTTCCAGATTCAGAACTCCAGCACCTTTAGGTAGACTGTTGCTGTTCGCCTCCACCACGAGACCCATCTCGAAACGGGTCCGTAACCTCTCGTCGATGTCGTCGATCCCCGAGGGCGCCCGGTCCGCCGCGATCAAGATCTTGGCACCTCTACGCTTCGAGGCCTCGAGGATATTGAAGAGTTCGTCCTTGGCACGCTCGGTCCCGGAAATCAGCTCAGCGTCGTAAAGGAGCAGGAGGTCCACATCCCACCAGCGTTCCCTCCATGCCCCGGCCACACCCTCCGACAAGGCCCGAATATAGTCCTCCGCGAATTCCGCGGCGGAAATGATGGCGATGTTCGAAACGGGATGTTTTTCGCGGAACGTACGCGCCGTCGCAGCAATAAGCGCCAAGGGACTCGCCCGGTCGCCACTCCACAAGTAGAGGGGGTTGTACTCCGGACGATCTTCCGTGACGAGCTGACCGGCCGCCTTGATCACGACCTCTTTATAGCTCGACACGAGGTCGTCCAACCAAGGACCCTCCCCGATGCGAAGGAAGGGCCTGACCCGCTCCAGGGCAGAGGCGAGTAGTGCGTTCGCTTCATCCAAACGCTCGGGATCCTTGAGCACACCGACCGCGGCCTCCGGCCAGGGATTACCGGCGCTGGCGAGGGATTTTTCTACCTGACGGAGTTGGGCGATATCTCTGCGGAATTGGTCGGCCACTCCCTGAGGATCCGGGGGAGGTTCCTCGCCGTCGAGGATTCGGTATAGGCGCTTACCCGAGTACCCATCCTTCTCGAAGATCTCCGCGGTTTCCCGGAGCAACCTCCTCCAGGGTTCATCATTACTCTCCACCTTCCTCGCGACTGTTTGGGAGAGCTCCTCCATGAACGAGCCGAACTCATCGAGGAGCTGCTGGCCGGCGATCGGGCCTTCGCTCGGCTCCTCTTCCTGAAGCCCCGCCAGAGATTCGATCTCGTCCTCTGTCACCTGGCGGCCTTCTAGTTCCTGGATGGCCAGGATCTTGTTGAGCGACCCCGCTAGCGTGCGGACGCTGGTGAAGGCGTGTTTGGCGAGTGCTTCGGCCACACCCGGTTCGAACGTCTGGCCGCGCTCTTCAGCCTTCTTGCGGAGGATAGCAACCTTGGTCTCGTACTCCGGCACGGCGATGTCGACGATCAACCCACCCGAGAAACGGGTGAGAAGGCGCCGGTCCAGTCCGTCGATCTCGGCGGGCGGGCGGTCACTGGCAAGGACGACCTGACCCCCGGATTTGCTCATTTCATCCAGAAGCCTGAGAAGGATCTCCTGAGCTTCTTTTTGCCCGGTAAAGAACTGGACGTCGTCAAGCAGAAGGATGTGGAGTTCCGCGTACCGTGCTCGAAACTCTTCCTCCGACCCGGACCGGATGGCCTGCATGAGTTCGTTGAGGAAGGTCTCGACCGTGACGTACGCGACGGCGAAGCCGGGATGTACCCGGGCGGCGTGGTGGGCGATCGAATTGAGGATGTGAGACTTCCCCAGACCCGATGACGAATAGATAAAAAGAGGGTTGTAGGACGTACCTGGCGCATCAGAAACGCGCCGCGCCGCAGCCGCCGCAAGCCGGTTGGCCGGCCCCACGACAAAAGTATCGAAGGTAAATTTCGGATCCAGATCCGACGCTACCACGGTTCTACACCAACCTCCGTCACGATATCAGTCTTTTCGTGCCCATTCGGCACACGTCTGTAAGTCCGCGGGGAGAGGAAGCTCAAATCGCATCAACTCCCCACTCACCGGATGCTCGAAGGAGAGCCGCCAGGAGTGGAGGAACTGCCGCTCCATCCTTTTCCCCAGCGTTCTCGCCCACTGCCGAGCTTTCCCGCCCATCCCGCGCTCCCAGCCTACACCATACACGGCATCCCCGACCACGGGATGTCCAATATGCGCCAGATGAACCCGAATCTGATGGGTTCGTCCAGTGCCCAACGTCACCCGTAACAACTCTGCGCCGATCCAACGCTCCACGACGCGAAAGCGTGTCACGGCCTGGCGTCCCTTCCCTACGACCGCCATACGCAGTCGGTCCGTCGGATCACGTCCGATTGGCGCATCAACCTCAAGGGGTGATTCAGAAAGATGCCCCCAGGAGGCCGCAATATAAAGACGTTTAATCTCACGTCGTTGAAGCGCCTCGGAAAGAGCGTGGTGCGCCCTGTCACTCTTGGCCACCACCATCAGTCCCGACGTATAACGGTCCAGCCGCTGTACGATTCCGGGACGCAGCTTGCCGCCAATACCCGACAGGTCATCCGTATGCGCCAGAAGTGCATTCACCAGCGTTCCGGTAGGGTGTCCTGGCGCCGGGTGAGTGACCATGCCCGCCGGTTTATTCACGACGAGGAGCGAAGGATCCTCGAACAGGATGTCCAACGCGATATCCTCCGGCTGGGCCTCCAGCGGCTCCGGCGGGGGCACCCGCACCTCGACCTTCTGCCCCGCCTCGAGCCGATCGGACTTTCGCGCCACCTGGCCGTCGACCCGGACCCTTCCATCCGCAATCAGTGCCTGCACCCGGGCCCGGGAGAGGTCCGAATGCCCCGCCACGTAAGCGTCGAGCCGATCCCCGGTATGACCGACGGTGAGGACTTCCACACTATCCTCCGTCGTTTTCAATCCTGATCTCCCGCCGCGGTTCGCCCCCCCGCCGGATCGCCCTCTGCGGCCCGATTGAGCGCGATCACGATGTCCGAGTCATCGATCGTTACACTCTGGACGGCGTCGTAGCCATCAACGGCGTCCTGGTCATCGCAAATTTCGAATTGAAGCGCCAGAGTCTCCTCACAAATGAAATCACGGTGGTCCTCCGCCGCTGCTCTGATCGGCTCCGGACCGTACACAGCAAGCCGAATCCTGTCGGTGATGGCCAGGTCGGACTCCTTACGCAAGCGTTGAATGCGGTTGACCAACTCGCGCGCGATTCCCTCGGCCTTCAATCCTTCATCCAGGGTCGGGTCGAGAGCTGCGGTGTACCCGTTCTCGGATCGCACCACCAAGTCTCCCTTGGACTCCTCTTCGACCGTGAGATCCTCGGGACCGAGCTCGGCGCTACGACCCGCGACTTCGATCGAGACTGGATCCCCCGTGTTGTGGGCCTGTAGCTCCGGTTCGGAGAGCCCCCGGATCGCGGTGGCAGCAAGTTCCGTTTCTTTTCCGAATTTCGGGCCCAAGACCTGGTAATTCGGCTTCGCGACCAACGTGACCAGGCCATCTGCGGAAGCCAAGAAATCCACAGCCTTGACGTTGAGTTCGTCCTGGAGGAGATCCAGGACCTCACTCCGAATCTGCAACCCGTCGGGAACCACCGCGAACAACCGCTTGAGCGGTTGACGCACCCGAATCTTGACCTCCTCTCGGGTCGCACGGCCAAGGGATACCAACACCCTCACAGCTTCGACCTCCCGTTCAAGGGATTCATCACGACCCTCCGGCTCTTCCGCGGAGCCGTCCGCCGAGTCGCGACCGGGAAACGCCTCGAGATGAACACTCTTCCCGGTGAGTCCGCGGTGGATCCAGTCGGAAACGAACGGTGTCACCGGTGCCGAGAGGAGGCAGACGGTGCGCAGCGCCTCCCACAGTGTCCTGAACGCCGCACGAGCGTCAAGGTCGTCCGTATTTCCCCGATTTCCCCAGAACCTGGGCCGGGAGCGCCGCACATACCAATTGGACAGCTCCTCACTGACAAATTCGCCCAGAATTCGGTAGGCTCGCGTCAGCTGATAGTTGTTCAACTCGGAACGCACCTCCGTGACCACTGAACTCAGCCTGGAAATCAGCCAGCGGTCGAGCAGGCTCCGGTCCTGGGGCGCCGGATCGGCCTCGGAGGGGGACCAGTCCTCGGCGTTGGCATAGAGCGCGAAGAATTTATAGGTGTTGAAGAGCGTATCCAGAAATTTCCGAGACACTTCCCGTACGGCCGCGGGATCATACCGTTTCGGCACCCATGGGTTACTCGACGTGATCAGATACCAGCGGATGGCGTCGGCTCCATGGTCCGCGATCGCAACCCACGGATCCACGGTATTCCCACGGGACTTCGACATTTTCTGGCCCTCGCCATCGAGGATCAGATTGTTCACCACCACGTTTCGGAACGGTGGGCCTTTGTCCAGCATCGCGGAGATGGCCAGGAGGGAATAGAACCATCCCCTGGTCTGATCCAGACCTTCACAGATGAAGTCGGCGGGGTATTGCCGTTCGAACTCGTCTCGACCCTCGAAGGGGTAGTGCCACTGAGCGTACGGCATCGCACCGGAGTCGAACCAGGCGTCGATCACGTCAGGCACTCGCCTCATGGTCCCGGTACACTCTCCACAATTCCATGTGTACTCGTCGATGTAGGGACGGTGAGGGTCGAAGTCGTCTCCCAAGGGTCCGGTGTGCTCGGCCAACTCGTCAAAACTCCCGATCCACTCCAGATGGTCCGGCTCCTGATCACACACCCACACCGGGAGCGGCGTGCCCCAGTACCGATCCCGAGAAAGCGCCCAGTCGACGTTCCCCTTGAGCCACTCCCCCATACGGCCCTCGCCGACATCGGGCGGGAACCAGTTCGCAGCCTGATTGTAGGCCAACATTCGGTCCTTCAGGGTGGAAGTGGCTGCGAACCACGAATCCCTTGCGATGTAGATCAGCGGCGATTCGCAGCGCCAGCAGTGCGGATAGGAGTGCACCGCGGTTCCGAATCGGAAGAGATTCCCCCGCGCCTCGAGGGCCTCCACCAACACGGGATCGGCATCCTTCACGAAGACGCCCGCCACCAGCTCCGTCCCCTCGACAAACAATCCTGCATCGTCTACAGGCCGGAGCATCGGCAAATCGTGCCTCTGTCCGGCGGCGTAGTCGTCCGAGCCGAAGGCCGGCGCGATGTGAACGATACCGGTACCGTCTTCGGAGCTGACGAAGTTTTCAGTGATCACGGTCCAGCCGTTCCCGGCATCGTCCGGCGCCGGTACGACCTCGAGCGGTCGGGCATACCGGGTTCCCTCCAGCTCTGCCCCTTTGTACCTGTGGAGCACCTCGACTCCGTCAGCCAGGACCGCTTCGAGACGCTCCTCGGCCAACACCAGACGCCGTCCCTCGTACTGGACATCCACGTATACGAGATCCGGATGAACGGCCAGGCCAGTGTTCGAAGGGACCGTCCAGGGCGTCGTCGTCCACACCAAGAACGCTCGTCCTTCGGGATCCGGCTCACCGTCTTTCGTCAGCCAGGGGCACAAGAAATGGAGAGACGAGTCCTCGATGTCCCGGTACCCCAGCGCAACCTCGTGTGAACTGAGCCCGGTCCCGCACCTCGGACAGTACGGGACGTTCTTGTACCCTCGGTACAATAGACCCCGACCAGCGATTTGTTTGAGAATCCACCATACGCTCTCCATGTAGCCGAGGTCGAGGGTGGCATAGGGACGCGAGTAATCCAGACAATAGCCGATACGATGGGAGAGGTCCTCCCAATCCTTCTTGTACGTAAAAACCGAGTCGCGGCAGGCCGCGTTGAACTCCGCGATGCCGAGAGCCTCGATTTCGGGCTTGCCCGAAATCCCCAGTCGTTTCTCGGCCTCGATCTCGACGGGCAACCCATGGGTGTCCCAACCGGCGATGCGTGTAACACTCCGCCCCTCCATCGTCCGGAACCGGCACACCAGATCTTTGATCGCCCGGCTGATGATGTGGTGAAGTCCCGGGCGGCCGTTGGCGGTAGGGGGACCTTCGAAAAAAACGAACGGCTCACCGGATTCCGTGGCCTTCAGCGTCTGGCGAAAGAGGTCTTCGTCCCGCCAGCGGGCCAGCGTTTCCTCCTCGAGGGTCAGTTTGTCGGGGATTTCCGGATATCGCATCAAGTCATTCCCGCACCGTCACCCCGCGTCCTCGTCCTTCCGATCCGCCACAATGGAAGAGAGCCATAACGAGTCATCACCTTCCTCCCCTTCCTCCCCTTCCTTCCCTTCCTCCCCCTCGGGAGGTTGCCGGTCGACATCCTCCTTCCCGGCCTCCGCCTCACGGGGGTCCGATCCGGTTCCGGAGGGGCGGGCTGGGTCAGCGCCGTCACCTTCGTCGTCGTCCTCGCCCGGGTCGTCGTCCTCATCGTCGTCAGCCTCCCCGATCGACCAGCTTCCTCGTCCGAGCTCGAGATCTAGCGTGACGTCTTCGAGTGGGGCTCGGCCAAACTCAACCTCGACCGTGTCCATCTCTCGTTCCAGGAGGGTCCGAAAAGCCTTCAAGAACCGTTCACGTTGGCGCTCCAACTCCTGCAGGGCGTTTCGCTGCTCGTTGAGGACCTTCTCGGACCCCCCGATCATCGCTTCGATGCGCCCTCGCGCCTCCCGTTCCAGGACCTTCGCTTCCCGGCGGGCCTGCTTTTTTACATCCTGTCGGAGCTCCTGCGCGGTCACCAACGCGTCCTGAATCGCCTGTTCCCGCCCCTCCTGCACAACGACCTTCGCTGTCAGCTCGTCTAATTTTCCCCGAAAGGCGAGATTCTCCTTGACCAATACCTCCATCCGCTCCGCGACCAACTCGAGAAAGATGTCGACCTCCTGCGGGTCGTAACCCCGCATCGATTTGGCGAAATCTCCCCGCTTCTTGCGGACGTCCAACGGCGTGAGATCAATCATGGTCCATTCGTTTCCCGAAAAGAGCCGTACCGATCCGAATCATTGTGCTGCCCTCCTCGATGGCAATCTCGAAGTCATTCGTCATACCCATTGAGAGATGGTCCCCACAGTACCCCTCCAACGCCCGAAACTCCTCATGGAGCATCCGCACCGCCTCGAAGGTGCGCCTAAGTGATGCCTCCTCTGATGTGAACGGAGCCATCGTCATGAGGCCTCGGACTTCCAGGCCCGGCAACACGAGCACACTCAGAACCTCGTCCTTGAGGCCACCACCCTGAAAGCCGGATTTACTCTCCTCGCCAGATGTATTCACCTGCACCAAGACCGGAACCACTTCGCCCGCCTCCACGGCTGCCTTCGAGAGCCGCTCGGCAAGCCGGACCGAATCGATCGAGTGGACCAGATCGGCGATCCCAACGAGCCGCGGCGCTTTCCTGCGCTGGACATGGCCGATCATATGCCACCGAGCCCGCCCGTCTTCCACCGTCGCACGCTTTCTCGCGAGCTCCTCAGTCCTATTTTCCCCCAGGTCGAAAAGCCCGTGGGAAAGTGCCGCTTGCACAGCCTCGATAGGATGTGCTTTGGTCACCGCCACCAAGGTAACCTCGTCAGAGGCCCGACCGCTCCGCCCCGCCGCGTCGGAAATCCGGTCCTGGATCTCCGGCAGCGACACCGTGACACGCTCATCGTACGTGGACGTGATCATTCTTTCGACCCACTGTATTCCCTCAGCAGCCTTTACGGTTCCGATCGTAAAAAAACGACCCCGCCGGCACCGCCGGCGGGGTCGTCTCCAAAGAACCGCCGGGCCAGCTAGTTTTCGACCTGGAAGGTAATTGGAAGCTGAATCCAGACCTGAACGACATTCTCCAGGTTCACGGCTGGTGAGAATCTGAAGACGTCCGCGACCTGAAGGGCCGCCGCGTCCAACTGCGTGCGACCGGAGCTCTCGGAGACTCTCCTGTCCAGCACTCGGCCTTCTTCTGAAATGAAGAACCAAACGGTCACCGTCCCACCGATTCCTGCATCCCGAAGAATGGGAGGATACAGCCTCATCAAGGCCTGTTCAACCTCACG
>SMVB01319074.1_pt1 | contig 13830 bp, 12 predicted proteins | sample 2456461 | NCBI WGS metagenome assembly SMVB01 (sample SAMN11095934, study PRJNA526329) | marine sediment metagenome | biome: Marine sediment; feature: Surficial sediment; material: Deep marine sediment; isolation source: Hadal surficial sediment | place: Pacific Ocean | collected 2014-05 | depth...
CGCCAGCGCGGCGAGATCATGGATCGGCGTCGAAGCGTAGCCGGGCCAGCCGCGGACCTCGTCCCACACGCAGCCGAGAGCACCGATGCTGACCACCTGCCGAGCGACATCGGGATACGCGTCCCCGAGCGAGAATCGCGGATTGAGAAACATCCGGAACGACGCCCCCATGGGCTTCTGGTCTCCTTGATAGGTCGGGTGCTACCTTCTCCGAGGCCCACCCGCGAAGCAAGCACGAGGATATTCCAATGCGAAGTCGACTGCGGCGCGTTCTCCCTTTGATCCTGATGTCGGTGTTCGTCTTGACGGCCGCAGCCCCGGCCCAGCGCGCCTCCCAGGAGGATCGGATCAGCGCGCTGGAAGCCAAGCTCGCCGGCCTCGAGACCGCTCACAACAGCGCTTTGAACAGCCTCGGTCAGACACGGCTCGACCTCGAGAATGCGCTCGAGCCCCTGCGCGTACGCCTCGCCGACTTTGGTGAGGACATGCGCGGCGTGGAATCGCGCCTCGTCGCCCTCGAAGAGCTACTCGCTCTCATGAACGAGCGCCTCATCGAAATCGCCGACGGAATCGGCGGCGATGGTGCGACAACTCGCCAGGCATCCGGAACGCCGATGCCTCCTCCGCAGCGCCCGACGGGCGTCCCTGGACCGTCGGTGGCCCGCTCATCGGCAGTCCCTCGACCGCCGACCGAGGCGGCACGCTCGGAAGCTGATTCGCTCTACTCCGGCGCCTACACCGACTACTTGTCGGCGAACTACCTGCTGGCGATCGACGGTTTTCAGGACTATTTGAGGTTGTTCCCGGACGCCGAGCGCGCCGACAACGCCCAGTACTGGATCGGCGAGAGCCACTATTCCCTGCAGCAATACCAACTGGCGCGCACCGCATTCATGGACATCGTGCGCCGTTATCCGCGCGCCGAAACGGTCCCCGACGCGTCGTTCAAGGCGGCCCGCTGCCTCGTCGAGCTCGGCGACGCATCCGGCGCCATCGACGAGCTCGTCCGCCTGGTGCGAGAGCACCCACGCTCGGACACCGTCCCCATCGCCTGCATGCAGATCGAGCGACTCGGTGGCGAGAAGCCGCTCGGTTGCCCCGGGAATTAGCAAGATGCCGACGAGCCGCCCGCCGGCGTCGCCGCGAACGATTGCGCTGGTTGCGATGCTGTTGGCAGCGGCCTGCACCCGGGAAATCGAAAACGTTCCCGAGGTGTACCGGCCCACCAACGCGCACGACGCCTACCGGCTCTCCCTTCTGGAGGCCGACCTCGGCGGCTCGGCGCTCGGACGCGACTGGATCGCCGCCTCTGAAACGGCGTTGCGGGAGCCGACCGAGATAGCCTCGCCGTTCCGCGAGTCCGGCTACTTCGACAAGTCGGTCGCCAGCGCCATCGGCTACGTCTTTCCGGTGAGCGGCGGGCAGCGCGTCGAGGCGGAGGTCGTCCTGCAGGCGCGCCAGCCCATACGCATTTTCATGGATCTGTTCCGGCTCGCCGACGGCGATCCGCAGGCTCCGGTCCACGTTGCCAGCGGCGCCATGCTCATCGATCCGGCGGCGGGCCCGACCCCCGGCGGAGCTCCGGAGTCCCGGCGCCAGTTGCGCTTCGAGCCCCTGCGCGACGGCACCTACATCCTCCGGATCCAACCCGAGCTGCTGCGCAGCGGCGGCTACACGGTCGGGCTCACGACCGACGCCTCGCTGGCCTTCCCGGTCGCCGACCACACGACCCTCTCGATCTGGAGCACATTCGGCGCCGAGCGGGAAGCGGGACGACGTTCGCACCGTGGCGTCGATATCTTCGCGGACCGCGGCACCCCGGTGCTCGCCGCTGCCGGCGGCGTCGTGAGCCGTGCCAACACCACCGCGGTCGGCGGCAACGTCGTCTGGATCAACGTCGAGGATCGCGCCAACATGCGCTTGTACTACGCCCACCTCGACAGCCACAGCGTAGAGGCGGGCCAGCGGGTCAAGATCGGCGATCAGCTCGGCACCGTGGGCAACACCGGCAATGCTCGGACGACGCCGCCGCACCTGCACTTCGGGGTGTATGCCCGCGGCGCCGTCGATCCGCTGCCGTTTCTCGAGCGCATCCGCACCGAGCCGCAAGGCGTCACCGTCGATCTCGATCGGGTCGGTACCTGGTCGCGCACCACCGGCGACAACGTCGTTGTCGTCGCCGGTCCGAGTCGCGGTGGCCGTATCGTCGCCACCCTCGACCGGCATACGCCGGTCAGAATCTGGGGTGCCAGCGGGCGGTGGTACCGGGTCGGGCTACCGGACGGCGGCACTGGATATATCATCGGCGCCGAGACGGAGCTCGCGATCCCGCTGCGCAGGGAATCGATCCTCGCCACCGTCCGCGTTCTGGACCAGCCGGCGCCGCAGGCAGCGATCATCCAACAGTTGGCCGCGGGCACCGAAATCCCGGTCCTCGGCGCCTGGGGTAAGTTTCTGTACGTTCAAACACCGACCGGCTTGAACGGGTGGTTGTCTTTCGAGTAGTGCCGCTTCAATCCTCAACCATGGCCCGCTAATGCCCATGCAGGACGTCACGCCAATTCTCGGCCAGCCCCTGTATCAATACCTGCCGAATCGGATCGAGCGATGGCAGGGCTGAGCGTCTCGGTCGTCGTTCCGACCCACGATCGGCGTGATCTCCTGTGCCGCGCCCTCGACTCGATCGCCGCCCAGACTCGGGCGCCGCTCGAGGTGATCGTCGTCGACGACGGCTCTCAAGACGGCACCGCCGCCATGCTGCGGCGTGAATATCCCGGCGTCGTCCTGATCGAGCAGGCGCACGGCGGCGTCAGCAGCGCCCGCAACCGCGGTATCGCGCGCAGCCGCGGCGATTGGGTTGCGTTCCTCGATTCCGACGACGAGTGGATGCCCGAAAAACTGGCCCAGCAGCATGCCGCTCTCGACATCGACCCCACCGCCCGACTCTGCCACACCGAGGAAATTTGGGTCCGCAACGGCGTCCGCGTAAACCCGAAGACGAAACATGCCAAACGGGGCGGGCACATCTTCGAGGCCTGTCTGCCGCTATGCTGCATGTCACCGTCGAGCGTGGTCGTGCATCGCGCCGTGCTCGAAGACGTCGGCGTCTTCGATGAACGGCTACCGGCCTGCGAGGACTACGACCTCTGGCTCCGCATCACGCATCGGTACCCCGTTCTCTTCATCGCCGAGCCTCTGGTGGTCAAGTACGGTGGCCATAGCGACCAACTATCGCGTCGCTACTGGGGCATGGACCGGTTTCGCATCATCGCCCTCGAGAAGCTGCTCGCCGACGTTCCGTTAACCATCGACCAGCGTGCCGCCGTGGTGCGCGTCCTGGCCGAGAAGATCGCGATCTACCGCGCCGGAGCGGAAAAACGCGGCCGCCACGCCGAAGCACGTCGCTACGGGGCAAAGCTGCGCCGACTACCGCAAGGCGCGGCGGGCGACAATGGCGCGCGAGTCACCTGAGCAACCGGTGATGCCCACCGGCCGGGTCAATCTCGTCGTCGCGCTGCGCGCCGAGGCGCAGCCGCTGATCGATCATTTCGGCATGTCGCCCGCGTCCTCCGGAAAAGGCTTTCAGAGCTTCGCAAACCACGACCGCGGCCTGGCGCTCGTCCTCTCCGGCGTCGGCCGCGCCGCCGCCGGCGCCGCCGTTGCCCACCGCGCCCGCCAAGACACCGAAGATGCCTGGCTGAACGTCGGTATCGCCGGTCACCGCGACCTGGCGCTCGGCGAAGCGCGGATGGCGCACAAGGTCCACTGCGCCTCGTCGGGACGAAGCTGGTATCCACCCCTCGTCTTCGAGATACCCTGCCCCACCGCCACCGTGCGAACGATCGACAGCGCCACCGCCGACTTCCCCACCGCCGACCTCTACGACATGGAGGCGGCCGGGTTCTACGAGATTGCGGCGCGCTTCGCTCCCCACGAGCTGATCCACTCTCTCAAAGTTGTCTCCGACAACCGGGCGCGGCCAGCGGCGGCGCTGACCGCCGACTCGATCGGAAATCTCATCGGCGACAATCTCGAGATCATCACCGCGTTGATCGAACCGCTGCAGCGACTTTCCACCGAGCTGTCCCGACGATGCATCGAACCACGCGCTCTCGGCCGACTTCTCCAGACGGCTCACTTCACGACGACGCAGCGCCGGGTGCTGCGCCGGCTGCTGCGCCGCTGGTCGGTGGTCTGCTCGCGGCTCGATGTCGTCGACTGGGTGACGTCCAAGACGCCGGCCGACGCCGGCAGCGTGATCGCGGCGATGCAGGAGCATCTCGAGGGCGTGGCCCCGACGTTTGACCCATGATCGAAACGATCTACCTCGAAGACGAGATCAGGACCCACCCGCGGGCACGCCGCCTACTGGACCGCTTCCCCGCCGCCCGCGTCATCCCGTGTGAGCGATACACCGAGGTGTTCAACCCCGCAGCTCAGAACTTTCGCTTGCAGAAGCAAAACCCGGCGCTCATCCTCGCCCGCAAGCATGGCAACCTCGTACTCGCAGCGCCCCCGGAGCTCGCCATCGGCGACGGTCCGGGCTTTTACTTCTCGCACATGCTCAACTGCCTGTACGACTGCCGCTACTGCTTTCTACAAGGGATGTTTCGCTCGGCCCATTACGTGCTGTTCGTGAACTTCGAGGATTTCGAGGCAGCGATCGACGACACATTCGCCGCCGGTGGAGAGAAGCCCGTTTATTTCTTCTCGGGGTACGATTGCGACTCGCTCGCTCTCGAATCCTTCAGCGGCTTCGTCGAGCGGTTCGTGCCCTTCTTTGCCGCCCGGCCGGGGGCCGTCCTGGAGCTGCGCACCAAGAGCGTCGCGATCCACGGCCTCCTCGGAATGGCACCGTCACCGAACGTCGTGGTCGCCTTCAGCTTCACACCCGCGGAAGCCGCCGCGACGGTGGAGCACGGGGCTCCTGGTGTCGCTCAGCGCTTGGAGGCCGCGGCCGAGCTGGCCGCGGCCGGCTGGCCGATCGGTATCCGGCTCGATCCGCTGCTCTGGTATGACGGCTGGCGCGCCGGCTACGCGACGCTGATCGACGCGCTCGCGGCGGCAATCCCGGCCACGGCGATCCACTCCGCCAGCTTCGGACCCCTTCGGTTCCCGTCCGAAATGTTTCAACGAATCCATCGCCTGTACCCCGACGACCTCTTGCTGAGCGGGCCGCTCGCCCGCCGCGACGACTTCGTCTCCTACAGCGGTGAACGTGAGGCGGAGCTCGTCGACTTCGTGGAAGAGCGGCTGGCGCGCGCCTTCGACGGCATCGACGTCTTCCCTTGCAGGCCGGGCGCATGAGGCGGCCCGGCGTCCTGGACGGGCTCGAGGCAATCATTACCGGCTCAAGCAGTGGAATCGGGCGGGCAACCACCGAGTTACTGCTGCAGCATGGAGCGTCGGTGGTCGGCATCGCTCGTGACCACGCCAAGTTCTCGCCCGCCAGCGACCGCTACGAGCCCATCACTCTCGATCTCTCGGACCTCGACACGGCCGCCACCGCCCTCGACCGCCTCGCCCGCGTCCACGACAACGTCGGCGCGGTGATCAGCAACGCCGGCGCCGGGCGCTTCGGCGCCATCGAGCAGTTTTCGGCCGCCCAGATTCGCCACGATATCGACCTCAACCTGACCAGCCATCTGCTCGTGGCACGCAGCTTTCTGCCGGTGCTGAAGCAGCGAAACGGTGGCGATCTGATCATCATGGGATCCGAGTCAGCGCTGCGCGGCGCCCGCACCGGAAGCGTCTATTGCGCTGCGAAGTTCGGCCTGCGCGGCGCGGCGCAAGCGCTCGCCGATGAGTGCGCCCGTCGGGGCGTGCGGGTGACGCTCGTCAATCCCGGCCTCGTGCGCACGCCGTTCTTTGACAACCTCGACTTCGAGCCCGGCGACGATCCGGGCAACGCCCTGAGCCCCGACGACGTCGCCGCCACAGTGCTGGAAATTCTCGCGACGCCGCGTGGCCCCGCGTACCGAGAGATCAATATAGACCCTCCCAATCCGGCGGTGCGAAGCAAAGGCTAGCCCGCCCCTCACAAAGACACGGCTTCGATCGTCAGGCTATCTCCTGTCATCCGCACGACGTGGTTCTCAGGAACACGCTGCCACGCCCGGTCGTCATCGAGCGGCTCTGACGCCACGAGGCGGCCATCAGGCCAGCGTGAGCCCCCCTCCAGCGCGTAGAGGCTGTTGGCTGCCACGCCGCGCGCGGCGCGCAACACCACCACCTCGTCGGCGGCGGCAAGGACGAGGTTGAGAGACGCCGCCCCGCCGGCCGCCCCACAGCAAGCAGCCGCGCCTGCGGCCGTGCTCACTACCGCTTCGGTCAGCGTCGCGCCGTGCCGCAACGCGGTAACGGCGATCAAGAACAGGATGATGGAATCCGTCAGCGTCTCGAGCCCGCGGCGGGTCTCGTCGTCGATCCGGTCGATCAGATCGAACCGAACGTCGGCGAATCGCTCCAGGTAGCCGTTGTGGGCGCCGGCCCATGGCCCATCGACGAACGGGTGCGCCGCACCGATGCCAGCCGCCATTCCCGGCGTTTGCGACCGCACGGCGGCGACGAGCGGCGAACCCGCCAGGCGCCTCGCGAGCGACGCCAGGTTCGGTGCCGACCAGGGTGGCCGATCGCTGACGTAGCGCAGCGGATGCGGCTCGCCGTCGGGCCACCAGGCAACACCCGTGCCGTCGACGTTGACATGTCCCGAGACCATCTCGCGGGGAGCGTACGCCTGCTTCTCTAGCGAGTGGGGAGCGTCGTACAGCAACGACGAAAGACGGGCGGGAGGCCCCAGATAGGCGGCGAAACGGCACATCAGCGGTCGTACACCACACGGACGCCGGCAAAGATCTGGCGCCGCTGTGGCAAATCCCAGTTGCGATACGAGGTCCGCCACAGCAACGGATGAGCGGCCCAAGACGTCCCCCGCAAAACCCGGTATGTATCATCGCCGAAGAAGACCTCGCTGTACTCCGGGTACGGGAACGCGGCGAACCCGGGATAAGGACGGAGCGCCGATGAGGTCCACGCGTAGACGCTACCCAACATGTCCTCCACACCGTAGGGCGACGCCAAATCGGGGCGCCGGCCGACGCGCTCCGGGCCCCACAGCCCGCCCGGCCCCGGCCCACCCGCCGAAACCGCTTCCGGGGTCGAGCCGACCCATTCGAACCCCACATCGGCGGGTCCCCGAGCGCCCCAGGGATAGGTGCGCGGCACCGCCGTCTCGGCGTCCCAGGAGGCCGCCTTCTCCCACTCCGCTTCGGTGGGCAGCCTGCCGCCGCACCAGCGCGCGAAGGCCTCGGCTTCCCAGTAGCAGACGTGCTGGACGGGCTCGGCCGGCGCCAGCGCGCACACCCTGCCGAAGCGCCGCACGGTGCGCTCCGGCCCCCGCCCCGCCCATCCCTGTGGGTGGTCCTCGCGCCCGGGCGCGGTACGCCAGTCGTTGCCCGCCGTAGACCACAGCTCGGGTCGAACGTAGCCACCGTCGTCCATGAACCGGACCCACCGTCGGTTGGTCACCGGGTAGCGCTCGATATCGAACGCGGCCGTTGAAACCTCGTGACGATCGCGCTCGTTGTCGTAGGCGCGGGCGCGATCGTCGGTACCCATCAGGAACGACCCTCCGGGGACGTGGACGCGAAGCGAATCATCAACGGGCTCCGGCGTCTCGACGGCTCCGGCCGGCTCTGCGGCCACACTGTCGTCCTCCTGCCCCCCACCCGCGGCCTCGAGGTCCAAGGACTGCAGCATCGTCTCCTGGTGCTGCCCTTCGTGTTGAATGACCATCCGGTACACATATCCATCGCCGAGCAGTGGATCGCGTGGCGTCGAGTCCACCCTCTCGAGCAACGCCGACACCTTGGTGCGCACCGAATCCATGGTTCGGTGGGCCTCGGACAGGCTCGGCAACGCAGCGCCGCGGCGCGCCGATCGTGGCGTAGCGAGAGCGTCGAAGCGTCGCGCCAGCCCCGTCCTGAATCGTCCCTCAACCGCGTCGACGAGCCAGAGCCGCTCGAAATCGGCGATATGACCCAGATCCCAGACCAGCGGGCTCATGAAATCGCGGACCGCCGTCGTCAGCGTGTCGTCGGAAAGCGGCTCAACGAGGTTCAGCGTGCGGCGCCGGGTGAACGCCAAGCATGCGCCGACCTCGAGTGCCCAGGGACTTGACGTGCGGGCGTCCGGACCCGTCACACCGCCTCCTAGATCAACCTGCATCGCCGATCCGACCTCTCGTCGTCGCAACAGACCCATCGCACTCTCGAGACTGACCGCTGTACGCCGCCCCGGGAGTCCAACCGCGCGCGCTCCGTGTCCAAGGGTAGCGGCCCGACCCGGCAACATCGAGGCGACCGCAGCCGCATCGTAGCGGTCATGGCCAGATGATATGGTCAACCTTCTCGGCGTGGCCGCACGCGCTGCAATCCGTTGAGGTATCCGGGCTAGCCCGGCGCCATCACCCGGAGGTAGGTATCCGTCAGTCCGTCACGTTGATCACCGGAGCTGCGGGGGAAATCGGCCACGCCCTGATCGATCGGCTTGCGGCCGGCGGCGACGCGCTGGCGACGATCGACCTCCAACCGCTCGACACCTCTCTCGCAAGCCGTGTCACCCGTGCCTACACCGGGTCGATTCTCGATCGTGGCCTGCTGGATGCGATCCAGGCCGAGTACGCCGTCGACCGCATTTATCACCTCGCCGCCTTGCTCTCGACTCGCAGCGAGTTCACCCCGGTGACGGCGCACGAGGTCAACGTGACGGGAACGTTGAACCTGCTCGAGTTCGCGATGTCGCAGGCACGCAGCCAGGGGCGCTCGGTGATGTTCTTCTATCCCAGCTCGATCGCCGCCTACGGCGTGCCCGCAGACCGCGGCGACCGGCCGCTGCGCGAGCACGAGTACAACACGCCGACCACGATGTACGGCTGCAACAAGCTGTATTGCGAACACCTCGGGCGCTACTACGCCGCCCACTACAAGCAACTCGACGCCGAGCCGCACGCCGACCGCGTCGATTTTCGCGCTATCCGTTTCCCCGGGCTCATCAGCGCCCTCACGATGCCCTCAGGAGGCACCAGCGACTATGCGCCGGAGATGATCCACGCCGCTGCCAAAGGCGAGCCCTATGCCTGCTTCGTCCGCCCCGACACCCGCATCCCGTTCATGGCCATGCCGGATGCCATCGACGCGGTGCTGGCGCTCACGGAGGCGCCGGCAGCGGATCTGACCCAGCGGGTCTACAACGTCTCGGCGTTCAACCCTTCGGCCGACGAGATCCGCGAGCTCGTAGCCACCGCCTACCCCGATGCCGACATCACGTTCGCACCCGATGCGCGACGCCAGTCGATCGTCGATTCGTGGCCCAACGCGGTCGACGACCGCGCGGCGCGCCACGATTGGGGACTGTCGCCGCGCTACGACCTCGGACCGTGTTTCGAGGACTACCTGATCCCGACCATCGCGGAGATCTATCGCTGAGCGGTCAAACGAGCGTCGGTCACCACGGCCCGCTAGAAGCTGAAGCCAACACCGAAGCTGAGCTCGACGTTGTGGATCCGCTGGGCGTTGAAACCGAGGAGATCGACGAGCTCCTGGTCGAATCCCAGCGCGGCGCCATCCACGGTCGTCATGTGGTCGCGAACGTCGGCACGCAACGAAACCCGGCTGATGCTGATCTTGAGGCCGCCGCCGAAGTTCCAACCCCACTTGTTGACGTCGAGCCCTCCCAGATCCGTGAGCTTGTAGGAGTGCAATCCGCCGCCGGCGGTAACGAACGGCTGCACCGGCCCGGGGATCAAGAACAGGATGGCGTTCGCCTCCATGTACACAACGCGGGCCGCGAGCTCGATGTTGATCTCGCTGAGATCGACGGCCACCGCCAGGCCGCTGTTGCTGTGCGTAAAGCTGCCCTCGATACCGAGCGGGAACGTGTAGTAGCCGACACGAGCACCGTACGTGCGGCCGTTTTGGAAAGTGCCCGCGAGCGAGAAGTCGCCGGTGATCACAGAGGTGAGGTCACCGCCGACGAGCCCACCGAGAAAGAAGCTAACCTCGGTGTTGCGGCTCGGGCTGGCAACGGAGAGCGCCTGGACCGGCTCCACGACGACGGGCGCGGGCGGCGGCGCCGGAGCGGGCGCTACCTCTTGTTGCGGCGGAGCCGGCGGGGCCCCTTGCGCCAACACCGGGAGGACGCCCAGCGTCATGGCGCATGAGAAGACGACGAAAACACGAAGGCGACGGGTCGTTCGCATGGCTGTCCTTCCATGCCTCCCGATGGCACGGGGACCCGAACAGCCACACCCCTATAGCTGCCTCGAGGCGGCGACGCCCCGGGGAGAGGTCCTACCCCTCTCGCGCATCGCGATATCAGGGGCCGATTTCTCGCGAAGAATTCTACCCTTTCCACTGTTTCATGGATACGGCGGGTGGCAGTTTGCATCGGACGTAGCATCTTGTGACCATCCCCGGACCACTTGTCGCCCGCGATGCTGTCTCATACCCTCTGTCTCGTTCCCCCGACCGCGCACCCGAAGGAGCGTGAAGACATGACATCGATGCGAGCATACGGCGCAGCCATCGCCCTGACGTTGATCTTCCTTACCACGACCGCCGGCCTGGCGGCCGAGGAGCCCACACGCTCTGCGGCCCTTCCCGGCCAGTCCGACGCGCAGGCGGTCGAGATCGCCAACGCCACGCTGGCGGCGATGGGCGGCGCGGAAGCCTGGAACAGCACCCGCTACATCAGCTGGAAGTTCATGGGCGGCCGTCTTCACGTCTGGGACAAGTGGACCGGCAACCATCGCATGGAGTCACAGAACCGCGATGGCGACGACATCGTCTCGCTGATCAACATCAACACCTGGCAAGGCCGGATCTTCAAGAACGGCGCCGAGGTCACCGATCCGGAGGATCTCGCGGCGCTGCTCAACAGCGCCTTCCGGAGCTGGAACAACGACACCTACTGGATGTTCATGCCCTACAAGCTCCTCGACGCGGGCGTGACCCTCGAGTACCTCGGCGAGCAACCCATGGAAGACGGCCGCACCGCCAATGTGCTGCAGCTGACCTTCGAGGACGTCGGCGACACGCCGGACAACAAGTACGAGGTATTCATCGCTACGGACACCGGGCTCGTCGAGCAATGGACCCATTGGTCGCGCTTCGACGACCCCGAGCCCCGCTTCACCAGGCCCTGGGCGGATTGGCAGCAGTTCGGCAACATCATGCTGGCGACCAACAAGGGACGCGACCTGGACTGGTCGATTCACGTCTACGACGAGCTGCCGGAGACGGTTTTCACCAACGCCGCGCCCGCCTTCCAGCAGTAGGCTCGCTCGCCCGGAGATCTCAACGGGTCACGGCTGCGCGAGCGCGATGGCGCACGATGACTGCGCTGCGGGCGGCTTCACGCTCGGCGGTCGGAGCCCCGTCGACTCGATGAATCCGGGCGCCGTTTCAGGACGCGGCGAGGTGTAGCTGCATGCTCCACTCGAGATACTTCAGGTCGAGCGGCTTGTTGATGAAGTCCGTCGCCCCGAGACGCAACGCCTCGCGCGCGTCGTTGTCGCTCGCATATCCGGAAATCGCCCAGATCTTGCCGGCGTCAAGGTTCTCCTCCTGGATGGCTTGTAGGACCGCGAGGCCGTCCATGCCCGGCATTCTCAGGTCGAGAACGGTGATGTCGGGAGAGCCGGAGGAACGCAACGCATCAAGCGCCTCGGGACCGCTACCAGCGGTGCTGACGATGCATCCACGGCTGCTGAGGAAACGATACAGGAGCTCGACGATGCTCGGTTCGTCGTCAACGACGAGGACCTTCGTATTCTCGAGGTTGAAGCCCTCGAGACGGTCCGCGCTCGAAGGCGTGCGCAACGACTCGATCGGGGCTTCGAACTCGATCCCGACCAGGATCCCGCCATCGTCGCTTGATCGCACGCTGCGCACGAAGCCGCGGCCTTCGAAACTACCGGTTTCGGGATCCGTGAAGCGCACCGCGCAGAGCGTGCCCTCCGCCAGCCCTTCATCGACGCGGGCGAGGATGCCGCCGAGGCCGATATCGACGATCGTCCCTTCCAACTCCCGCGCGGGGATTGCGGGGTCCTCGATGTGGATGCTGACGCTGGCAGGCAGGCTGGTCCGGCGGAATATGCGACGTTCGTCGCTAGCTTCGTCCGACATGGAATACACCCCGTGATCCGATGTGCCCGGTGCCTCGCCGGGCCCATCCACCCGACTACCGGGTGAGCTAGTCCCCGACACCAATACTACGACCCCTCGACGCTGCCGGCGAAACCCTTTTCCTTGACGCTGACCCGCGTATCTCAACGCCCTGGCGCTGCCGGCACGGCGAAGGGCGTTGAGGTATGCGCGCTAACCGCGGTCCACGGCGGCTCCCAACGGGGATGGTCCAGAGACTAATCACCGAAACCCACGCGCGGCAAGACCCGCACCAACCAGCCGGCGGCAACAACGAAAAGAACCAGGCACACGATGCCGGGAACGAGCTCGCCATACAGGAGGTAGCCGGTTCCGAACAGCGCCGCATACACCGTGACACAGCCGAGGAACCAGGCCAAAAAAGCAGCGGTGAGGCTCTCGCCAGCAGCGGCCAAGACACCTTCGCCGGACGTCGCAATCCCTGAAGCTTGCATCGATTCGACCACCGGCCGCCATCCGGAGCCAAGCGGGTGAATCTTGGCATAGAACGCCCGCAGAGTGTCCCCGTCGGTCGGCGGCGTCAGAAAGGTCACCAGCACCCACCCGGTGGTCGTGACCACCACCCCAATCACTAGCTGCGCCGAGGCGCTGAGCTCCGCAAACCCGAGCTCGACGTGAAAGGCCGCGAAATACACCGCGACTGAGAACGAAATCACCATGGCCGCGATCTCGCCCCATACGTTGATCCGCCACCAGTACCAGCGCAGGAGGAAGATCAGGCCGGTGCCGGCGCCGATCTGCAGGAGGATCTGGAAGGCCTGGAGCGCGTTCTCCAGCCAGAGGGCAACGACCGAGGCCATGATGACGAGAATCACCGTGCTGATGCGGGCCACCAGAACGTAGTGGGTGTCGCTACGGTCCGGGGCCCAGAAGCGCTTGTAGCAGTCGTCGACCATGTACGAAGCGCCCCAGTTCAGGTGGGTGCTGATCGTCGACATGTAGGCGGCAGCCAGCGAGGCGACGACCACGCCGAGCAAGCCGGAGGGCAGAAACACGAGCATCGCCGGATAGGCCAGATCGTGGCCGATGATCGTCGGATCGAGGTCCGGGAATCGCTCCTGTATCGACCCGAGCGTCGGGTAGACCAGCACCGAGCAGAGCGCCACGAGGATCCACGGCCACGGGCGCAGCGCGTAGTGGGCGACGTTGAACCACAGCGTCGAGTATGCCGCCTCCTTCTCGTTGCGGGCCGCGAGCATGCGCTGGGCGACGTACCCCCCTCCCCCGGGTTCGGCCCCGGGGTACCAGGTGCTCCACCACTGCACCGCCAGCGGCACGATCAGCACGCTGGAGACCGCTGTCCAGTCGGAAAAATCGGGCAACAACGACAGTTTGCCTTGCAGCTCCGGGCTGCTGATGAGGCCGCTCAACCCTCCCACTTCGGGCCGCTGCAGGGCGAAGTACGCCGCTGACACCGACCCCACCATCGAGATCGTAAACAGAAGCAGGTCGGTCACCACGACACCCCACAAGCCGGACGTCGCCGAGTACGCCGCGGTAATGGACGCGGCGACCAGCACGGTCGTGTACTTGTCGACGCCGAGCAGGACGCCGGAAATCTTGATCGCCGCCAGCGTGACCGTCGCCATGATCATGACATTGAAAA
>SMVB01168788.1_pt1 | contig 13826 bp, 16 predicted proteins | sample 2456461 | NCBI WGS metagenome assembly SMVB01 (sample SAMN11095934, study PRJNA526329) | marine sediment metagenome | biome: Marine sediment; feature: Surficial sediment; material: Deep marine sediment; isolation source: Hadal surficial sediment | place: Pacific Ocean | collected 2014-05 | depth...
CGAGCTGCACGAGGCACCCCGAGCTGCATTGTCGCCGGTAACCGGGACCCTGATCGAGGCAGCACTCGCCGCCGGCGCGATGCACGCTGCCTGGTCGGGTGCCGGCCCGACGGCGATTGCCTTCACCGCTGCCGAGGAGACGGACGCAGTGGTGGCGGCGATGACGGCGGTTCTCGGCGACAACGGTGACGTGATGATCCTGGCCGTCGATTACGAGGGGCTGATATGAGTCGCAAGTCGCAAGCCACCAGTCACCGGCCATCGGCCATCGGCCTGACAGAGGGAAACGTCTTGCGTCTTGCGCCTTCTTATGTCTTCCATCCCGTCTCGACTCGAGCTCGTATGGCGTGAGCGATTTCGTCTCTGGATCGTCGGTAGTCCCCGAGCTCCATCCCGTAGGGGTCGTCGATCGAGCCACCATCGGGACGCAACATGTGGATGTCGTCTGCGCGACCCGGCCAGCGTGCCACCAGCGCGCTGCGATGCTCGGCGGAGAGGGCGAAGATGATATCCGCGGCGTCGCCATCCTCCCAGACGGACCGGGAGCGGTGACCCTCGAGGTCGATGCCGAGCTCGGCCATCACCTTGGTTGTTCCGGACGAAGGACCGACCCGGGGATGGGTTCCCGTCCCCGCCGACGAGAACACCATGCCGTATTCGGGAGTGAGGTGTCGCGCCAGGTATTCAGCCATCGGCGACCGGCAGATGTTTCCGGTGCACACGAACAGGACGCCGCTCACTAGCGGTCGCGGTATTCCGTGGCGTGCTCGACGATCGTGTCGAAAAGGCGATGGGAGGGCTCGTCGAAGTTGTCTCCGAGGAATTCGGGATGCCACTGGACACCGAGAAGCTGCCATTCCTCATCCTCGTGCTGGATGCCCTCGATGATCCCGTCGTCGGCCCAGGCGACGGCGCGAAACCCCTCGGCGAGGCGATCGATCGCCTGGTGATGGATCGAGTTGACCATCATGTCGGTCTTCCCCGTCGCCTTAGCGATCTTGGAATCCGCTGCGATCGTCACCGGCTGGTGCCCGTCATATACGGCGTGGCCGATGACGGTGTGGTCCTCGGAGCCGAGGGCCGACGGGATGTCCTGAATGAGCGTTCCACCGAAGGCGGTGTTGACTACCTGGATCCCACGGCAAATGGCCAGCACCGGCATCCTCCGCTCGTAGGCAGCCTCAACAAGGGCGAGCTCGAATTCATCCCGATTGAAGTCGGTCTTCCGCGTTTTTTCGTGGCGCTCCTGGCCGTAGCGAAAGGGCTCCACATCCCCACCCCCCGACAGGACGAGGCCATCGATACGGTCGAGGAGGAGCGGAATATCCTTGTGTGGCAGCGGGACGAGCGATACGGGCAGCCCTCCGGAGCGGAGCACCGAGTCGGTGTAGGTGTGACCGATGATGTGCGAGTCGAGCTGGCCGCTTGCGTTGGAGATGGCCTTGGGCTGCGAGGTGATACCGATGATCGGTTTCATTCGCAGGATGTTACCGGTGGGTCGATCCCAGCGAATTGTCGCAATGTTTGCATTCGTTCCTATCCTTCGCGATCCTTATGGCTTGATCCGGCGTGCGCCGGTTCGGTGCCAATTTCGACAAACGAGGTGTCCCTGCATGGGTTCGGTGATCAAGAAGCGACGGAAGAAGATGAGCAAGCACAAGTACCGAAAGCGCATCAAGGCCAACCGGCACAAGAAGAAGTAACTGCTCGTCGGGATCGCTACCAATGCCGATCACCGGTACCCAACGACACCTCTTCGACATCCCAGACGGTGTCACCTATCTCAATGCCGCCTATTTGACGCCACAGCTCCGCGAGCGGCGTGAGGCTGGGATGAGAGCTCTCGACCAGGCGGACGCGCCATGGACGATCTCGGTCGAGACGTTCTTCGAGCCGGTCGAGCACCTTCGCTCGCTGTTTGCCGATCTGATCGGAGGCGATGCGGATGGGGTGGCCATTGTCCCTGCGGTTTCGTACGGCATCGAGGTGGCCGCGGCGAACCTGCCGGTGCGGTCAGGGAAAACGGTGGTCGTGCTCGCAGAGCAGTTTCCTGCGAACGTGTATCCATGGCGGGCTGCGATCGATCGTGACGGCGGCGAGATCGTCACCGTCCGTCGCCCGCAACACGGTGCGTGGACGGCATCGGTTCTCGATGCTATCGACGACCGGACTGCGGTGGTCGCCGTCCCCAACTGCCACTGGACCGATGGTTCGCTTCTTGACCTCGTTGAGGTCGGCAAGGTGGCAAGAGACGTTGGGTCCGCTCTGGTGGTCGACGCCACCCAGTCGCTCGGGGCCATGCCGTTCAGCGCCGAGGCTATCCAGCCCGACTTTGTCGTGGCCGCCGGTTACAAGTGGCTGCTCGGCCCGTTCGGGCTCGGCTATATGTGGGTGGCGCCGGAACGCAGAGACGGAGCCCCCATCGAGGAGAACTGGATCGCTCGTTCCGGCGCAGACGACTTCGCAGGACTGGTCGACTATCACGACGACTACGCCCCGGGAGCGCGACGCTTCGACGTTGGCGAGCGGAGCAGCTTCCAACTGGTGCCGATGGCGACGGCTGCGTTGGAGCAGATCCTGGCGTGGGGCGTCGATGAGGTCGCACAGCGCCTTGGATCCATCACGGCCACCATCGAACAGATGGCAACCGAACGAGGCCTGTCGACCATCGCGGCGCGGGCATCACACATGATCGGTTTCCAGGGGGCAAAGGGCCTCCCCGCCGATGTCGCCGCCAGGCTCAGAGCGGCCCGGGTATATGTCAGCTTCAGGGGGGATTCGATTCGTGTTGCCCCGCACCTGTACAACGACGCATCCGATGTGGACCGGCTGTTTTCGGTGCTCGACGGACTGCTCTAGCCGAGGTGCGCCCCTCAATACCCGATCGGTGCGAGTTGAGCGACCTGACAGAGAAAGGACCATTATGGGAATTTCGTTGCCCGAAGATCTGAAGGCCGTGATCGACGGGAGCAACTTCGCGCATCTGGCCACTCTGGATCCCGATGGAGCGCCACAGGTCACGGCGATGTGGATCATGCGCGACGGGGATCGGATCGTGTTCAACACCGCAGAAGGGCGCCGCAAGTGGAGGAACATGAGCAACGATCCTCGGGTGGCGGTCTCGATCAGCCCGGCAGACAAACCGTACGAGAACTGGTCGATCCAAGGGCAGGTCGTGGAGATGCGAACATCGGACGGGGTTGCCATCATCGACAGGCTGGCTCAGAAGTACATCGGGCGAGAGAAGTACCCGTGGCTGACTCCAGGCATGGTGCGGGTCACCGTGATCGTCGACGTCGAGCGGATCGCCGGAAACGGCTGAGACGAGACCGGATCAGTCGATCGCGCGGGACTCTTCATCACCGGCCTCGGAAGCTTCGACAGGCTTGGTAGCAACCCAGGTCATGGTCGCGATGATCACCGCCCCGACGAGGATATGCATCGCCACCAGCGATAGCTGTCCCTCCAGCCGTTGGTCGAGCCTGAAGGGAAGCCCGAAGGACAACACCAGGAAAAAGATCGCCACGACTTGAAAGACACGGAGCGCTCGGTTGGGAATGAACCGCTGCAGCAGCCACAGCAAGATTCCCGCCGCGATCGAGGGCGCGGCGACGATGAAGATGATCGGTGGAATAGTCAGATTCGTCAGCGTCTGCGATCCGGGACCATCCGGCACCTGTATCGACACATCGAACAGGGTGGCTACTCCCCTAACGATGACGGCGTCGATGACGCCGATCACGGTGGCGACTACAACCCCGCCCGGGATGTTCCGAAGTGAATCCAACGCGGCCTCCCTTCTGCAGGCTGGGATTCTGCCACATGGGTGGGATGCGGATGACAACCGCGAGATGAACTCATGTGATCACTCACTCTCGCAGAGCCCCCTCTGCGTTACGGCTATGGCCGTAACGCGTCTTCCCGCTCCGCGGGAGAGACCAAGAGGTTCGTCAAACGTCTTTGAGGAACTGTTCGATCTCGTCGACGAGCTCCGGGACCCGCTGTGGGTCCATGTCGTCGACTGCCGCCTGGGAGGCGAGCTCTTCGATGTAGTCGGCCAGATCGGATGATGAGGAAACGGCCTCGTCCACCCGGGATACGAACTCAGCCTCCATCGACCGCAGTTCCTCGTCATCTCCCTCAAACCCCGCGATCCTGCCCGCCGCCCGCAACAGGGCCCGCATTGCCATCGGATTCGGACTAGCCGCCAGATAGTGCGGGGTCGCTGCCCAGATGCTCATTGCAGGAAGACCTGCCTCACGGCACGCTTCTGCGAGCACGCTGACTATTCCGGTAGCACCGTGGTAGTCCGAGGCGACGAGTCCGGAGGTGTCGAGCATGGCGGCGTCGGTAGCGACCCCACCCAGTGGGACCGGATGACTGTGGGTCACCGGCCCGATGTAGGCACCGAGGACCAACACCGATTGGACATCGGCGTCGGTCAACACCTGGGTAAGCGTCCTGGCGAATGTCTTCCACCGCAATGTCGGCTCGTCGCCGATCACCATGATGAGGTCGCGGTCGTGGTCGGGGCGCTCCGCGGCGAAGAACCTCAGCTCCGGCCAGGTCATGGCGTCGACCCGACCGTTGACGATCGACACCATCGGGCGGTGTTCTTGGAAGTCGTAGAACTCCTCTGGCTCGAGTGTGGCGAAGGGCTCCTTGACGTCGAGCCGGTCGAGCAAGTGGCGAACCGCCCCCGTGGCGGCGCTGCAGGCGTCGCTCCAGCCTTCGAATGCGACGATCGCGGTCGGTTTGCGAAGGGCCGGGTTGGCGTAGCGTCGTATGGCGTCCACGTGTCGAAGGCTACCCACGTCAAGTTGTAGCGCGGAAAAGTTCCCAGTTGCCAGTTCCCAGTCCCGAGGCCCGAGTTGCCGATTGTCCTTACCAATCCCGATTCCGCACTGGTAACTGGGAACTCCTACTCGAACCGCCTGAGGCGCAACGAGTTCGCGACCACCGACACTGAAGAGAAGGCCATGGCGGCTGCAGCGATCATCGGGTTGAGGAGGCCCAGCGCCGCCAGGGGAATCGCGGCGACGTTGTAGCCAAACGCCCAGAAGAGGTTTTGTCGGATGGTCCTGAAGGTGGCCCTGGCGAGACCGAGTCCCGTCACCGCCAGACCCGGGTCGCCTGACATCAATACCACGTCGGCGGCCTCGATGGCGACGTCGGTGCCGGAGCCTACGGCCATGCCGAGGTCGGCTTGGGTCAGGGCAGGGGCGTCGTTGATGCCGTCACCAACAAAACCAACCGAGCGACCGTCGGATTGAACGCGAGCTACTTCAGCCGCCTTGTCCGCAGGGAGTACCTCGGCCATCACAGAATCGATGCCCACAGCGGCGGCGATCGTCTCAGCAGTGCGATGATTGTCTCCGGTGAGCATGGCGACGTCGACATCCATCGCTTGTAGCGCTCGCACCGCATCGGCCGCAGTGTCCCGGATTGTGTCGGCGACGCCAAGGGTGCCGCGAACCTCTCCGTCCCATCCGGCGAGAAAGGCGGTGTTTCCCTTGCTCTCGATCCGCTCCATGGAAGCAACGTACCGATCCGGGATGTGCAGTCCTCGATCTGCGACGAGCTTTGGCTTGCCGACGATCACCTCGGTCCCGTCAACGGTGCCGGCAACGCCGAGACCACGCAGCGTTGAGAAGTCGCTCGGCGTGACCAGAGTGACATCTCGTTCCTCGGCTCCGAGGGCGACCGCCTTGCCGATCGGATGTTCCGACGCAGCCTCGACCGACCCGACGAGCAGCAGGAAACGATCCTCCGGCTCGTCGGTGACGACATCGGTGAGGGTCATCGCTCCTCGCGTCAGGGTGCCGGTCTTGTCGAAAATGACGGTGTCGACCACCTTCGCCTGTTCGAAGACCTGAGCGTTCTTGAAGAGCACACCGAGTTCGGCGCCGCGAGCCGAGCCGACCATGATCGCAGTGGGGGTGGCTAGACCCATGGCGCACGGACAGGCGATGATCAGGACGGCCACCGCCGAGCGCAGCGCGACTGCTATGTCGCCGGTGACGACGAGCCACCCGGCCAGCGTCAGTAGGGCGATGCCAAGGACGATCGGGACGAACACCGAGCTGACCCGGTCGGCGAGGCGCTGGACGGGGGCCTTCGAAGCCTGGGCGTCCTCCACGAGCTTGACGATCTGGGCAAGAGCGGTCTCTGCGCCCAGCTTGGTCACCTCGACCTCGATCCGACCCTGCTGGTTGATGGTTGCTCCGAACACCAGATCTCCAGGGGCTTTGTCCACCGGATGCGACTCGCCGGTGAGCATGGACTCATCGATCGAGGTGGCACCGGCGCCGATGGTGCCGTCGGTCGGGATCTTCTCCCCGGGAAGTACCACGACGACCTCTCCTAGACGCAGGTCATCGACAGGGATCATGATCTCGAATCCATCGCGCGAGACCCTCGCTTCCTTGGCGCCGAGTTCGAGCAGTTTGGTGATGGCGCTCGACGCCTTGCCCTTCGCTCTCGCCTCGAAGTAACGGCCGAGCAGGATCAACGTGATGATCATTCCCGCGGTCTCGAAGAAGACCGGATACCCGCTGAACATCGCCCACATCGAATACACCCACGCGGTGAGGGTTCCAACCGTCACCAGGGTGTCCATTGCCAGGCTGCCGGACGTGACCTGCTTCCAGGTTGCCTTGTGGAACTGCCAGCCGAAACCGAACACCACGATCGTGGCCAGGGCGGCCTGGATCATGTAAGACCACAGCTCGTCGGGCCCCAGCATCGACAGCAGCAGCAGCGGCGCGGTCAACAGTGCCGCCCCGATCACGTTCCGCTTCTGGAAGGCCACCTCCTCTTCGTACCGCTCATCCAACGAGGGGCGCGCCTCGCCCTCGACGAGGGGGGTGATCTCATAGCCGATCTTGTCGATCGAAGCCTGCAGCAGTGCCACGTCGACGAGGTCGGGATCGACGACCGCCCTCGCCTGCTGTCCGGCAAAGTTGACGACCGCCTCTTCCACACCTTCTTGTCTGCCGAGGACGCGCTCGATCCGCACCGCACACGACGCACAGGTCATGCCTTGCACGTCGAAATTGATGGTGTCGGTTTTGGTCACTCGCCGCCCTCCGCGTCACGTATCACGTATCACGTACTACTTGGTACTTGCTACTGGCTCGGGACCTCGTAGCCGACTTCCTCGATGGCGGCGACTATCGCCGTGAACGTGCCATCGGAACCGTCGTAATCGAGGTCGAGGGTGCTGGCGTCGATATCGACCTCGGCGCGTTCCACCCCGGACACGGCGCCAACGGCGTCCTCGATCGAGGTCTTGCAATGGCCGCAGTGAATCTCGGGGACGGACAGTGTTCTGTTGGTCATGTGGTATCTCCTAAGGTCCGGTAACGCTCGGCGTATACCGAAGCGTCTCCATCAACTCGTCGACGATCTCGCCCGAGCGGCCTTCCTCGACGGCGTGCAGGACGCATGTTTCGACGTGGTTCTGCATCAGCACCCGGTTCACCTTTTCCAGGGATCCCTGCAGCGCAGAGACCTGTTTCATGATGTCCAGGCAGTACCGCTCGTCCTCGACCATCGCGATCACGCCGTCGAGATGGCCACGCACGGTCTTCAGGCGGTTCAGCGCCGACTGCTTGTGCTCGGCCTTCATCTCCCGGGCGTGTCTGTGTTCAGTTTCCATGTTCCCACTATAGCACCCCACCCAGGGTGGGGTGGGGTGCTATGCGAACCCTGGGCTGGCAACCCCGTATGCGCCGGTGTGAGCCCTGGGTATGGCCCTCTATTTGAGGAGCAGGGTTCCAATCCTCCTCGAGGTGATCACGGCGCCGATCGTCGCCATCGTGATGAGGAAGGCGACGTTGATGAGCATGGTCCAGTCGAGGACGCCGAGAGTCAGGCCGCGCACCAGCCGCACTCCGTGGAAGAGAGGGGAGAACCAGGTGAGGACCTGAATGGCTGGGGGATAGACGTCGATCGGGTAAAAGGTCGCCGAGAAGAGAAACAGCGGCAGGGTGACCAGCGACACCAGATCGAGGTCCTGCCAGGTGCGCATGAAGGTGGCGGCTGCGGTCCCCACCGCGGCAAACGCAAACCCGATCAGGACGGCTGCCGGGAGAGCGAGCAGCCCCCACCACGAATCGATGAGTCCCATCACTGTCATGACGATGACGAACGCCAGCGAGTAGGTAGCGCCCCGGATCAGCGACCAGGCGATCTCACCAGACGCCACGTCGACCGGCTGCATCGGGGTGGCCAAGATTCCGTCGTAGGTCTTGCCGTATCTCAGCTTGAAGAACATGTTCGTCGACTCGAAGATCGCTCCGTTCATAGCGGAGGACGCGAGCATGGCAGGTGCGACGAAGGCGGCATATGACACCACCGACCCATCCGGTGCGGCCACGTCGCCAACCAGTTGTCCGATGCCGACTCCGATTGCGAACAAATAGAAGATCGGCTCGAAGAACCCGGAAGCGACTACCGGCCAGTAGGCCTTGGTCGACAGGTAGTTGCGTTCGACCAGGTAGCGGCCTCGCCAACGTGACGAGATCGGCGGGACGACGCGGGTGACGAGGCCCTCGGAGGTCATGGCAGCAGTTGCTCCCGGAACGGTTTCATGGCAAGAGCCATCCCACCCGCGGTCAGCGCCAACAGGTAGGTCACGCTGACCCACGGATCAACCACCGTCGGGATTCCGAGCATTACCGCCCGGCACAACTGCACACCGTGGAACAGCGGAGTGACGTATGCGACGGGCTGCATCCAGCCCGGGAGCTGGGTGATGGGGAAGAAGGCGCCGGAGAACAAGAACATCGGGATCACGACGAAGCGAAAGAACGTAGGGAGGGCAGCATCGCTGTTGGTCCTGGTGGTGAAGGCGGTGGTGATGGCGCCCATCGACACACCGACGAGCAGGGCGGGAACGGTGGCTGCAAGCGACTGCCACACAGGTGCTACCCGGAACATCACGACGACGAAGGCGAATACCACCGACACCATCAACACCCTTGCCCCGATCCACAGCATGTGACCGTTGACCAGGGCAGGGACACCAATCGGGGTGGCGAGTTTGGCGTGATACGTCCTCGTCCATTTGACGCCCGCCCTCACCTTCCACGCCCCCTCGCCGGCACCGGTCTGCATGGCAGTGGCGGCGAGCAATCCAGGGGCGAGGAAGTTCAGGTAGCTGGCGCCATCCAGGCCCGTAGGCAGATTGGCGTCGACGAGCGTTCCGAGCCCGACCCCCATCGCCAGCAGATAGAGGATGGGGTTGAAGAACGAGGAGAAGATCGAACCCCGCCATACCCGGCGATATACCTTCGCCTCGGATTCGGCCACCCGAAGAGCCAGCGGTATCGCCATCAGTCCTCCAGAGTCCCACGGGTGAGGCACAGCGGCGAGCGAACTGCGAGCCGCTCAGCAAGAATGATCATCGGGTCTGGTGCCATCAGTCGTCCAGGGTGCGACCAGTGAGACACAGCGGCGAGCGAACTGCGAGCCGCTCAGCAAGAATGATCATCGGGTCTGGTGCCATCAGTCGTCCAGGGTGCGACCAGTGAAACGAAGGAAGACGTCCTCGAGCGTGGAGCGACGGACGAGCACGGTTTCCGGGTCGAGACCCTCTGCGTGAGCCTTCTCCACGGTTGCGTCGGCGTCATCGGTATAGAGCAAGGCCCGATCCGCCAGCACCTCGACCCGGGGGGCCAGGCCTTCGAGGCGTTCGGCGATCTCCTCGAGGACGCCGGCGGGAAAGCGAAGCTCGACGACCTCGGGTCGGCTGTACTGGTCGATGAGCGAACGTGGCGATCCCTCACCGACGATCTTGCCTTTATCCATGATGACCAGCCGGTCGCAGAGTTGTTCGGCTTCGTCCATGTAGTGGGTGGTGATGAGGAGGGTGACCCCTTGCTGCTTGAGGCGGTAGAGGCGGTCCCACAGCACATGGCGGGCCTGAGGATCCAGACCGGTGGTCGGCTCGTCGAGTATCAGCATCTCCGGCTCGTTGATCAAGCCCCTGGCGATGGTGAGCCGCCGCTTCATGCCGCCGGACAGTGCCTCCACCTTGGAATCCGCCTTTTCGGTGAGCTGGGCGAAGTCGAGGAGCTCTTTGATGCGCTTCGCGATCGCCGCCTTTGGCAGGCCGAAGTAGCGCCCGTACATGAACAGGTTCTCGGTGACGGTGAGCTCCTGATCCAGGTTGTCCTCTTGCGGAACCACGCCGAGTCGGGCCCGCAGCTTGGGACCCTCCGTCCTCGGGTCGAGGCCCAGCACCGAGAGCTCCCCTGCGGTGATCGGGCTGACCGCGCCGATCATCCGCATCACGCTGGTTTTCCCTGCGCCGTTCGGACCGAGGAAACCAAACGACTCTCCGGGGTCAACGTGAAAGTCGATCCCGTCGACGGCGATCGTGTCATCGAAGTGTTTGGTGAGTCCGGTGGCGGTGATCAACGGAGTAGGCATGAACGTCGCAGCGTACACGGGCACGGTGCCGGGACCAGCTGGCCTAGCCTGCCTGCGATGGAGGTTCACGACCACATTGTCGACACAATCGGCAACACACCGATGGTCCGGCTGGGCCGCATCCATCCCCACGGCAACCTCGTCGCCAAGCTGGAGTACCTGAACCCCGGCGGCTCGTCGAAGGACCGAATCGGGGTGGCGATGATCGAGCGGGCGGAGCGCAATGGGTGGCTGAAGCCGGGCGGCACGATCATCGAGCCAACCTCGGGAAACACCGGGGTCGCGCTGGCGATGGCGGCCTCGCTCAAGGGGTACAAGCTGATCGCGGTGATAGGTGACAAGCAGTCGGTGGACAAGCAGGACCTGCTGCGTGCGTACGGAGCCGAGGTGGTTGTGTGCCCTTCGGGTGTGCCGCCGGACGATCCCCGTTCGTACTATTCGGTGGCCAACCGGCTGCTCGCCGAGGTGCCAGGCGCCTACATCCCCGACCAGTATTCGAACCCGGCAAACCCCCAGGCGCAGTACGACACCACTGGCCCAGAGATCTGGCGCCAGACCGACGGTGGGGTCGGTGTGTTCGCTTGCGGCATCGGCACCGGAGGAACGATCAGCGGGGTCGGGCGTTATCTCAAGGAGCAGAATCCGGAGGTGACGGTTGTCGGCATCGACCCCGAGGGGTCGATCTTCACCGCTGCATCCGACGACGAGGTGACCGGCTACCTCATCGAGGGCGTCGGTGAGGACTTCTGGCCGGAAACCTTCGACCCCAAAATCGTCGACTCATACGAAACGGTCTCCGACGATGAGGCCTTTGCCATGACCCGCCGCCTGGTCGACGAAGAGCGGATTCTGGTTGGTGGCTCGGGCGGCATGGCCGTGGTCGGGGCCCTCCGGGTGGCCGAGGAGCGACCAGACGACCTTGTTGTGGTACTGCTCCCCGACTCGGGCAGGAACTACCTGACCAAGATCTTCAACGACGACTGGATGCGAGAGCAGGGGTTCTTATGAGTCGCAAGTCGTAAGTCGAAACGTCGGGACTTGTGACTTGTGACTTGTGTGTCTCAGGCCCTCTCGAGGGCCTGAGACAAGTCTTCTATCAGGTCTACTGCATCCTCGAGGCCGACCGATAGGCGGACCATGCTGTCGGTGATGCCGACCCTGGCTCGCTCCGCTGGGTCCATGTCTGCGTGGGTCATCGTGACCGGGTGGGTCACCAGAGATTCGACGGAGCCAAGGTTCTCGGCAAGGGCCCACAGGTCGAGCGCGTCCATCAACCGCTTTCCCGCCGTCACTCCGCCCACCACCTCGAACCAGATCATGGCGCCGTAGCCGGAGGCCTGGCGGGTGGCGAGATCGTGCTGCGGGAAGGACTCCAGCCCCGGATATTGCACCGAGGTGACCTTGGGATGGGCCTCGAGGAACTGGGCGATCTGCAGGGCGTTGTCGGACTGGCGGTCCATCCGCTCCGACAGCGTCTTTACACCTTGCAGCGTCAGCCAAGCGACCTGAGGCGACATGATGGCTCCCGTGGCATTCTGGATGTAAGCAACCTGCTCATGGAGCTCGGCGGTCGCCGACACCACCGACCCGCCGACGGTGGCGTTGTGGCCATCGAGGTACTTCGTCGTCGAGTGGATCGACAGGTCGGCCCCGAGTTCGAACGGTCGCTGGTAGTAGGGGGTCAGGAAGGTGTTGTCCACCGCATGCGGAATCCCGTGGGCGTTGGCGATCTCTGACACTGCAGCGATGTCGGTGTACTTGAGGGTCGGGTTTGCCGGGGTTTCGGTCAGGATGAGTCTGGTGTCATCGCGCACCGCGGCGGCGACGGCGTCTGGATCTGCGGTGTCGACGAAAGAAAACTCGACCCCGAACCGGGAGAAGACGGTGGTAGCGAGGCGGTAGGTACCGCCATAGGCGACGTCGGAGACCACCGCATGATCGCCGGCGTTGAGGAAGGTGAGGAACACCGCGTTGATCGCGGCCATCCCGGTGGCGAAAGCCGCAGCATCGTCTCCGTCCTCGAGGACTGTAATCTTTTCCTCCCATGCGCGCACGGTCGGGTTGCCCGAGCGCGAGTAGGAGTAACCGGTCGCCATGTAGTCGTCGATCGACGGCTGAACAAATGTGGTCGATTGGTGGATCGGGGTCAGGATGCTGCCGGTGGTCGGATCCGGTGTCACTCCTGCGTGGATCTGCTTGGTGCGAAAACGCATGCCCTTGGCTTTGTCGTTGCCGCCAATCTACCGGGGGTCAGATCAGCCGGCGAAGAACGCGGGCAGTACCCCATCGATGCCAAGCAGGAAGAGGCCACCGATGACGATGCTCATAACCGCCGTCAGCACGCCCATGGTGAGCTGCACCCGCCGCCCTTTCGACGCAGTGGCGAGCCCGAAGGCCGATGCCATGGTGATTGCTGAATTGGCAACCACTAGGCCGACCACGAAAGCGACCAGAACGGCGAGACCAGCACCGACGCCACCGGCGGTTGCTGCCGCCAGGAAGACGATGACCTGAGTTGGTGTCTCGGCGCCGATCCCATGCAGGGCCCCGATACCGACCGAAGAGACAGTCGAGTAGTCACCGTCGCCCGAGTGAGCGTGCTCGTGGCGGTGGGTCGGCGCTGCAATGCGGCTTCCTCCCCGCGATGCGGGGTCGGTGTCACCGTGGTGGGCCTCGGCGATGGCGGCGTGGTCGTGAGAGTGGCTCGTGCCGATTCCACCGATCATCCGCCGAGTGGTCTCGAAAAGGATGATCCACCGGCTTCTGGCGCGAAAATCACCACGTTCCTGAACGAGCGCGATGGCGACTGCGGTTCCGAGAACAATCAATGTGATCCCGACGAGCCTGCCCATTACCGCGTCGAGCCAGTTGGGGATGGTCGAGCCGAGGGCGATCGCCGCAATGCCGAGTGCGACGACAACCACAGCATGACCGAGCACGTAGAGGGTGCCGAGGAACATGCCCCGTCGACGCGAGTCTTGGGTTGCCGCGATGTCGGTGATCGCGACGATGTGATCCCAGTCGATCCCATGGCGCAGCCCGAGCAGGAGTGCGGCCACAACAAGCCCCACGGTGATTCCGGCGCCGGCTTCCATGACTTGAGGCTACCGGGTACGAAACCTCTCCTGTCGAATCCTCAGCGCGCACCGAGTGAGTGACCGGTCGTCTCGACAGATGACGAGCCGCTCTTTTCCCCTCTCTTGTCGCCGCTCGAGCCACGGCTCCGTACTGGCCACGCCGACAGAGATCGGATCGCGTCCTACTGCGGAGCGCTGTTTCTCCCGCTCTTGGCTACGGGCCGCTCGGGCACGGCGACAGAGACCGGATCGCGCCTCTTGTTGACCGGAGGCACCGGTCCCGATTTGCGCCTCATCGCCGCGACTGCGCTA
>SMVB01270835.1_pt1 | contig 13824 bp, 11 predicted proteins | sample 2456461 | NCBI WGS metagenome assembly SMVB01 (sample SAMN11095934, study PRJNA526329) | marine sediment metagenome | biome: Marine sediment; feature: Surficial sediment; material: Deep marine sediment; isolation source: Hadal surficial sediment | place: Pacific Ocean | collected 2014-05 | depth...
CGCGTCTCGCGGAATGCGGCCTTGTGCTGCATCCTGACAAGACGCGCATCGCATACTGCAAGGATGCCAAACGCACCAAAGAGTACCGGTATACGAGCTTCGACTTCCTGGGGTATACGTTTCGTACTCGGCTGTCGCGCAATCGCTGGGGAAAGCTGTTCTTGAGTTTTACTCCGGCGATCAGCGCGAAGTCCGCGAACAGAATCCGAAAGGAAATCCGTTCGTGGAGCTTGCCCAGCCGATGGGCGGGGCGCAGCCTCGCAGAAGTCGCTGCTTACGTAAATCCACGCGTTCGCGGGTGGATGAACTATTACGGCCGGTACTGCCGATCTGAGTGCAAGCGTATCTTGCAGCACTTGAATCGGGTCTTGGTGCGATGGGCAGCCAAGAAGTTCAAGCGATTCCACAGACGCAAGCGCAAGGCGTCCCGCTGGTTGGTGAGCGTCGCAAGACGAGATCCCAAAATGTTCTCCCAGTGGACGGCAGGCGTCACTCCTCGTGCAGCCGGATGGTAAGAGCCGTGTGAGTCGAGAGGTTCACGCACGGTTCTGTGAGCGCCTCGAGGTGAGATTCCTCGGGGCGACTCGACCCGTCGAGCGGCACTACCGGGAGAGGCTCGATCCGTGAGACCTGGCCGATCCCGCTCTCATCGACGAGGCGCGGACCGCCCTCGACGCGATCAATGAGTCGTTGGGACTCCCATCGGTCTACGCCTCTTCGGGAGAATGACTTGTCGCGCGGCGGAACATCAGGAGTCGAAGGCTGCCGTGAGGTGACGAGCGAAGCTCGTCGAACTCGGCGCCTAGATGCCCAGCTGGCTCAGAGAGTCTGCAATTCGGCCGAGCACGACGGCGAGGTTCGGGTGGGTCGATTGGAAACGCTCTGTCAGCGTCGGCAGATTTTCCAGGGCTCTGCCTTCGCGCGGGGGTTCTGCATCCCCAGACTCGAGAATCCCCGACGCTTCGCCGAGCACCGTCTCGAGCTGGGATCGATCTTCGCTAGAAAGAGGCTCCCCAGAGGCCAGTTCGTCTCGCAGGTGCTGGATCGATTCTCGAAGCTGCTTGCGCGGCACGGTCGGAACTCCTCCTCGGGACAAAGAAACGCCGAAATCCTCGAGCGACATGCCCAAGTAGACGCCGGCGGAATCTACGTCGACAAAATTGTCCGCCATCGTTCGATGCTCCGAGTGGGGACCGCGCCAGACCCAGCGACCCGCGCGGGAGGTTGAGGTTCCGCAGAGTGCAATCATGCGGGCTCGGGCTAAGGGAAGGGTAATCGATCAAAGCCAGTGGCGTTGGCGCGCACGGATCGGGCCCATTCTCGCGCGTGTTTTCGGCCAGGCGCGAACTAGAGAATTTGCCAGCCGGTCCCTTCGTAGCGGCGAGGAAAGAGCGACGGCTGCACGATCTCGGCGAGGATCTCGAGGGATTCGAGCAGGCGCGGACCCGGGCGGTTGAAATACTGGTTGCCGTCGGTTAGATAGACGCGCTTCTCTCGTACCGCGCGAAGCCCGGACCAACCGGACTGCGCAAGCAACGGATCGAGTTCCGCTCGAATGCGTGCGATGTCAAATCCGCAGGGCATGACTACGAGGATCTCGGGATCGACTTCGAGAAGCGGCTGCCAATCGAGCCAGGGGGAGTTGTGTGTTCTCATTATCCATCGGCCCCGGAACCATCGGCTTTTTTTGTCCTGAGTCGGCAGGCCGAACCGCCGATGATCTTCCAGATCGCGGCTCGGAATTGGTCTCGAATCGGATGGAGGTCTCCTCCAGAATCTGGCAGCGCCATCTGAGCTACGACTTCTCGTGGTGCTTCCCCGCGGCCTTCTACAACCACGCTTTGCCCCACTTTGCCAAGTTAGGTGCGCCGAGAAGCGCCTGAGAGCGCCTCGCGCCCCCATTCCCCTGCTTCCTAAACCGACGCTTCCCAAAGGCGTTGCCCTGAGGCGCGCGAGAAGCCTGTCCCTCGGTTCAAAGGACCGGCAAACGTAGAGAGGTGGGCTTCATCCGCACGTTCCAGAGGACCGACGCTCGCTCGGAACTTCTTAGGCGTATGTCGGTTCAGTGAACCGAGATGTCATCAAGGGAGGTTGGCGTTTCTGGCCGTCCTTCTTGATTCCCGCCGGCACCCCTCTTTGGCAGCTCGCTAGACCGGGGCGCTCTCCAGCTGGATGCGGCCGTCCTCCACTGGACTCGGGGCGATCCGGTAGCCGGGCTCGAAGCCCAATTCTCGTCGCGCGCGATGAGTATCGAGGGTGAAGCCGTAGCGGAGGTGGGGCGCAACGGCACTCGCCGCAATCTGTGTCCCGCCCAGAATGTTTGATAGGCGTGACGCCAGCGAGATCAAGGCTGAGGGCAGCGGGACGCCAGGGACTCCGGTCCAGCGGGCGAGGAGACTCAGGGGAACCGTTTCGAATCCCGCAATATTGAAAACACCTCGGGCCGTACCGCGTAGGGCGAGCTGAATGGCGCGTACGACGTCCTTGTCCGACACCAGGGCGCAGATCGGGTCGAATCCCATGGGTCGGAAGCGTGAGTTCAGCGACCTTGCCAAGATCGAGTTGAAGTAGAGCGTGCCGTCTGTGCCCACCACGGTCGGCACGCGGAGCAGCACGACGCGCAACGCGGGGTTATGGAACTCACGTTGGAAGAGCATGTCGGAATTGATCCAGCAGCGGATCTCGGGCGATGTGTCCGGTGCCAGATCGAGTTCACTCGACTCTGTAAAGAGGTTCGAGTTTCCGGGAGACAGACGATAGACGAGAGCGCTGCCCAGGCAGATCAAATTGTCGAGTCCGCGCATCTCGAGCAAATGTTGCAAGACGAGCTGGGCCTCGGCGGTCTGACTAGCCAGCTCGCCGGCGAGGGGAGGGTCACTCGGCGTCGGCGCTGCGTGTGCAGGGATGTAGATCAGGGAATCGATTCGGGCTTCCCTGAGCAGAGACGAGTTGAAGAAGGTCGACATGGAGCGCTGCCGTGCGTGGTCGACTCGGCTGTATGTGAGCCGGCATTCGTCGGCACTCGAGAACCGATTGAAGTCGCGAGGTTCTGGGCCGGGACCCAGTGCCACGATGCGCTCGATGCTCGGGTCGTGATAGAGGCTCTTGACCAGGCGGTGGCCGATCGGCGAATCCGCGTGGGTGAGCGCCACGCGCCTGCCCGGGACCGCTTCGCTTCGAGTCGACGTCATCGGTGCAGATCGATCAGCCGCTGCACCTCGCTGCGGACCTGGCGAGACAACGAGCGAAGCAGCTCTGGATCGCGAGCGTCCTCGGGGCCATAGCTCTCGTAGAACCTCAGGGGCTCTCCGTACACGATTTCGTAGGAGACTGGGTAGGGGAGTAGGCCCAGAGGCCCCAACCACGGGAAGGTCGGCGTAATGGGGAATACAGGCAAGCCGAGCCGTTTTGCGAGCGTACTGAGGTTGAAAAATATCGGCGTCTGATCGTCGCTACCGACGATCGCAGTCGGAACGATTGGAGCGCCAGAGGCGAGCGATTGTTCGATGAAGCCCACGCGGAATTCCTGCAGCTGGTAGCGCTCACTGAAGGGTTTGATTGCGCCACGCATGCCTTCTGGTAATACCGCGACGGTTTGGCCGCTGGCGAGCAGGTCGGCAAAGTTTTCGCGAGTTCCGACCACCTGCCCGCCTCGGGCGTAGAAGACGTTGACCCACGGCAAGGTGGCTACCCAACGGTCGACGACCATGCGAGCCAAGCGCGGTGGATTGCAATTGAGCAGGAGATCGGTCACCAGCATGGCCGCGTCGAAGGGCAGGACCCCTGCGTGGTTGCCCGCGATGATCACTGGGCCGCGCTTCCGAATGTGTTCGTGTCCGTGGCTGCGCACGCGAAAATAGATCCGGTAGAGCGCCATCATGACGGGAAGGCTGTTGCGCACCACATCGACAGAGAGGCCAAACCGATCGTACGCGGCGTCTCCACCGGCGAGCGGGGCGATCGCCGCGATCCGACGACGGTCTTCATCACTCAGCAGTCGGTCGACCCAACTCGTTCGATCGGGGAGCTTGATCTCGGAAAGCTCGGGTGCCTCGATCCATTCGCGCTCCTTGGATCGGGATCGCTCGCGGGCCGTGATCGCGGGATGCTCCGGAGATTCATTTCCAGCCGTTCGGACCGTCGGGATCCCGTCCGTCCGATGCAATAGCTCCAGATGCTCGAGGAAGGGATCCGGCTCATTCTCGGCCTGGGCAAAGGGGTCCGATCCGAGGGCTGGCTCCCGTCGACGGGCGCTCGGATGTTGGCCGGTATAGACGCTGGACGGGTCGAGAATGGCGGCGTCGGTGGCCTCGGTCACGAGTAGCGCTCCTCTTGTTCAGCCATTGTCTGCTCCGTGTCCGTGTCCCTGTCCGTGGATCTCGTTTGGTCCTTGGGTCGTCGTCGCGCGTCGAGTTCCTCGGCGATCGAGGCCATCACCTCGGCGCCGCGATCCTTCGGCGCGTATTCAATGATCGACAAGCCTCTGGATTGGGCCTCGTCGATCTTCACGTTGAAACCGACGACGGCCAGAGAGAGTTCCTTCGAGAAGCGATCTTCGAGCTTGTTCAGGATTTCGCGGGCAAGCCGCGTGCGTCGATAGAACATCGGGATCACCATCACGAGTTCGAGGTGAGGTCGGTCGTATCGACTGCGCACCATCTCGAGGGTGCGCATCATTTCGGCAGTTCCGTCGAGGCCGAGGAAAGTGAGGGGGACCGGAACCACGACCTCGTCGACGGCTCGCAAGATATTGAGCGTCAGGGCACCGAACGAAGGCGGTGCATCGAAGAGGATGAAGTCGTAGTCCCGGGTGTTGGGAGCGGTATCGAGCCTCTCGGCCAGGCGGGACGTGGATTCCTCGTCGGCGGGATCACCACCCGTCCAGCTGGGAAAGAGCGCCAGGGACTTATTCGCAACGATGATATCGAGGTTCCGGATTCGGGTGGCCGTCGCCGGGAGTCTGCTCGAAACCGGGTCTCGATCCCCCCGTCGAGCTGTCTTTTCGAAGTCTTCCCCCAGCAAGCTATCGACCAAGAGCTCAATCGCGCTGTGGCGGGGGCGCCGCACCTCGAGGCCGAGGACCTTGCCGAGTTGGCCCTGCGGATCCATGTCGATGGCGAGAGTCCGCCGCCCGCGGCGAAGAGCGAGGTGGGCAGCGATGTTTGCGACAAGGGTTGTCTTGCCGCTGCCTCCCTTTTCGTTGATGAAAGCAATTCGACGAGGAATGGTGTCCCCCAATCGGGCGCACCCCGCGATTCCGAGCAGGTCGCGGGGGCTTTGTACCCGCAATTCCATTCATACGATCTCTTCGTATCGGTGACGATGAAAAATGTCAACAGCAATCTCGGTCGCGGGTCGGCCGGACGATGCAGGTTTCCAGGTTGTCGCTGCGTCTGTGGAGATCGACGGGGTCAACTCGCCTCGCTGCATGTGTGCGTGGTCGGACTCACTCCAGTTGCTGACTCGATACCCTCGGAAGCTTCGCTTCATCCTCTTCCACCTGGGATGCACTCTCGACTTCATGTGTCGATGGAGGGTCCTCGAGCGTGTGGGGACATCCGCGCACCGGGGCTTTTCACGCCCGCCTTGAGCTCCGTTGGGATTTGACAAATCGCCGCGACTCGAAAGTCGCGCCAGAACGTGGCCTGTTTTTCCGATGCCCGACCAGCGACTGCGAATCTCGGCGAAGACGCGCGGGCGTAGAACATCGGGCACATCACCGCGGACCTCTATCGCATCGAGTTCCGGGCGCGTCACGTGAGTCTCTCCACCAAGCCGATAGTCGACTACAATCTGGTAGTGGTTGCGGCGGGCCGTTGAGTCGGATTCCGCGAGCCAGAGGCGGACGTCGTGGAGCCCTCCCAGTTCATCGACGAGTTCCGGCCGTTCCGGCGCGGCGAGCTGGCGCTGGCGCACGCGCTGACGCGCGACGCGCTCGCCCTTCCGCCGGCCGACGTAGACGTTCTCCGCTACGCGCTTCGACTCGCCCAGCTTTCTTCGTTGGGCACGACGCGGGACTCGCTCGTCGAGCCGCTCGCGTCGTTCCGTCTGCGTCTTGTCCAGACCCTGGCGCCCATCATGCCCACCGGACCTCATGAGATGGACGAGCAAGTGCTGCGCACCGCCGTCGACGGGGTCACCGAGCTCGTGGATGCGGCACACGCCCGAGTGCGCACGGGTGGGCGGGTGTCCGCAGAGGCGCTCGATGCCGAAATCTCGCACAAGCGCCTCGTACTCGTGCTAGGCGGTGCGGGCGGATGTGGATACGTCTACCTCGGCGTGCTGCAGCGCCTGGCCGAGCTCTCGATCGAGCCGAGCTATCTGCTCGGATGCAGCATGGGCGCGATCCTGGCGGTCTTGCGTGCTCGCAGCCGCCACTTCGAACTCGACGAGCTGCTCGAAGAGATCCGCCTGTTGCGCGCGGTGGCTGCACTCGCCGCTCCGACGGGATCACGCTTCGGATTGCCGGGCAGCATGCGACTCGATCTCCACCGCGCCCTGGGGCCCCTGTTCACTCACGACGACGGCACGCCGGTTTCGCTAGGCGATCTCGACCTGCGGGTCGAAGTGCTCGCCACCGGGATCGGCGTCGGCGCGCTGCCGTTGGCCCGCGAGCAGTACGGCACGCTGGTTCAGACGGAGCACCGCAGCGCCGAGGCGCTTTCGAAGCTCTCGGGCTCGGCCGTCGCGCGGGCCGTCAGCGCGTTGATTGCGCTCGCCATGAGCCGACGTCTGCTGGTTCCCATCCTATTCGGAGCCGAGGAGGGGACGCGAGATCTGCCTGCGCTCGACGCCGCCGGCTTCAGCTCGGCGATCCCCGTTCTGCTCGGCTACGACCTTCCAGAAGAGGACCAGACGTCGGCTTCGATCCTCGAGCGCGTCTTCGCACGAAACGGCTTGACGGCACTCTGCGACGGGCTCGTGTCGAGCGCCGTTCCGGCGCACTGGGCCTGGGACCGAGTCGAAGGCGGGCTGATCGGCACGCGGAACTGCGCGATCGTCGCGCTGCACGCGCTCGAAGCACCCCAAAAAGGAGCGGGCGTGCTGCTGACCCCGTTCACCCGCGTATTCGCCGCCACCGCGCACCGCGACCGCCCGTTCTGGGATCTCTGCGTAACTTTCAAACGAACGCCCGGGGTCTTCGATCTGCTCCCCGGCGAGGCCACGCTCCGGGATGCAGCCGAGGCGGGGAGAGAGGCGTTCGAGGAGGCAGCGGGGGTTCTGCCCGAGCTGCTGAAGACGCTTCCGCCGTGGCGCGAGATCGTCGCGAAGCGCAGTCGCCCCGCGACCCACACGAGATCCACGCGTCGTCGTAATCGGGGAGAGCAGATCGCGTAAGAGAGAGGAGATCGCAGTATGCCCAGCTATTCATTCGAACGGCTCTCGGCACAGGAGAATCGTTTCCTGCTGCTCGAAAGTCCCGAAACCCCCATGCACGCCACCTCGGTGGCGATCTACCGCGCGGGTCCTCTCGCGACGTCGAATGGGGGCGTCGACATCGCGCGTCTCAAGCGGTTCATCGGATCGCTGCTCCACCAGGTACCGCGCTACCGCCAGAAGCTCAAGACGGTGCCCATCGAGAATCATCCGGTGTGGATCGACGATCCGCACTTCAACCTGGACTTCCACGTGCGACACGCGGCGCTGCCACGGCCCGGCAGCGTCGAAGAGCTGAAGAACAAGGTCGCGCGCATCATGGTCCAGCCGCTCGACCGGGCCCGCCCGCTTTGGGAGACGTGGGTCATCGAGCAGCTCGAAGGGGACTTGTTCGCCATCGTCTCGAAGGTGCACCACTGCGTGCTCGACCCGTCGCAGACCGCAGACCTGTCCCAGATCTGCATGTCGCCGAATGCAGGACGACAGATCGCGAAGTCGCCGCCTTTCCAGCCACGACCCGAGCCGACGGGCGCCGAGCTCCTGCGCGGAGAATGGAGCCGTCGCGCAGCGCTGCCCGGTAAAATTCTCGGTGGCTGGCAGGAGATCCGCAGCGAGTCCGAGAGCCTGGTCGATGGGGTGCGGTCGGGCATCGACGCGCTGGGGGGCTGGCTCACCTCGGGCCCGTCGGAGACGCCGCTCAACGGGCGCATCGGCCCGCACCGGCGCCTCGAGTGGCTGACCTTCGCGCTCGGGGATCTCAAGGCGATCCATCAGTCGCTCCGCTGCACGATCAACGATGCGGTCCTCACCATCGTGACGGGCGCGGTTCGCCACTTCCTGCTGCACCGCCATACCGATCCCAACGAGATCGACTTCCGCGTGTCGATTCCGCTCAGCGTGCGCGGCAAGGACGACGAGGCCGGCGAGGCGACGAGCGAGGTTCGCTCCTTCATCATCGATCTTCCGATCGGGGAATCCGACGCGAAGGCGCAGCTCGCCGCGATCACGGACCAGACGAAGAACCTCAAGACTGCGAGTGCCGTGCTGGGTGCCGAGATGATCATGGCCGTCGCGGAGTGGACGCCTTCGGTCCTCTTTGGCCGCGCAGCGCGCGTGCTAGCGGGTGATTTGCCCGTGAACCTGTCGGTCAGCAATGTGCCGGGGCCGCAGCAGCCGCTCTACCTGCTCGGCAGCCAGATGGTCGAGTGGTTCGGCGCGGCACCGCTCTCGAAGCACACGGGACTCGCAATCTCACTCGTGAGCTACAACGGGCGCGTGTGCTGGGGGTTCAGCGCCGACCGCGACCTCGTCCCCGACCTCGTCCAGCTGGTGCACTACGTACGCGAAGCACTCGAGGACCTCGCGCACGCGGCTGGGATCGAGGTGAAGGGGCTACCGCCCGAGGTACTTCCGCCAGCCGACGCGCCGCATGGCGCGCCTTCCTGAAACCCGAACGGGGGAGGACATCCGATGTCCCGATACAGCTACGAGCGACTTTCCGCCCAGGACACCTCGTTTCTGATCTTCGAATCCGACAACGCCTTCACGCACGGCGCGGGCACCGCAATCTACGACGCCGGTCCGCTCGAGACCCCGGGCGGTGGCATCGACATCGCGACGATCCGGCGCTCGGTCGAGTCCTTGCTGCACCAGGTCCCGCGCTTTCGTCAGCGCCTCGAGTGGATTCCGATCGAGCAGCACCCCGTATGGGTGGACGATCCGGCATTCGACCTCGACTACCACCTGCGGCATACGCGCCTTCCGCAGCCCGGCGGCGAGCAGGAGCTGAAGGAGCTCTCCGCGCGCATCCTCGCCAACCGCATGGACCTCACGAAACCGCTGTGGGAGATGTGGATCGTCGAGGGTCTCGAGGGGAATCGCTGGGGCATGATCCAAAAGATCCACCACTGCATGATCGACGGAAAGTCGGGTGTGGACCTCACGCAGCTGATGCTGTCTCCGGATCCGAAGGCGGAGATCCCCGATCCCTCCCCGTACATCCCACGGCCCGCTCCGATGCAGGGTGAGCTGCTGCGCCACTCGCTGACCCGACGCTTGCGCATGCCCTTCGACGCGATTGCGCACACGCGCGAGACCTACCAGGACCTGCGCGAGTTTGGCGAGGCGATCCAGCTACGCGGTCGGGCGGTCGGGCGAATGGCCCGATCCATGCTGAAGGCCGCGCCCGACACACCGCTGAACGGACAGATCGGTCCGCACCGCCGCGTCGACTGGCTCGACATGTCGCTCGCCGACATCAAGGACATCCGCAAGGCGATCGGGGGCACCGTCAACGACGTCGTGCTCGCGACGGTCGCGGGCGCGGTCCGGCACTACCTCGCACGTCGCTCGGTGGACCCGGCTTCGATCGAGGCGTTCCGCACCGCCGCTCCGGTGAGCACGCGGCCGGAGGGGAATGAGGGGAAGCTCGGCAACCACGTCTCGATGTGGATCCTCGACCTGCCCATCGGCGAGCCAGACCCGAAGAAACGCCTCGATCGGATTTGCGAGCAGACCGTCGACCTCAAGAAGAGCAAGCAGGCATTGGGCGCCGACGTCATGTTCCAGGTGGCGGAGTGGACGGGGACGCGCATCCTCTCGCTAGCCGCTAAACGCCTGTCGACATCCACTTCACCGTACAACCTGATGGTGACGAACATCCCGGGGCCTCAGATTCCGCTCTACATGTGCGGCGGCCTGCTCGAGAAGATGTACGGCTACGTGCCGCTCGTCGAGAACACCGGTCTCGGGATCGCGCTCATGAGCTACCACGGGATGCTGAACTGGGGGTTCAACGCGGACTACGAGCTGCTGCCCGACCTTTCGGACTTCGTGGCCGACGTGACGAAGTCGTTCGGAGAGCTGCAGCGCGCAGCGATCCCGCCGCCCGCGCGCCCGCGCAAGAGGAAGAAGAAGCCGCAGGCCGCCTGATCGGCCGCACCTACCCTACACGAGAAGGTGTTTCCGGAACGCCTCTTCGAGGAATTCTTGCGTTTCCCGCTCGTACACGGCCGAGACGTGTCCACCCGCGAGCCAAGCGATGCGGGGACGCTCCCAATGCAGCCACAGGTCGCGCACCTGGCCGGGTGGAACGATCCGGTCGCCGATGCCGCCGAAGACATAGCGGCGCTCGCGCGCGAGCAGCGGGCTCAGCGACAGCGGCGAGACGACGCTCAGCACGCGGCGGGTCGCCTCCCAGTGGATGCCCTGGCGCTCCTCCTCTGCTCGCTCGAGAACCGTTCCGAAGCGGTCCTGTATATGGGTGAGGTCGCTCGGTGGGACTCCGGCGACCGCGCGCACGCAAGGTTCGGCTCGAGGCCGGCGAGGAGCGCCGTGGTGTAGCCGCCGAGCGACAGGCCGTAGACGCCGATTCGGGTCGCCCCCTCGGATCGGAGCCAGGAGATCAGCCTGCGCACGTCCCAGATCGCCTGCGCCTCGGCGTGCACCGCGTTCAGGATCGAAGGGAGCATGAAGACCGCACCGCTGCGACGCCCGGGAGCGCGCGGGCCGTGCACGGGGAGAACCGGCAGGGCGACGTTGAGACCGAGCGTATCGTACAGCCAGGACGTTGCGAACGCTTGAAGATCGATCGCGGCAGTACCCATCCCAAAGCCGTGGATGCACACGACCCAGGGCCGCTCCGCGTCGCTGTGGCGACGCAGCCAGGCGTGCGCCGTGTGATTGGCCGCGTAGCCGAGCCAGCGCTCACGGCCGGGGACTTCGCCCTTCGGGTCGAACCCGCTCTCGTAACGCAGGTGCTCGTACGAGAGACCGAGGCGATTCATGCGATCGATCTCGACCGATTCGAGAACGGGCGGCGTGTCGTGGAAGCTCGCCGGATCCTCGATCCAGCTGAGCCTGGAGAAGAGTTCGTCCGCGCGCGAGACCTCCGCCGCAGCGAGAGCCGGGTCGGAACGGGCGACGGGCACCATGACCATGCTGGCGAGCAACGCCTCGTCGATGGCCGCCTTGGCCGCGAGCCGCACAGAGGGCCTCAGCTCGGGGACGTCGTCGACCGCAGGCTCCCGCGTCAGGGCAACCCAGCCGGCTGCAACGAAGCCGGTGGCCGAGAGCAGCGTCGCGAGAGCGCCGTTCCCCCAGTCGAGCAGGGCCATCGCGGGAAAGCCGAGCAGAATGCCGGCCGCCCCGCCCACGGCCGCAAGCTGTGGCGTGCGCAGGTCCCCGGGCAAGAGCAGGATCGCGAGTCCGCCGGCTAGCAGGAGCGAGCCCGGCAGCACGACGAGCAGTACTCCCCAGCCGGTTCCGCCAACACCCGTCAGCCAGTAGAGCCCCGCGAGTGCCGCGAGCCAGCCGGCGGGGTGTCGCGAGCTGAGCACGGGCTCAGGCCTCGCCACGCATGCGGATTATCGTCTCGATCTCGCAGATCTGCTCGTCGTTGGCCAAGGGTTGCTCCTAGCGTTCGAAGGGCTCGCCGAGCGCTTTCAAAAATAGCGATCGCACGCTCGCCGTCTCGCTGCGCAGCGTCTTGCGCGTCCACGCCTTCGTCGGAATCGGCCTCAGCACCTCGACGTCCACGGCCCCGGAGCGCACAACGATCGCGCCCGTCGGCAGCGCCTCGGCCGAGTTGCGGATCACGATCGGCACGACCGGCACGCCCGCCTCGAGTGCCAGCCGAAACGGGGCTGCGCGGAAGGGCCCGAGCCGCCCGCGCCGGCCGCGGTTCTTCTCCACCGAAGCGACGAGCGAGATCCCGTCGCTCAGCGCCGCGAGGGCGCGGCCGCCGCCGCCGAGAGAGGTCGGCTCCTCGACGATCGCCGTCTCTGCCAGTGCGGCCACGCCGCGGAAGACCGCGCTCTCGGCGGTGCGCGGAGCGAGGAGTGGCGCGAAGTCGCGTCTCAGCAAGCGCCCGACGATCAGTCCGTCGAGCGCGCTCCGCGAGTTGAAGACGAAGACGGCCGGCCGTGCCGACCCGAGGTAGCGGCGCCCGTTCACGCGCAGCTCGATGCCTGCGATCCGCGTCAGGGCCTCGCTCCAACCGCCAACGCACAAGTTCAGCGGCGTTCGGAATCGCTTACTGAGCAGCGCCGCGGCTGCGCTCGACAGGGTCGCACTTGGCGTGAGTGCGAGCGCCGCGACCGTTCGCACTTGATCGAGAAGAGTGGCCGGCGCGAGATGGTCGAGGTTCAACACCGGCCACGCACGGCTGCGGGCCAAGCGGTCGAGATCGCGGTCGGGGTTCGTGGGCCGCGGCTGGCCGACGTTCTCGAGCAGCGGTAGGTCCTCGTAACCGTCGCTGTAGCAGTAGCTCTTGCCGAGGTCCACTCCGCGTTCGCGCGAGAACTCGCGCGCGGCCTCGAGCTTGCCCTCTCCAAAGCACACGGGCTGGACGACGCGTCCCGTGAGACGTCCTCCCTTGACCTCGAGCTCGGTGCAGAGGATGTCGTCGATGCCGAGTTCTCGCGCGACGGGCCCGGTCTGGTAGCGCGTGGCCGCCGAGACGATGGCCAGCGTGTGGCCCTGCGCCCGGTGAGCTTCGATGAGCAGCCGCGCGTCGGCATAGACGAGAGCGGCGAGCTGTTCGTCGAACAGGCGCTGTCCGGTCTCCGCGATCTCGCTCTCGGGAATGTTTCGCAGCATCCGGGCCATCGCAGCCATCATTCCGGAGAAACCCAGGCCGCTGCGCCGGAAGCTGACCGCGCTGATGCCAACGTCCGCGATATCCTGAATCGTGATGTGGCCGCTCGCGATGCGATCGCGCACGAAGGCCAGTGCCGAAAACCCGGCGACCAGCGTGCCGTCGAGGTCGAAGAACGCCCCCACTTCGGGTCCGGACGGGCCCGTCTCGATCGAGTACGTGAGCGGAAGGCTGTCGGCTCCCATGGCAAAGTTCCTTTTGGACACCTGCTTCACGGGTTCTCTTACCCGATCGTTTTCAGAATCCCGCCGCCGGCTCGAATTCCTCGAATCGCGAGACGAATCGCAATGATAACGCTGCTTCCCTGTCTGTTCTCTTTATTCATCCGGAGGGGTTCGGATCCATCCTTTCGGGTGAAGAGCGGCACCGATCGGCGTTGTTGCATGAATCGAAAATGCCCGGACCGATCCTCTTGTCAGACGACCCTCATCAGGGACCAATCGCGAAGGACTCTGGTCGGCCAAGCGACGTCATCCGATTCAGGATGTTGCATGCGATCATCGCTTCAGCTTCCTGCGACCTAGGATTTCGAGCGCGCAGCCGGTCGCCGATGATCGTCTTGTATCTGAAGAAGGTGTTCTCCACGCGGGCCTGTTGGTGGTACCCCGATTACTTCTTCCAATGGCGACGCCCGACCTTCCGTACTCGCCTGACGGTTCGATCGCGAGCACCGGATTGCCTCGATCTCGCTGCGGTCTTTCTCGGTGGAACGACGACTCTGGCGCCTCGTGCCGCGGCCGCCTCGTAGATCGCGATCGTGTCGTAGGCGGCGTTCGCCGTGAAGCTCTCAA
>SMVB01049487.1_pt1 | contig 13821 bp, 10 predicted proteins | sample 2456461 | NCBI WGS metagenome assembly SMVB01 (sample SAMN11095934, study PRJNA526329) | marine sediment metagenome | biome: Marine sediment; feature: Surficial sediment; material: Deep marine sediment; isolation source: Hadal surficial sediment | place: Pacific Ocean | collected 2014-05 | depth...
GGTCACGGCGACCGGCGCCGACGCGTCGGTGATTTTCGTCCCGCCGTCCGGTGCGGCCGACGCGATCCTCGAGGCGTCGCACGCCGGGCTGCGCCTGGCGGTTTGCATCACCGAGGGCATTCCGGCGGCCGACATGGCGCGCACCAAAGCGCTGATCGCAGGTTCGGGGATGGTGCTGATCGGTCCTAACTGTCCCGGTGTCGTGACCCCCGAGCAGTGCCGCATCGGCATCATGCCCGCGGCTATCACGAAACCCGGATCGGTCGGCGTGGTCAGCCGTTCGGGCACGCTGACCTATGAGGCCGTCGATCAGCTAACACGGCTCGGGTTCGGCCAGTCCACCTGTCTCGGCATCGGCGGCGATTCGGTGATCGGTTCGACGTTCGTCGACGTGCTGGCGCTGTTCGAGGCCGATCCGGCGACCGAGGCCGTCGTGATGATCGGCGAGATCGGCGGCAGCGCGGAAGAGAAGGCGGCGGAGTTCATCAAGGCCAACATGAGCAAACCCGTCGTCGCGTTCATCGCCGGCCAGAACGCCCCGCCCGGTAAACGCATGGGCCACGCCGGTGCGATCATCTCGGGCGGCAAGGGTGCCGCGGCGGACAAGATCGAGGCGCTCGAAGCCGCCGGCGTCGCGGTCTCACGCTCGCCCGCCAACATCGCCGCGACGCTGGCCGCGCTTCAGTAGCCCAGCGCGCAGCCGTCCTTACGGGATTCGCTCGCTCCGGCGTACACACCGGTGTCGTGGTTGCGGAGCACGGCCTGGTAGCCGCCGTAGCGCCCGATCGTCACGCCCAGCCGGTGACCGCGTCGCGTGAGGTCGCGGCGAATCTCGTTGGAGACCCCTGCTTCGAGGTACAGCGTTCCGCCATCAACCATCGTCGTGCCGGTCGGTTCGGACGATCCCCCGTGGTAGTACCGCGCGGCGTCACCGGCTTCCTGAAGATTCATCCCGAAGTCGACCATGTTGACGATGATCTGCACGTGCCCCTGGGGTTGCATGTCCCCGCCCATCACGCCGAAGGAGATCCACGGTTTGCCACCCTTCATCGCAAACGCCGGGATGATCGTGTGGAACGGGCGCTTACCCGGTTCGAGGTAGTTGGGGCTGTCCGGATCGAGGTTGAAGAGCCCGCCGCGGTTCTGCAGGCCGAAGCCGAAACCCTCGACGACATAGCCCGATCCGAACCCGGTGTAGTTGCTCTGGATCAGCGACACCATGTTGCCGTCCTTGTCGGCGGTGGTCAGGTACGTCGTGTCGCCTTGGTGCAGGCGCGGGTTGCCCGCCGTGATGCGTCGCGCGGCGCGGTTCATGTCGATCAACTTGGCGCGCTCACGACCGTACTCCTTGGAGATCAATGCCTCGACGGAGACGCCCATGTAATCGATGTCGGCGTAGAACTTCGCACGGTCCTCGAAGGCCAACTTCTTGGCCTCGGTCATCACGTGCCAGAAGTCCACCGAGTCGCGACCCATTGCTTGCAGATCGAACGCCTCCAGGATGTTGAGGATCTGGAGCGCGGCGATGCCCTGGCCGTTGGGCGGCAGTTCATAAAGAGTCACTCCGCGGTAGTCGGTGCCCCGAGGTTCGATCCAGTCGGAGTGGTGCTGTTTGAAGTCCGCCAGCGAGAAGAAACCGCCGTTGGCCTCGGAGAACGCGACGATCGCTTCGGCGATCGGCCCGTCGTAGTACGCGTCGCGTCCACCCTCGGCAAGCAATCGAAGAGTCTTGGCCAGGTCGGGGTTGCGGAACACCTCGCCTTCCCGCGGTGCCTTGCCGCCGGGCAGGAACGTCGCCGCGAACCCCGGCTTGTCCGCGAAGATACGAGCTGAGCGATTCCACCCGGCGGCGATCACCTGCGGTACTGGCCGGCCTTCCTCGGCGACGCGGATCGCCGGAGCCAACACATCGGCCATCGGCAGCTTGCCAAACTTACCGTGCAGCGTGAACCAGCCGTCCACCGTTCCGGGCACGGTCCACGAGTACGGGCTGTAGAGCGGGATCGTTCCGTTGGCGTTCGCGGGAACCTTGTCGGCGGTGAGCCCGAGCGGCGACCGGCCGGACCCGTTCAACCCGTAAAGCTTCTCCGTTTCTTGGTCCCAGACGATGGCGAACAGGTCGCCCCCGACGCCGTTCGCCGTGGGTTCGAGGAAACCGAGCGCCGCATTGACCGCGATCGCCGCGTCGACGGCGCTGCCACCGCTCTCGAGGATATCCACGCCGATCTGCACCGCCATCGGGTGCGCGGCCGCGACCATCCCGTTCTCGCCGTAAACGATTGACCGCGTGGCGAACATCTTTCCCGTCGACCGATCGGCACCCGGAGCACCGCCCGTGGCCAGCATCAGAACCCACCCACAAACAACGAAGCGACGCATCGTTTCTCTCCCCGAAAAACCTTGAAAAAAGGGCTCATCGTATCATTGTGGCGCCGGCCGGATCCGCCGTCCGACTTTTGGCCGTGCCGCACGTAGTAGGGGGTGGGCCGGCCCATGGGCCGTACTCGAAACAGGAGAGCTAAAGATGCACCGTAAGTTGACCTGGTTGGCATGCACGCTGGGCCTGGCGCTGATCGTCGCTCCCGCGTTGATCGCCCAGACCACTTGGGTCGTCAGCGACGACGACGAAGGCTTGGGTTACACGCTGTTCGGCCTCGATGATTCGGCGTTCCTCGGCGTGACGATGGAAGAAGAGACCGAGCATGAGGAGGGCGGCGCTCGCATCAACTCGGTCGTCGAGGGTTCCCCGGCCGAGGATGCCGGCCTGCAAGAGGGGGACATCATTGTCAGGTTCGCCAAGGAAACGATTCGTGGTCCGGTGGGCCTGACGAAGAAGATCCGCGATCGCGAGCCCGGGGACCAAGTGCAGATCGTCGTGTTGCGCGACGGACGCAAGCACACTCTGGACGTCGAACTCGGGAAGCGTAGCGCGTATTCAAGCCGCGCGTGGAGCAATGTGGCGCCGCTTGTGTTAAGAGAGCTCCAAAATCTGAAGATCCCCGATTTCGAATTCAAGATGGAAGAACTCCAGGGCCGGCTCGAGGAGTTGAACCTTGGACGATTCGATGGCCTCGAGAACCTCAAGGGGCTCGCCGACATCTCCAACGGCTTTGCCTTCGGCTGCGAGGGCGACGACTGCAACTCCAGTCGATTCCTGTTCTATTCGGGCCGGCCGCTGCTCGGTGTGCAGTTGACCGAAACGACCCCCGAGTTGCGCGAGCATCTCGGCGGCAGCGCGGACGCCGGTGTGCTGGTGGGCAAGGTCATCAAGGGAACCGCCGCCGCGGACGCCGGTGTCGAGGTCGGCGACCTGATCGTCGACGTCGATGGCGACCCGATCTCCAGCACGAACGACCTGCGCAGAGCGCTGGCCGAGCGTGACGGCGAAGTCTTCGACATCGAGGTGATTCGCGACGGCCGTTCGATTCGTTTGCAGGTGACGCTGGAAGCGGACGACGAGGAGCGGCCGACCGGCCCGCGCGCGTGGAACCGTCGAGTTCCCCGCCCGGCTGCGCCGGTGCTCGTCGCTCCGCGAATCGCGTTGAAGGTCGCCCCCGTGATTGCGGTCGTGCCTCCGAGCCCGGTTTTTCCCGTCTTGACAAAGGACGACGCGATTTAAACCTTCCCCGGGCGAATCACAACGCGAGGGCGCCGGATCACCACCCGGCGCCCTTTTTCTTTTTTCCCAGGAATTGGATAGAATTCCCCTCGCCGGGCGATCCTGAAATGGGCACGTGCGCCCCTGATGTTTCGGCGAGGTGTCATGACATGCCGGGTCTCTCACGACGGGCCAGCGAGTTGGGAACCGAAAACGCTTTCGTGGTCCTCGGCGAGGTGGCCGAACTCCGGGCCCAGGGCAAGGAGATCATCTCTTTTTGCATCGGCCAGCCGGATTTCCCGACCCCCGAGCACATCTGTCTGGCCGGCATCCGTGCGATTGCCGACGGGCATCACGGCTACACGCCGTCGCCGGGCATCCAACCCCTTCGCGAGGCCGTGGCGGGATACTTCACGCGCACACGCCGCGTCGAGGTCACGCCGGACGAGGTCGTGTGCGGCTGCGGCGGGAAGCCGTTCATCTCCTACACGATCCTGTCGGTGACGGACTACGGCCAGGGTCACGAGGTGATCTACCCCAACCCGGGTTTCCCGATCTACCAGTCGCAGATCGCCGCCAACGGTGCGGTTCCCGTTCCGTTGCACCTGCGTGAGGGTAACGGGTTCGTCTTCGACCTGGACGACCTGCGCTCCAAATTAAACAAGAACACGCGTCTGCTATTTCTGTGCAGCCCGCAGAACCCGACCGGTTCGGTCCTCTCGCGCGGCGACCTGGAAGAGTTGGCCCGGATCCTCGCGGACTACCCCCACGTGTGGGTTTACTCCGACGAGGTGTACTCCGGCCTCGTTTACGACGGACCGTTTGAATCGATCGCTGCGATCGACGGCATGCGCGACCGGACGGTGATCGCCGATACCGCTTCCAAGACCTATGCGATGACCGGGTGGAGGATCGGCTACGCGGCTAACAAGACATTGGCGCCGGCCTTCACGCGCTGGGTCACGAACACCGATTCGTGTCCGCCGCACCCGAACCAGTGGGCGGTGGTCGAGGCGCTCAACGGTCCGCAGGACGCGTCCGAGGCCATGCGTAGGGTGTTCCAACAACGCCGCGAGCGCATCGTCGAGGGGCTCAACGCGATTGACGGCATCACCTGCCGGACGCCCGGCGGGGCGTTCTACGTGTGGCCCAACGTCACCGAGGCCTGCAAGATGACCGGCATCGCCGACAGTGAAGAGTTGCGGAAGCGGTTGCTGCACGAGGCGGGTGTGGCGATCCTCGCCGACATCCACTTCGGAACGCGCGTCGTGGGTGATGGCGAGCACGTTCGTTTCTCATACGCCTCGTCGTTTGCGGACATTGACAGCGGTCTCGAGAAGATCGCCGACTTCATCCACAACAACAAGAGATGAACGGCACAAGGGGGCGCAAGTGAGCAGCCAGGAACAGGTCGACAGACTTTATGCTGCGTGTGAGCCGGAATTCGGCCGCTGGAAAATCATCCAGGACGTGATCGATGAATCGATCGATCTGATGTTGAATTATCGGCAGAGTGGCCATCCCGGCGGCTCACGCTCCAAGGTGCACGCGTTCGTGGCGTTGGCGCTGTCAGGCGCGATGCGCTGGGATATCCGCAAGCCGTGGCGTCCGTTCTGCGACCGCTTCGTGTTGTCCGCCGGACACACGGTGCCGCTGATCTACGCGACTCTCGCCGTGCTCAATCAGACGCTGCGTTTGCGTCACGCGCGCAGCGGTGACGAGCGCTTCGCGTTCCCGTCGAACGGCAAGTACGCCTTGACCTGGGAGGACCTGCTGGTTCTGCGCCGCAACAAAGGGTTGCCCGGTCACGCAGAGATGGAAGGCAAGACGCTGTTCCTCAAATGGAATACCGGTCCCTCGGGCCATGGGATGCCCGCCGCGGCGGGGGAGGCCCTGGCACTCAAGCGCGCCGGCGCGGGCGAGGTCAAGGTCTTCGTATTGGAAGGTGAAGGCGGGCTGACGCCCGGCGCCAGCCATGAGACGCGGAACAGCGCGTGGGGCCTGGGCCTCGACAACCTCGTCTTACTGCTCGACTGGAACGATTACGGCATCGACGACAACGCCGTGTCGTCGGTCGTCCATGGGACCCCGACGGACTGGTTCAAGCCCTACGGCTGGCGCGTGTGTTCGACCGACAAGGGTTCCGAGTTCCCGACCGTAACCCGTGTGGTGCTCGACGCGGCTTGCGGCGGGAGTGGCGGTGTGCCGTCGGTAGGCTGGTTCAAGACGCGCAAGGGGCGCGGCTACCTCGTCTACGACAACAAGTCTCACGGCGCGGCGCACGCGCGCAACAGCGAAAAATTCTGGGAGTTGCGCAAGGGGTTCATGGCCAAGTACGGCGTCAAGTACGCCGGTGTCGATCAAACGGCGCCCGACGGCGACGCGATGATGGCGCAGGCCGAGCAGAACTTCCGCGTGGCGATGAGCGTGCTCGAGCGCGACCAGGGAACCGTCGATGCCGTGTCCGACCGTTTGATCGAGATCGCCGCCTCGGTGCCGGACAGGATCGAGGGCATCAAGCTCGCCGAGGGAAGCGGCGCCGTTTTCAAGGACGAGCGACTCTACGATTTTGAGAACTACCCCGAGTCCATGTGGGCCAAGCCCGGTGAGTCGCAACCCAACCGCAGTGGGTTCGCCAAGTGGGGTGCTTGGGTCAACTCGTTCGCGCGCAAGGAATACGGGCGCCCGGTGTTCCTCGTGTGTTCCGCCGACCTGGCAGCGTCGACCAATATCAACGGTTTCTCCAAGGGCTACGATGGCATCGAGGGCTGGGGCTGGTACCACCGCGACAAAAACCTCGACGGCGTGTTGCTGCCGCAGCAGATCACCGAGTTCACCAACGCCGGTCTTTGCGTGGGGATCGCCTCGGTCAACGTCGCCGACGATCCGATGACGGATTTCAACGGCTTCTGGGCCGGGTGCTCGACGTACGGGTCGTTCTCGTACCTCAAGTACGGCCCGATGCGCCTGTTCAGCCAGCTTGCGCAGGACTGCGACCTCAAGGTCGGCAAGGTGATCTGGGTCGCCGGGCATTCGGGACCCGAAACCGCCGAGGATAGCCGTACGCACTTCGGCATCTTCGCGCCGGGCGTCACGCAACTGTTTCCCGAGGGGCACGTGATCGACGTGCATCCGTGGGAGTACAACGAGGTGCCCGTGGTGCTTGCCGCGGCGCTCAGGCAAGCGGCGCCGATCGTCGCCCTGCACCTGACGCGGCCGAAGATCACGATCCCCGATCGCGAGGCGTTGGGAATCCCTTCGCACTTCGCCGCGGCCAAGGGCGCCTACGTGATGCGCGAGTACCGCGACGGTCAGCCGAAGATGGGCATCGTGTTCGTGCAGGGGACGTCGACGACGGCCAACCTGGTCCAGCTGTTGCCCGAGTTGGAGGCCAACGGATTGAACGTCAAGATCGTCGCCGCGATCAGTCCGCAACTGTTCGCGTTGCAGGATCAGGCCTACCGCGACAGCGTTTGCACCGCGGCCGAGCGCTGGGACGCGATGATGATCAGCAACCGCAGCCTGCGCGTCTCGCGCGACTGGATCGACAACCCGATCGTCGCAGACTATTCGATGACCTCCGACTGGGACGACCGCTGGCGCACCGGGGGGACGCTCGAGGAAGTCATCGACGAGGCGCATCTGTCGCCGCCGCACATTCTCGCGGGGATCGAGCGCTTCGTGAGTGAGCGAGACAAGCGCATCGCGACGCTCCGCGGCCTGGTCGACGCGATCGAGGCCTGAGCCGTCGCGGCCTAGAACAACGCCTCTTCGAGGAGCGCTTCGGGATCGAAGGGGCGGTTGCCGATCTTGGCCCCCCAATGCAGGTGCGGTCCGGTCACGCGGCCCGTCGAGCCGGAAAGACCGATGAGATCGCCGATTTCGGCCAGCGCGCCTGCGACGACCTCGATCTCCGACAAGTGGGCGTAGAGCGTGAACAGACCGCCGCCGTGATCGATGATCACGATGTTGCCCGAGTAGTAAAGACGCTCCGCCAGCACGACGTGGCCGGGACCGGAAGCGTGGACCGGGGTCCCCTCCGCTGCGCGCAGGTCGAGTCCGGGGTGGGGCGAACGCGGCTGCTTGTTGAACAGACGCCGCATGCCGAAGATCGAGGTCTTGATCCCGGGGACCGGCCGGACGAAAGTTTCGCTCGGCGGTGAGTACGCTTCGCGGTGTCGGTAGATCCTGGCCAACTTGGCGCGTTCGCGCGCGATGCGCTCCCGGACCTCCGGCGGCGGTTCGACAAACTGCGGCAAAACGGTCAGGTTCTCTACGGGGAACTCTTTTGCGGCAACGGTGATGGCCCAGGTCGCGAGCGCCTCGCGCCCGTCTCGCGAGGTCCCACGAAACTCGATGCTCGCGGTCACGGGTTCTCTCTCGAGGCCGATCATCGACCAGCCGCTCCAGCGTAGGCCGCCTTCGTCCGCGGCGGTCATGTAGATCGAGTCGCCGAACAGGGTCGCGCCGAGCGATTCCAACGCGCAGTTGGAGCTGACGTTGATCCGTAACGGTTCGCCGGGCGCGATCGCACGGGCCCCGATGCGGATCTCCAGGCGGACCGGATCGCACAGGTCCTTTGCGGCGCAAGCAGGGCCAATCGCCATCGCCGATGCGAGCGTGAAGGAGAGGATCCAGGAACGTGCTCGGGGAACTGCCACGAAGGTCTTCATCTGGGCTCCGCCCAGTCTACCCCGTCGTGGCGAGTCGCGTGCGGCGAAGGGGCGAGCCGCGCTAGAATGAGGCTCCGCTCGAGGCGGTTCACCACAAAGATTCGGAGAGTGACGACGATGCCGTTCGGAGCCGTGTTTGCCTCCCTGCTGCTGGGCCTGGTCGGGTTGTTCCTGCCGCTCAGCGCCCTGAGCGCCTCGTCGGCGTCGACGGCGCTCGGCCGGGTCGCCCTGGGCATGATCTGCCTGAACGTTTCGATCGGTCTGTTGCGGCACCAACCGTGGGCTCGCTGGGGAGCCCTGTTCGTCGCTGCGGTCCTGTTGGTCCTGCACGACCTGATCGCGCCTCCAGGGGGCGCGGTTGCCAAGCTGGCGATCCTCTTCGGCGCCGTGATCGCGATCTTCCTGCTGGCCATCCCACCCACCGGTAAGCTCGCGCAGCGCGGCGATTCCAAACCGGGCGGCGCGCTGGCGGTTGCCTCCGTCGTCGGGGTCCTCGCCCTCGGGTTCTCGCTCGTCTGGGGCACATTCGCTGACGCGAAGGGGCCCGCTGCAGAACCGATCCGCATCGCAGGGCTGTCGTCCCGCGTGTCCTGGAAGGACTTCGGCGCCGGTCTCGAACTCGCCGGGACCGAATCAAAACCGATATTCGTCGTGTTCGAGACGAACTGGTGCGGCTACTGCAAGAAAATGAACCGCAGCACGTTCAAGGACCCCCGCGTAGTCGAGCGCTTGAACGAACTCGTCGCGGTCAAGATCGATGCCGAGGGAGACAGGAGGATCAACGGGTACAGTGGGCGCGAATTGGCCTCGCGTTACGGCGTCGCCGGTTACCCCGCTTTGATGCTGCTCGATCCCGGCGGCAAGGTTCGTTCCCGCACCTCCGGTTTCCTCAGCGTCAGAGAATTCCTGGAGTGGGTTGAGGACGGTGTGAGCGGCCGCGCCAAGCCTACGTCCTGATCAACGCAAGTCTTTTCACCTCAATCTCTTCGAGGACTATCCCATGCGTCACAAACGATTGTTCATCCCCGGACCGACGGAGGTGCGCATCGAAAATCTGGCCGCGCTCGCCCGACCCCAAGTCGGTCACCGCTCGGCGGAATTCAAGGCGCTCTACGCCTCCGTGATCCCCAAACTGCGCAAGCTGCTCGGCACCGATGGCAAAGTGTTTCTGTTCACCAGTTCGTCGACCGGAGTGTGGGAAGCCGCGATCCGCAACTGCGTGCGCGAGCGTGTGCTGTGTTGCATGCAGGGCGCGTTCTCCGACCGCTGGCTCAAAGTCGCCGAATCGAACGGCAAACAGGCGCTGCCGCTCAAGGTCGAATGGGGTCAGGCGATCACGGCCGAGATGATCGACACCGAGTTGGCCAAGGGCGGTTACGACGCGATCACCGTGGTGCACAACGAAACGTCCACCGGCGTGATGAACCGGCTGGACGAGATCGCGGCGGTGATGAAAAAGTACCCTGACGTCAGCTTCCTGGTCGACGCGGTGTCTTCGATGGCCGGCAGCAAGATCGACGTGGACGCGCTGGGCATCGACGTGTGCCTCGCCGGCCTCCAGAAAGCCTTTGCGCTGCCCGCGGGGCTGGCGGTCGCCAGCGTTTCGGAACGCGCACTCGAGAAGGCCGCGACGATCGAGCACCGCGGCTACTACTTCGACCTGATCGAAATCGCCAAGTACGACAGCAAGGGCATGACGCCGTCGACCCCGGCGATCCCGCAGATTCAGGCGCTCGACGCTCAGCTCGACGATTTTTTCGTCGAGGGGTTGGATGCGCGCTTTGCGCGCCACGCGTTCCTCGCGGACATCGTGCGTAGCTGGGCCCGCCGGAATTTCGCGCTCTTCGCAGCCGAAGGCTACGAGTCGCCGACGATCACGTGCATCGAGAATACGCGCGGTGTCTCAGTCGCCGGCCTCAACGAAGAGCTTGCCGGGCAGTGGGCGATGATTTCCAACGGATACGGTGTGCTGAAGGAAAAGACTTTCCGCATCGCCCATATGGGTGACACGCAGGAGTGGGAGATCCGTGGGCTGCTGGCCACGATCGATCGCATCCTCGGATTGGAGTGACGGTGAGCGAAGCTGGGATCGATCGGGACGAATACCTTGAAATCGAAGCTCTGATTGCCGACGCGGCGAGCCCGGTCGGGATCGACGCAAAAAAGACCCACGTGTTGATCCTACATAAGCTCATGTCGATCGAAGCGCGGCTGTCGGCGCTCGAAGAGAAGCTCGGCTAACCGTTGGAACGGAAAAACGCCCTGCGCGCATCGGGTATCGCAGCGTCCGAAATCGATCGAGCGATGGAAACGATGCGCATCCCCGGCCACCCGCGACCGTACTACCTGTCGACGCTGATCCGCGACGAAGCCTCGTGGATGATCCAGGCCAAGTACGGCTCACTCAGCGCGGATGCGCGCGATCGCAAGCGCAACGCCTACGTCGACGTACGGGTCGGTTCGTACCGCGACGATCAGGTGCGGGACGGCGGACTGGACGACAACGACAAGGACGCCGAGTCGTACGGCTACGTCGATCTCCCGTGGGGCTTCAACGCGGACGGGCTGCGGCATGGCTTGTGGCGGTTGATCGACGCGCGCTACCGCGAGGCGGTCGAGGCTTTGCTCAACAAGAAATCCCGTCAATTGACGTACCGCGACGAGAATAAACACCTTCGGTCGTTCCACAGGGCCGAGCCGATCGTCGACCTCGACTGGACTCGGTTTCCCGTCGTGGATGCGGACCACTGGCGCGAGTTCGTCGAGCGCACGTCGCGCAAGATCAAGCGCCACGTCGATATCGCCGACTCCCACGTCGAGTTCCAGGCCGAGCACCTGTGCCGCATCTTCGTCAACTCGGAGGGTTCGCGACTGATCGAGTGCTCTGCGATCTGGTCGCTCGAAGCCTACCTTTGGCTGCTCTCGCCGAGAGGCGATGCGTTTCCCTGGAGCGTCCGCTACACCGTGACCGATCCCGACGAGTTGCCCGACGAGAGAACGTTCATGCGTGCCATTCGCCAAGCCGTCGGTACGCTCCGCAAACTGAGCGCCGCACCGCTGCTCAACTCATTCAGTGGTCCCGCGCTTCTCGAACCGGTCCCCGCAGGGCTTCTGCTCCACGAGGCGCTGGGCCACCGGCTCGAAGGTCACCGGCTGCTCGCTTCGGGCGAGGGTCAGACGTTCAAGGGTGCCCTGGGCGAACGGTTCCTGCCGTCCTACATGCACCTGCACGACGATCCCACGCGCGTCGCCTATCAGGGACATTCGCTGGTGGGTCACTATCGGTACGACGATGAGGGGAGCCTTGCGCAGGACGCTCGGTTGATCGAAGCCGGACGTCTCCAGGGTTATCTGACGGGCCGCACGGGGGTGGTCGAACGCCACACGTCCAACGGTCACGCCCGCTGCCGCCTGCATCAGCGCCCGATCAGCCGCATGGGTGTCTTGATCGCCGAGACCGACGAGGGTCACTCGCCCGGCGCGCTGAAGCAAATCCTGCTCGACGAGATTCGGCGCCAGGGAGTGCCCTACGGGATGCGCATCCTCGAGGCCACGAGCGGGGAGACTGCGACCGACGCTTACAACTTCCAGGTGTTCATGGGCGAGGTCAACCTCGCGGCCAAGGTTTACCCTGATGGGCGTGAGGAGTGGGTCCGCGGCGTCAACTTCGTCGGGACCCCGCTCAACGCCGTGCGCGGGATCCTCGCGGCCGGGGACCGTTACGAAGTGGACAACGCCTGGTGCGGCGCCGAGTCGGGCTACGTTCCGGTCTCGACGATCAGCTCCGCCCTCGTGGTCGTGGAACTCGAATTGCAGAGCAAACCCGACACGCCCTACACGCCGTACACGTTCCCGATTCCCTGGCGGTAGCGGCCTCGATTCGACTTAGTTGGGCAAACGGAAGCTCACACCGGCGCCGGCAAGCCAGTCCGGCGCGGAGTCGGAAACACCGCTGCCGACGAACAGGTCGAGCTGCACGTTGGGGCGGATCAGGAACGTGACGCCGCCGTCGAGCGCGGTTTCGGTCGAGCCGTCGTCGGAGAGGCCCGTGTCACCGAAAGCCTCGACAAAGAAACCTACCCGCTCGGTCGCACCAATGCCGAGCACGACGGTCCAGAGAAACCGCGACGTCAAATCCTTGTCCGGTACCGGGGGCATGCCCATCGTGCGGACGGTTTCGTCCCACGAAATCCCGGCGTTGTACCCGAGCGACAGACGATCGTTCAGCGTGTGGCTGAACGCGAAACGGAACGACGGCCGGATGCCGTCCGAAACCGGAGACAGGGAGTTGCCGAGCTTCTGATTGAGCGTCGCGATCACGGCGATCGCCGGCCGCGAGCCTTGCTCTTGGGCCAGGCGAACCTTGGTGCCGATCGACACATCGATCGCATCCTCGGGACCGCTGAGGAAGACCTCGTCGAGACCCACGCGGAGTTCGACCCGATCGGCCAGTCCGATGCGCGCGAGCCCCGCGAAGTTGGAGTCGGCGCCGTCGGCGTCGCCGAGGCCGAGTTCGGTCTGGACGAAACCCTTGGACACGGTCTCCGTCGACTCGGTTTGATCGGGCCGGTCGGTGACCAACTCCGGCGCATCGGCCAGGACGACCGGAACCAAGAGAAGCGCGGTGGTGACAAGCAAGACTCGAAAACGCATAAGATTGTCCCTTTTGATCGCCGGAGAGTATAGATTTGATTAATGAAAATCGCGACCGATGTGTACTCTGACACAACGCGGCCGTGAAAACGAGGGGATCAGTCGTGAAAGATGATTTGCTGGAGGAACGCGACCTGATCGCCGCTCGGGAGGTACTCGGCGATGCGGTGCATCGCACGCCGCTGCTCCCTTCGGCATCGCTGTCCGAGCTGGCCGGCAACCGAATCCTGCTGAAGGCCGAGTTGTTTCAGAAGACGGGGTCGTTCAAGCCGCGCGGCATCCTGTACCGGTTGCTACGCACACCCGAGGCCCAGCGGGCCGGCGGTTTTGTATCCATTTCGGCCGGCAATGCCGCCGCGGCGCTCGCCTGGGCCGCGGCCCGCATCGGGAGCCACGCGGTGATCGTGATGCCACGGACCGCGGTGAGATCGAAAATCGAGGCGACCCGGGGCTATGGGGGAGAGGTCGTACCGACCGACGGCGACTTCATGGGTGTGTGCCGCGAGGTCCAGGAGGAGCGCGGGATGACCTTCGTGCACCCGTTCGACGACCTCGATGTCATGGCCGGACATGGGGTGATCGGCCTCGAGATCCTGGAGGACGTCGCGGATCTCGACGCGGTCGTGGTTCCCATCGGCGGGGGCGGGCTGATCGGGGGAATCGCCGTCGCGATCAAGGCCAGGCGTCCCGAGGTTCAAGTGATCGGCGTCGAGCCGGCCGGGGCGGACGTCATGGCCCGCAGCCTGGCGACCGGCAAGGTCGAAACACTACCGAAACCCGACACCGTTGCCGACGGGCTGGCCGCTCCATTCGCCGGAGAGCACACGCTGCTCCACGTTCAGGCCCGGGTCGACCGCGTCGTGATCGTCGAAGACGACGAGATCCTCGGCGCGCTCA
>SMVB01011200.1_pt1 | contig 13820 bp, 9 predicted proteins | sample 2456461 | NCBI WGS metagenome assembly SMVB01 (sample SAMN11095934, study PRJNA526329) | marine sediment metagenome | biome: Marine sediment; feature: Surficial sediment; material: Deep marine sediment; isolation source: Hadal surficial sediment | place: Pacific Ocean | collected 2014-05 | depth 0-1...
CGTTTAATACTTCGCAAATAAGATACGTTGGAATCGTTTGCTGATTGCGCAACTCACCATTGAGGCTGAGTAAATTATCTAACGAAGTGACTCCCCATAATCCAATTAGATCTTCAGACTCCTTACCTGCTTTAATCCGCCGATTTATTTCATTCTTCATGGATGACACTCACGTTAAAATTATTGTCCTCAAGAGTCTTGCATAGTACAAGCAAATCTATGACTGGTTGGAAAAGTTTCTTGAGAAGTTCAGTCAATTTTTTGAAACTTTTGCCAGTATAGACTTCTGCAAAATAGCTTAATTGTCATTTCGGGATTGATTGATTTTGCGATTTTAAAAGAGGGAATGTTGGTTAACTTAAAATTATCACAAACCATCAAGTCGTCATTGCCGCGAAGCAGTGGAAATCCGTGGCTTAAGTCCTATTTGCAACAGCCTGGCAGGGGGGAATCCAGCATACCTCAACCACCCGGTGCCGGTCATGGATGCCCGACGACTCGGGCATGACAATATTGAATTCTTGTTGGAAATTTGTAAATTAACCAGGTTAACTGCGCTGATGTTCGGAGTAATCATGATAAGACAATGTTAGTCTTAGATCCTTATCCAGGCAAATTTGAAGTTTTCTTAACAACGCAATTTATCTTGACTGAATGAGGCAATTTTCTTATGTTATAACACCGAAAATGAAGGTTATGAACCTAAAAAAAACTTTACAAATGAGGAGGTATGAAAGCAATGAATATTGACGAACTCAAATCCGTAGCCAAGGGATTAGTTTCAAAAGGCAAAGGTATTCTGGCTGCAGACGAAAGCTCTGGCACCATTAAAAAACGCTTTGACAGTATTAACGTTGAGTCTAAAGAAGAGAACCGGCGTTCCTATCGTGAGTTGTTGTTTACGACGCCAGGTGCAGAGGAGTTCATTAGTGGCGTGATTCTATTTGACGAGACCATCCGACAGGCAACCCAGGACGGCACCTCCTTACCGAAAGTGCTAGAACAGAGCGGTATCATACCCGGTATCAAAGTGGACGCGGGCGCAAAGGACCTCGCCGGCTTCCCGGGAGAAAAAATAACTGAAGGGCTTGACGGGTTGCGCGAGCGTCTCGCCGAGTACCGAAACCTAGGGGCCCGTTTTGCAAAATGGCGGGCCGTGATCACAATCGGCGCCGGATCACCCAGCCAATTTTGTATTGATGCCAATTCACATGCGCTGGCCCGCTACGCAGCTTTATGTCACGAGGCTGGGCTGGTTCCAATAGTTGAACCTGAAGTCTTAATGGACGGCGATCATACTATAGAGCGTTGCGAGGAAGTGACAACGGCTACTCTCAAAAGCGTTTTTTCTGAACTCAAAAATCATCGAGTTGAACTTGAAGGAATCTTACTGAAGCCAAACATGGTTCTCTCCGGGAAGGAGTGTGCCGTACAGGCAGGTGTTGACGCAGTAGCTGAAGCGACAATACGGTGCTTCCGCCAAACGGTCCCCGAAGAGATGCCCGGTATTGTCTTCCTGTCCGGCGGACAATCACCGCAAGAAGCTACCGAACACCTGAATGCCATGAACGCTCTTGGAAGCCATCCATGGGAACTCAGTTTCTCCTATGGCCGAGCCTTACAAGAACCTGTATTAAAAGCCTGGATGGGCCAATCAGCGAATGTCACCAAAGCGCAGGAGACTTTTTACCATCGAGCCAAATGCAACGGCGCGGCGCGGCACGGCAACTATTCGCCCACCATGGAAAAAATCGCCGCCTGAACGGCTTATCGATCAGCTTCTCCGCAATTATCTTAATAAACAGGATCAGCACATGTTCTTAAATTCAGTGGTTGACGCATCACCGCCATAGAATTACTTTGCTATCTAGATGTTTATCTTCGCAAAGAAATCGAAGTGGCATAGAATACATTAATCTAAATCGAAAATCAAAAGCTCCATTCCCGCTCGGGTGGAGCTTTTTTTATTTTTATTCGGTGTTCAAGATCTAAGCTCGATTTTTCTAGTATTTTTTTTACGCCGAAGAGCAAAACTCCAAACTAATCCTTGAAAAAATCTTAAGAAATAACTATCTTTAACTTATGTCCAAAGATCAGCAAAACAAAGACAACGGCCCCAACTCTCTTGATAAACAACGCGCGGCGCAATTCAGCCGGGTTTACCTGCTTTTACTGCTTCTGCTTACTTCAATTTTATTCTTTAATCTTATTAAATTTTTCTTAGTGACCATTTTGCTGGCTGCAGTTTTCACCGCCCTGTTCTATCCGCTTTATGAAAAATTTCTTAAAATTTTTCGGAATAACCGGAGTGCTAGCGCAATCTTATGCTGTTTGGCCTTGCTGCTCGGGTTGATGATCCCGGTTTACATTATTGCTGATTTGGTATCGGGAGAGGCGATTGATCTTTACAAAACCGCCGAACCCAAAATTAGTGAAATTATAAATAAAGGTGATGAAGGTTTCCTGGGAACGATCAAGAATTACCCTATTGTCAAACAGTTTAATCTCGACACAATCGACTGGCAATCCTCGCTGCAGGATATCGCCAAAAACATGGCAAATATTATCGGAAAAGTCATCAACAAAACTTTCAAAGGAACGTTTCAAGTTCTAACAGACCTGTTTATTACGCTATTTATTATGTTTTACTTCTTCAGAGACGGCGACAAATTGATCAATCGCATCAAATATCTAAGTCCTCTCGATGACCGGCATGAAGAAGTTTTGATGCAGCGATTTATTTCCGTTTCGCGCGCGACTATCAAAGGGACACTTCTGATTGGTTTGGCGCAGGGAACTCTTGGCGGCCTGACTCTGTGGATTTTTGGCGTCGCATCGCCAATTCTTTGGGGGTCAGTCATGGTCATTCTCTCCATCATTCCACTGGTGGGAGGTTGGCTGGTTTTATACCCGGCAGCAATTATTCAGCTTATCCTGGGAAATACCTGGCAAGGAATTTCTATTATGATTGTCGCCGCTGTGGTCATTTCCAATGTGGATACATTATTACGTCCGAGACTGGTCGGCCGGGATGCCGGCATGCACGATCTTCTCATCTTTTTCTCGACGATTGGCGGCATCAGTTTATTCGGCATCATGGGATTTATTATCGGTCCGGTCATCGCCGTCTTCTTTTTGACCATATTGGATATTTACAGCATCGAGTTTGGCGCAACGCTGGATATTGCTCAAGACTCCAGTTCCCGTGTCGAAAAAATAAAAAAGGGTAAATCGTAGAAAAGTTAACCCTACTCTTGCAGCCGCTCCGCAATTTTTCGCTTCAATTTTAGACAACCTATTGGTCAGAAAAGTACCGGGCTAAGCGAGCCGACTTTCCAAAATAGTTCTCATTCTGGAAAAATCTTCGGGAGTGTCGATATCAAAGGACTGCTCCGGAGGAATTTTTACAGTTGCAATTTCTCCCGGGAGACGTTTGAGCAGAGAGTGCGCACCCGCGTCTCCGTGAAGCTGCAAAAGGTCATTAAAATACTTTCGGTGAAACAAGACCGGGTTTCCGGTTATTGAGTCGTATTGTCCGGCGATAATTTTTTTATCACCCTCGCTGAACAATTTAACAAAACAATTTAAAGTTTGTGGTATTAAATTTGGTTGATCTGCCAAAAGAATCAGCACGCCGTCTGCAGACCAAGCAACCATTTTAAGACCTGTTTTCAGAGAGGAGCTTATGCCAGACTGATAGTTACTGTTATGCACAACAGTAACTTCGAACGGGCGCAAACAACTTTGGACTTCGTTAAAACATTTTCCTGCCACCACAAAAACCTGAGTGATCTTTGCAGCCAGCACATTTTCCACAGACCTCTGAAGAATCGTCTTACCAGCAATTTTTAGCAGAAGTTTATTTTCCTTCCCCATGCGGCTGGCTGTACCCGCGGCCAGCAAAATAGCAGCAACATTTTTTTGGGAATCCATGAAAGATCAGTATCCTGAATGAATGGCATGAATTTGATTTTTAAAGAAACAGCTCTGGATCTAAAATTAGAACCAATATATGGAATTCTTGATTCCCTGTCAAAAAAAATCTGGCAGGTAGTGAAACGAAATTACCCAAACTTGTCTCTACCCCAAAAAAACTAATTGAAATTCGCGTTGAAATTTTTTAACTTCTGAAACTTGATTCAACTAAAGCGAAACGATGACCTGGTACAAAGACTGGTTTGGCGAGGATTACTTAAAAGTCTACCCGCACCGCGACGAAATAGAAGCAAAAAAGCAAGTTGATTTTGTTGCAAAGGTACTCGACTTAAAACTGGCAAAAAAAATTCTCGATCTGGGATGCGGCAACGGCCGGCATGCTAATGAGTTCTCAGGGAAAGGATATCACGTTACCTGCCTCGATTTATCCTCAGTGCTTTTATCTTTGGCCAAGGACAAATATGGCTCTGCAAGCTGCATATGCTTTGTTCAGGCTGATATGCGACAAATTCCATTTGCAAACGCGTTTGATTCAGTGGTCAGTTTTTTTACAACATTCGGCTATTTTAAAACCGATGATGAGAATTTGCAGACACTCAAAAACATCGAGGCGGCGCTTAAACCCGGTGGGTCATTTTTTCAGGATTATATGAACAAAAAGTTCGTGATAGAAAATCTTGTCCCGTATGACTCGCGGCAGGTGAACGGCTTTGAAATTACCCAGGAGCGCAATTATAACCGGGCAGAAGAACGTATTGAAAAAAAAATTACTTTGAAAGAAAACGGCAAAGTCCGAGAATATTTCGAATCGGTGCGACTTTATACCCTCGAGGAGATGAAAACTTTGCTCGCCAAAACCAGGTTGAAATTGGAAAAAACCTTTGGTGATTTTGATGGCAGCTCGTTCAACAGCAAAAGTCCGAGACTGCTCTTAGTTGGCAAAAAGGAGCCATCAACTTGAAAACCTCGATAAGCCAAATGCCCGGCATTAAACCGTTGATTCGCGATTATTTTAATAACTTTGAAAAAGTCTCCGAGTTTTACAATGGCGATTACAGACAGCCGAAGGAATACCTAGATAGAACAGATTGTGTAAAATCTCGAGAGCTGCCTTTGGCCCAACTGGTGCCTGTTCTAAAAGAGCAAAATCAAAAGTTCGGCTGCGGCATGCAAACTTTAGAAAAAATTGACCTGCTGCTGGAAAGGCGCGCCTGTGCTGTCGTTAGCGGGCAGCAAACGGGTTTGTTTGGCGGGCCGCTTTTCACTATTTACAAAGCGCTCACTGCCATCAAACTTGCCGAACGTTTGAGCCGGACTTGCGAGGGGTGCTTCGTCCCCGTTTTCTGGCTGGCTTCGGATGATCACGACTTTCTCGAAGTAAACCACATTCATATCAATGATAAAAGCAACCAACCTTTAAAAATAACCTATAACGGCCATAGCAGCGACAACAAAATTCCGGTTTCCGAGATTAAGCTAAACGACCAGATTGACTCGCTTTTGCAAACGTTAGATGATGAGACCAACCCATCGGAATTCAAAGCAGAGATTTTAAACCAACTGTCGGCGGCTTACCTTCCTGATACAATTTTTTCGCAAGCTTTCGGGGCCTGGCTGACAACGCTTTTTAAGGCATTTGGCCTCGTTCTCATCGACGCCAGCGATAAAAGAATCAAGCAATTAGGCGCGACGGTTTTCAGAAAAGAAATAGCTGAAAATTCTCCTTCCACTCAAAGTGCAATTGCGGCTTCAACCAAACTGAACGACAAGAAATACCATGCGCAAGTACAACTCAAACAAGGCTTTTTAAACCTGTTTTATGTAGAAAGAGAGAGAAACTCTATCGAAATTAAAGAAGACCGTTTTTCGGTTAAAGGCACTGAGAATTCGTTTACAAAAGACGAACTCCTGCATAAACTGGAAACCCAACCCTGGCAATTCAGTCCCAATGTGCTGCTGCGTCCTTTGTACCAGGATGCGCTCTTACCCACCATTGCTTATGTCGCCGGGCCTGCTGAACTCGCTTATTACGCGCAAATGAAAGGGATTTACAATGCTTTCGATATTCCAATGCCAATCATTTACCCCAGAAAAAGCCTGACATTATTGGAAAGCAAAATCGAAAAAGTTTTGGACAATTATAATTTGAATGTGCCGGATTTTTGGGGCAACGTCGAAGCGCTGACTACCGAAATCGCCAAAGCGCAGTTACCTGAGTCGCTGGAAAAACGAATTAATAATGCCTCTTTATGTATTAGCAAGAATTTACAAGCGCTTGAACAGACCGTCCTTGAATTTGAGCCGACTTTAAAAAACACAGTTGATAATGTGAAGGGCCGAATTCTGGGCCAGATGGATGGTTTGGAAAAAAAGATTTTGCAGGCTTATAAAAAACGCAACGAGGTCATCGGACAGCAGATTCATAAAGCCCAAAACAGCCTCTATCCAAATAATAATTTTCAGGAACGGCAGCTGAATATCCTGCCGTATTTGTTTAAATATGGATTTGGTTTCATCGACCAACTTTATGAAGCGATAGATATTTCAGATTTTGATCACCAGATTATAAAGATTTAACACAAAGGCACTAAGTTTCACAAAGTGACACAAAGAAATCTAAACTTTCAGACCTGAAATGTATCCTTTGTGAAAACTTTGTGCCTCTTAGTGAGCTTTGTGTTGAAAAAAGGATTTTAAATGCAGATTGATGTTTTAGCATTCGGCGCACACCCGGACGACATCGAATTAACCTGCGCCGGCACAATTATCAAACTTGGCGCAATGGGTTATAAAACCGGGGTCATCGCCTTAACCCGAGGCGAGTTGGGTACTCGCGGTACTACCGAAATCCGGGCGCAGGAGTTCGAGGCTGCGGGGAAAATCATGGGCCTTTCGACTCAGAAAATGCTTGATATTCCCGACGGCAACGTTTCAGTAACTCAGGAGAATAAACTTAAAGTCATTCGGGAAATCCGTAAACATAAACCGAAAATTGTGTTTGCACCTTACTGGAAAGTACGCCACCCGGACCACGGGCATGCCTCTCATCTGGTTCGCCAAGCCGCTTTCTTTTCCGGTCTAAAAAAAATCGACACCGGGCAGGAAGCTCACCGGCCGTTTAAAGTCATTTATTATCCCTGCCGCTTCGAATTTGCGCCGTCATTCATTATCGATATCTCGGAACATCACGAACGAAAAGTAGAAGCGATTCAGGCTTACAAATCGCAATTTCATAATCCCGAAAAAAACAAATACGGCGATGAAGAAACAAATATCAGCACACCTGAATTTCTTGAGGCGATTATGACACGGGATAAACAGTACGGTTCGTATATCGGGGTTAAATACGGCGAGTCGTTTTTGGTCCGGGAGCCGATGCGGCTGGATGATCCGATTGAGTTCTTCGGCCCCGAGTACTTAAATGGAATTCAATAAACTAGACAAGCCATAGAGACGCAAAGTCCATTGAGTTTATTTAAAAAGTTCTCTGTATCTCTGTGGCAAATGACTGTATAAACTTTTAAAAGGTCCTCATGAAAGTAGCAATCGTATGTTATCCAACTCATGGCGGCAGCGGCGTCGTTGCCTCTGAGCTGGCACTTGGGCTCGCTGAACGCGGCCATGAAATTCACATCGTCAGTTACGCCACGCCATTCCGGCTGCGCTCATTTAGTCAAAATGTGTTCATTCATGAAGTCGAGGTCGCTTCCTATCCCCTGTTCAAATATCCGCCCTATGCCTTAGCCCTTTCGGCAAAGCTGGCAGATATTGACGACGAATATAACCTCGATATTATTCATGCTCATTACGCCGTCCCCCATGCTGCCAGTGCTTTTTTAGCCAAAAATATTTTGCGAAAAGAGAAGCTGAAAATTGTAACGACTTTACACGGAACTGACATTACGCTGGTAGGCGCTGACAAATCGTTTTATCGTGTCATTAAATTCAGCATCGAAGAATCTGACGGGGTGACGGCGGTTTCTAACTTTCTTAAAAAGCGTACTGTCAAAGAATTCAATATTGACAAGGATATTCGGGTCATTTATAATTTCATCGACACCAACCGATGCTCCGACAGTTTCAAAGACTGCAACAAAGAAAAATATGCGCCCCATGGCGAGAAGATTCTTATGCACGCTTCTAATTTCCGTCCGGTGAAAAGGGTCGGCGACGTGGTGCGAATTTTTGCTAAAGTGCAGGAGAAAATTCCTGCAAAACTTCTGCTCGTGGGAGAGGGGCCGGAGCGGCTTTTTGTGCAGCAACTTGTGAAAGAAATGAACCTCACCGATCACGTTTGGTTTCTTGGCCACCAAGACTACATCGAACATGTGCTGAGTTGTTCCGACCTGTTTCTTCTGCCGACCGAACAGGAAAGTTTTGGTCTGGTTGCTTTGGAAGCCCATGCTTGCGGCGTTCCGGTGGTTGGCGCCGCAACCGGCGGCTTGCCGGAAGTGGTCAAAGATGGTGTGACCGGTTTCCTGCTGCCGGTCGGGGAAATTGCTCTCATGGCGCAAAAGGCACTCGCTCTTTTAACCGACGATGCTCTAAACAAAACCTTTCGTAGGAACGCCAAAGAACGAGCCGTCAAATGTTTTGACCAAAAGTTGATTATTCCCCAATATGAAGCTTATTATATGGAAATTTTGAATCGTTAAGATGCCCACGTTTTCAATTCGTTCCCGCCTCATCTTTCTTTTCACATTACAGATCATTATTATTATTTTTGCAGGTGGCCTTTATTTAGATTGGCGGTTACGTCAAACCCTTGAAAACGAGCTTGCCGACAAACTGGAAAGCCTCGCCAAAACAATGGCGCTGCAAATTGACGCGGACCTCCTGCAGAATATTTTTCCGGGCGACGAGGAAACCCGCACTTACAAAAATATACTCCAACAACTTGAGACTTTTAAACGCCAAACCAATGTGCGCCGGATTTATCTTTTCCTGAAAAATAAAAAAATTGCTGTTGATACCGATCTTTCAGCGCAGATTGGCAACGACCTGTTTTTTTTGCCAATTACACCGGAAGAAACTGAAGCATTATTCTCAGGGCAAACGGTCAACTCTACTCTCTTCGAAGGGAGCGATGGTCTGCTCTACAAAACCAGCTTCACACCCATTTTAGCAGGAGAACAAGTATCAGCCGCCTTAGCGTTAGAAGCAAGCGCACACACTCTGGACGCTATCCAAACAGTCCGGAGAGATCTCTTCATTTTAGGAATCGTGGTTTTAGTGGGATCTGTTTTTATCGGATTCCTGTTTTCCAAAAGAATCACAACCCCACTCAACCGGCTAAAGGCAGCAGCCAAAAAGATTACGAAGGGAGATTATGAGAGTAAAATCCAAATTAAATCCTCTGATGAAATTGGTTTTTTGGGGCAGACCATGGAAGAAATGCGGCGAGCTATCGTTCAAAGAGATACCCGACAAAAGACCATGCTTGCCGGAGTGGCGCATGAAATCAGAAACCCTTTAGGCGGCATCGAATTGTTTGCCGGGCTGCTGGCCAGTGAATTAACGGATGAAAAACCCAAAAACGAAGCTAAAAAAATTCAAAAAGAAGTGCAAAATTTAAAAAAAATTGTAAATAATTTCCTTAATTATGCACGGCCGAGCAAGGCCAAAAAAGAAAACTGTGTTGTCAAAGATATCTTCGAAGAAGCTAAACTTCTTATGGCGCAAGACCTGAATGGTTATAAAGTTGAATTTATCGAAGACAAAAAAAATAGTAGAATTTTTATTGATCCTCAGCACCTCAAACAAATATTCTTGAACTTGATGAAAAACTCGGTCGAAGCATTGCAAGGCTCCGGAACGATTAAGCTCGAAATCAAAGGTCCTGATAAACTGGATTTCTCAGATTCAGGACCAGGCATACCAAATGAGCTTCACGAACAGGTTTTCGAGCCTTTTTTCACTCAGCGAAAGGACGGCACCGGCCTTGGACTGGCTATCGTCAAAAGTCTGGTGGAAGAGAACGGTGGAGAAATTCGACTTGTCCAGAATATCAACTCCGGTGCGAAATTTGAATTTTCATTTAGTAAACCACTTTACTAACCCGCACAAGCCCGGTGGGATACAAGAACCAACCGGGCAAGCCGGAACTCCGAAACCTGCGGTGAGCTAAGTCGAATCCATATCAAATAATAAATCCCAAACTTGTCCCCGAATGTTCCCCGATTAAAGAATTCGGGGACAAGTTGAGTCGGGGATAAAACTCAAACGGAAAATCACAATAAACAAAACAACAGCTGCTATCCTGTGATTTTGTCTTTATTGGATATTTCGAAAATTGGGCATTGGATTTTATTTGTTACTTGGCTTTTTGTGATTTCAAGTCTCTCATTTCCTGAATTATAAAACCGTTTATTAAACCCTTCAGTCAACAGCAGATTTTTTTTCAATCAAACTGAGAGAAAACCTGTTTGGTTTTGCACTTATTAGAAACAACCTACAATAATAAGATTGAACCATCAACTAAGAAGGGCGGTAAGGGGACATGGAAATCCGAACAATTCAATCTGGCTTAAGAATCCTGGATAAATCTTACCAATATTTAGAAAATCCAGAAACTATAAACCAAGGAATGGAATTGTTGTTTGACGGTTTGTATACGAAGCGGAGTGAGAGTACCAGGGAATCCTGGCAATACTTTTGTGAGAATGTCTGTCTCAATCATCCGATTCAATTTTGCTTCATCAGGATCCGTTAACTCTTCGCGGTTTTTCAAAACCACGAGGATACCCTGGAGATGCGGTTCTGCTGGACTTCATATATCGCCATCCCTCTCAGGAAGCTGAATTAGACAAAGCAAGTTTAATTGGCAGAGCCGTTTGTGAATATATGGTAAGCCGGCCGGCAGCGGAATCCGTGCGCTGGCGACGGAAGTTGTTAGCTCAATTGTTCGATGAGATCGTGAAAAGAGTCCAAAATGCAGAGATACTTTCAGTGGCTTGCGGGCATTTACGAGAAGCGGCAAATTCGGTGGCGATGCAAAATAATCTTGTGCATCGATTTATCGCCTTTGACCAGGACGACGCGAGCCTAAAAACTATTGAAGCGGAAAAAAATGGCACCAACATTGATTGCGTTCAAGGCACCATTAAGGAGCTTATAAGAAGAAAAATCAAACTCGGAAAATTCGATTTCATTTATGCTGCCGGCCTGTATGATTATCTCAATGACGGGGCGGCACAGCTGCTTACCAAATCATTATTTAGCATGCTGAAAGAAAACGGTCGTTTACTCATTGCCAACTTTATGCCGAGTAATCCTGACATGGGGTACATGGAAGCGTTTATGGGTTGGCAGCTGCTGTATCGAACTCGAGAAGAATTTGAACAGGTGGTAGGGCCTTTAGCAAGAAATATCCAAAAAATCTATTTTGATGATAACTGGCACGTGGTTTATCTTGAGCTGAGGAAAAGATGACTGTGACCATTTGCAGGATACGGACCTGTCCGCACCCTTACTCCACATAAGCCTCAACCGGAGGACAAGCGCACATCAAATTACGGTCGCCGTAAACATTATCAATTCGCCCAACCGGCGGCCAGAACTTATTCTGTTTTATATAGAGCAAAGGATAAGCCGCTTTTTCCCTCGAATAAGGATGCTCCCAGGTATCAGCCGTAACCTCGACGGCGGTATGAGGTGCATTTTTAAGAAGATTGTTTTCGGGATTCACTTTGCCTTCTTCAATTTCTTTTATCTCCTGAACTATTGCCAGCACAGCGTCACAAAAACGATCCAGCTCTTCTTTGGATTCGCTTTCGGTTGGCTCGATCATCATGGTGCCCGGGACCGGAAAGGAAATCGTCGGCGCGTGAAAGCCGTAGTCCATCAAACGTTTTGCAACGTCCTCAGCATCGACGCCGGCCATTTTAAACGGCCGCAAATCAAAAATCATTTCATGCGCGATGCGGCCCTTCTCATCTGTGTAGAGAACCGGGAACGCCTTCTGCAACCTCGATTTGATATAATTGGCATTTAAGATAGCGACCTTGCTGGCTTTGGTCATGCCGTCGCAGCCAAGCATCCTGATATAGGCGTATGAAATCAACAAAATACTTGGGCTGCCCCAGGGAGTGGCCGAGACGGCGCTAATACCTTTCTCACCGCCAACTTTAATGAGGGAGTGTTTTGGAAGATACGGTTGCAGGTGTTTTGCAACCCCAATCGGTCCCATTCCCGGCCCGCCGCCGCCGTGTGGAATGCTAAAGGTTTTATGTAAATTGAGGTGGCAAACATCGGCGCCGATTACCGCCGGACTGGTTAAACCAACCTGGGCATTCAGATTGGCGCCATCCATATAGACCTGGCCGCCATTTTCATGAATGACTTTACAGAGTTCCTGAATTTTACTTTCATAGACGCCGTGGGTCGAAGGGTAGGTTACCATCAGCGCCGCCAGGTCTTTTTTATGCTCCACGGCTTTATTCTGCAAATCTTCCACATCGATATTGCCAAAGCGGTCACATTTAATGATGACCACTTTCATTCCAGCCATGATCGCGCTGGCGGGATTTGTACCGTGCGCAGAAGAGGGAATCAACACGACGTCACGAGCGCCCTCTCCCCTATCCCGATGATAGGCCCGGATAACCAGCAAACCGGCATACTCGCCCTGGGCGCCGGAGTTTGGCTGCAATGAAACTGCTGAAAATCCGGTGATCTCACAAAGGGCAGCTTCTAACTCTGCAAAGATTTGCAGATATCCTCTGGTTTGTTCCAGCGGTGCGAATGGATGAATATTAGAAAATTCAGGCCAGCTCACCGGCAGCATCTCAGATACTGCGTTGAGTTTCATGGTGCAGGAACCTAAAGGAATCATGGAGGTTGTCAAAGACAGATCCCTGTTTTCCAGCATTTTGATGTAACGCATCATCCTGGTTTCAGAATGATTTTTGTGGAAGACCGGATGCTGCAAATAAGCGGAATTGCGGCTTAAATTAGCCGGCAAAGCAAGCTCAAAACTTTTAGCGTAATGATCGAAGTCAACTTCAGGAAGCGGTTTATTATTCGCCGCGGCAAATAATTCGACAATTTGCTGCAAATCTTCGGGTTGAGTGGTTTCGCTGACTGTGATACCGATCGTTTGACCGTCGAAGTACCTGAAGTTCATTTGAGCTTCTAAAGCGGCGGCGCGAATTTGAGACAATTGAGCCGGGTCCGTAAGCTCGATTTGAAGCGTATCAAAGTAAAATTGATTTTTTTGCCGGTAGCCAAGTTCTTTGAGTTCACTATTCAAAATACCGGCCATGGCATGAACTCGTTCGGCAATAGCCTTGAGTCCCTTCGGCCCATGATAAACAGCATACATCCCCGCCATAATTGCCAGCAGAGCCTGAGCAGTACAAATATTAGAGGTGGCCCTCTCCCGGCGGATATGCTGCTCACGCGTTTGTAAAGCCATACGGTAGGCTCTGTTCCCATGTTTGTCCACCGACACCCCAATGATGCGGCCCGGCATCTGCCGTTTGTAGGCATCACGAGTGGTAAAATAAGCCGCATGCGGGCCACCGTACCCCAGCGGCACGCCAAATCGTTGTGAAGAGCCCAAAACCACATCGGCGCCGATTTCACCGGGAGGCGTTAGAAGCGTTAAGCTTAGAAGATCGGCGGCCACTGCAACTAAAGCCCCGCTTTCGTGCGCCTTGTTTATAAAGGAGGAATAATCGTAGACATTGCCATCCACATCCGGGTATTGCAGAACCGCACCATAAGCTTTGTCATTAAACTCGAATTCACGAAAATCGCCGATGAGGAGTTCAATGCCCAGAGGCTCAGCGCGGGTTTTCAAAATATCGATGGTTTGCGGCAGACATTTATGCGAAACAAAAAAGGTGTTTGCATTGCTCGAAACAAGCTCTTTGCTTCGCGAC
>SMVB01274638.1_pt1 | contig 13817 bp, 9 predicted proteins | sample 2456461 | NCBI WGS metagenome assembly SMVB01 (sample SAMN11095934, study PRJNA526329) | marine sediment metagenome | biome: Marine sediment; feature: Surficial sediment; material: Deep marine sediment; isolation source: Hadal surficial sediment | place: Pacific Ocean | collected 2014-05 | depth 0-1...
GGAGCCTTCATGGGGTTGCTTGCCGGCATGCTGGCGGTGTTCGTAGTGTCGGTCACCACAGACATCTCGTATCTGTACTACAACGTGGTAGGGGCGCTGACCGTGTTGGCGGTGGGCACGCTGATGAGCCGACTTTCGCCACGCGCTCCCTAGGGAGGCGAATCACCGGGACATGGGAAACACAGACTCCCCTTCAGACGAAAACGGCTCGGTAAACGGAGACTCATGAGGTCCTGATGATCCTGCCCGACCTTGGCGCCCGGCATCGGGAGCCCGAACTCATGGATGCGCCGGGGCTGGAACCCGCAGAACACGTTCAGGCCCTCAAGGCGCTGGCACGGGTGAACCGGATCTCCGGGGTGGCAGCACGGGTGTGGCACGACGTACTGAGCTTGAGCCGGGAGCGCCGCGCCCGGGGAATCGAAAAGCCTCTGCGGCTTCTGGACGTGGCCTGTGGCGGTGGGGACATCATGGTCGACGTGGCCCGCCGGGCGGGGGCAGCGGGGGTACCGGTGGAGGTGCAGGGGTGCGACGTGAATCCCGTGGCCCTCGACCATGCCCGCCGCGAGGCGGAGCGTCGAGGTGTGACGGCGCACTTTCTCGCCAGGGACGTTTTGGCGGAGGGCATGCCAGGGAGGTACGATCTGGTGTGTTCGTCCCTCTTCCATCACCATCTTTCCAATGAAGATGCCGTGAGCCTCCTGAGGGCCATGGCCGACGCGGGCCACGCGGTTTTGGTGCAGGATCTACTACGGGGGACCGTGGGTTACGTGCTGGCGTGGTCCGCGCTCCGCCTCCTATCCAGATCCCACATCGCCCGGGAGGATGGCCCCCGGTCGGTGCGTGCCGCGTTCAGCCTTCCGGAGGTACGGACTATGGCCGTAGAGGCGGGGCTTGCGGGAGCGGTTATTCGCCGCGGCTGGCCCGAACGCTTCGTTCTCAGATGGAGGGGGTCATGAACGGCGGCGGTGGGGCGGGAAGCGGTCTGAGCGAGCGGCTCTGGGATGTGGCCGTGGTGGGTGCTGGGCCGGCCGGGGCCATGGTAGCGCTGGAGCTCGGCCGGCGGGGGTGCGCGGTTCTGCTTCTGGAGCGCCAGCTTTTTCCCCGATGGAAGGTCTGTGGGGCCTGCATGAATGGGGCAGCGCAGGAGGCGTTGAGCCACGCGGGCCTCGGTGGTCTGGTGACGGGTGCCCCCCGGTTGGCCGAGCTTCGAATGACGGGCTGGGGGCGGTCCGCGTCCGTTGCACTCCACAACTCAGTAGCGTTGTCGAGGGAGGCGCTAGACCGCGCCCTGGTCGATGCCGCCGTGGAGAAGGGCGTCGTTTTCGCACACGGAGCTTCCACAGAGTTGGGCCCGGTGCGCCACGGAGTCAGGATTCTCACGGTCCGGCGCGACGGCGGCGAAGAGAGTGTCCGGGCCCGGGTGGTCGTCGCAGCGACCGGGCTTCACGGTCTGCGCGCATCTGCCGTCGCCGGCCCCGCGCCCCTCGCCATGGTTCGAGCCGGCTCCCGTATGGGGGTGGGTGCGGTGCTGGAGAGAGGTGGCTCCGGATACGGGCCCGGAGTGATTCACATGGTGTTGGGGCCCGCCGGGTATGTGGGCCTGGTGCGCCAGGAGGATCACCGTCTCAATGTAGCCGCTGCCTTCGACGCCGAGTGGGTGCGCCGGCACGGATCGCCGGAACTAGCCGTTCGAGCGCACCTGGAATTAGCCGGGATGCCGAGGGTCCCCGAGGGGATCCACCGCGGGTGGAGAGGTACGCCGCCCCTCACGCGACGGCTTTCCTCGCTGGCGGAGGAGCGTCTCTTTCTCGTGGGTGATGCCGCCGGTTACGTCGAGCCGTTCACCGGTGAGGGCATGGCGTGGGCGCTGTGGGGAGCGCTGACGTTGGCCCCCCTCGTGCAAGCTGGCGTGGCGCGCTGGGACGAAGGGTTGGTGCGCCGGTGGAGTCGGATGCACAGCCGTCGAATGCGACGGGGTCAACGGATATGCGGCATGGTCGCCTGGGGCCTTCGGCGTCCTTGGGCGGCCCAGATGGCCCTAGGTGCGTTGGCCACGGTACCGAGCCTGGCGCGCCCCTTGGTGAAACACACGTCGGCCACTACGCACCTCCTGGGAGGGAGTCCATGGTGAAGCTCCACCTGGCCGGCATGGGCACGGCTGTACCCCCCGGTATTTTGACACAGAGCGATGCTGCCGAGTCCAGCCGCGCCTTCTGCGCGGCCGACGAAAAACAGGCGCGGGTGCTCCGCATCCTCTATGGCCGGTCCGGGGTGGATACCCGCCACATGGTGGTGGTGCGGGCCGACCAAGGAACGCTGGAGGAGCGGGTGCGGTTCTATACACCCGCCAGCGGGCCGGAGGATCGGGGACCGACAACGGGGCAGCGCATGGCCTGGTACGAAGCCGAGGCCCCACCTCTGGCCGAGGCGGCGGCGCGGCGGGCCCTGGAGGATGCGTCCACTCCGGCGGAGGCCATCACCCATCTCGTCACGGTGTCATGCACCGGTTTTTTTTCGCCGGGTCTCGACGCCGCCCTCGTCGACGCGCTGGATTTGCAGCGCACGGTGCATCGCACCCACGTTGGATTCATGGGGTGCCACGGGGCGCTCAACGGGTTGCGGGTAGCCGCGGCGCAGTCCGGGGAGGCGGAGGCGCGAGTCCTCCTCTGCGCAGTTGAGCTGTGCAGCCTTCACTTTGCTTATGGGTGGGATCAAGAGATGATCGTGGCCAACAGCCTGTTTGCGGACGGGGCTGCAGCGGTGGTAGGCGTCGCCGAGCTGAATGGCGAGGCGCGCGGGTGGACGGTGCAAGCCCAGGGCACTCTTCTCATGCCCGAGTCGAGCGACGCGATGTCCTGGCGCATCGGTGACCACGGCTTTCGTATGACGCTCTCGGCCGAGGTCCCCGAGCTGATCCGGGCGAACCTGGGCGGGTGGCTCAGGGGCTGGCTGAAACACCAGGGACTCGGGGTGGATGAGGTGGGGAGTTGGGCCGTACATCCTGGCGGGCCGCGGATCTTGGAGGCGGTGGAGGAGACTCTGGCCCTGGAGAACGGCGCCCTGGATGTGTCCCGGGACGTACTCCGGGGCCACGGGAACATGTCGTCGCCCACCGTGCTCTTCGTCTTGGAGCGGCTCAGGAAGGCGGGTGCCGCGCTTCCCTGCGTGGCCCTCGCCTTCGGCCCGGGGTTGGTGGTGGAGGCCATGCTGGTGGTGTGACGCGCCCAAGTTGTCGCGGCTTGGGGTACCCACCGAAGGCGTTCGAGTGTTAGGGTTTTCGGCGGCAGGATCGTTACGGGCCCTCCGGGCTTCAACGGCGTTGCCCCGCCCCGTGTCGAACCAATAGCGGTGAAATAACCGGGGTTTTATGCTACCGACAAGAGAAGGGAAACCGGATGCAGCTCATGAATAGGCGGCCGTCACTCCTCTCGTTGACCGTCCTGATTGCGGGCCTCGCGATTCCGGGCCTCCCGATTTCGCCGGGCTCGGTGAGTGCGCAGGATGTGGTGCCCCGAGCCCCTACTGCGGTCCCTCGCGTGTTCTTCGACTGCCGTGGCCGCGAGTGCGACAATACCTACTACCGTACGGAGATCAACTGGGTGGCGTGGGTCCGGGATCGGCAGGACGCGAATGTCCATGTGATCATGACAAGCCAGAATACCGGAGCGGGCGGAAGGGAGTACCAGCTCGACTTCCTCGGACGCGGCGTGTATCAGGATTATGAGACCCGGAGCCTCTACCAATCCCTCCCGACCGATACTCAGAGGGAACGGCTCGACGGCGTAGCGCTCACGCTGGGTCTGGGGCTCGCCACGTTCGCAACCGAGTCTGGTTACAGAAACGTGGTTCAGCTCGCCGGTCTCGCTCCTGTGGGTGAAGTGAACGCGAACCTCGACACGCAGCCGGCGGGGATTCTCTCCCCGGGGGATGTGGAGGATCCCTGGAAATTATGGGTCTTCCGGGTGCGAGCGAGCGGAGAGCTCGACACCGAGTCGAAGCAGGAAAGCCGGGAGCTTAGGACCAGCGTCAGCGCTTCTCGGGTGACCCCCACCTGGAAGCAGAGCTACAACGCGAACTACCGCAACAACAGGCAAGAGTTCGACCTGAATGACGGCTCTCGGTTCGTCGACAGCAGATACGATTGGGGCTTCTTCGCGCGCGTGGTCTACTCCGTGGCCGAACATTGGTCGATTGGCGTGAGGTCCAACGTGGGGCGCAACACCAGGAACAACCAGAGCCTCTGGGGGCAGTTCAACCCGGCGGTTGAATACAGCTTCTTCCCATACCAAGAGGCGACACGTCGCGCGATGACGGTGTTTTACGAGATCGGGCCGGTATACCGTAAGTACTTCGAGGAGACCCTTCTTGGAAAAGAAGAGGAACTCCGTGGCGAACAGGCACTCACGCTGGAATTCGCGCAACGACAACCTTGGGGGAACGCGTCGGTCCGGCTTACGGGATCGGCCTACCTTCACGATTTGAAGCAGAACAACGTGTCTCTGCGCGGGAACCTGAGCTTCCGGATCACGCGCGGACTCGACCTGAACGTGGGCGCCTCGTATTCGAGGATTCGCGACCAGGTCTTCCTGGCTGGAGAGGACTTGACCGACGCGGAGAGGTTGCTCGAGCTGCAAACGCAACAGACCGACTCCCGGGCGTCGCTGAACTTTGGACTCTCCTACCAGTTCGGTTCGATCTTCAACAACGTCGTCAACAACCGGTTCCCGCGTGGGGGTGGTGGCGGCAACTTCTAACCGAGATGGGTGGCGTCGCCTCAGTCGGGCTCCCTTCAGCCGGGCTCCTTGAATTCGTTGTAGATGATGGGGATCAGATCGCTCTCGTTCCACGACTCTACCTGCCCCCACTTCTCGTCATACTCCGCCGTGGGGTTCGCTGCCAGGACCTCGTCGAGCGTCATCCCCTGGGCGATCATTCGGGTGATATTTTCGCGAATATCCAGCATCATCACCAGCACTTCGATGAGCCCTGTGCGGTCAGTGAACCCACGCCCATGGCCGGGAATGACCTTGGTGTTCGGTCCCGACAGACCGATGGCGATCTCCAGGGCGTCGATCATCCCAGAGAAGCTCCCACCGTTATAGACGTCGACGATGGGATACATGTTGGTCCGGAAAACGTCTCCGAGGTGGAGCACGTCAGATCCGGAAAAGTAGACGAAGCTGTCACCGTCGGTATGGGCGGGAGGGACGAGAAACACTCGTACCTCCTCCCCATTCATGTGAAACGTGATGGCATCCCCGAACGTGAGGACCGGGAGGGCCTCTTCGGGGGGTTGGGGGAAGGCGGTTCCTCCTCGGCGGGGAATCCGGAGCTCTCGCAGCATCCGCATCCGGACGTTGTCGTGAGCGACGATCAACGCACCCAGCCCGGCGAGGCTCGCGTTTCCGCCGATGTGGTCGGGATGCACATGGGTATTGATCACGAAGCGGATCTCTTCGTCCGAGATTCCTCGGACCGCCTGAACGATCGCCTCCGTGAGCGGCGCGAACTGGTCGTCCACGAGCAGCACTCCGTCGGGGCCGATCAGGACCCCGAGGTTTCCGCCGGCCGCCGGTGTCTGGAGCGTGTAAACGCTTCCCGCTACGTGGGTCGTGATGAGCTCACCGCCATCATCCTGCTGGGCGGACACGGGGGCAGCGCCCCGGGCTCCCGTCGCGCTCGCGAGCAAGAGCAAGAGCACCGCGGCGCGAATCGATGCCTTCATATGGCCCTCCTAGACAGAAGCGCCCCGGAGGCATCCGGCCCCCGGGGCTTTTCTGGGATCCACCTGAAGGGATCCGACTGAGACACTACGGCAACGCCATCGCCGCCAAACCGTCATTCAACTGGATGATGATGTATTGCTTCCCTTCGTGCATCCAGCTGGACATTCCGTATCTGGAGGAGCCAGGAATATCCACCGTTCCCACGCGTTCGCCGGTCTTCTTGTCGATGGCAAAGAGGCTCCAGGTGCCGTCGGCTGTTTGCCCGGTAGCGAACAGCAAGGTGGGTGACGCAACCATCGTGGAATGCCCTCCACGTCCGCGGTTCACCTCCACACCCTCGACGCCTTGAAGCAGCGGGTGATCGCGGATCATGTCCTGCTGCTCCTGTGGCGCGTCCCCGTGGGGGATCACCCAGAGATGCTCGCCGGTGTTCATGTCGATCGCGGTGATCCGCCCGGCTGGACCCTTCCAGATCGGCAGACCGTTCGCCTGACCGTCGAGGGTCGCTCTGGCCCCTCCCGGAACGGAAGTGGCCACAGCCACCCAGTCGGAGTGCGTCTTCCCCGACTGTTCCGGACTATCCATCCGCGAAGTGATTCCGGGCTCTACCTGAAGCCGGAAGCAGTTGCCGGTCGATGTGATGAACATGACCCCCGCTACCGGATCGGCCACAGGCGGTCCGGTGATGTTGACACCTCCTCCGCCCCCGGGACAGTTCCAGGCGGGTCCGAGCGGATCATCGATCGTCCTTGGCGGGTCGAACAGGCTGTTGAAGAGGTTGCCGTCCTGCGCGACCTGGAGCGCCAGTCGGTTGATTTCGGGCGTGTAGTCGATCAGGTTCTCTTCGCTCCGGCCCTGAAGGTCGTACGGAGCGGGCCTTGTCGGGAACGGCTGCGTCGGAGACAACTGCTCACCCGGGACGTTCGACGCTGGCACCCTTCGCTCCTCGATCGGCCAGATCGGCTCACCCGTCTCACGGTCCAGCGCGTACAGGAAGTTCTGCTTCGTCGCCTGGAAAAGCCCCTTGATCTCGCGACCGTCCACATTCACATCCATCAGGATCGGAGCCGTGGGCGTGTCGTAGTTCCAGATGTCGTGGTGCACCATCTGGTAGTGCCACTCCCGCTCACCCGTCTCCACGTCCAGCGCGATTATGCTCGTGCTGTACAGGTTGTCGCCTGGACTGAAGCCGCCGTAGTAGTCGATGGTCACGCCGTTCGTCACGATGTAGACCAGCCCGAGCTCGGGATCCGCCGACATGGGCGCCCACGACGACACGTCGCCCGTCCACTCCCACGCATCGTTCTCCCAGGTGTCGTGCCCGAACTCGCCGGGCCGCGGGATGATGTGGAACTTCCACTTCAGGTCGCCCGTCTGCGCGTCGTATGCCAGGATGTCGCCCGGTATGTTCTCGATACGCGTCTGGAGATAACCCTGTTCAGCGGAGTTTCCGACGATCACGACGTCATTGACCACGATCGGCGGCGAGGACGCGGTGATGTATCCGAGTTCGAGTGGAATTCCCGCGTCCGGGTCGAACGGCTCATCCCAGTTCTCCCATGGGCCCCAGCCGTCGATCAGGTCGGCCAGGAGATCCTGGCTGCCCGTAGGCGGAAAGCCCGCGATGGGAACGGCCTCTCCCCAGTTTGCGAGGGGCTCGCCGGTTACCACGTCCAAGGCGTGGAGGAAGAAACCCGGGGTCGAGATGAAAGCGACTCCCCGGCCGTCACGCTCGCCGTACGCGATGCCTTTGCCGTAGGAATATCTCATGGAGTACTCATACCGGCCGGTGTTCGGCTCGGTAAAGCTCCAGAGCAGCTCGCCCGTCGCGGGGTCGAGCGCGATCATGGCGCGACGCTCTCCGGTGACTGTGATCAGCCTTCCGTCCACATAGGAGGGCGTTGCCCGGGGCGTGCTCGGCCCGAAGCTGGCCGCGTTGAACCTCCACGCGACCTCGAGATCCTCGAAGTTCGACGCGTTGATTTGGTCGGCCGTGGTGTACCGCGTGTGCCACGCGTCACCACCGAGATAGGTCCACTGACCGTCCTCGGTCCCGGGTCCCTGAGCCAGGCTTGTCGTCGGCATCGCAAGCACGAGGCCGAACGTTAGGATGACCCAGTGCATGGGCGACGGGTGACGAGATCGCGAGGAGTTGTCGCGTTCCATTCGTGCTCTCCTTTGCTGACGAAGGGCCAGGTAGCTGTCGTAGGCCCAGGTATGTGATGGGTCTGAGTAGCTGGGGCTGAGCACATTGAGTAGGCTCAGCGACCACGCCAAGAGTCTGTATTGACCGCCTACGGTACCTGCACAGGTGCCTATGGGCAACCCGAAAACGCCCGCTGCCGCAAAGCGGGATCGGGCCGCGGATTTTCGACCCGATCCCGCACGCGGCGCAAAACCACCCCACTTCTTCAACAGGACGCTAGTCGATCGGATATTCCCGCAGAATCTGGCCGACGAGCTTACTGGGGTCGACGCCCGGAATCGGCTCGAACTTCTGCACGCGTCCGGCGAAGCAGTCGGCAAGGAACAGATTGCCGTCCTGATCGGTCGTGATCCCGTGCGAGCAGGCAATCCGCCCCGCTTGGATTCCCGGCGCGCCCCAGCTGTAGAGGTGGTTCCCCTCCAGATCGAACTTCAGGAGCCTGTTCGTCGGTGCGTCCCCCACCCAGATGTACCCGTCCGTCGTAATCAGGTGATTGGCCATCAGGGTGCCCTGGTTGCCCCAGTGCGGTGAGGTGAGCGGCCACATGTCGAGGAAGTTGCCGTTCTCGTCGAAGACCTGCATCCGCGCGTGGCCGCGGTCCAGGACATAGATCCTGCGGTCCGCGCTGATCGCTATGCTGTGAACCGTCTGGAACTCGTTCGGTCCCGGGTTGGAGGGATCAACCGGTGCCTGCCCCCAGTCCAAGATGAAGTTGTCGTCCGCGTCGAACTTCGCCACACGCTTCCCATCGTAGCCGTCGCTGATGAAGTACGTGCCATCCGGCAACCAGGCGATGTCCGTGGGGCGGGCGAAGAGCCGTCCCGCATCCCGTCCCCGCTCGCCGAGTGTGCCGTGCGTGAGGACGAGCTCACCGTCGTAGGTGAATTTGTAGATCACGTGGAGCTGGTCGTCGATGATCCACACGTGTTTATCTTGATCGTACGGGCTCATCTTGATCTGGTGCGGCCCCCGGCCGCACGGCAACTGCCCAAAGAGCTCGTCGGCGTACGGCCACTCGTCGACCATGTTGCCTTGCCCGTCCAACACGATGATGCTGTGCTCCCAACGCCGCTCCCAACCGCGACGGTTCTGTGTGGGCTGACACGTGGCGCCGAGGCCGTCGGTGTTACCCGTCGCGTTCCCCACCAGGTTGGTGGCCCCGTACGCCGTCCACGGCTCGGCGCCCTCGGGGAGCGGCAGCTCGCCCCGCATGGCTACCCAGATGCGGTCCGGGGACTCGGCGTACACGCCGCCCATGGAGCCCCAGGTCCATCCATCGTGGGAATGCCGATCGTCAGGAAGCGGTCTGGGCCAGCCCTCGACCACCCGGTAGGGGCCGGTCGGCCAGTCTTGGTAACTCCAGCGGGTCGCTGCGTCGACTTGATTCTCGCCGACTCCGGGGTTCGCCGCCATGTCGCAGCTCGCCACGCCCGCCAGAAGCACCAGGAGTGCCATGACCATCAACCTTGCCGAGCGACTCTCTTCACCCATGGGACACCTCCTCACGTGGAATTCGGGCAACCCTCTCAGGCCGCCACCGTGATGGGCGCGGCACCTGGGGTCCCCAGCGAAGGGTCTTGAGAGTAGAGAGAGGACGGACCGCGAGCAAGGAAACGGGGCCTTCCGGTTGACGGATTAGGTATTTTCCCGTCGCTATCGTGGTCCCGCGCTAAAGAGCGCACGCCCCACACCTCAGGAGTCACCGATGCAGATGCCCACTCTCGGAGCCGCCCGCGTGAAAGTCGCGACATGGAGTGACCTCGGAGATCGGAGTCCGGCCTACGCTCTCGTCGCAGGGGTCGATCTGGTCGTGATCCGCTTCGACGACCGGGTCTCGGTGATGTTCGGGCGATGCCACCACCGGGGTGCCCTGCTCGCGGACGGCCATATCGACGGCCCGAATCTCATCTGCGGGGTTCACGGATGGGACTATCGGTACGACACCGGGGTCAGCGAGTACAACAACGCCGAGGCCCTTCATCGTTTCTCGGCCGAGATCGACGTGGATGATGACGCGGTCTGGGTCGACGAGTCCGAGGTCGAGGCCTTCGCCGAGGCACATCCACAGCCGTACCGGCGTGACGATTATCTCGGCTTGTACCAGGACATCCATGGTACGCCTGAAGAGCCGTACAACGCGTACATCCAGTCGCTGGCTCGTGATGGCCTCTCCCGCGTTGGACACCATGGCGCCGTGTCGGCGATGGGCGTTGCTCTCACCGACCTCCCGCGTTGGGACGATATCCAACTTCTGACCGCACAGCTGGCCACACGGCCGCTCATGGACAGCGACCCGGTCGAAACGGAGCTCGTCATCGGGCCCGGGGCCGCCAAGCCCCTGCATTTGGACATCCCCCTCTTCGTAAGCGACATGAGCTTCGGCGCTCTCTCGGAGGAGGCCAAGGTCGCGCTCGCCACGGGCGCCGAGCTGGCCGGCACCGGCATCTGCTCCGGTGAGGGGGGCATGCTCCCCGAGGAGCAGGAAGCGAACAGCCGGTACTTCTACGAGCTCGCTTCTGCGCGGTTCGGATGGGGTCTCGACAAGGTCGCGAAGTGCCAGGCGTTCCACTTCAAAGGGGGCCAAGGCGCGAAGACCGGCACGGGCGGACACCTCCCGGGGCAGAAGGTGGTCGGCAAGATCGCCGAGGTCCGAGGGCTGGAGCCCGGGCAGCCCGCGATCAGCCCGCCGACCTTCCCCGACCTGGTCACGGCGGACGACTTCCGGGCGGTGGCGGCCGAAGTTCGCGACGTGACGGGGGGGATCCCCATCGGGTTCAAGCTGTCGGCGCAACACATCGAGGCCGACATCGACTTCGCCCTCGACGTGGGGTGCGATTACATCATCCTCGACGGTAGGGGGGGAGCGACCGGGGCCGCTCCGGAGATTTTCAAGCAGAACATCTCCGTACCGACGCTGGCCGCGTTGCCCCGCGCCCGCCGCCACCTGGACAAGTGTGGCGCCGGGGATGTGACGCTCATCATCACCGGGGGGCTACGTACGGAATCCCACTTCGTGAAGGCCCTCGCGCTCGGCGCCGACGGCGTCGCGATCGCCAACTCTGCGATCCAAGCGATCGGCTGTCTGGGAATGCGTGCGTGCCACACGAACAACTGCCCCGTCGGCATCGCCACCCAGCAGAAGGGCCTGCGGGCCCGATTGATCGTCGAGGAATCAGCCCGACGACTCCAGACCTATTTGACGGCTTCTGTCGACCTCATGAAGGTGCTCGCCCGCGCATGCGGCCACGATTGCCTGAGTGGGTTCAACCTGGATGATCTGACCACCTGGAAGCGGGATATGGCCGATCTGACGGGTGTGGCATATGGAGGAGTGAGCCGGTAGGAACTCACGGCCTTGGAGACTGTCGGCGAGCGATTCCTCAGAACTCAGGTGGGCGTGCGGTACTCTCGGGCGCAGTGGCCGGCACGAAAAAAAGAAGCCCCGGGGAGACGGTCCCCCGGGGCTTCTGCCGGATCCGCGTAACGGAATCCGCCTAGGCTTTAAGGCAGTGGCTACGGCAGCGCCATCGCCGCCAAGCCGTCCGCTAACTGGATGATGATGTACTGCTTGCCTTCGTGCACCCAGCTCGACATCCCGTACCGGGTGGAGCCGGGAATCTCCACCGCTCCAACCCGTTCGCCGGTCTGCTTGTCGATGGCAAAGAGGTTCCATGTGCCGTCCGCCGTCTGGCCCGCGGAGAACAGCAACGTGGGTGACGCCACCATGGCCGATTGACCTCGCCGACCGGGATTCGTCATCACACCCTCAACGCCCTGAAGCAGGGGGTGGTTCCGGATCATGTCCTGCTGTTCCTGAGGCGCATCACCGTTCGGGATCATCCAGAGATGTTCACCGGTGTTCATGTCGATAGCGGTGATCCGGCCGACTGGGCCTTTCCAGATCGACAGGCCGTCGATGTCCTCAGGGGCCGGGCGATCACCTTGTGCGCCTCGGATCCAATCAGACAACGTGGTTCCCGTCATGTGGTCATTGTCCATCGGCGAGTCGACGCCCGCTTCGAGGAACTCGTACGAGCAACCGCTTATCGAGGTGGTGAAGAGGATCCCATTGACCGGATCGGCCACCGTTGGGCCCGTGATGTTGGTCCCTCCCCCTCCGCCCGGGCAGATCCTCGCGGGTCCGTCGCCCTGTGGGTTGCCCACATTGGTGGGGGGGTTGAAGAGTGGCGCGAAGTGCTTACCCGCTACGGCCACGTCGTACGCCATCTGCCGGATCTCCGGCGTGTAGTCGATCAGATGGTCCTCGGTGCGGCCCTGCAGGTCGTACGGCAGCGGCCACGTCGGGAATGGCTGCGTGGGAGACAGATGCTCACCAGGTACGTTCGACTGGGGAACCGGCTTCTCCTCGATGGGCCAGATCGGCTCGCCGGTCTCCCTGTTCAGAGCGTAGACGAAGACCTGTTTCCCAGTCTGGAAGATGCCCTTGATCAGCTCGCCGTCGACCATGACGTCCATGAGGATCGGCGCCGTCGAGGTGTCGTAGTTCCAGATGTCGTGATGGACCATCTGGTAATGCCACACCCGCTCACCGGTCTCGACGTCCAGCGCGATCAAGCTAGTGCTGAAGAGATTGTCACCGGGGCGGAAGCCGCCGTAGAAGTCCTGTGTGGCGCCGTTGGTCGGGATGTAGACGATTCCCAACTCGGGATCGGCCGCCATCGGGGCCCAGGACGAGATATCCCCCGTCCACTCCCACGCATCATTCTCCCAGGTGTCGTGTCCGAACTCGCCGGGACGTGGGAGCACGTTGAACTTCCACTTGAGTCTGCCGGTGTCGGCATCGTAGCCGAGGATATCGCCCGGTACCATTTCAATACGCGTCTGGTGATAGCCCTGCTCAGCGGAGTTGCCTACGACCACGGTGCTGTTGACCACAATCGGCGGGGAAGAACTCGTGATGTATCCGAGCTCCAGCGGAAGACCCTGGTACGCATCGTACGGCTCATTCCACCGCTCCCACGGGCCCCAGCCGTCGATCAAGTCGGCCAGGAGGTCCACGCTGCCGCTCGGCGGAAAGCCGTCGATCGGAACGGCCTCACCCCAGTTTGCGAGGGGCTCGCCGGTGACCACGTCCAGGGCGTGGAGGAAGAAGCCTGGTGTCGAGATGTAGGCCACACCGCGCCCGTTGCGCTCGCCGTACGCGATACCTTTGCCGTAGGCAGCCCGCATCGAGTACTCCCACCGGTGCGTGTTCGGCTCCGTGAAGCTCCAGAGTAGTTCGCCCGTGCCAGGATTGAGCGCGATCATGCTGCGACGGTCTCCGGTGACCGTGATCAGCTTTCCGTCCACGTAGGTCGGGGTCGCACGAGGGGTGCTCGGCCCGAAGCTGGCCGCGTTCCACCGCCACGCTACTTCGAGGTCCTCGAAGTTCGACGCGTTGATCTGATCGGCCGGTGTATACCGGGTGTGCCACGCGTCGCCACCGAGATAGGTCCACTGACCATTCTCGGTTCCAGGTCCTTGAGCCGTAGCCGCCATCGGTACGGAGAGCACCATGGCCAGGGCGAGCGGGAGCCCCAAGAGAGCTGAGACGTGCCGAGACGGTCGGGAGGTGTCGCTTCCCATCGTGTTCTCCTTATGCTGAGGTAGGCACGGGTCTTGGGCGAGTTCCGAGATGGGGCCTGAGGGCATTCCAAAACGCTTCAACCGTATGCCAAGAGCTTATTTAGCCTTCAACATTACCCATGCCGGTGGGTCTGGGCAACCAGCCGGCCCCTCAGTCCCCCCCGATACGTCGCCTCCAGTCGGCCAAGGTGCGGCCAATCATCTCCGGTTGGTCCTCCTGGATGAAATGGCGGCCCACGCCGACGAACGCGGTCTGGATGTTCCTGACTCTTTCCACCATGGCTTCGGCAAACGCC
>SMVB01173950.1_pt1 | contig 13816 bp, 9 predicted proteins | sample 2456461 | NCBI WGS metagenome assembly SMVB01 (sample SAMN11095934, study PRJNA526329) | marine sediment metagenome | biome: Marine sediment; feature: Surficial sediment; material: Deep marine sediment; isolation source: Hadal surficial sediment | place: Pacific Ocean | collected 2014-05 | depth 0-1...
ACATTTCTCACCCCCCGGCGTGATGATTACGGAGGCGCTTGGATTGCATGAAGTTTTTCCGACCCAGTGGATAGATGGCTGTCTTTGCGAGAAAAGAGCACCTGCCGACGAGTGCAGGTACAGCTCATGGTGCGTCGGTCCGGTGGGCAATGGGCGCAAGCGCGTCGAGTGAACTCGGCAGTGGTCGTTGCCGGTAACGAGCTGGCACCTCGTCACGTCGATATTCCTGCCCACACGACTTGGGAAGCCGTCGCGTTCGGCCGCCCGACGAATTTGACCGGGTTCGGTCTGTCGTGAATGCGCCCGGACGAATATTTCTCGTCGGACCCATGGGCGCGGGTAAGACAACGATAGGTCGACGGCTCGCAAAAGGACTGCGTAAAGAATTTATCGACGTCGACCAAGAGCTGGAGCGACGGACCGGCGCATCGATTGCACTGATTTTCGACGTCGAGGGTGAAAGCGGATTTCGTGAGCGCGAAAGACGAATTATCGATGAATTGACGCAACTTGACGATGTCGTATTGGCAACCGGCGGCGGCGCGGTCCTTGATTGTGACAGTCGCACTGCACTAATAACACGAGGATTCGTCGTTTATCTTCATGCTGCACTCGATAAATTAGTTGAACGAACGCGTCGCGATACTAATCGCCCGCTTCTAATGACCGATGATCCGATCGTTCGAATGCGCGAACTTCTAGATCAGCGCGAACCATTCTACCGTCAGGTCGCGGACCTCGTTGTTGATACTGGGACACGCAATTTAACCGAAGTCGTCAAAGCGATACGCGATGCCAGCGGATCCTAAGGTCAGCGGACCGCGGTGATGCCGCGCTGAAATAGCGCCCGGAAAATGCGCGGAGAAAAGCCTGTTCGTGACAAACAAACGACGGGCAACGCCGCAGAGCCGATTTTTTAACGCTACCCGTAGCGACACAGCCGTCATGCCACGGGGGCTTTACCGGTAACCAGGACTAAACGATGATCACACTCCAGGTAGACCTCGGCGATCGCTCCTATCCAATCTTCATCGGAACGGGATTGTTGGACGACACCTCCTGGCTCCGAGAACACGTCGGCTCACGCCAGGTGATGGTCGTCTCTAACAATACCGTCGCTCCGCTCTATCTCGAGGCCGTCGAAAACGCGTTCGGCGACCGAGCTTTCAGCAAGCTTATCCTGCGCGATGGTGAACAGTACAAAACACTGGATAGTTTCGACCAAATTATTTCGGCCTTACTAGAACAAGGGTTTGATCGCAGCTGCACGCTGATCGCGCTGGGCGGAGGGGTCGTCGGAGACATCACTGGTTACGCCGCAGCGTGTTATCAACGTGGCGTCGATTTTGTACAAATTCCGACAACGCTACTCGCGCAAGTCGACTCCTCCGTCGGCGGTAAGACTGCGGTCAACCACCGCCTCGGCAAGAATATGATTGGCGCGTTCCACCAACCGACCCGCGTGATTACGGATATCGCCACACTTACAACTCTGGGGACACGAGAGCTTAGGGCGGGCATTGCCGAGATCATTAAATACGGACTGATTTCGGATCCGACTCTGTTCGCGTGGCTCGAGGCCAATGTCGAAAATCTGCTGGATCTCGATCCCCAATCGCTGACCCACGCGGTGCGCCGCTCGTGTGAAAACAAAGCGACCATCGTCGCGCAAGATGAACTGGAGTCGGGCATTCGCGCTCTTCTCAACCTTGGCCATACCTTTGGTCATGGCATCGAAAATGTGCTCGGCTACGGAACCTGGCTACACGGCGAAGCAGTGGCTTGCGGTCTGTGTATGGCCACGGAGCTGTCGATGCGAATGGGACTAATCAACACGGCCGATCATGAACGCGTCGTTGCGCTTATGCGAAGGGTCGGTTTGCCCGATTCGCCGCCAATTGATGCTGATCCGAAGGAACTCACCAGCGCGATGCGCCGGGATAAGAAAAACCGCGCCGGCACGATTCGATTGGTGCTGATTCGTGCAATCGGAGATGCCTTTATATGCGACGATTATCCGTCAGATGAATTTCAGCGGGTCTTGGAAGGCCGTCCCGGCGGGACTGGCATCGACTGAGTTGAGAGCGAATTGAATGTTAATGAGGACCTAACCGAAGCGATCGCGCCCGCGCCCGCGCATGATCTGGGTCACCCCGGTCAAACCGTATGCAACACTTCGATGAGAAATTTTTGTGGTCGCGAACATAGCCGCCAGTCGCCTTGCGTGGTTGAGACACTATCAAGCGCACTACGCCGAATATCCTGGCCTCAATGTACTTTACGCAACCGACAAAGGCATTTTGAAACACGCGACCATTGACCATGCGCGAGGATTGGGCGAACTTGGAGATCGTTTTCGCAGCCACTCAACTGTCATTGAGAGGCCCAATTGGCCAACGTCGCTGACGAAATAGCCTACAATCATCATGATATCGACGATGGTTTATGGGCAAATCTCTTAACCGTTGAACAGATGCTGCAATTTCCTTTGTTTCGCGTTTTATATGGCGAAGCGTTACGCCGGCGGCCGAAATTCGGCGAAAAACCGATCCACCATGGCGTCATTCGAGAGACACTAAATTGCTTGGTCGTCGATTTGATCACCGCGGCCTAGGAGCGATTGATGCACGATACGCTATGGGAATTGGGCGAGGTTCGCGCGGAACGCAAACCCGCTGCCGACTTCCAGGCGTTCGTCGAGGCTTCGCCGGCGCTGCCACACGAACACCGGCACGTCGAAGCCGATGGTGATCAGATCCAAACGCAAGTGATTCCCGATGACGTGGCCGCCACCACGGATCGGGTTACCATCACCAGGCATAAGCAAAATTTTCACCCTGAACAGTGCAATGCCGCCTGATTTTAGTGTTCCAACAACCTAACAGTAATGGTGCACTCGCGTAATTAGATGATCAATGATGTCCGCTGAATTGCCAAACGCCGACAGAGCTTCAGCCGACGCTGGGGTGGATCCATTTGTCGACGCCCATGGAGAAAATTCCTATTTCGTCACCTCGACGTTACGACAGCGAATCGATCTGATACGACACCTGATCCAATTCGGCCGACAGATCGTCGTGCTGACGGGCCCACCGGGCGCCGGGAAATCGGCTCTGATTGAGCGCATCACCGAAGCTCATGAGAATAATTGGCAGGTCATGCGCTTTAGCGCTGGGCCAACACTAAATCGCGCCACGTTATTGGGCAAAACCGCGAGCGAACTGGGGCTGAGCGCCCGCACCGGCGACGACGAAGCCCTGACTGAGGCTATTCGAAAGCGCGTACAAATAGCAAATCGGCGTGGTGAAACAACGGTGCTGGCGATAGACGACGCTCATACCTTGCCCGCCGATACACGCACCTGCCTGGCCAAATTAGCGCATTCGGTCGATGAATCGACTGAGTTGAAGGTGGTACTGAGTGCCGACCCGGCGCAGTCGCCGCTCATCGACCAACTGCAAAATGAAAATTCGCAGCACACTCTAGTTCACGTCGTCGAGTTGCCGCGACTCAACGAAGCGCAAACTGCAGCGATGCTAAAGCACCGTTGGGATAGCGCCTACGGGAACCTAGATTTCCCTCTGGAGAGGACCGAACTGTCGCAGATATATCGACAATCGAACGGGATACCCGGCAAGGCAATCGTCCTTGCGCGGCAGCTACAACGCCTAACGGACCATACGGATCGAACGCTCCGCGACCCAGCACGGGGCTATCTTATCGGTGGCGTTGCGATAATCGCATTGCTTAGCGTGTTTGCATTCTTCAACGCTGCTGATCGTAGAGATTCGCGCAAAGAGATCCAAATCGAATTAGAGTTACCCGCCGAGCAACCGGTGGTGACGGAATCTTCACCGAGCGGGCCAACGGAACTACCGACGTTGGAACCGCAAATTCAGAACGTGCGCGGCGTCGACGACAGCGAACCCGTAGAGGTCGTGATCGACGATGATCCTTCGAGTGTCGTCGTAGAATATGATCCCCCCATCGCTGCCGCGTCACTATCGGGCCCAGCGGTGCCTAGCCAGTCCCCAGAACCTGCCGTGCAGCCCCCACAAGCAGAAACGGTGACCAAAGCAACCGCTACCGATACCCGGCCGCCACCCGCCGCCTCGCCGCCCGTGGACGACCGGTCAGCGGAAAAATCGGTGCGGATCCCCAGCACTGAACCACCTCCGACGCCGATAAAAGTGCTGGCAGCACCCGCGTCCGGCGATCAAATCGCGACTAAACCGGCGCCTGAGCACTATTCAATCGAGTGGCTGCGCACGCAAGCCGCAGCCGGCTACGTCTTACAGTTATTCGGAGTTCGCAACCGCGCGGCCGCCGTAAAATTCATTAAAACGCGAAAAATCCAGCACAAAAGCACCGTTATGATCACCAGCCACAAGGGCGCACCATGGTACGTTGTCGTCTATGGCTACTATCGGAACCGGGATCTCGCACTGGCCGCGATCCCCGCCCTGCCGCCGGCCTTAGCACCCACCAAACCTTGGGCGCGCCCGATCTCGAGCCTCCAATAGAAATCTGCGAAATTCTGACAATCCACGGCAATATCGTTATTAATTAAATAGTTATATTATGTTTCGTACCAGCCGAACTGAACTTGGGCCAAGTCTCCATCGTCGGTACTTTAGATGACACCGTGGGTCTGCTAAGGCTATAATCTCCGTCCTTTTTTCGCCCCACCCGGAACCCGTTCGACGAGCTTTAGGGAGCCTCTGAAACGTATGGCGCAGCGACGACCACATTTTCCGCGACACCAAGGGCCAGGTGCCGGATTATATAATGCCGATTATGAGCACGATTCGTGCGGCGTCGGATTTGTGGTCGATATTAAAGGCCGGAAGTCGCATGCCATCGTCGAACATGCGATGACCGTACTCAAGAACCTGTTGCACCGCGGCGCCTGTGGCTGTGAAGAAAATACGGGGGACGGCGCTGGGATCCTGGTGCAGATGCCCGATCGATTTTTGCGCGAAGAATGTGGCAGCCTGGGGATTGAGCTACCTCCTGCGGGTCACTATGGCGCGGGTTTGGTCTTTCTACCACATGATAGCAACGATGCCCGGTCATGCCGCGACAAGTTCGAGACTATCATTGAAGAGGAAGGCCAGCGGTTATGCGGCTGGCGTGAACTACCCACCGACGATTCCCCGATTGGCCCAAGCGCGCTGTCGAGCAAACCGGTGTTTCGGCAGATTTTCATTGCCCGCGGGAACAATATCGCTGATGACGACGCGTTTGAGCGCAAGCTTTACGTCATCCGTAAGCGGATCGAGCATGCGGTATGGAGTTCGGACATCGCGGGCAAAGATCACTTTTATATTCCCAGCCTGTCGCATCGCACATTGATCTATAAAGGCATGCTCATCGGTTCGCAGATCGAACAGATGTTCCCTGATCTGGTGGACCCGAAGTTGGAAAGCGCGCTGGCTTTAGTGCACCAGCGATTTTCCACCAACACCTTCCCCTCATGGCCGCTCGCGCAGCCGTTTCGCTATATCGCCCACAATGGCGAGATCAACACCTTGCGCGGTAATGTGAACTGGATGCGCGCACGCGAGGCGCTGTGTGAATCGAATCTGTTCGGCGACGATCTGAACAAACTCTTTCCGATCGTCCTCGAAGGGAATTCTGATTCCGCCAGCTTCGACCAAGTGCTCGAGTTCCTGCATATGGCAGGGCGCCCCCTACCATTGGCCGTTCTGATGATGATCCCCGAAGCTTGGAGCGGGCACGAATCAATGGACACCGAGCGGCGCGCGTTCTATGAGTACTACAGCTGTCTAATGGAACCGTGGGACGGACCGGCCTCGATTGCGTTCACCGATGGTCGGGTGATTGGCGCGGTGCTAGACCGTAATGGATTGCGCCCGTCACGCTATTACGTCACCAAAGACGGCCTCGTGGTCATGGCCTCGGAAGTCGGCGTCCTCGACATACCGCCAGAAAACATCGAGATCAAAGAGCGCCTGCACCCGGGCCGGATCTTCCTCGTCGATACCGAACAGGGGCGCATTATCGACGACCAGGAACTCAAGCAGCAATACATCAATGAGCATCCGTTCGCTGAGTGGCTCAGGGACAATTACACTGCCATCGACGATCTACCGGAACCGGCGGCGGTAGAGCCGATCGACCGCGAGACCTTGGTGCAACGTCAACAAGCCTTCGGCTATACCCACGAAGACCTACGGATCCTCATGCAGCCGATGACCGAAACCGGTGCCGAGGCGATCGGATCGATGGGCACCGATGCCTCATTGGCGGTATTGTCGGACCGCCCACGGCTACTCTATGATTACTTCAAACAGTTGTTCGCACAGGTTACCAATCCGCCGCTCGATGGCATTCGGGAGGAGCTCGTAACGCAAGTCTCGAGTGCAATCGGCCCGGAAAGCAACCTGCTCGCAGCTACTGCCAAAAGTTGTCGCCAGATTAAGATAAACTCGCCGGTGCTCGACAACCGTGATCTCGCGCGCATCCGCCATCTCGATCTGCTCGGTTTGCGCACCACGACCCTCACCGCGCTGTATCGGGTAGCCGACGGTGTTAATGGACTCAAAGGTGCGATACAGCGGATATGCGACGAAACGGACGCCGCCATCAACGCAGGCTATGCGTTCGTCATCCTGTCAGACCGTGGTGTCGATGCAGACCACGCCCAGATCCCTGCGGCCCTGGTTATGGCCGCCGTGCATCACCACCTCGTCCGTAACGGTAAGCGTACTAAGGTCGCACTGGTCGCCGAATCTGCTGAGCCGCGTGAAATACATCATTTTAGCGTTTTGCTGGGTTACGGGGCCGACGCGATTAATCCCTACCTGGCGCTGGAAACCTTAGATGATCTATTGCAGCGCAACGTCGTCAAGAAAGTGGACGGACGCCGCCATGGTGAGACCGCTCATTGCGCGGCGGTACGGAACTACATCAAGGCGGTCAATAAGGGATTGATCAAGGTGATGTCCAAGATGGGTATTTCAACCGTTCAATCCTACCGCGGCGCACAGATATTTGAGGCGGTCGGTTTAAACCGCGATTTGATCGATAAATATTTCACCTCAACGGCATCTCGAATCGAAGGCATTGGCCTCGACGTGGTCGAACAAGAGATAAGCCGTTTCCATCACAACGCGTTTCCCGAACGACCGGTACAACGACCGGATCTTGATTGGGGGGGCGAATATCAGTGGCGGCGCGACGGCGAACACCACCTGTTTAATCCGCAAACCGTGTTCAAACTTCAGCATGCCACCCATTCGGGGCGTTTCGATATCTTCCGTGAATATACCGCGCTGGTCGACGATCAAAGCATGCGGCGCGCGACGTTACGCGGACTACTCAAATTTAAATACGAGCGTAAACCAATCCCGATCGACGAGGTCGAATCGATCGCGTCAATAATGTCCCGTTTTCATTCCGGCGCCATGTCCTACGGCTCGATCAGTCGAGAAGCCCATGAGACGCTCGCCATCGCGATGAACCGGATAGGTGGACGCTCCAACACCGGCGAGGGCGGCGAAGATCCCAACCGCTACGTTCTGGATGCCAACGGCGACAACCGCCGCAGTGCAATCAAGCAGGTCGCCTCCGGCCGCTTCGGCGTCAACAGCGAATACTTGGTCAACGCCGACGACCTCCAGATCAAGATGGCACAGGGCGCGAAACCGGGGGAAGGGGGCCAACTGCCCGGGTTTAAGGTCTACCCGGAAATCGCCAAGACGCGGCATTCAACCCCTGGGGTCGGGCTGATATCGCCACCGCCGCACCACGATATCTACTCGATCGAAGATCTCGCTCAATTGATCCACGATCTGAAAAACGCCAATCCCGTGGCGCGGATCCACGTTAAACTTGTGGCGGAAATCGGCGTCGGCACGGTCGCCGCCGGTGTCGCCAAGGCGCGTTCGGACGTTGTGTTGATCTCCGGCTACGACGGCGGTACCGGGGCGTCGCCGGTAACATCATTGAAACATGCCGGCGTGCCATGGGAACTCGGCCTGGCCGAAACGCAGCAGGTTTTGGTGGAAAACAAACTGCGCGATCGCATCATCGTGCAAGTCGACGGACAGATGAAAACCGGACGCGACGTGGTCATCGCCGCCCTGCTGGGCGCGGAGGAATACGGCTTTTCCACCGCCCCGCTGGTGGTCATGGGTTGCATCATGATGCGCGTTTGTCATTTGAATACCTGCCCCGTTGGTATTGCCACGCAGGATCCGCGTTTGCGTGAAAAATTCGCCGGCACACCGGAATTCGTCGAAACTTTCTTCCAATTTTTGGCCCAAGAAGTCCGTGAGACGATGGCGGCGTTGGGATTTCGCACCATGCTGGAGATGGTTGGACGGGTTGATCAGTTGGATGTCGTTGGCGCCGTTGACCATTGGAAAGCAAGCGGTCTCGATTTTTCGCAGATCCTCCACCGACCGGAGGTCGGGCCTGAGGTAGCCATTCACCGTGTGCGCGCACAGGATCATGGGCTCGAGAAGTCGCTCGATCGCACCACGATCGTCCCGCTGTGCAAAGACGCACTGGAAAATGGCGAACCGGTCGACGCTAGCTTACCGATCAAGAACACCAACCGCACCGTTGGGACGATCCTTGGCTACGAGATAACCAAGCGCTACGGCAGCGCAGGTCTACCAGACGATACCATCAAACTCCACTTTAATGGCTCGGCCGGCCAAAGCCTTGGCGCCTTCGTACCCAAAGGGGTGACGATGACGGTCGAAGGCGATGCCAACGATTACGTCGGCAAGGGCCTCTCAGGGGCCAAGCTGATCGTCTACCCACCGCGACACGCCACCTTTGTCCCAGAGAAAAATATCCTGATCGGAAACGTCGCGCTCTATGGAGCGACCGCTGGCGAAGCCTATTTCCGCGGCATCGCGGGAGAGCGCTTTTGTGTGCGCAACAGCGGTGCGCGCACAGTGGTCGAGGGGATCGGCGATCATGGCTGCGAATATATGACCGGTGGTTGTGCCGTGATAATCGGACCCACGGGCCGTAATTTTGCCGCCGGGATGTCCGGGGGGATCGCCTATGTCTACGATCCCGATAAGGTATTTCCGGCTCTGTGCAACAAGGAAATGGTCGATTTGGAAGAAATCGAGACCCACGACGACAACGATACGGTGCTTTCGCTGCTTAGAAACCATGTCCGCGCGACCCAGAGCACCGTAGCCCAGGCGATCGTCGATAATTGGCAATCCCGGCGCGCCGATTTCGTCAAAGTCATGCCGAAAGACTATAAAAAAGTGTTAACGGCAATCGAGACCGCTAAACGTACTGGGATCCCCGAAGATCAGGCGATTATGGAGGCCTCGGGTGGCTAAGGTCACAGGATTTCTGGATTATCAGCGCGAGCATCAACCCTATCGACCGGTCGCCGAAAGAGTCCAGAGTTGGCGACAGGTAATGGATCACTGGCCGGTGGAGACACTCGGGCAACAGGCTGCGCGGTGCATGGATTGTGGCATCCCGTTCTGCCATGACGGCTGCCCGCTCGGCAACCTGATCCCCGACTGGAACGACCTTGTCTACCACCAACGTTGGAGGGAGGCGATCGACCGACTCCATGCGACCAACAATTTCCCGGAATTCACCGGCACCTTGTGCCCCGCTCCCTGCGAAGGCGCGTGCGTCCTCGGTATCAACGATGATCCGGTCACGATCAAGGCGGTGGAATTGACCATCATTGATCACGCATTTGAGCACGGCTGGGTCCTGCCCGAACCACCTGCGCTCGACACTGGGAAGTGCATCGCCGTGGTTGGCTCCGGACCAGCCGGCTTGGCGATCGCACAACAACTGCGACGCGCCGGGCACCGGGTCACGGTATTTGAGCGGGCGGACCGCATTGGTGGGCTGCTGCGTTACGGCATCCCGGAATTCAAGATGGAGAAACGGGTACTCAATCGGCGTCTGCAGCAAATGACCGCCGAGGGCGTCGAATTCCGTACCAGTGCAAATGTCGGCGTCAACATTGACGTCAATAAACTGCGCCACGAATACGATGCACTCGTGCTCGCTGGTGGTGCGACGCAGCCACGAGATCTACCCATCGCGGGTCGTGAACTACACGGCGTCCATTTTGCGATGGATTTTCTCACCCCGCAGAATCATGTTTGTGAAGGGGACAAGGTGCCGGAAGAAGCCCTGATTTCCGCCACGGACAAGCACGTCATTATCATCGGCGGCGGCGACACGGGTGCGGACTGTCTCGGCACCGCGCACCGTCACGGGGCGAAATCGATCCACCAGTTGGAGATCCTACCGCACCCACCGGCAGCCCGGGCACTGACCAATCCGTGGCCCGAGTGGCCCCAGATCTACCGGATCTCGGCGGCCCATGCGGAGGGCGGCGAGCGGCTCTATTCCGTGTCGAGTAAGCGCTTCGTCGACGACGGCAACGGGCGGGTGCGTGCCTTGGAACTAACCGAAATCGAAATGAAAATCGAAGACGGGCGGACGAGCTTCGTCGAGATAAAAGGCTCAAAACACGAGCTACCCTGCGACCTAGCGCTACTCGCGCTGGGATTTACCGGTCCGGAAAAACCAGGCCTGGTCGATGCGCTTGGCGTCACCGTGACCGAACGCGGCAATGTATGGCGCGACGAGAGCTGGATGACTTCGGAGACCGGTGTCTTTACCGCCGGCGACATGCAACGCGGCCAATCGCTGATCGTGTGGGCGATCGCCGAAGGCCGCTCGGCTGCCCGGGGTATCGACGCCTTCCTCATGGGACGATCGGACCTCCCCGCCCCCCTCGACTAGCCGCCCTGTCGGTCGCCGATCAGCCCCTGCCGTGGCAACGAATAATCGCTTTTTACGCGCGCTCAATCGGCAACCGGTGGATCGCACGCCGATCTGGATCATGCGTCAAGCCGGCCGCTACCTGCCGGAATATCGAGCAACCCGCCAACGCGCCGGTGATTTCCTCACGCTGTGCAAAACTCCGGAACTCGCTTGCGAAGTGACGTTGCAACCGCTGGCCCGGTTTCCACTTGATGCAGCGATCGTATTTTCCGATATTCTCACGATACCCGATGCGATGGGTCTGGGACTCGTCCTCGAAGAAGGCATCGGTCCCCGCTTCGCGAAGCCGTTGCGCGTGGCCAATGACATCATGCGTCTCGGCGAACCTGATCCAGAATCCGACTTAGGCTACGTGAGCGAAGCCATTGGCTTGATCAAACGGGAACTGGACGGCCGAGTCCCCCTGATCGGTTTCTGCGGTAGCCCATGGACGCTCGCCACCTACATGGTCGAAGGTGGGAGCGGACATGATTTCCGCCTGATAAAAAACATGCTGTATGAAGAGCCCAAGCTTTTACATCATCTGCTCGGATTACTCGCGCGCACCAGCGGCGAATATCTCAAGGCTCAGATCGCCGCTGGGGTCGACGCCGTCATGGTCTTTGATACCTGGGGCGGCGTTCTCACGACATCAGCCTTCCACACCTTCTCTCTGGCCTACATTGAACAAATTATCGCCGCGGTAAACCAAGCGGTACCGACGATCGTCTTCACCAAAGGAGGTGGACTGTGGCTCGAATCGAGCGCCCGCCTAGGGTGTTCCGCACTCGGCATCGACTGGTCGGTCGATATCGCCGAGGCGCGACGAAGAGTGGGTACGGGCGTCGCCCTGCAGGGAAATATGGACCCGGCGATCTTACGCGCCGGACCATCGGCGATCATTGCCGAAGCAACCGCTATCATCGATGCTTTTGGCGCGCACCCTGGACATATCTTCAATCTCGGTCATGGCATCACACCGGACATTGATCCGGAAAATGTTGCGCTGCTGGTCGACACCGTACACTCACATAGTGCGTCGGTGCTCGCGCCACGCTGATGCCGTCAGGCGACAATGAAACGGCGTTTCAAAACTGCTGTAGTGCTATTGATAAAAGGTTTTTGCATGGGCGCAGCCGACGTCGTGCCGGGCGTGTCAGGCGGAACGATGGCGTTCATTCTCGGGATCTATACGCGTCTAATTGACGCGATTAGATCGTTCGACAGCACCTGGATAGCGGCGTTATTGAAGGTTGATATACGCACCGCCGCGGCGCGACCGCATTTTCCGTTTTTGATCCCACTAGGGCTCGGGATCATCGGAGCGGTACTGTTTTTTACCCATATCATCCCGATCCCCCAATTGCTCCAGTCGCATCCCGAGCACATCTATGGCTTGTTTTTCGGATTGATCGTCGGATCGATCATCATTTTGTTTATTGACATTGGCCCGAAGTCCGCCTCGGACGGTTTTAAATTACTCCTTGGGATCGTGATCGGCGGCGTCGTCGTCAGCGCCGTACCGACCCAAACACCCGATACCTGGTGGTTCGTTATGGGCAGCGGCGCAATTGCGATTTGCGCGATGGTATTGCCAGGAATATCCGGCTCGTTCATTTTGCTGCTCCTCGGCAAATATGCCTACATACTCGATGCTGTGGGTAATTTCGAACTCACTATCATCGTGCCCTTCGCTATCGGTGCGGCCTTCGGGCTGGCGGCGTTCACACGCTTGCTCTCCTGGTTGTTGCACCGATTTGAACGTCCGATGTTGCTCGTAATCGGCGGGTTTTTGATCGCATCGTTATGGGTGATCTGGCCGTTCCAGCAACGGAACTATATCTTCGTGCGCGGCAAACAGCGCTTGGTAGAATCGATCCCGGTCGCACCACCGTGGGACAGCGTGGCGCTCGAGGCGCTACTGTTAGCGGCCTGTGGGATCGCCATTATACTGGTCGCGAACTGCTATACCGGGCGACGCACTCGACGGCGCGGGCCCTAAGCAACAGGGCGAGGCGAAAAAACCTTTCGTTTCCACGCATCTCCGCGCTACTCTTAGGCGCATGGTTTAAGATCGCGCGAAAGCTGCCGACCGATTTCATGAAGGCCGCGCGTCTCTACCGACAACAACACTATAATCGTCATTATGCCGGTTTCTGATCTGGTTCTAGTCGTGATGGGCTTGCTGACCGTGGCAATGCTGGCGGCCAGCTTGTGTCGAAATCTACCGATCCCCTATACCGTTTTTCTCGTGCTGATCGGGATGCTGCTGTCCATGCTGACCCGCGACATACCCGCCCTGAGCGCGCTGCACGAGTTCCGCCTGACCCCCGATCTAGTTTTCTTCATCTTTCTACCGGCGTTGATCTTCGAGTCGGCGCTGAATCTCGACGCGCGTCAACTATTGAAAGACATTGCCCCAATATTCGCGCTGGCGGCCCCAGCGTTGCTGATCTCGACCGTCATAATCGGGGTCGGTGTATGGTTGTACACGGATCTGGATCTGATCCTCGCGTTGGTGTTCGGCGCGCTGATCGCCGCCACGGATCCGGTCGCCGTCGTGGCATTGTTCAAGGAGCTCGGTGCGCCGGCACGATTAACGACCTTGGTTGAAGGCGAATCGCTTTTCAACGACGCGACCGCGATCGTGACGTTCAAGGTCCTGCTCGGTATCGCACTTGCAGGTAGCTTTACGAGCGGCGATGTCGGACGCGGCATCGTCGAATTTTTTCAGGTGTTTTTCGGCGGCGTAATCGTTGGTACGATCATTGGCTTCGGCATTGCAGAGCTGATGCGGCGGATCCGTGGCAGTGAGATTGCTATCCTCGTGATGTCGCTGGTGATGGCCTACGCCAGTTTCGTCATCGCCGAACACCTCCTGCACGTTTCCGGCGTCATGGCGGCTGTGTCGGCTGCCGTTGCCATGGGGATCTACGCTGTCACCCGTATCCCGCAAGGAGCGCTTCGATCGATCCGCGAGACTTGGGAGGTAATCGCGCTGGTCTGCAATTCACTG
>SMVB01278576.1_pt1 | contig 13814 bp, 14 predicted proteins | sample 2456461 | NCBI WGS metagenome assembly SMVB01 (sample SAMN11095934, study PRJNA526329) | marine sediment metagenome | biome: Marine sediment; feature: Surficial sediment; material: Deep marine sediment; isolation source: Hadal surficial sediment | place: Pacific Ocean | collected 2014-05 | depth...
AACGAGTAACGGTGATCCTGCACGGCTGCCCTTTCATTGTCCCTTCTTGGCCCTTTCGTGGGATTCCGGCGTTCTCTAAACTGATGAGCCTGTTCTCGAAATTATCATGGCGACCATCGCAGATCAATTCGCGCTGACTCGCGTTCCAAACGCTCTGAAGCCGATCTGAAGCGATGAAATCAGGAGTTTGTTCATGACAGACGTTGCGCGGCGAGCGCATCTCGTCGGCGTCGGCGAGACCCAGTACACGCGCTGGGGCAAGATCGGCGACGTCACGGAACACGCATTGGCGTGTTCTGCAATCTTGCGCGCGGTCGCGGACGCGGGCCTGACGATGGACGATGTCGACGGTCTGACCTCGTTCGCCGAAGATCGCAACGAAGCCATCTTCCTGGCCGCGGAACTCGGCATCCCCGAACTGCGCTTTGGCAACATGGTTTGGATGCCGGGCGGTGGTGGTGGCTGCGCAGCAGTCGCCAACGCCGTGATGGCCGTCGAAGCCGGGCAGGCCGAAGTCGTCGTGGTCTACCGCTCATTGTGTCAGGGGCAGTTCTTTCGCTTCGGCCAGGGAGGCCCCAAGATCGAACCCCCGGTAGGCGAGCCCCCGCCCCCGCAGGTCCAGCAAGCCGCCACGCCCATGCTGGCATCGGTCGGGTTCACGATGCCCTACGGACTGGTGATGGCGGCTGCTGCCTATGCGCTCCCGACTCGACGACACATGCACCTCTACGGCACGACCAGCGAACAGCTGGGAATGATCGCGGTGACGTTTCGCGAACACGCTTCGCGCAATCCACGCGCGGTGATGGGCGATCGCAAGTTGACCCTCGAAGATCATCAGAACTCGCCGATGATCGCCGACCCCCATCGCCTGTTCGATTGCTGCCTCGAGAGTGACGGCGCCTGCGCCGTGGTAGTCACCACCGCCGAGCGCGCCCGGGATCTCGCCAAGCGCCCCGTCGAAGTGCTCTCGACTGCCCAGGGCACGCCCCGGGGTTATGCCTTTGGTCCGTTCTCCAATGCCAGTATCTCAGACGAACTCTACGCGACGGGCGGCACCGAGGCGCTTGCCAAGCGACTCTATGGACGCGCGGGTCTGGGGCCCGCGGACGTCGACGTCGCCCAGATCTATGACCACTTCAGCGGCTGTGTCCTGATGCAACTCGAAGACTACGGCTTTTGCAAACGCGGCGAGGGAGGCCCTTTCGTCGAGAGCGGTGCCTTGGCCTGGAAGGGAGGTTCGCTGCCCACCAACACCCACGGTGGCAGTCTCTCCGAAGCCTACATCCACGGTCTCAATCACGTCGTCGAAGGGGTGCGGAGCCTGCGCGGCGATTCGACCAGCCCCGTCGATGGCGCAGAAGTCTGTCTCGTCACGAGCGCGGCGTGTGTCCCATCGAGTTCGCTACTGCTGGGGAGGTCGTCATGAGCACCCGCTGGTTTCCCGACGCAATGCCTCAGCCCATGGCCGGCAAAGAAGCCCTGCCCTTCTGGCAGGCCGCAGCCGAACACCGGCTGGTCGCCCAGAAGTGCGGAGATTGCTCGCACCTTCACCTGCCCCCCTCGCCCATCTGTCCGAGCTGCCGCTCCGACGTCACCGAGTGGCAGGATCTTTCGGGCCGCGGCGAGGTCTACACCTACACGACCATCCATCGAGCGGTAGCCCCCGGGCAGGATCTCCCGTTCGTCGTCGCCGTCATCGCCCTCGAAGGCGCTCCGGGGGTGCGACTGATTTCGAATCTGGTCGACACACCGCTTACCGAGATCGAGATCGGCATGCCGGTGGAAGTCGTCTGGGAGGACATGGGCCCCGACCTCACACTTCCCCGCTTCAAGGCGGTGCCCGCCCGATGAATCCACTCGCTACCCCCCAACCCCAAGCCCGTCTGAACACCTCCGAAGGGACCCCGCCATGACACAGATCTTCGACCGTTACAAAGTGATCGACGTCGACACCCACGTCACCGAACCGCCCGATGTCTGGGTCGACCGAGTATCGTCGAAATGGGGAGATCGCGTGCCCCATGTCGTTCGCAGGGGCGATCTCGACATGTGGATGATCGGCGACCAGCCCATCCTGCCCCCGGGCATCACCGCGACCGCGGGTTTCGATGGTTTCATCCCGGAGTTCCCAAAGACCTACGACAAAATGATTGCGGCATCTTACGACGCCAAGGCGCGACTCGAGCACATGGATCGGGAGGGGATCTATGCGCAGGTCCTGTATCCGAACGTGGGAGGCTTTGGCTCCGGGAAGTTCCTCGACCTCAAAGAACCCGCGCTCATGCTCGAGTGCGTACAGGCCTACAACGATTGGCTCAGGGAGTGGTGCAGCGCCGATTCGAACCGCCTGATTCCGATCATGGCCACACCCTTTTGGGACTTGAAGGCGGCGGTCAAAGAAATCGAACGCTGCGCCGCACAGGGCTACAAGGGTGTTCTGTTCGGCAGCCAACCCCAGGTCTTCGGGCAGCCGCCGTTGATCGACCCGCACTGGGATCCCTTCTGGGCGGCGGCACAGGACGCTGGCCTCTCGATCAGCTTTCACATCGGCAGCGGCGACAACAGCGATCTGCTCGGTGGCGCCGGCGGCATGGGCCTGCGCACAAACCTCGCCCGCACCTGCACCCAGCTCTTCATGGAAAACTCGAGCTGCATCGCCGACTTGATCTTTGCCGGGGTCTGCCACCGCTTCCCCGAGTTGAAGTTCGTTTCAGTCGAGAGCGGCGCCTCCTGGGTGATCTTCGCGATGGAAGCCTTCGACTGGCAGTGGTGCAACAACGGCGTAACGACCGAACATCCCGAATACGATCTGCTGCCGAGCGAATACTTCAAGCGACAGATCTACGCATGCTTCTGGTTCGAAGAACTCGGCGTGCAGCGCGCGATCGAGCTCTTCCCGGACAACCTGATGTTCGAAACAGACTTTCCCCATCCAACGTCCATGTCCCCGGGTCCGAAGAGCATCGCGAGCAAGCCCCGGGACTACGCGGAGCGCGCCCTGGGCGGGTTGCCCGACGAAACGATTCGCAAAGTCGTTCAGGACAACGCCGCGAACCTCTACGGTGTCGAATAGGAGTACCGATCATGTTGTTGTTGCGTGAAACACACGAAGTCATCGGCGCGCATGAAGACGAGTTCGAAGCCACCTTTCGCGACGAATGGTTGCCAACCCTTGCCAAGGGCGACGACGCTCGCCTGCTCTACTTCCTGCACCTGGCCCACGGGAGCGGGGATTCCTACCGGGTGGTGACCCATACGATTCTTCGCGATGGGGCGGCCTGGGGCCGGCTCGTCGATCGCGTCGACCAGGGTGACCTCAAGACCCTCGCGGAGAAGCTCGACGGCCTGCGCCACGGCGTCGAGGGGCGATCGTACGTTCCGCTGCCCTGGTCGCCGGCGGGGATGATTGCGATCGAACAGATCCCCGCGGAACCGGTGGATCACGAGCTGTCGCTCTTCATGGAAGACACGGTCTGGCCCCACGAGGGGATGCTCGAAGAGTATGTGAGGCGCGCCGGGGCCAACTACGCCGTCGAGTTCGACGCGGCGGCTTCCGGCAAGCCGCAGATGTTGGAGATCCAGGCGGCCTACCGGGCGGCGGCGGGCAACTACCGGCGACGCGAGATCGTCCTGTGGCAGAAGGTCGTGATGCCCGAGGCCATGGTGGGCTTGCTGACCCGAGAGATTCCCAAGAAGTACAAGACCAAGGGGCGCTGGATGCTGGATGCGCTGGAGCTACGCGACCAGTGGCGGAGTCGACTGCTGCGCACCACGAGTTGGTCGCCGCACTACTAACGCGACGTCCTCGAACGAAGACTTCGAACTAGCACCTCGAACTAGCCGCGCTTCTCGTAGCGCCACTCGCCGCCGATGTTCCACATGCGATTGCGTCCCCCGACCGCTTCGACATCACCGGTCTGGTAGCCCGCATCTCCGGGATAGAGCATGCACACCCCGCCCTCGACCCGACAGATATTGGGTTCGATTTTGGGCACGGACTCGCGTACGAGAGCGTCCAGGGTCTGCTTGACCGTGGCGTGTTCCGCCAGCCAGTGAATCGTCACGAGGGTGGGCGGGGCCAGGTCAATCGCGCCATGCAAGCGCGCTTCCAGCGCGTCGCTCGGACGCAACCAGCGATGGTCTCGCATCTCCAGGCCGTCCACTTTGACCTCGACGTCCGGCTGAACCTCGGACGCGAAGAACCAGGTATCAAAACGATTGCGCACGACCGGCGGCGTGATCCAACGGGCGATCAAGCCGAGGGACTCGGGTTCCAGCGAAAAACCCGCCTCCTCCTCGGTTTCGCGAACCCCGGCGCGCTTCGCGGTCTCGATCACCGCCGCCTCCGAGCCCGGGTCGCCGATGCGATCGCGGTCCTCGAACTTGCCGCCGGGAAACACCCAGATGCCGGGCGAGCCGTCGCGCTTGATGCGCTGTACGAGCAGGACTTCGCTGCCTTGTGGGCCTTCTCGCAGGGGAACTACCGTAGCGGCCGGTAGCGGTTCATTTGGGATTTCGTCGCTCAATCAGGGCAATCCATTCTCGGGTTCAAGCTCGCAATTCTCATCGGACCGGCGCCCTGTGGACGCTCTGGGTAGCGGCGAGACAGTACACCAATGCGAATGCTCGCGTTCGCCCGTCCGAATCGCGTTTCTGTCCGTTTCGCATTATCTTTTGGCATCAAAGACTACAAGGAGATCACCATGTCGACGGCCGCGATCAATCGAGTCGAGAAGCTCGTTTCAAAACTCTGTGAACAACAAACAGAAATTCTCGACCGGATCGCCGGACTCGAGGCACGACTGCCCGAATCCGACACTCCCAACAAGACCGACGTGATCAAGTTTCTCGACGGCTTCCGCGCCTTTGAAGAACTCGGTGAAGCGTCCTTTGGCGCGTGGATCGAGACCTGCGCAACCGAAAAATTGGATGGGGCACTGCGCACGATTCAAATGCGCGAGGGCGGCCACGCGCGGCTGCTGGGACAACGCATCAAGGATCTCGGCGCAGCCCAAACTTTCGAAGTCCCGGAAGAGTATCGGGTGGAAACGATGGAATGTCTCGGAAGCAGCGAGCGCTCCGACGCATCGAAGCTCCTCGAAGTGACGAGCAAGTACACGGACGTCGCCAGCGTGATCCAACCGATCACGGATTTCGCGGACCGCCTGGACTGTGATCCGGCGACGCAATCCCTGCTTCGCTCGATCGCAGACGATGAACGATCGACGCTCACGTGTCTGTTCGCCGCTTGCGCTGAGATGAACCCCGCCTGACCGCGGGTTCATTGATCGGCCGAGAGCCCTATCGGGTCACCGTCACGTTCGGGTGACCGTTACCTCGCCGTCCGCTTCGATGAAGTCTTGGATGACCTGGTAGAGGTATTCGCAATCTTCGCGACTCATGGTCGGGTGGCAGGGAAGCATCAGCCCAAATTCCATGATCTGGTCGCAGTTTGCGAGGCCACCCGAGTGCACCCGATATTCGTGACCCATAAGCATCGGGTGGCGGGTGATGTTGCCCGAGAAGATCACTCGGCTGACGATCCCCGAATCTTCGAGTTGCAGCTGTAGCTTGCGCCGATTAAAGCCCCTCTCGGGTCGCAGCTGAACCGGGTAGCAGAGCCAGGTGGTCTCGGTCTCGGGAATGATCGTGGGCAGGAGGAACGTGTCTTCGTGCCCCTTCAAGAACTCGGTGTGCCAATTGAAACGTTCTTCGCGCAGATCCCAGAGCTGCTTGATCTTGTTCATTTGACCAATCCCGAACGCGGCGCCGCATTCATTGGGAATGAACCCGTAGGCGTTTTCCTCAAAAATGAACAGGCCGTCGTACTCGAGCCCGTCGAGGTCTTCCAGGAAGCGCCCGTCGCTATCTCCGGCCCGGGTGCCAAACATCCACTTTTCCGACGAGCGGCCCCACGCACGCAGGGCGAGGGCGCGATCGAGGTAGCGATCGTCGTCGAAGAACACCATGCCGCCGTTTCCAAGGGCCGTAATGATGTGGAAGATCGAAAAACTCGTGATCGACACATCTGCGCGGGTGGCGGTCGGACGCCCTCGCAGCTTGCCGCCCAGGGTGTCGGCGCTGTCGTGAATCACAAATAGATCGCGACGGTCTGCAATTTCGCGCACGGCGTCCCAGTCGCAGATTCCGCCCACCAGGTCGGGAATCAGAATGGCGCGGGTCGTATCGCTCAACGCGTCTTCGATCCGGTCCACACAAATTTGATAGTCGGACAAACCCGAGTCTACGAAGACCGGGGTGCACCCCACCTGGTAGATCGCCGCCACGTCCGAGGAGAAGGTCAGCGCCGGCGTAATGACTTCAGACCCCAGAGGCAGGTTGGCCAGGCGCATGGCGATGGTCAGGGCCGACGAGCCCGAATTCACCATGACTCCGTGTGCCTTCCCCATGTAGTCTGCAACGCGCTGTTCGAATTCGCCGACCTTGACCCCGGGTATCAGGCCCATCGGGTTTTGGAGTTGGGCCGTCACGGCGTCGATCTCGTCCTGATCGAACATCGCCCCGCCGTAGCGAATCGCTCTGGGTTCTATTCGTCCCATGTTTGTCCCCAATTCATTCAGTCGAGTGGCAGGGTCACGATCACACTGCCGGTGGCGTGGTCTCCAAGATCGTTCGCGGCGCGAATCGCCACCTCGATCACGCATTCATCTCCAACGCGGCTGGTGCTCGTGACCTGACCGGTAAAACGCAGAGCCTGGCCGGGAATCGCCGGGGCGCCGAGACGGATCGCTATTTTGCGCACAAACGCGTGGGGTCCGGCCCAATCGGTGATGAAACGCGAGACGTAGCCGTTGGTGGTCAGAATGTTCATGAAAATATCCGGCGCACCCTGGCCCTTCGCGAAATTTGGATCGTGATGGGCGGGCATGAAATCCCGAGAGGCAATGGCTCCCGCGACGATCACCGTCGAAGTGACCGGGAGTTCGAATGCCGGTAGCTCGTCCCCGACGGCGACCTCGCTGCTGCGCAACGTATTTGTGGGTGCTGCCGTCATTGCGCACCTCCCATCGTGGCCGGATCGAACTTGAAGACCCGGAACAACTGTCGGCCCACGACCTCGTCCGCGCCGTTGGTATAGGTCGTAATCCAGGTCACGAAGTATCCCTTGCCGAGCTTAGTCGTCTTGAGGTTCGAGATGGATTCCATGCGGTTCGACGACTGGAGATGATCCCCCGGCTTCAGGTATCGCTCGAACTCGAGCTCCGAGTTGGTCGCCAGCGTGCCGACATAGCCGGCCTTGTCGAGCGCGCTGATCGGATTGTCCGACATCCCTTCGTTTGGCACGCCGCCCCGCTCTGCGATGCCTTCGATTTTGGGACGGGGCATGGTCCAGGCCTGGAGCATCGCCGGAGGGGCGACGATGCCACCAAAGCGGGTCGTGGCGGCGAACTCCTCGTCGAGATACACGGGGTTGCGATCGTCGAGGGCGTCGACCCAGTGTCGAATCATCGCCAGGTTGACCGCGTCCGGGGCCACCACCGGCGCTGCGGCACCCATGGGTTTCCCGATATATTTTTCGAGTCCGGCGCGCACCGGATCCGTCTCGACATCCGTCATTGAGTTCCTCTTCTACTCCCCACGGACTCGCCGCAGGTGGGTGATTTGGCCAGTGCCCTGGCCGGGCCAGTAGCCGAAGGGTAGTTGAAGTTCCCCGCAAGCACAGCGCCGAGCCCGATTCCCAGCGGGCCCGGGCCCTGTACCCTCTAGTTCGTAGAAGCTGCCGCGCTGGAACAGCGAGGGGAACGATTTGGTGCGAGAGCAGATCGAAGTTGGACTGGAAAACTTTGCCCGAGCGGTAGCCAGACGCTCTGGAATCGCCATCGCCCTGTGCCTCGCCGTGGCGATCGGATTGGCGTCGCGGCTCCCAACCCTTGGCATGGATGCCTCGGTTGAAAATTTCCTTCCCACAGACGACCCCGCCCGCATGGCCTACGACAAGTTCCGCGATCAGTTCGGCCGGGAAGACATCATCATCGTTGCCATTGAACCGCCCAACGTTTTTGAGCTTGCGTTTCTTCGCGAGCTCAAGCGCTTCCACGAAGAGGTCGAGGAAAGTGTGCCCTACCTCGACGAGGTTCAGAGCCTCGTCAATGTCAGATCGACGTATGGATCGGGAGACGAGCTGATCGTCGAGGATCTTCTCGAAGAGTTTCCCGAAACATCCGAGGCGGTCGACAAGGTGCGTGAGCGGGTGATGTCTACGCCGATGTACCTGAATACGGTCATCTCCGAGGACGCCACCCTGACGAGCGTCGTGATTACCCTGCAACTCTATTCCTCGATCGGAGAGGAACAGGACGAAGAAGCCATCCTCGCGGCCGGCGCAGGAGATTGGGAAAATCAGGGAAGTCACAAAGACGACCCTCTGTACCTCACCGGGGCCGAGATGTTCGAGGCGTTGGCCGCTGTCGGTGAGATCATTGATCGCTACCGCGGGGACGACTTCAAGGTATACGTCGCGGGCTCCCCGGTGATTCAAGAGGCCGTCACCGGCAGTATGCAGCGCAACATGCCGCGCTTCGTCGCCCTCATGTTGCTGACAATCGCGCTGGTGCTGTTCATTCTGTTCCGCCGGCTCTCCGGGGTTCTGCTGCCGCTGTTCGTGGTGATCCTGTCGCTGGTTTCGACGATTGGCGCGTTTGCCGGAAGCGGCCTCAAGCTGTCCCCGCCCACCCAGGTACTGCCGACGTTCTTGCTCTCGGTAGGCACCAGCGCAGCCGTGCATATCTTGAAGATCTTTTATCTGCGCTTTGATGCCGGTGACACCGCCGATGACGCCATCGCCTTTGCGATTCGTCATACGGGCTTGCCGGTCATCATGACGGGCCTCACCACAGCGGGCGGGCTGCTCTCCTTTCTCGCCGCCGGACTGACCCCCATCGTTCATCTCGGCATCTTCGCGCCGATCGGAATCCTGCTGGCACTGGCCTACTGTCTGATTCTGCTACCCGCCCTGCTCCATGTACTCCCCCTGCGCAGACGGGCTGTCACCACCTCGGGCAGCGGAGCAACCTGGCTGGAGGGAGCCATCGTGCGGGTCGGCGATTTTTCGGTGATGAACCCGCGGCCGATCATCGGCGCCACGGTACTGGTTGTCGCCGTGTCGCTCGCAGGCGCGTCGCGGCTCGAGTTCACCCAGGACATCATGAGCTGGCTGGCCTCCGACCACCCGCTGGTTCGCGCCACCGAGGTGATCGACGAAAAGCTCAAGGGATCGATCACACTCGAAATGGTGGCCGATACGGGTGTCGAAAACGGCGTGAAGCACCCCGACTTCTTGCACAAACTCGACGTTCTGAGCGCCCGCGCGCTCGCGATGAGACCCGGCGAAGCGCTCTCGGTGGGAAAGACGATTTCGATTTCCGACGTGATCAAGGAGATCCACCAGGCGCTGAACTCGAACGCGGCTGAGTTCTACGCAATCCCCGATGACCCCGCCCTCGCCTCCCAGGAGCTTCTCCTGTTCGAGAACACCGGCAGCGACGATCTCGAAGACGTCGTCGACTCGCAATTTCAACTTGCGCGATTCACCCTGAAGATGCCCTACGCAGACCCCCTGCAGTACAACTCGTTTATCCACGAAGTCACCAACGAATTTCACGAGATCTTCGATGACGACGTGCAAGTCGTCGTAACCGGTTTCATGGGGATGATGGGGCAGACGATGCTGCGGGTGATGACGGGGTTGGCGCGCAGCTATGGCCTGGCACTCGCGATCATTACGCCGCTGATGATCCTTTTGATTGGGAATCTTCGCGGTGGGCTCATCAGCATGGTCCCGAACCTCACACCCATCATCATCACGCTGGGGATCATGGGTTGGGTAGGGATCACGATCGACATGTTCACGATGATGATCGGCAGCATCGCCATCGGATTGGCAGTCGACGACACCATCCATTTCATTCACGGTTTCCGCCGGGATCTCGCAGCCTGTGGAGACGCACGGCTCGCGGTCAAGAAGACACTCGAGACAACCGGTCGCGCGCTGCTCGTCACATCCATCGTGCTGGCCAGTGGCTTCCTCGTCTTCGTATTCTCCGATATGCAGAACCTCAGGTACTTTGGCGCGCTGACGAGCTTTACCATCATTTCTGCATTCATCATCGATATTTTGGTGACTCCGGCGCTGATCGTTCTGGTGACCGCGCCGCTTTCGGGCGCCCGAGAGAAGGCGTAGCGGCGATTCTTTCTCCGGTCTGCGGCAGCTTGGATCCAACCGCCGAAGCAACTCAGGTCTTCCCCCCATCAAGCCCTCAGGGCGAGTCTCCGCAAGAGGACGTAGGAGAGTCGCATTGGCAGAACGCAACACCGGGAGCGCCGACATCGATAAGATGACCGCTTCGCTCGATTCCAAGCGGGGCATCGAGCTCGGCGAACTGAGCGTCTCGACTTTGGATGGCGTCGTCTACAGCATGAAGCAGCAGCTGTCCGAGGGTGGAGCCAATGCGCCGTTTCTGGAAGCGATGATTTCCGCCGTGAAGGGTGGTGAGCTGCGGTTTCCCGTGATTCCCAGAACCGTGATGCGGGTTCAGGAATTGATGCGCGATCGGGAGGTGAGTGTCGAGGACCTGTCGTTCGTCGTGTCGCTAGACCCCGCACTCGCGACCAAGGTCGTCGGTGTCGCGAATAGCGCGTTCTATAGTGGGGCCGACTCCATCCGCTCCGTGGGAAACGCCATCATGCGACTCGGCACCCGCGAGGCTACCAACGTCGCGATTGCAGTCGCGATGCGCTCGAGCCTGTTCAAGGTTCCGGGATTCGAAAGCGATGCGCGTTCCATCTGGCACCATTCTCTACTGGTGGCCCGTATCAACGAGGCGATACTCAGGGATCGGGTACGGTTTCACGACATGGCCTTCCTGATGGGGCTGGTGCTGGAGGTTGGCCGGATCGTGGTTCTCGCCTTTGGAGCCCAGCTGGCGAATCGAGGGAAAGGATCCAAAGTTTTCCCGACCCGCGGTATCAAAGCCGCCGCCGACAGCCTCCACCCCGTTCTCGGGGCTCTGATTCTTCAGTCCTGGAATTTCGACGATCATTTCGTTCACACGATTCGCCACCATCACGATGCCGAGCTCGACGAGAAAGGCGACGAGCGCGCCGAGTTGATTCAAGCGTGTCAACTCTCGGACGCCATTGCCCTGCGCATCGCCGAGGGGTGGGCTGCGGGAGCGATCGTGCTCGACCCGCCAATCGCCCAGGCCCTCGAAGACTTTGGCATACCCGAACTGATCGCTCCCTCGATCGTCGCGACTGCCCAGGAAGACTTCGGAGGACTCACCAGCCTGGTTTGAGGCCGCTCTGCGATCTCCGGTTCAGGTTCGCAACGCGGGCTAGATGTTCTGCTTGGGAACCTTGCCGCCGAGAAAATTCTCGATTGCGTGCTGGGACATGATTTCGATCAATTGTTCCTTGGGCATGTCCTTCATCGCTTCTCGATTCTTGCGGTTGAGTTCGCCCGCGATCAACGTGCACTGTTTGCCCAATGCGGCCATCGTCTCTTCAACCAGCTCCGTCGTGGTTTGAAACGTCGACGTATCGAGATGCTCATAGCCCTTGGCCGCCGTCGACAAAGTCATGCCCGCGACACAAGCGAGAACATCGACGTTGTAGGGTTTGAATTCGCCATACAGGGCTTCGGCGAGCACGATGTCGTAGGCCTTGGTCGCGGAATAGTGCGCGTAGTACGGCGACCCTTGCAAACCCGCCCCCGACGACATCAAAATAATGCCACCGGATTTTCGCGCCAACATTGGTTTTGCATAGTGGTAGCTGAGCACGAAGGGACCGGTGACATTGATCGCGATCTTCATCTGCTCGTATTCGAGGCCCGTGTCCGGCTTGTAGAAGGGACCCACATCCGCGAGACCGGCGTTGTAGATCAGCAACCCGATCTCTCGCTCCGCTACCGCCTGGGTCACCGCTCCCAACAGATCGGGGCGAGCCAGATCGATCTCGACCCCCAGGCAATCAACCCCGTATTCCCGCTCGATCGTCGGGACGAACTCGTTCAACGCGTCCTCTGAGATGTCCAGGATGACGACGTTCAATCCCCGGGCCGCGACATGGCGGGAGTAAGCTTCCCCAATCCCCTGGGCCCCCCCGGCGATCAAGGCCCAGGGTCCGTAGCGCTGTGAGAATTCCGACACTTCTACTACCTCATTTTCATTGGACAGAAGTCGATCGCGGGATGCAAGAGCAATACCCCCTCAGGAGTGTCTCGGGCCCGCGGTTACGTGTTCGAAGCCGTGCACGGTTGCGACGCCAACGCTGAGCGCATTGATGACACTTTCGCGATCCGGCGAAAAAAGCAAGGGGAGCAGTGCACGATTCCCCTCTCCTGCGCCCCAGAGCGGTCCGCGACCGAGTTGCGCGAGACCCTCGCGCGCCACGTCCTCGGGCTTCATCGCCGCAGCACTCGGATTGTCGGCTGCGAGTTTGTCGAAGTCGAGACCCATGCGCGCGACCGAAGGCGTTCGGGTCGCGCCCGCGACCAGGGAAAGCACGTCGATCCCCGCCGAGTAGAGATCTTGCCAGAGGGCTTCGGCAAATACCTGATCGAAACTCTTGGTGGCCGAATACGCGACCTGATACGCCGAGCCGGCGAGCCCCGCCACCGAAGTCATGAAGATCATTCCGCCGCGTCCGCGCTTGCGCATCTCGCCACCGAGCAGGTGGGCCAGGGTGATGGGGCCGTTGCAGTTCAACGCCACCAGGTTGAGGGCGGCTTCGACGGGCTGGTCGAGGAAGCGCCCCAGCGAAGTCGGCGAGCCGGCGTTGTAGACCAGCATGCCGAGTTCGAGCCCGGAACTCGCCTGCCTGACCCGGTCGGCGAGGTCCGCCGCCATCAGGTCCGCACAGACGGTCCGCACCTCGACATCGTGGCGCGCGCCAATGGATGCCGCGCATTCGGCGAGCGTCTCTTCACGGCGCGCGAGCAGCAGCAGGTTGAGACCGCGCGCAGCCAACTGATCGGCAAACGCGGCGCCGATGCCGTCCGAACCTCCGGCGATCAATGCCCACTCTCCGTAGCGCTCTCGAAAGATTGAATCGCTCGAATCGCTCATCGTCGGGCTACCTCCGGCTCGGCCAGTGGGGTGCTGGCGAGTGGGGATGCTAGCTCGACCGGAGGAGGTAGCGGGTCAATACGTCGCAGACTTCGTCCAGCCAGACCTCGTCGTCGAGACGATCTGGGTCCCGCAGTGCCACACCGTGGATCAGCGCTTCGCTGACGTCGTAAAAGATCTCCGCGGCGAGGCCGGGATTGGGTCTGCGAATTTCGCCCGCGTGCGCCGCGAAATAGCCCGCCATGAAGTTGATGAACTGGAGGCGTTCTTCGGCGGGGGCCTTGGACTCGAATTCCGAATGCAGCCTTGGGCTCACCGCGTGAGCCTTCGCCAGACCGTGAACGACCGCGCGGATCGCGCCGCTCAGGCTCAAGCCGCCGATCTGGCTGAGTTTGTCGTGCAGCTTGTCGTGGAACTGCTCTCCGTAGCGCGCCTGGGCGGCCGCGATCAAAGACTCTTTGTTGGGGAAGTACTGATACAGGGATCCCACCGAAACGCCGGCCCGCACGGCCACCCGGTTGGTCGTGACCCGGGCGAGACCCTCCTCCTCAACAATGCGAAAGATTGCTCGTATATTTTAACCCATCGCGTCCGATGGAGACAATCAATGAGCCTGCGAAAAACCTTTGCGACCCCGCTTGTGGGAGTCCTGTTACTGCTGACCTTGGTGGCCTGCGGAGGCTGCGCCGGCGTAAAGCGCTTCATGTACGAGGGTTTCGATCG
>SMVB01031462.1_pt1 | contig 13805 bp, 15 predicted proteins | sample 2456461 | NCBI WGS metagenome assembly SMVB01 (sample SAMN11095934, study PRJNA526329) | marine sediment metagenome | biome: Marine sediment; feature: Surficial sediment; material: Deep marine sediment; isolation source: Hadal surficial sediment | place: Pacific Ocean | collected 2014-05 | depth...
CAAACTCCCTGGACCGATCTACCATCCAAAACATTCCCGCTGGAATCTGAGGGTTGGACATTGTATTGATTCCCCTCTGAAAAACTATTACAATCTTGCTTATTGGATCACCAGAAAACACCCCAAAAAGCTGACAAACCTGCAAAAAGTGGGACTATAGTGGGACAGGGTAATTAAGAGGAAAATCCACCCAAATGCTAGCCACATTGCTAGCCATATGCTTAATAGTGCCACATTAAACAAATTAATCCATTTAAATACTGATACTTATGTTTACAGGTGAACCTGGTTCCTGAACAGATTGTTGTATTCCGAATCGCGGCTGATTAGATCGTCATGCGTACCGGATTCCACCAGATGCCCATCCTTCAGGACCATGATGCGGTCGGCGTTTTCCAGGGTGGATAGACGGTGCGCGATGACCAATGTGGTGCGCGACGCCATCAGGTGTTTGATCGCATCCTTGATTTTGGCTTCGGTTTCCGTATCCACTGTGGCCGTGGCTTCGTCCAGCACCAGGATCGGCGGGTTTTTGAGGAAGGCGCGGGCGATGGCGATCCGATGCTTTTCTCCGCCGGAAAGTTTGACCCCCCGTTCTCCCACCTGTGTGTCGTACCCGTTGGGGAGGTTTTGAATGAAGTCATCCGCATGCGCCGCTTCCGCTGATGCCACGACCCGGTCCATGCTGGCCTCGATATCTCCGTATAGGATGTTTTCCGCCACCGTCCCGTTGAACAGAAACGGGTCTTGCGACACCAGTCCGATTTGATCACGCAGAAACGTCAGTTTCAGATCCTGTATTTCATGCTTGTCGATCATGATCGAGCCCGCATCGACATCATAAAATCGCATCAATAATTTGACGATGGTGGATTTGCCGCTTCCCGTATGGCCGACCATGGCGATCTCTTCTCCCGCTTCGATGCAGAAGGAGATATTTTTGATAACGGGTTTGTCTTTAATATAGGAAAAGCTGACTCGGTCAAACTCAATCTCTCCCCGGACATTGGTGGAGGGGAGGTATGCAGAAGGCGCATCGCGGATGTCGGGGACGGCGTCGATGATTTCAAACAACCGGTCACTCGATGCCAGGGCGTGTTGCAACATGTGGTTTACGGAATGCAATTGGTTGATGGGCGTATAAAACAAGGCCAGGTATCCAATAAAAGCAACCAGCGAACCGACGGTGATTTCCCCGGCCTGCACCAACCCGATCCCGTAATAGAGGATAAAAACCGTGCCGAGGGAACCGAGAAACATCATCGACGGAGAATAAACCGCCCACAGGCGCATGACCTTCAACGTGCCGTCGCAATAGTCCTGACTGCGCCGGTTGAATCGTTTGATTTCATGAAGCTGACGATTGAAGGCATGGGTTTCCCGGATGCCGGAAATGGAATCCTGCAAGGCGGCGTTCATTTTGGCGGCTTGTTCCCGCACCAGGTGATACAAACCGTGCGCCCGCGTGGTGTATTTGGAAGCGCCAAGTATCAGCAGTGGAATGGGGAGCAGTGCCAACAGAGCCAGTTTCCAGTGCAGGTAAAACAGGATGAGGGAGATGCCGACCAAGGTCAGCACGGCGGTCACCACCTGCTCGACGCCGTCGATGAAGATGCGCTCGACATAAGTCACGTCGTCGTTGACGCGGGACATGAGTTCACCGGTGGAGCGGTTTTCAAAATATTTCGGCGATAGTTTTTGCAAGGCCCGGTAAACCTCGGACCGTATGTCGAACACCACCTTTTGCTCCACCTTGTTGTTGACCACGATGCGTCGATAGTTGGATAAGTTTCGTCCTAAATAGGACACGAGTAATCCGCCGACGGCCCAATAGATCCAGGTCACCTCTACTCCCCGGCTCATCGCCGGTTGACCCACCACCAATTGATCGATGATGATTTTTATCAACCAGGGAGGAACCAGATCCAGCAGAGTGGTGAGAATGGCAAAAAACAGGGTCAGGTAAACCTGTTTCGAATACGGTTTCAAATAGCTCAATACACGCAACAAAGATTTCATGAATATTTAGAATTAAAAAGTTAAAGTGTCAGATAAAGGAAAATTTTAGGCTTTACAATCAGTAATCCATTCTCGAAGGAGACCGTTGAAAAAGTATAATATCCCCTCATCCCAGCCTGTCACTCTGTGAGTGCTCACCAGAGGGGAGAAGGGCTTTCTCCTCGCCCCCATTGGGGGAGATGATTTAGGTGAGGGGGCAAATAAAAAACGGTATCGTCTGTGACCAGAGCCATTATAATGTTATTTTTCACCGGTTGGAAAGTTAATCCCGGTATAGCGCCGGTTGCGGTTTTTCCGAATTTTATCGTTTGAAGGGAGAGGTATGGAGTATAGAAAACTGGGCGACAGCGACTTGGAAGTTTCGGTGATCGGTTTTGGGGCCTGGGGGATCGGCGGCGCGCCATTTTGGAGTACCGAAGGGGACCATCCATCCTGCAAGGCCATTTTGAAGGCGTTCGACCTGGGAATCAATTTTTTCGATACCGCCCCGGTCTATGGGTTCGGTCATTCCGAGGAGTTGCTGGGAAAAACCCTGAAATCAGTGAGGGACAAAGTGATTCTGGCCACCAAGTGCGGATTGGTATGGCGTAAGGAAAATTTGGGATCGATAGCCAAAAATACCAAAAGGGACTCCATCCTGAACGAAATTGAGCAAAGTTTGCGTCGGCTCCAGACCGATGTGATCGATCTCTACCAAGTGCATTGGCCGGATGTCAACACGCCGCAGGAAGAAACCATGGAAACGTTGTTAGAGATCCAGGCGCAGGGAAAAATCCGCTACATCGGCCTCAGCAATTATTCGGTGGAGCAGACAAAGGAATGTCTGAAGGTCGGAAATATCGTATCCCTGCAACCGGAATACAGTTTGCTTGAACGGTCCATTGAGAAGGAAACGGTTCCATTTTGCCAGGAGAACCAGATCGGGATCATCGCTTACAGTCCGTTATCTTCCGGAGTGTTGACCGGGAAATACGATAAGTCTACAAAGTTCAAGGACTGGCGAAGCAAGGGCATCATCGGCACCTTCACGGGGGAAGGTTATGAAAAGAATATTGCCAAGGTGGACCAGTTGAAAGCATTAGCGCAAGCCGATGGTAAAACCTGCGGTCAGATGGCCATTAACTGGGTGACCCGCCAACCCGGATTGACCACCGCGTTGGTCGGCGTCAAGAATGAAAGCCAGATGGAAGAAAATCTGCTTTCGGTCGGGTGGAAACCCTCTGCCGATCAACAGGAGAATATTGAGGAAATATTTAAAGTTTAATCATCTCCCCGTCATCATGATTAAGTCGCACTGATACAGAAATGGGAGCGGGTCGGCTTCCTAGGAGAGATCCTTCGATCCTCGTTGCTACCTTCTCATGAGGGTCCTCATGGCTGTCGGGGCCAACGCCCTCCATACCCATCCCCTTTTGGATTTCTTCTTTTGTATAGCGAGGAGTGCTATGTTGCGGGCAATTCCAATCAAATGCATGGACTTTGAAGATAAAAATTCGCTCAATAGTGGCTTCGTAATCTGGCATTTCAACTTTCTCCAGCAGTTTTGGATGATCGTCAGCGTGAAGCACTTCAGCCTCGGCCCAGATTTTCAATCTCTGTTGCTTGGTATAATCCATAAGAAACAGGACCGTCTTCTTAGTGGCGTTAAAATTTCCTGTGCTGATGTACTGTCCGTTTCCCCGAAAATCTGCAAAAGCCAACGTATTTTCATCGATAACCCTTAAAAATCCTTTGGGTCCACCTCTGAACTGCATATACGGCCAGCCGTTTTCACCTACAGAAGCCATATAAAAACTGTCCCTGTTTTTGATATAGCCCTTTTCTTGCCAAGTGAGCTTATTGCGAAATTCACTTTTGTTCTCCATCTTTTGATAAGGGACTCGGGTTCCATACTTTTCTTGAACTTTTCGGACACTATCGTTGAACGCGAATTCCATAAAATGTTTTGCCATGATTGGACTTCCTTTATTCAAAAATTGAAAACGTGGCCCCCGCTTTAAACAGGGGCCTATTTGTTTTCAGAATGTGAGCACGTTAAAACCTTGTTCCTGGAGCTTGCTAAGACTGGGAAGTCCAGTCGTTTTAGGAACCGAGTTGTCCTTGATCAGGTCGTAGCCCGAGGTATCCGCACCGAAAACATCAGCGCATGCGCAGGAAATTCCCAGGATCTTGTCGGCAACGGCTTCAAACAATTCGTGCGCGGGATGGTCATCTTTTTGAAGCGCTTCAGGCCATCTCGTGCCGGCGCCTTGAAAGAGAATGGATACTTCCTTGCCGGCATTCTTAAAATCGTAAGCTGTGGCCAAAGCATTAAAGACTCGCCCTAAAGATTCATCTGATCCGCTCTTGGGGTCCGATAGAATGACGATTGCAGTTTTCATTTTGATTCCCTCCATTTTTAATAGATTTAAGTTCGATTAATATTTGATAAGGAAAGTGTTTCCACTGTTATTTTAAAATGGGCATCCAGTCCGTTAGCTGGAAAAATACGAATCGGGCTTTTCTTCAAGGTGTTGGATCTGCAACCCCAAACTAACCCTCTTTACATTAAGGATCATCCCGCCCACGGTAGTTTGGAAGGAATGGCCCACCTCGATTCCGTAACGTTGCAGGAGTTTCTGCTGGTATCGGGTCAGACCGATTTCGTTGGAATCACCTGCGGAAAAAATATGACTTTGAATTTTCTCCTGCAAGGCATCGTCAAACACCCAGGTTAGGTTCATGCGAACATCATCCCGATCACGGCTCTGATAGGAAGCCGGAACAACCCCATAGAGGGTCTGAATGGGAAAGGATTGCAGATTTCCTACTGGCATGGCCCCCACAGATCCCTCAAAGCGCAACCCCGTACTGGTCCGAGTCACTCTCCAATTTTTATCATCAACTCGGGTGATAAAGGACTGGCCAATACTGACTCCGTATTTTGCAAGAGTTTTCTGTTCAAACTGGGAAAGCCCGACCGCCACATCACCACGAGCCAGGTTTTTATGGATCTTTTCAGCAATGATCGAGTCATACTTCCACACATAGCGAGATGGAAAAGAATTTTGATCCGCTTGGGCCGGAGATACGATAACCGCTAACAACAACGTTAATGCCCACCCGATGGTCAGAATGCTTTGATTATTTTTTCTCATTTGAGTTTCCTCCGAATTTTTTTAGTTTTTGGATTTGTATAGAAATACTTTCTGAATTCAATTCATTTTGAATAATCAGACAACCCATATAGAGCAGGTTTTGTGCCAAAGAATAAATCTCAAATAACCTATTGTTTTTAAATAACTTAAATATTTTTGTGGTGTAGCCGCAAAGTGTCGATATTTCGCTAATAGCGAAATATCGACATAAAAAATATGATTTTAACTATTTTTCGTGGAATTTAAGGTTTGGTGGGAATATACTAATTCCATGAACCCGGACTCAAAGAGCAACTCGCAATCAGAACCTCTTCCCCGACAATTAAGAGAGGCCCTGTATCTGAACAAGCTGATCTTGGAATCGGCAGGTGAGGGAATTTATGGTCTGGACTTGGAAGGGAGGGTTACTTTTATCAATCCTGCCGCGGTAAAAATGACCGGGTTCACCGCCAAAGAAATGATAGGAAACTGTCAGCATAAACTGGTTCATCATTCGAAACCAGACGGAAAGCACTATCCGCGAGAGGAATGCCCCATTTATGCGGCCTTCATTGATGGAAAAGTCCACCAGGTTTCTACAGAAGTGTTTTGGCGGAAAGATGGAACCAGCTTCCCGGTAGAGTATGTCAGTACTCCCATTCGTGAAAATATGAAGTTACTGGGGGCAGTGGTTGTCTTCAGAGATATTACCGAGCGAAAGCAAGCCGAGGAGGAAATCCAACATCTGCGGGATCAATTGGAATTGGAAAACGCCTATCTCAATGAAGAAGTGCTTAAGGCCCAAGCTCATGGCGATATCATTGGCACCAGCCATGCATTGGAAAACATCTTGAGGCAAATTGAGATGGTGGCCCCGACAGAGGCTAGTGTTCTCATTACAGGAGAGTCTGGAACAGGTAAAGAACTTGTGGCTCGGGAAATTCATAATCAAAGTTCGCGCAGCAAACGCACCATGATCAAAGTCAATTGCGCTTCCATTCCAAAGGAACTCTATGAGAGCGAATTCTTCGGACACGTGAAAGGTGCATTTACGGGGGCTGTAAAAGACAGGGCCGGTCGATTCCAACTTGCTGATGGGGGAACTTTGTTCCTGGACGAGATTGGGGAAATTCCTTTAGACCTTCAGAGCAAACTGCTACGTGTATTGCAGGAAGGCACTTTTGAAAGGATTGGTGATGAAAAGACACTTAAAGTAGATGTACGCATCATTGCCGCCACGAATCGATCTTTGAAAGATGAAGTGGAGACAAAACGATTTCGCGAGGACCTTTACTATCGACTGAATGTATTCCCGATTGAGGTCCCTCCCCTTCGCAGTCGAAAAGATGATATTCCGATGTTGTCCTCAAATTTTTTAAACCTGGCAGCTCAAAAATTAAATGTTCCTCTTCCCAAACTGACTCAGGCCAATATTATGGAGCTACAGGGCTACGATTGGCCGGGTAATATCCGAGAGTTGCAAAACGTGATTGACCGAGCGGTTATTACTTCCCGGTCCGGTAAACTTTCGTTAAATCTATCGAATGCCGGGAAGAATATTAAGAGGAAAGATTCAGCGATTGATCAAAAAGAAAGGGATACTAAGGTTAGTATCCTTACTGAAAAGGAAATGGAACAAGGTAATCAGGAAAATATATTAAATGCCCTAAATCAGTGTAACTGGAAAATTACCGGGTCAGATGGGGCGGCAGAACTATTGGAAATCAAGCCCACCACCCTCCACTCAAAAATCAAAAAGATGGGCTTAAAAAGACCGGATTAACCCGGCTTGAAATGCATAGGGTGAGAGTAAAGCCCGGTAAAAATCAGCTGACAAAATAATTTAAGGGAAGCTCTAATCCCTCTGTTCAGAATATGCCTCGCGCAGTTCTCTGGAATTTTTTCTGACCTGTTTGATGAGCGTTGCGGTTTTCTCATCGTCAGGATTCAGCCGGGAGATGGCCAGGGTCATGTTCTCCAGAGCTTCCTGCAAGTTGACCTTGGATTGTTCTCCGGCATTTTTTTCCAGGAGATCAATTTTCTGGTAAACGTTTTTTTCGACCGACAACAATTCCTTGTTCATGAGGGTCCGCAGGAGTTGGATGCTGGATTCCATACTGTCCATCTGGGCGCGTTGCAGGGTGGCGTTGGTATAAAGGAAGCCCAGTAACAACACGATGAGACCGGTGTAAAACAGGATTTTTAAAGTCGTGTTTTCGCTTTTTCTCTTCTGAATATTTAATTTGATGGTTTCGAGTTCGGAAGAGAGGGCGTCCACTGAATCCGTCAGCGTTGTGTTCTCGCTTTTTTCTTTCTGAATATTTAATTTGAGGGTTTCTAGTTCTGAAGAGAGGGCGTCCACTGAATTCGTCAGCCGGGTAATTTTTTCCTTAGACGTATCAGCTGGTTTTTTTTTGGACAGATTTTTTGGGTCGGTATTTTCGTTTTCCATGAGCCGAAACCTTTTTAAGTTGAAATTTTCAACGCGCCTATAATTTATAACATTTTTATACCAGACCCCGCAACGCTGGGAGGAAAAGAGGGCTGACTTTCGCTACGCTCACGAGCCCCAAAAAAATGTTTCACGCCGTGAGCAAACTCGTCCTCCAAGGAGGAACCAGCGGCACGCTGGTCGCACGTTAATATTTGGGTAAGCTGGGTTGGCGTTTGCGGCGGGGTCGTTCATATTGTCATTGTCATCAGGTATAGAGAAATCAATTCCTCTCCGAAAAAAATGGCGATGAGAATCCCGATGGCGAGAAATGGTCCGAAAGGGATCTGGCTTTTGCGGTCTTTTTTTTTGGCGATCATGAGAGCCAAACCGATGATCGATCCCAAGGTGGCTCCCAGGAAAATTACCAGCAGAACCTTCTGCCAACCCAACAAGGCTCCTGCCGCCGCAATAAATTTGATGTCGCCGCCGCCCATGCCTCCCCGGCTTAAAACGGCGAGCAAATAAAACAGTCCGCCTCCCAGCAGGAATCCCAATCCTGAATTGATGGGGCCGGTCAGGTATGATCCTGCGCCCAAACCCAGAACGATTCCGGGGAGGGTGATGCGGTCGGGAATGATTTTGTGCTGGTAATCGATTACCGTGATGATGACCAAAGCCGTGCAGACGACAGCGTAGATCAGGAATTCCCAGGAAACGCCGAATTGGACAAAAACCGCAACGATAAACAAAGCGACCACGATTTCGATCAGAGGGTAAACGATCGAAATTTTCTGACCGCAGGCTCTGCACTTGCCGCCCAGAAACAGGTAGCTGAAAACGGGAATGTTATCGAGTGCCCGGATAGGCGTGTTGCAGGCCGTGCAGTGCGAACCGGGAAAAGACACGGATTCCTTTTTCGGCAGTCGGTAGATGCAGACATTGGAGAAACTCCCTAGGATCAGGCCGAATACAAATACGAATGATACGGTGACTGGGTAGGGCAGGGCGAGTAATGTTTCCATAAAAGTTTAAACTTAAAGCGGGTTCAGATTGTTTCAGGCTGGATGCTCAAACGATACCGGGGTTAGCCGGGAGAATGTTCATGGTCGGTTTTGTATGGAATCAGTTTTTTCACGGTTTTAAATACTGTCTCGGATGCAAACCCTTTCCTCTGGAGAAACTGGGCCAGCCGTCGACTTTTGGATTTCGGGTCGATTCCTCTGAGCAGGGAGAGCTTTTTTTGTGCGCAGGCCTGGGCGAGGTCCCATTCATTGAATTCGGAATATACGATCTGCAATGTTTGATCGATGGTTGCAGTTGCAAGCCCTTTGGCCGATAATTCACTTCGCAGACGGTATTCGCCGAATTTCTTTGCGGATACGCGCGACCGGCTCCAGGCCAATGCAAACCGTTCGTCATTGAGGTAGCCGAGCCCGGTCAACCAATCGACCGCTTCCTGAATGATGTTTTTGGAAAGCTCCTTTTGGCCTAAACGGTCTCTGATCTCGAACTCGCTTCGATCCGTGTAAGATAAATACCGCAGGGCGACTGATTTAGCTCTTTTGAGTTCCTTCGGGTCGGGCATCGGTCACGCGGTCTTGGCCGGTTTTTTTTCTCTACCGTTCTCCGATGGAGTTTGCTCTGAAGGAGATTCCAGTTTTACGCGCAGGGGCAGGCCAAGTTTTTTCCTCAACTTTGTTTCAATCTCCGAATAAATTTCAGGGTGTTCATCAAGAAATTTTCGCGAATTCTCCCGCCCTTGTCCGATTCTGGTCTCGTTGTAAGAAAACCAGGTTCCGCTTTTGGCGACGATATCATGATTGACTGCCTGATCCAGTAAATCGCTGGTTTTTGAAATGCCTATACCGTAGCGAATATCGAACTCGCAATCGCGGAAGGGGGCGGCGACCTTGTTTTTGACAATTTTTACCCGCGTCCGGTTACCGATCACTTTATCTCCATCCTTGAGGGCGGCAATTCTGCGGATATCCATACGAACCGAGGAATAAAACTTGAGCGCGTTGCCGCCGGTCGTGGTTTCCGGGTTGCCGAACATCACGCCGATTTTCATACGGATCTGGTTGATGAAAACGAGGCATGTGTTGGACTTGCTAATTACGCCCGCCAGTTTGCGCATGGCCTGGGACATGAGCCTGGCCTGCAATCCCATGTGGGAATCGCCCATGTCGCCATCCAGTTCCGCTTTGGGAACCAGAGCGGCGACGGAGTCCACGACGATCACATCGACCGCGCCGCTTCGTATCAGGACTTCCGCGATCTCCAGCGTTTGTTCACCCGTGTCGGGTTGCGACAGCAGAAGATTGTCCAGATCGACTCCAAGGGCGTTGGCATATTTGGGATCCAAGGCGTGTTCCGCATCGAGGAAAGCCGCCACCCCGCCGGCTTTTTGCGCCTCCGCGATAATGTGCAGGGTGAGGCTGGTTTTCCCCGATCCTTCCGGACCATAAATCTCAATGATCCTGCCGCGGGGAACTCCCCCGACGCCAAGCGCGTAGTCCAGAGATATGGACCCGGTGGAAATGACCGGGATGTCTTTCTGGGCTTCGGCCTTGCCCAGTCTCATGATTGACCCCTTGCCGTACTGTTTTTCAATCTGACTGAATGCCAGTTCCAGGGCTTTTTCTCTATCGTTTGACCCCATTGACCCTCCTTCGGCTTGATCGACTCAAGCGGATGTGAAATTGATTCCCACAAGTGGGTTTTATACCCCGTGGCTTGCCACGGCTTTTAAATAAAAACTTTCGTCGGATACCTCGCTCACTTGTGGCGGGGTCGTTTATTGATGACGGGTGATTGACCCGGTGAAGACGAATTCTTCCTGAACCGTATATATAGAACCCTTTGGCGTTAGCTCACTTTTTATCAACTGGATCGACGAAATCTCAAACGGGTCCATTTCGATGCGTTGAGCCGATTGCAGGGCCTTTTTCAAATCTTCCCTGTTCTTACTGGACTTGATGCGCCCCAGCGTCAGGTGATGCACCGGTTTTTGCTTGTCCGGCGGGAAGCCCAGGGAAGCCATCTCTTTTTCCACCCTTATCTTCAGGGAACCCAGATAATTTTCCCGGTCCACCAATCCGATCCATAAAACGCGGGGACGGGACACATTGGGGAAAACGCCCATTTTGCCCAAAGTCATCAAGAAAGGCGGCACGGAATTTGCGATTTCCGCCATTCGATCCTTGATCGCCGGGATCAAATCGACAAGGGTATCCCCCAGAAACTTGACAGTCAGGTGCATATTGGCTGGTTTGACCCAGGCGGCGTCCAGATTTAGGGTTTTATAAAACCTTTGCGCCCCGGTAATTTTTTCCCTGACCGAGTTCGGAACATCAATAGCGAGGAACAACCTCAAATCGCGCACAGTCTAACAAGGCCCCGGAAACAAAGTCAAACCCAATCCAATGAAATTTCTAATCCCAATTGCATCAAGGAAATACAAACCCTGGTAGGACTGCGACCAGCCATAGGACATTATTACTTAATGGAACCGCACCCGGTCGGACTTCCGATGTCACGGTCATTTTATAGAAGGGGTTGGAATAAATAGCAAGTGAAATATCTGGGAAAGTAATGATGTCGATAAAGGGACGTTTGATGAGGCAGGAGATTTGGTTGGATTTTATGTTCCTTAAAAAAGCCCGTTGACAAAGCGATTAAATAAATATATGTACATTTGTACACAATGGAGTTAAAATGGAATTTAAATGGGATAGTAGAAAGGCTGAAAGCAACTTACGAAAACACGGTATGGCCTTTGAACTGGCTATCAACGTGTTTTCTGATCCAGAACGGACCATCAGCGTTGACAGTAGATTAAATTATGAAGAAGAACGCTTTATTACCCCAGGAGAAATCGCCGGAAGATTGTGTGTTATCGTTTATACAGAAAGGGGAAACACAATTCGTATTATTTCGGCGCGAAAAGCTAACAAAAGGGAGTTGAAACGCCATGACAACCGTTAAATATACATTTGATCCAAAAAAACCACCGAAGATATCAGACGAAGATTTGGCAAAACTGGATGCTATAAAGGACGAAGACATAGACTATTCAGACATCCCTGAATTGGGCGACGAATTTTTCAGGAATGCCAAGCGTGCAAGTGAATTCAAAAAATCCAAATCCCGTGTGACCATGCGGTTGGATAACGACGTTCTTGACTGGTTGAAAGGTCCGGGTAAAGGATACCAAACCCGCGCCAATTTGATCTTACGGGCCGCTATGGAGCATCACCAGAAGCCGTAATTATTATTTCAGGAATATGAAAAATGGCAAAAATCCCCATGAAGGTTCTTCATTTGATGAATTTCTGAACGAGGAGCGCTCTTCCCTAACAATTAAGCTTTTTTCAACCACTGCACCCCTCCGGCGACAAACGAGTACAAGTAGGCGCTCAAGAAACAGAAAGCGATTGCCGGCAACGCTATGGGAACCAACCAGGCAACCACCAACGAGATATTAACAAACACGATCGCCGTGGCGGACCTGGTTAAACTTCTAATCATGTAGCGCATCGGAAAGGGTAGAAGCATTGATGCCGCGTTCAATAGAAACGCGGAAATCAAGAACGGCTCTGGGCTTATATTAAAGTAATTTGCGATTAGAAGTACGAAAAGCATGTGGCGCATCAGCTCGTTGGTAGGCGAGCCAGTAGCGGGTTTTTGGGGGGAACTGACTCGGGAAACGACGCGCAACAAAATCGCGATCACAGCCACAAAGGAAACTAAAGCGCAATAACCACCGTAGTGCATGCCAACAGCCATGACCAAGAGGATATGCGCGACTGCGTCACAAACATTGTCCAGGTTAGCCCCAAAATCGCTTTTGAGATCAAGTTTGTTGGCAAGTATGCCATCGAGATCATCCATGATGTTGTTATAAATGATCAATGGGATCAGGTATTGATAACCACCCTCCATGAAGAGGATTGCTAGTGGGAGAATTCCGAGGATGGAAACGATATTTGGCAGGTTCCGGTATGTAAATCTTCCAACATCCAGATCCTTCATCAGTTTGTGAAATTTACATCATTGTTTCTGGAAGGTTCCCTGCAACCTTTGCGAAGCACAAAAAAGTGGTTTGTCAAATCAGGGAAAGCAATGCCCATTTTGGCGGGAAGTCGTGTTATCCACGGATACCCTGATCGTAGCCCCCAGTACACCAGAAATCCCAGGGTGGAAAGTCCTTGCCGTTTCTCAGGAACATTCGCCTTCCATTTTTTAATGGATTCGCATCCTATTTGCATGAGGACGTAGGGCACGTTCAATTCCACTTTGGCCACGGACAGGCCACCTTTATTGAAAATTTGGGTGTAAGTTTCGACCGAACGATACACCGCCTGGTAAGTTGCTTTTCGTGTAACCGTTCCATTTTGGACGGTGCTCTCACGGCACAAAATAACCCCATTGGGTTCGAGATATGAGGTCACCTTCTGTAGCAGGGTAATGACATCACATTCATTGAGATACATTAGTATTCCGCCAAGAAAAATTAACGAAAAACGACCCTCTGGCTCGAACGACAAAACATCAGTATTGATGGAAAGGACATTGGTGTAGGGAGAGCACCGTTGGACCAGGGACTCATACAATGGTACGCTTGCTTCAACGGCAACAACCTTGCCAAATTGTTTGGCAAAGTATTCGGTCCAATATCCAACGCCACTTCCCAGATCCAGCACAGCTCCATTGTAATCTGTTTTAGAACTATGGATTAATCGTTGGACAATCTTGGATTCAGCGCGAAAGCGAAAGCGGCCAGCACTGGCGGGCAACCCGAACCCATCCATCATGTAAGGACCTAATAGATGGGCTAGCTTTGTTCTAAAAACGGTTAACACCCGTATAATCCAACGACGCTGGTGTCTTCGCAATGCTATCGGTTCTACGGGATTTCAAAACTCGCTCTATTTTCGTGGGGTTCTATTATTAAACCGAGATTTCCCATAAGGACATAAAAATTCATCGAAAGTCATCCTGATTGAGCAAACCATCTTTTGAGATCGAAAATTTTGTCTGAATTTGACCTAGATTGTAAAATTTACCTATCCTTCTGTTAATGAAAGTCTTTTTGAGAAGAAACTTTCAATCCTTGAACTTTATTAAGCGGACTTTCCCTGTTCAGATGGTTACTACAATTTTTCTTCGGTTGCTTTGGTTATCCTGTGTCCGGGAACGGTCCCTCGCATGCTTAGGTGTTCCCCGTCAAAGCC
>SMVB01034711.1_pt1 | contig 13798 bp, 7 predicted proteins | sample 2456461 | NCBI WGS metagenome assembly SMVB01 (sample SAMN11095934, study PRJNA526329) | marine sediment metagenome | biome: Marine sediment; feature: Surficial sediment; material: Deep marine sediment; isolation source: Hadal surficial sediment | place: Pacific Ocean | collected 2014-05 | depth 0-1...
ATTGTATTGTCCTGATTATAGTTTGATGATAACATATTATAATCTGCTTCCATACGTTCAAGTTCTGCACGCTCAATTACCCTTGTCCAAATCCGGCCTTTCAATACATCGGTAGCTTCTTTTGGGGTTGTGTGTGTTAATATTCTGCCACCATTTAAAATGGCCATTTCATGACACAATTCTTTTACATCATCCACAATATGTGTTGAAAATATCACAGTACAATTTGTGCCGACTTCACGAAGTATATTTAAGAATCGATTTCGTTCCGCCGGATCTAACCCGGCAGTAGGTTCATCAACAATTATCAACTTTGGACTATTCAGTAGCAATTGGGCTATTCCAAATCGTTGTTTCATCCCACCGGAATACCCGGCGACATGTTTTTTACGGATGCTGTATAAGTTTGTAATCTCTAAAACTTCTCTAACCAATTTGGACCTGTCTGATTTCGATCCAACTCCCTTCAGTGTAGCCAAATAGTCCAGCAAATCCTCGGCAGACATTTTTGGATACACACCAAAAGACTGAGGCAGGTATCCAAGAATCTTTCGCAGCGCCATCTTGTCTTCAATTACATCTATATCACCAAAAGTAATCGTTCCTGAATCAGGGTTTTGCAGGGTAGCAATCATACGCATCAGTGTTGATTTTCCAGCTCCATTTGGGCCTAGGAGGCCAAACATTCCAGCACCAATTTCCAGGCTCAGGTTATCAATGGCTTTTACTCCATTTTTATATGTTTTGGTTAAATTGTTAATGATCAGCTTCATAGAATACAATTTTAAAAACTCGCCGCAATATTAGGTATCTTAATGTTATGCTTTGCAACAATAAGATTTTTCCGGAATTATCTGCAAATCATGCGTAATTGGCTACGATCTGGCTAAATCATGAGCAGATGAAAGAAAACTTAATTAACTGTTTTTTTAATTTTAATAGAATACAATGACCTTATTTACAAGGAGCTATATTGGGTACCAGGGAAGATTATTTGAATATTTGTCAGTCTAATGTAAATGTAAGTGGCACGACAATGCGTACGCTCACATTCCTGCCGCGTTGTTTTCCCGGTTGCCATTTTGGAGAGTCCTGAATTACAAGGATGGCCGCTTCTTCACAGCCAGCTCCAATACCTTTCACCACTTCCACCTCGGATAATTTGCCTTCTTTGTCAACAACAAACCGCACAAATACTTTACCTTCAATCCCCATTCTCTTGGCTTGCGCCGGATATGACAGGTTTTTTTGGATATATAATAAAAATGCTCTGGTTCCGCCCGGAAACTCTGGTTGTTGCTCTACAATAGTAAATATTTCATCAATAAACTCTTCTTCTACAGGCTCATCAAATATAATTTCTTCGATCATATCCTCTTCTGCGATTTCGATATCAAGATCAACATCTAACTCTTCGATTTCTTCATTATCAGCTACTTCAATTATTTCAGGATGTTGGATTTTAGGTGGCGGGGGAGGAGGTTGTTCTGTTTGTGGTATATCAAGCATTTCCTCAAAATCATCTGTCACAAGACCCAAATCTGCCAAAGCTCCATCGTCATAAAAGCGCCACTCAAATGCAGTAATGACAAGAAGCAAACTTATCACCAATCCGAGGCTTAGAAATAAACTTGACTTCCGGACTAAATCTGCCTTTTCTGTTTTTTTTACTCTCATCGCATTTGTACTGTACTTCATTAAACGTTTGAGAGGGCAGTTGGGTTTTGTTAAAGGGATTCCAGGTTCAACGTTGTGCAATTACGACGATTTGTAATGGATCCGGACAGATCGAACAAAAAGCTGCTGACCCCGGGGCCAGACGAATAATTCTCTGCACGTCGGAGACCTAACAGAAAAAAATAGTGTATTCATCAAGGAAGGAAACCTGAAGGCAAAGAAGGTTTGAATCCTGCAACCAAACATAATCCCTCCGAATTATACATCCGAGGTGAAACGTATCAGTAGGTAACATATTCAATACTTTGACTCCTTGTACTTTTTCTCTTCCTCAAGGATTTTCAACCAGGTATCTCCAGTGTATTCAAGCAAAATATTTTTATCCTCAATAAACAGGTCAATATATACCTGGCTGATATACCATCCTCTCATCATTTCATCTTTAATAACCGCGCTGGGCTCAGTATAAGTAGAGGCACCATATTTTTCTATTAATTTTCGGTAGATGTAGGCATACTTTTCATTTGTGTATTCCCTGAATTCAAATGAGCCAGATTGTAATTTATCATTCCCATCAAAGACCTTACTAACCTGACATTGTTCATCCATAACCTTGTCGTACTTAATATAAACAGTGTAAAACTTACTCTCCAACTCTAACTGCTCTAACGTATTTTCAGCTTTTATAACTTCTAAACTGGTTCCTAAATCATATTCATAAAATTTCTGTGCAGAAGTAAAACCGCAGCTTAAAACCAGATATATAAACGGAAGAAGTGTCTTCATCTCAACAATATCGGAATTCATTACTAGAAATAAAAACGAGGAAATTTGGATTCAGTACACTGAACTAAATAAACTTTTCTCTAAACTGCAGATTGAACATTCCATACAACAGGCAAAGGGCACTGGCAACAACCAGGTAAAGTCGGTTTTTAAAAATGATTGTCAACCAAATGAACTCGCTCATGTCACGAGGCTCACTAAACGGATTCAGAAACACATTATATGCGCTGTATTTAAGGGGTTCAGCAAATATAAAAAAAATGAATCCTACGATTACCACTACTATAGCTGTTCCATTGCCATTCTTGATAAGGGTTGATACCATAAAAGCAAAGGCAGACAGAAAGACGATAGGAAAGAGTACCTGGCCCAGCATAGGTAGAATACTGAACCGGTATAGTGACAGGTTAGCGATATGGCCCAGTACAAATAGAATGACAAAAGCAACTCCTATGGTTAAAACAAAACGTACAAGCCACACCTTATATCTATAGTTTGGAATCCCGAAAATTGTCTCCAGCATATTGGAGTCGTCATCATTCTGGATTCCGTAAGCCATAGGGTAGAAGATCAGCAAAAGTCCGGGAAATACCAGGAATCCATAGATAACTGCTTCATTAAAATCTGGGTCTTCAAGAATGGTAATTGTAATGATGAAGGCAAAAAACATAAAGGCCGCCAGTACAAAGTACACAAACTTATTGGCAAATATCACCTTTACATTATAGGTGACCAGTCTATACAGCAGCAAGAGATAGCTCTTCATTTTCTTTGTTGTTTTTACTTTTCATCAACCACAGATACGCATCTTCCAAATTAGCCCGAACCTGACGTGCTCCTTTTTTAGGCTGTGTGGCCGATAAGCACTTCACCCGAATTTTATCCCCTTCACGCATATGATGAACAATCAGATAATTTTTTTTCTCAACTTCAAAATCGTCCGGTGATAGATGGAATTCCCATACTTTATCATGCGCCAATTCTGCCATAGTAGCTGGACTTCCCAGGTACTCAATTTCCCCTGAAATCAATACAGCCAGGTTATTACAACTACTGGCAATATCTTCAATGATATGCGTAGAAAATACGACAATTCGTTCGCGACTGAGTTCTACCAGCAAATTCCTGAACCGAATCCTTTCCAAAGGATCAAGACCTGCTGTGGGCTCATCCACGACCAATATCTTAGGTAAATGGAGCAGAATCTGCGCAATACCTATTCGCTGCTTCATACCTCCGGAGAACGAACCAATCTTCTTGTCCTGATGCTCATCCATGTGTACTGACTTGAGTACATACTGTACCCGTTCCTCCCTCTTCTCCATATTCGTAATCTTTCGCAATATTGCCTGATAGTCCAGAAATTCATAGGGTGTCATGTTTTCATACGTACCAAAAGTTTGCGGTAAGTATCCAATTAGTCCCTGAAGTTCTTCCCTGCGCAAGTTAGTATCATGCCCGTTAATCCAGATCTTCCCATAACTTTGATCCATAATACCACATAAAATACGCATCAGGGTGGTTTTACCAGCTCCGTTTGGACCCAACAGTCCAAACATGCCCTGCTCTATATTTAAACTCACCCCTTTAAGAGCTTTAAATTGTGCTTTTCTGGGTTTGACAAAAGGAATAGACAAAAGGAGCTTGTAATACAACTTTCTGATCTTTTTAAATCGGCCTTTGATCTTGTCAACATTAACTGGATTTTCTGAAAGTCTCGTTGAAACACGAACTAAAAACAAACCAACAAACCAGAGAATGATCAGGAATACACCGGCTCCTTTGGACTGAATATCTCCATAAATATGCATCGAACTCACAATCGGGAATCCCCAAAACAACAGTGAATACATAATCTTCAGTAGCCTGGATCTTTTGTTGACCAATTGCATTACTTCACCGAACATGGATAACAGTAGCATATGCAAAGAGATCATAAAGAGCAACTGCCAAAAAGCCTTATCCAGGAAAAAATAGATAAAGTAAACAAGGAAAGATATCAGGGCACCCTGCCATATTAGATTTTGCAGGATGACTTTGACCGATACAATAAACTCTCCGCGCTCTTTAAAGAGGTTCTTATTGCCTTTCCATTCCCTGATCCATCGCTTATTTCTTCCATATACTTTGGTCAGATTTTGGATTTTAATGTGCATTACTTCATCAGAAGCAACTATTTTGGCATTTGCCTGTTGCAAAGAAGTCATGATAAAATGTGTACCTCCGGGAATTAAAATTACTACAGCAAGGAACCAAATCACCTGCCAAATCATGCCTTCTATCTCAAGATAAATAAATGCACCCAGTATCAGAACCAATAGAATCTGAATAATTTTGATAGTAGTTTTCAAATTCCTGAACCAATCCAAAACACTTTCCAGAGCAGCACTCATGGTAGGAATGTAGATCAGGGTAAGTATTGTGGAAAAGGCCAGACCGCCCATAACGGTAACTGCAAATGGTTGGCCAATGCTAATTACATACTCGGCTTCTCCAAGTGCCAGGGGAAGCATTGCTACAATAGTAGTGATAGAGGTGATAAGAATTGGTCTGATGCGAGAAATACCGCTCATGATGAGTGCCCGATATTTATTATATCCTTTTCTTCTTAATATTCGGGAATAATCAATCAGGATAATTCCATTATTTACCACTACACCAAGAAGAATTAAAAAGCCGATTAGTGTATTGGCATTAAGTAATGAATTACCCGTAAATGTCAAACCAAGGAAAGCCCCAATTGCAGCCAATGGGATTGAAAACATGATCACAATGGGCAAGTACAATGATTCAAAGACAGCAGCCAATATCATAAAGATGATGACTGTAGCTGCAAAAAGAAGAAAGTAGAAATCATCAAACAAGCCTTCGTCGTGTATGACATCCACAACGATCCCCGAAGGAATGTTTACACTGTTCACCAGCTGATCTATTTCCACGCGAGATGCTTCCAGTAATGATTCAGAGTTTTCCACTTCATTAATGAAGCTGTACGTGATTTCAATACGTTTTTCCTGATTCAATCGTGTAATGGTGCTTTTACCAGATGAATAAATCACCGACCCAATATCTGCAAGTGAGTGAGTAACTCCGGTTGAACTGGTAATGGGCATCTCCCTTAAATCTTTCATCTCTTTCGCAGCCGTATTGATCTGATTTTGAGTACGAATTGTTATCTCGAACTCCTCACCGCCACTGACGAAATTGGATCCTGAAGCAAACGAAGGCTGGAAATCATTGAGACCGATAGCAACATTTTGTAGGGTAATATTGTTCAAACTCATTCGCTTTTGATCGAATAGAATATGTGCCTCGGGGCGCTCCGGGCTAATGTTTACTGTACTCCGCTCAATCGATTGAAGTCCACCAACGAATGTATTGATATCATTGGCGATGGTTTGCATCAATTCAAAATCTTGCCCTTTTATGATGATTCGTTCTGAAGCACTTCCAATACCCAGCATCCTCTCAAAGTCATCAGAAGCAGAGAGGCCACCGCCGCCCTGTCCACTACCTGTTGCCGGTGGTGCATCCAGCGATATTTCAAGATCCTCAAAATCTTCAGCGATCCCTTTTAGTTGATTTCTCACATCAGAAACTGAAATCGTATCTAAATCTGCGAAACCTTCAATTAGCTGTATGGTAATAACAGCATCTCCCTCTGAAACCTGACTGATGACTTTTTCTATCACCGGTATATTCATGACTTTTTCTTCGATTTTTCTGGTTTTTAGATCTGTCGAAGCCAGGGTTGACCCTTGAGGCATGGTAATGAATAAATTCATCTCGGTTGTCTCAACCTCATTTAAGTTAGCCACACTAACGAGGAGACTTAATCCTATAGTCACAAAGAAGAGCACCAAGCCTCCGATAAGAGTAAATGCAGGTCTTCTGAAACATGATTTCAAAATCACCATATAAATCTGAATTATCCGCTGACGTATGGAAGCATTCTTAATCAAAGGCGAACTATCCTGATCTTCTTTGCCAATGGCTGTATGTGCTAACATTGGTATCAGGACTAATGCAACAACAAGGGAAACAAGCAGAGTAGAAATGATGGAAACGCCAATATGCAAACCAATCAATTTCACTAAGAAGTTAGATGCGAATATGAAGGGCAGGAATACGGTTACCGTGGTAAATGTACCAGCAACTACCGATCGCATAACCTCCTTGGTTCCATTAACAACTGCATCTTCAATTGGTTCCTTATTTACCACATGACGGTAGATGTTTTCGATGACAACAACACTGTTATCAAGTAGCATACCGATTGCCAATGCCATCCCAATTAGTGTTAAACTATTGATAGAAATGTCAAAAGCATAAAAAAAGTTGAATGCCGTAAAAACGGAAATAGGAATAGCTAACGCTATGCTTAAAATTAATTTTATCCTTCTAAGAAATACCCATAAAACAAATATGGCTAAAATACCCCCAGTCATTGCCAGGTTTTTGATCTGGTCAATATTTCTGGTCATTAACTCAGCCTGATTGCTTTGCACAATGATCTGAGCATCCAGAACTTTTATGTCTTCATTAATTGCATCGATTGCTTCAAGCGTCTTTTCGGACAATTCAATCAAATTTGCTCTGGTGTCCTTGGATAGCCGAATTGAAACCGCATCTTTTCCATTGACCCTGCTTAAGGATGTTTGTTCCTTAACTCCAAAAAACACTTCGGCCACATCGCTTAATAAGAGTGGTCCCTTTTCCGAGACTACAAGACTTTGAATATTTTTTATGTCCTTTAATTCTGCCCTGACGTTTACAAAAACTTGTTGTCCATCACGTTCTACCTGACCCACAAAAGCACTCTTGTTTGAATTCTGTGACAACACGCTACTAATTGTATTCGGAGTGATCCCGTTAGCTTCACAGATTGCTTCATTCATAATGATTTCTACGGTCTTTTGGCGGCCACCAAATACTTCCACGCCACCAATTCCATCAATATCTGCAATACGGTCAATAATGTATTGATCGGCAATATTTCGGACTCTATCTACGCCACCACTGCCGAGGACCTGTAATTCCATAAACGTGTTGGTAAACTGTTCTGTGTCAATCTTGATGATGTTTACCACAAATTCAGGAGTAAGGTCGGATTGAATTGCTCCAACCTTTTGCTCTAGTTTGAGATAGGCATATTTTAAATTTATCCCTTGTTGAAAGGAGATAAATATTATTCCCTGGCGGCTATCGGCATTCGCAGTAATCTCCTCAACACCATCAAGCGTACTGATTACACTTTCCAGTGGTACAATGGCCTTACTTTCCATGTATCTTGGATCTACCTCCGAAGTTGAATTTATCTGCACGATCAGAATAGGTAATTCTACATTAGGAAACAGCTCTATTGGAAGCTTATTATAAGAGATATAACCCATCACTGAAAAACCAATGAAAAGCATTGATACCAGGACTTTCCTTCGGATGATGCTATATAAAAGTCCTTTTTTAGGCATTGGATGTTTCTGCAATTTCTCCTTTTGAACCCTTTAACCAGTTGACAAGATTTTCAATACTTTCATAAAAGCACGGTATGACCACCAGTGTCAGCAAAGTAGAAGTCACCAATCCTCCAATCACGGCGATTGCCATTGGAGCACGTAATGCTGCACTTTCACCAAAGCCGAAGGTAAGGGGCAAAAGAGCTAAAATGGTGGTTAGACTTGTCATAATGATGGGTCTGAACCTACGCTGTGCTGCATCAAGAATGGCTTCGCGCAAAGACAATCCCTTCTGCTTGTTCTTATTGATGCTGTCTACCAAAATGATTGAATCATTTACAGCGATTCCCGCAAGCATAATGATTCCAATTAAGGCCATCATGTTCAGTGGCATTCCCAGAATATAGAAGGCGAGGAGTGCCCCAACTCCTGCGAATGGAACTGTAAGCAATATTGTGAAAGGATGTAATAACGATTCAAACTGAGAGGCCAATACCATATACACCAACAGCACAGAGAGTATCAGCGAGAAAGTAAGATTTTGCATTGACTCCTGGCGCTTTATTTCCTGACCAGCTACATCAATTTTATACTGCGGTGGCACAGTAAATTCAGCAAAAGATTTTTTAATTGAGTTGACAACTTTGTCATAAGGTTGATCCTGATTAACCCTTGCACCAATAGAGATCATCCTGGATTGATTCTTTCTATAAATCGAGTTGGCAGCATATTCTACGTTCACATCTGCTATTTCTCCCAGAGGAAACTCTCGTTGCCCACTTTTTATTCTCATATTTTCGAGTTCTGAAAGAGATATTTTGGGTACTTTGATCCGGATGTCTTGCATTTCACCACCTCTCTCAATAGAACCTGCATTCTTCCCTTCTAACTGATCTTTGATCTGACTGATCACATCTTCAATAGACAAGTTGAGCAATCCAGCTCTGTACTTGTCCACATCTACCTGGATCTGCGGTACACCTTCTTCCAGATTGGATACAGGTTCATAAACATCCGGATTACGAACCATTGCAAGAACCACAGAATCAGAGAGGGCACCTAACGTGTTGAAATCCGTACCACTGATTTCAACCACCAGAGGCATTTGCTCATCACCAAGTACAGCATTAAGTGCACTTTCGTCGTTCGAAAATGAAGCTTCCAGACCCGGGATTCCTTCGAAGTAGTGTGAAAGCTTTGAGGTTAGTTCAGATATTTCAAGTTTAGTATCTTCCTTGAAAATCAATTTAAGACTAGCTTTATTCTCATCATAGACGTTTTCATTCACAATGCCAGATTGGCTCTGTTCGGGGCCTATATGTGAATAAATCTTATCTAATTTGTCATGAAATAGTATAAATAATTGCTCTTCTATCTGGCTAACTGTTGAAGCTGTCCTTGATAGTGGAGTGCCATTAGTCAAGGTCAGGTCAACCGATATAGCCCTTGTGCCTGCTTGTGGCATATATTCACTACCTATAATAGAAATAAGTTGATATGCCCCAAAAACCATGATGAATGATGCTATGATAAACGCAATTCTGAAGCCCAGAACTTTATCCAAAAATTTTCTATACGATGTAAACTTTAAGGGCTGTTTCTCATGCTTTGTTTTATCCTTTCGAAATATTCTTGAGTAAAGCATTGGAATAACAAGTATGGCCACGACCAGAGAGGAAACCAAAGAGAATGCAACTGTCCATGCCTGATCCCTGAACAGCTCTCCTGAAGGGCCTTGTAAATAGACTATTGGCAGGAAAACAACAATCGTTGTTAACGTGGATGCTGTTATTGCTCCACTTACCTCGCTTGTTCCTTTAATAGCTGCATCAATTACGCTGAGTCCCTCTTCGCGTTTTCTAAAGATACTTTCAACAACTACAATGGCATTGTCCACCAGCATTCCTGCCCCCAATGCCAGGCCACCCAGTGTCATTACATTTAACGTCAGGCCATTGAAATACATCAGGTTGAATGTGGCAATAATGGATATAGGTATTGCAATGCCGATAATTAATGTTGAGCCTAATCTTCGCAAGAATATAAACAATACAATCATGGCAAAAAGGGCTCCATAAAGCCCGGATTCCTTGACCTCATCAATTGCACCCTGGATAAACCTTCCTTGGTTTTGAATAACTACAAACTCATATCCCGGCACAGATTTTTTTAAATCCTCAAGTGCTTCCGTCAATTCATTGACGGCATTGACGGTATTATACTTCGTTTCCTTGTATATCGACATTCCCAAACTTCTCCGCTGGTTGACTCGCACAATGCTAGAAGCTTCCTTGTTCAGTATTTTTACGACGGCTACTTCTCGAAGAAGGACTGGAACCTGTTCAGTAATTGATGGTTGATTACCATCACTTGAAGTGTCTTCTGAACTGGTCGTTGAATTCTGTCGTGTGGTATAGCCCACCACCAATTCTTCCAGATCTTCCGGATTTTCAATGATTCCTATTCCCTTTATTACATATTTACGTCCAAGCTCCTCTATAAATCCGCCGGAGACATTCCGGTTGTAGTTTTGAATTTTAGTGACAAGGTCGTTTACCGTAAGGCCAAATGCAGCCAGGAGATTGGGGTCTGTTTCCAGAACAACTTCTTTTTCCTGTACACCTGACAGGCGAACTTCTGCAATCCCAGGTAGTCGAATCAATTCGTTTCTGAAATTATTCTCTGCCACTTTTCGAAGGGCCTCAAAATCATTGGAGTTTGGATTGAATATGCCCAAAATCATAATAGGGGTGGCGTTTGGATCGAATTGTGAGATCACGAATTCATCAATCTCATCATCCAGGGAAAAGCTGGAAAGTGACTTTTGGAGGTCAAGGAAAGCTTCGTCCATATCCTTGCCCCAGTCATACCGCACAGTCACTCTTCCATAGCCGGTCTGGCTTATAGAGCTGACTTCAATAGCCCCGTTTTGGCGAATAGCAACAGATTCGATTGACTCTATAAATTGCTTTTCAACTTCTGACGGTGGCCGGATGCCAACTTTTAGTTCTACAAACAGAGTAGGATTCTTTAAATTGGGGAACAATTCAATACCCAATTTTCCAAATGAAATACTACCCAATAGGATAACGGCCATTACCATCATTAAAATGGTAATAGGGTAGGATACGGCCAGTGAAACTATCTTCTTCACGCTAAATTGACTTAGTTTTTAAATTATTGAATTACGCTGACCTTTGACTTATTTCTAAGTGTTTCAAATCCTGAAATTACCAATCTATCATTCACTTTTAGGCCACTGAGTACTTCAATGACATCCTGATTCTCCAGTCCTGTTGTAATCTTCTTCTCTGTGGCAATGCCATTTTCAACGGTGAATACCACTTTGCCATCCTGTCGGGAAATGATGGTTTCTTTAGGAATTACTATGGTGCTATCACGTTTCTCTGATAGTATCGCTGCCTTAATAAACATTCCGGGACGCAGCAAACTCCTGCTATTATTAATTTGTAAAACACTCTGAAAGGTTCTTGTATCGGCATTGATAACCGGTGAAATCTGGCTTATCCTGCCACTGATGGTATCAGTCACCATATTGTAGTTGGTTATTTGCACCAGCTGATTCAATGTAATTTCAGACAAATGTTTTTCAGGAAGTTTCACGTCCATCAATAGTTGACTGTAGTCCATTACCTTAAACATTTCCTGACCAGCCTGTATTTTAATCCCATTTGTTTGATAGGGAATTTCAACAATGACACCATCAAATGGGACTTTGATTTTCATTTTTGCCAGTTGAATTACTGCATTTTCATAAGAGTACTTGGCATTAACGTGTTGGATCGCAGCTGTTTTCAATTCTGTTAGGGTTACCCCACCTTTGTCGTACAGTGATCTCTGCTTTTTAAGGTTCGTCTCAGACAATTCCAGGTCAAGCTTCTTACCTTCTATCTGGAGACCATTTACAAACTCCTTATCCTCAATTTCTATCAACACCTGACCGGATTTTACAGCATCCCCCAGAGCAAATGGCTTACCGGTCGATGGATTCCTTCGCAGTTTATAACTACCGGTTACTTCTGATGTCATTGTTCCTTCTTTTGCAGAATATACAGTTCCTGTGGTCTCAATAAACCTGGATATTGATTGTGGTTTAATGCTGACCACTGATACGGGAATTTTAATTTCTGTTTGGATGTCGGACTCTTCGTCGTCACATGCCTGTAACATGACCAGAAGCAGGAGGGATAATATCCCATTTTTTATCATTTTCATAGTTGTCTGTTGCACGATGTATTAATTCTGCAGTTGATTAATTAAGAGTTGTAATAACGGGTTCATTATTTTCAAAATCGTAAAGCGAAAGAATCTTCAGATTCAATAGTTCCATTTTGTAGTTAATTAATGCGTCAGCCAATTCAGTTTTCTTTGTAGATAGCTGGTTTTGGAAACGATTAAGGTCAAAACTTGTCAGGTCACCATTTTTATATCGCTCAAGATTAATATCATAGGTAATTTCAGCATTTGTTACATTCTGTTCTGCAAGTACAATTTGGTTCTCCAGGTTCTGGAGATTCCTGTAAACCTTTCTAATACTTACGATAATATCATTTTGCTCTACTTCAAGATCTACTTCATTCATTTTAAGATTGGCATCGGAGGCCTCCAATCTGGCTTTGTTTTGTCCCCAATCCCATATAGGAATGCTAAATGACACGGCAATACGGGGTGTAGTTTCAACGTTATTGTATACATTATACGCCGTTTCATTATCACCAAATACACCCAATGAAAGTGATACAGCTCCTTTAAATTCATTAAGGCCCTTTGTTCGGGTAATCTCAAACAGCGAACGATCAATTTCTATATTTCGCAGTCTTAATTCCATACGATTTGCAAGACCATGATCGATCGCCTGTCGGAGATTTACTTCATGGGTAATAAACTTGATATCAATTTCAACAGCTATGTCCTCATATATATCGATGCCAACCAGGAATTTGAAGTCATCTGCTGCGTTGTCAAGGATCACCCGAGAGTTTTCCAATGTTGACTTCGAAGTGGAAAGGTTCAGTTCTGCCTGATAAAGTTCTTCTTTTGCTAAAAGGTCTGCATCGACTTTTATTTCGGTTATATCATAACTAATCTTTTGATTCTCGTATTCATCACTTGCTATTTCAAGGGCATTTTGTCGCTGGTATAATGAATAAAAGGATTGAGTAACCGATCTTTCCAGCGATAGCAATTGTAAGCCATTGTTAATCTGGGCATTCTCCAGGTTCAGCTCCAATTCTCTAACATCCAATTTGATACGGTTGTATGTAAATATGGGCTGGTCGATTTGCAGATATAAATAGTTACTCCACGAACTAAAAGATTGGTCTTGAAATTCAGTTTTGCTGTCCCGGTAACCAAAGCGATTATTCAGCGAAATAGTACCGTCAGTAGCTGCTATGGGTTGGGAGACAGTTAAACTGGCATAAGAAGTGAAATCTTCATACGTGTTCCATTGTGCAATAATTGGTTCATACACCCGGTTGCGGTAATAGTCTATGGGGACTATATCCAGATCAACACGCGATTTCATGCCCTTACGCTGCGCATCCAGATTCTTTTCATTACTCAACAGGTTTAAGTTTGATTTTTTAATATCAGGGCTGTTTGTTTGTGCTACCTCGATTGATTCTTGCAACGTATAAATCCGTTGTGCAGATGCAGTTAACACAAAACACGAGCAGAAAAACAGTACAATGATTGCTAATCTGTAGTTACCAACTGCCCTTAATAGATTCAATTTGATCTCTTGTTTATCCATAATTCGTTAAAGCTTAACCCATTTAATAGCATCTGCATATACCGTCCGAAGTTCACATTCATCTGTTAACGATACACTTGCTCCTGTTTGATTGAAATAGTAA
>SMVB01206881.1_pt1 | contig 13794 bp, 10 predicted proteins | sample 2456461 | NCBI WGS metagenome assembly SMVB01 (sample SAMN11095934, study PRJNA526329) | marine sediment metagenome | biome: Marine sediment; feature: Surficial sediment; material: Deep marine sediment; isolation source: Hadal surficial sediment | place: Pacific Ocean | collected 2014-05 | depth...
CATGACCCAGGATCGGTATCAGGAGATCAAGGCGGGCTCGTTCCGGGAGCGGTTTCAGTTCGTACTGAAGGACTCGGCCTTCTACGGCACCGCCGCCGCGCTCAACAAGCTGCTGAACCTGCTGACCCTGCCGGTTCTTACCCGCGTCCTTTCCACCGCCGAATACGGCGCACTCGATGCCATGACCGGGCTGGGGGCGATTTTTGTCGCCTTCATCGTAATGGGACTCGACAGCGCGATCGCGCGGCTGTTCTTCGAACACGAAGGTACCGAGGACCGCAAGGAACTCGTCTCGCAAGCCCTCAGTATCGAGCTGGCGTTTTGTGTGGTCATCACTGCGATTTGTTGGTTCAGCGCAGATTGGATGCTCAGCACGTTCTACGGAATCGAAGGCTACGCGACCTACCTGAAGGTCCTGATTGTCAGCCTGCCGTTCGTGGTCCTGACCCGCTTCGCCTCGAATCTTCTGAAGTGGACGTTCGCGCGCAACCAGTACATGGTGGTCGCGTTTGGTTCGAGCGCCCTGGTAATTCTCCTCACGCTGCTGTTTGTGGTTGGCTTTGATCAGGGGATTCAGGGTGTCTATCGGGCCCAGGTGATCGGCTTCGGGATCTCCGCGGCAGTGGGGATCTTCTTGTGCCGTAAACATCTCATCGTGCCGAAGTCGACCCGCTACGCCCGGGAAATGATGGGGTACGGGGCTCCGTTCATGGTGGTCGCAGTCGCGGGTTGTGTAATGCCCGCCATCGACCGTGTCTTCATCACCAACTATATGGGGCTCGATTCGGCCGGACTCTATGCGATCGGCTACCGCTACGGATTCATGCTGATGCTGCCCATCACCGCATTCATGACTTCGTGGAGTCCGTTTGCGTTTTCGATCTACAAGGAAGACAACGCGGAGGAGACCTACAACCACGGCCTGAAGTTCATGGTGGCCGGTCTATGCGCCATTACGATCGCAATGGTCGCGACGGCGGAGCCGATCATCACCCTGGTCGCCTCCGAGCGCTACCTGCCCGTGTACGTCGTGGTGCTGCCGCTGCTGTTGCGGCTCGTGATCCAGGCCACCTCGTCCCTGGCGAGTCTCGGGATCCGGCTCGCCAAACGAACGCAGTTCCAGATGCTTGGCTATCTGATCGGCCTGGTCTCGAGTGCGTTGTTCGTCTGGCTCTTGATCGAACCCCTGGGCCTGATTGGGGTGGCGTGCGGTGCCCTGCTCGGGCAGCTGGCCCAGTCGATCAGCGAGATTGCCTTCGCCTATTACGTGTATCCGCTGCGCTTCCAGCTCAAGCGACCCATCGCGATGTTGCTCGTGACCGGGATCGGGGGCGTGACCATGCAGGCCATCACGCTGCCCAGCCTGCCCCAGCAGGTCGCACTCCGTGCCGGAGTCGTCTTGGTCGTCGGCGCTCTTCTGTGGGTCGTGACCTTTGGATTTTCCGCAACCGCGAGACTCCCACAGTTCCGTCAGCGCTGAGCCGACTCCTACTGCGGAGGTTCGTCGGCTGCGCGGCGCGCGGCCAGATTCTTGTCGAGTTTCCGGATCGCGTTGGCGAGAGGCCCGGTGGGGTCACTGTCGGGGTCGTGGTAGAGAAGCTCGACGTCCCGGGTGCTGAGTTCCGTGCCCGCCGGCACCACGACAACGAGATCAGCGGAATCGACCATCCAAACGCCATGCGAAGGATCGAGCGAGCCGTACAACCTTGAAAGCAGATTCCCCTTGACGGTGACGCGCTTGACATTGCGCTCGGCGACTGGCTGCTGAAACTTCAAACGGTATGACCAGACGAGGGATTCGACGATTGGGTCAGCGGGGGAGCGTTTCTTCGATCGCGCGACATATTCGAGTCGCACCTCGGGCTTCGCAGCTTCTCGTCGCGAATCTCGAACGAACAGGGTGGTTCCGTCCGACCAATAGCGCGTGCCACGCGGGGGCTGCCCTCCCCGGAGTCGGTGCGCACGGTCATACAGCGCGCTTTTATCGTTGACGCTCAACGACAGAGCCAAGGGTTCAACCGAACTACTTCCGTGCAGCGGGCTCGGCACAAGCGAAGCGCGCCACCAGGTCCCCCGATCGGGAACCTCTTCGGATTGATCAAAATCGAGCTCTTCTGATACATGAGTCAGTCCCAACGAGGAGGGAGCGACGCGCACCACCGCCGCCGGCGTAGCGGTTCGGAGCGATCCCCACAAATGCCACAACTGGATGTCGGAATTCGCGTGAACGTAGTCCTGGAACTCCGCATCCTCGTGAACGCCCTGCAGGTCATGGAACTCGATCTGATGATCCTGAAGGATTCGCTTGATTCCGGCGTGCGCCATTTTGCGTTCTGCTGCGTTGTCGAACCAGACTGAGGGCAACCTCGACTCTCGATAGGGAGTCAGATAGGCGAGGCTGGGAATCTTGGCGTCTTCCAGGCTTGAAAGAGCGCGATTCGCTTGTTCGTTCAGAGCCGCCAGGTGTGAGACGTCTTCTTCGGTCCGGCGATGGATCAGGTCGGGCTCGACGTCGGTCGCTACGCCCTGGGTGATGCTGTCTACGATCGACCAAACCAGTGGGTTCGCGGAGTCGACCCGGTACCGCTGCCTCAGGTCTCGCTTGATCAGACGACGATGACGGTAAAGCGGAAACAGGGTCTTGAGAACAGACCCTCTGACTTGGGCAAATGTCAACTTGTCTCGATAGAAGTCACTCCCGAGCTGCAAGAACACCGAGGGCCAGGAGAACAGCGAATCGAGGTCCGATGACATGAGCGCGGTGTGTCGAGTAAACCCGACCCCACTCAAAGGCAGCACGACGAGGGTGCTTTCGTCCATCTCGAGTTGAGACAAGAGGATCTGATAGTCGACGATGGTCGCCCCCAGCAACGCGAGGTTGTAGAGCTGAATATCCCGATCGGTGACTTTTTCGAGAAGCGGCTGGAGATCCTCCAACGTCATGTTGAGGAGAATCGTCGAGTTTCCCAAGAAGAAAACTTTGAGATCCTTATCGTCCCGATTGGCCGCATCCCATAAATGGATGCTGTTCAACCGCCGCCCCAAATTCGTCTCTTCGCGCTGGGTATAGCCGTAGTGCCAATAGACGAAAATGTTGGCGATGAAAAACAGGCACAGGGCCGCTGCGGATGACGCTCGTCCTGCTCCAAAGGAGTGAGACGAAGTCTTGCTACTGGCGGCGACGTGAACACCTGCGTCCATCGAGTTTTATCTACACCTCAGAATTGAAAATAGATGAAAGGTTGCTCATGGGATTCTGAAGCCAGAATGAGCAGGATCGAGAGTCCAGCAAATTGCAACGAACGCAGGACAGGAGTCCCGATCCAGAACGTTTTGCGCTGCCAATTTCGCCCGAGGTCACCGACCACGTGGGTGAGCACGGCGGCGGCGACGAGAAGTGCCGTATAGGTCGGCATCTCGAGACTGGCGTCGGGTACCCAGGTGAAAAGCGTCTTGGTCATTTGAAACGCTACGGAGAGGGGCTGGGGCCGAAAGAAGACGAGGGTGGCGGAGAACAGCGCCACGGTCGTGCAGATGGCCGCCGCTTCTCCGATTACGCGTGGAACCACCCGGGCGATTCGTTGAAAGACAGGGCGCGCGATCAACTCACCGACCAGCAGCAGTCCGTGCAACAACCCCCAGATCAGGAAAGCGTACGATGCGCCGTGCCAGAGTCCGCTCAAGACCATGGTGATGATCAGATTGCGATAAGAAAAAATCGTTCCACGACTGTTTCCTCCCAGGGGAACGAACAGGTAGTCGCGGAGCCACGAAAAGAGGCTGATGTGCCAGCGTCGCCAAAATTCCGAAAAGCCTCGGGACATCAGGGGGAAGTCGAAGTTCTTCGGTAGTCGATACCCGAGCAGGCCCGCGATGCCGATCGCCACATCGGAGTAGCCCGAAAAATCGCAATAGATCTGAATCGTGTACGTCACGATCGCCAGCCAGGTATTGATGGTCCCGTAGGCTTCGGGAGTAGCGAAGACCGTGTCGACGAACCCGACGATGACGTCTGCTACCAGGATCTTCTTTACGAGGCCGCGCAGGATCATGTTCACCGAGTGGTCGAAGTCGACCTCGCGCAACCGATGATCCTTCTGAACCTGCCAGAGGAAATCCGAGGCTCGCACTATGGGGCCGGCCACCAATTGGGGAAAGAAGGAAACGAACAGGGCGAAGTTTCCGAAGTTGCGCTCGGGCGGGATTGTGCCGCGGTAAACGTCGATGGTGTAACTCATCGATTGAAACGTGTAGAACGAGATTCCGAGGGGCAGAATGATGTTCAACAGAATCGGCTCGTGCTCGACCCCGATGCTCAGCAGGAAATCCTGAGCGCCCGCAATGAAAAAATTGGCATACTTGAAGAAGCCAAGCAGTCCCAGGTTGGTACAGACGCTGACCACCAGGAGCGTTCGGCGCGTCTTTGGGGACTGGGTTTCCGCGATTCGCCGACCGACCACAAAATCGACCAGAGTTGAAAACGCGATCAGGCTGAGGAGTGGGACGCTCCAGCAGCCATAGAAGAAGTAACTCGACGCGAGGAGCAGATAAACCCGGCCACGTTTGAGCGCCAGGTTCGACAAGGGCAGCAGCCCGGAACCCCAATAGGCCGTGAAGACGACCAGAAAGAAGGCGATGAATGCAACTGACGAAAACAGCATTTGAGGAAAGCATGGTAGGGGGCTGGCTGGGGCGAAGTCAATTGATGCGGAGTCGAGGACGGCCACGAGGAGCGTCGGCATCCCGTGCAGTTTGAATGTTCTATCTTCCCAACATGACTGCAAACAGCAAGCAAGCCATCGCCGATCTCGAAGGAAAAGTTGCAATCGTGACAGGAGGTGGCGCCGGGATCGGTCGCGCGATCGTTGAACTGTTTGCGCGCTGCGGCGCGACGGTCTTCGCAGCCGACATCGACCCCGAATCTCTCGCCGATCTCGAGCGCTGCGCGGGCGAACAGAAGTGGGCCGTTCATCCCGTGCGCTGTGACGTTCGCGTGACGACCGAAGTCGATGCCCTGATGAAGGAAGTTGAAAGCCGCTGTGGAGCGCTCGACATCCTGGTCAACAACGTGGGCGACATTTTGGGAATCATCAAGCCGCTGGAACACATGAGTGACGAAGACATCGACGCCGTCTACGCGGTGGTGCTGAAACATGTCCTGGTCTGCACCCGGGGTGCGATCCCGCTGCTGAAGCAGCACGGGCGCGGCGGCAGCATCATCAGCATCTCTTCGATCGAAGGCTATCGGGGTTTGCCCAATCTGGTTCCCTACGCCGCCTTCAAACTCGGCATAGAGGGCTTCACCAAGAGCCTGGCCCTCGAACTCGGAGCGTCGGGCATTCGCGTCAACGCGATCGCCCCCGAGACGACGGAGACAAAGCAGATTCAACCATCCCAGTGGATCGCTCCCGAAAATCAGGCTCGGGTGAAAGACTGGATCCCGCTCGGGCGCTTCGGCGTACCCGAGGACATTGCAGGCTGTGCGCTGTTTCTGGCGTCGGAACTATCGGCCTGGGTCACTGGGACGACAATTCACTGTGATGGGGGCGCATTGGCTGCCGCGGGATGGGTGCGCACGAAGGAAGGCAAGTGGACCAATACCCCGTTGGTTTCCGGTAGTGGCATCGATATGTGACCGCGGCCAGAAGCGGCCGCTCCCGATCTGCCGGAACGCTAATCGCTGTTCGACAATATCGCGGGAACTACGAAACGTTCGATCAACACCCGCTCCTCCCGCTCGCTTTCTCCGGGCATCGTCAAGAGAGAGATGATCATCCGCACTAGAAAGCGCGCCCGGATGCTGCTCGATGCGGTGCCTTTCCCAGCCCCGGAAAGGTTCGAGACGAAGGTGTCGGCCAGGCAGTCGATCACCTCCGAACCGCGTGACATCCGCGCTGTGATGCCGGACTCACCGGGTTCGAACCAGGCTGCCATGGCCGGGTTGCGGCGCACCTTCTGCACCGCGCGCACGATGTACTCACACAGCTGCTGGGATGGATCTTCGATGTCTTGCAACTCGATGCGCAATTCGGCCACCAGGCGCATCGCGCGATCGTTCACGAATGCGAGATGGAGCTCATGACGATTCTTGAAATAGCGGTAGAGCGTGCCTCGCGAACATCCGGCGTAGCGCGCGATCTCCCCCATGCCGGCACGCGATACACCCAGGTCGATGAACGCGCGAGCTGCGCCGTCCAGGATCTTTTGAGCGGCGAGATCCGCCTGCTCTTCGCGAATCCAAACGCCGGACGCTGTTTCGGCCACCGTTCCCGCCTCAACTCCCGCCTCAATTTCTTCCACTACAGCGCGCCAGTCGCGCTGAAGGGCAGCGTGGCGTAGCGCCGAACGTAGTTGCCCCCCGCGAACTCTCCCGCGGCATAGTCGACTTTGAAGTCGGGGCAGCGTGCGATGAGTTCTTCGAACGCGACCCGCGACTGCAGTCGCACGACCGCCGCTCCAATGCAGTGATGGGGGCCGTAGCTGAGGGCGACATGACGTCGGATCTTACGGGTGATGTCGCAGTCTTCTGCGTCCGGGCCAAATTCGCGCTCGTCGCGATTTGCCGAGCCGTAGAGCAGCAGCACCTTGCGATCTTTGGGGATCGTCGTGCCTTCGATCTCGACATCCCGGGTGGTGGTGCGCGCGAGGCCCTGGACCGGCGAGGTCACGCGCAAGAATTCTTCGACGGCATTCGGAATCTTCGCCGGATCTTCCGCGAGCATCTTCTGTTGATCGGGATTTTTGGTCAGCAGTTCTGCCGCGCCGCTCATCAGGCCGGTCGCGGTGTCGTTGCCCCCGGTCACCATGGTGAAGGCAAAGCCCAGAATCTGGGCCGTGGAAACTTCCTTTCCGCCCGGTCGCGCGTGCACCAGGGCGGAGATCATGTCGTCGCCGGGGTTCTTGCGGACGCGCTCGATCATCTCGCTGAAATATCTGACCAACTCGCCGATGGCGTCGCCCCCTTTGGTGATATCGCCATCTGCGTTCGCGGCGACGGTCGCATCGGTCCAGCGGTCGAAGAGTTGGCGATCTTCTTCGGGCACACCGAGGTAGTGACCGACGACCAGACTCGGCAAAGGTTTGAAGAGTTCGACCACGATGTCGCCTTCGCCCATTTCGCGCAGGCGTTCAACTCGCTCGATCACGAAATCTCGCACCATGGATTCGATCTCCAGGGCTTGCCTGGGGGTGAAGCGCTTGACCGCGACCTTGCGAAGGGCGGTGTGATCGGGCGGGTCCATCATCACAATGGGAGACTCGATCTCGAGCTTGTCCATGTCGCCATACAGCATGGTCAGACCCTGGGCCGAGGAGAAGGTCTTTGCATCGACCGCGGCGTTGAACACGTCCTTGAAGCGCGAAAGGACCCAGAATTCACCTTGGCCGTTGTCAAATGAGTGAACTGGATCGTGATCCCGCAGGGCCTTGTACATGGGGAACGGATCGCGCCAGGTCTCTTTGGCGCGGGGCTCGAAGACGACGGACGGGGTGCTCGACATGCTGGCCTCCTCAGGTCTGAAAGAGTCGCTATCGTACAGAATTGGATATTTGCTCAATAGCGAAATCGGGCGAAATCAGAAGACCGTCAATGCCACGGCGAACACCAAGCCGCTCCAGAGCAGCGCGATGAACGTGTAACCCATGATGTGCCGGACCCCGATCCCGGCGATCGCCAGTACCGGCACCAGGGCGAGTGGCTGAATCAGGTTCGTCCACTGGTCCCCGAGCGCCACCGACATCGCCACTCTGGGCAGATCGGCGCCGATTTCCTGCGCGGCGGCCATCATGATCGGCCCCTGAACCGCCCACTGACCGCCGCCCGACGGGATGAAGAGGTTCAGCAGGCCGCCGCTCAAGAATCCGAACAGCGGCAGCGTATCGGCGGTCGAAATCGAGACGAAGAACTCGACCACGATTCGCGCCAGGCCCGAATCCGTCATCAGCCCGGCGATGCCCGCGTAGAACGGATACTGGAGCAGAAAGGGGGCGGCGACGCGACCTCCCTCCACGATGATCCGGACGAAGCGAATCGGCGTGCCGGCGAGCAGCATGCCGGTCAACAGGAAGCAGAAATTGAGCGTGTTGAGGTTGAGACCAAGTCCGCGCTGCACGAAGTAGATCCACAGAAACCCGACGCCGCCGAGGACGATGCAGAGCGTTACCCAGCGAGAGTCCTCCATTCGCTCTCCGGGCGTCGTCGGCTCGGTGTCTTGCCCAACAACTCCGGGCTGGTCGACCGTTGCGAGATCAGCGGACATTTCGGAAAGCTCCTGATCTCCGGTCGGCCGCAGGGCGGCCATCAGCGGCGGCATCGTAACCAGAACAAAGAGTGCCAGCCCGATGTTCCAAGGCGTCAAGAGCGTGATCGAGATCGGGATCACACCGATGCTGCTTTCGAGGAAGTGCCCGGGTGTCGCCATCGCGAGCCCGATCGAACTCGAGAGACCCTGGTGCCAGATGACGAAGCCGGAAAACGATGCGGCGACGAGCAGCGGGTAGTGGATCGCGATCCCCTTTGCGCGACAGGCGGAACCGATCGCACGCGCCATGATGCCGGCGACGATCAGGCTGAGGCCCCAGGAGAAGAGGGCGCACAAGCCGGTGGTGAAACTGGCCAGCATGTACGCGCTCGCCGGCGTGCGAACCAGGCCCGCGAGTTTGTTGAGCGCCCGACGCACCGGCGGTGTGTTCGCCAGCGCATAGCCGAGCAGCAGGGTGAGGGTGATCTGGTTTGTGAATTCCAGCAGGTTCCAGAAGCTGTTGCCCCAGGACTCGATGGCGGCGGTCGGATGCTGCCCGGCGACGGTAACGGCCAGGATGAAGGTCAGCAGCGAGAGCAGCAGCGCAACCGCAAACGAATCCGGCATCCAGCGGACGAACACGCGCACAAACACAGCCGTCAGTCGGTTCACCCGCACCTCGCTCGATAGGTTGTGAAAATAGGACATCCAGCTCGGCTTCGTCACCGGAGCTTGACTGGGTCGAGCCGGGTTCCCGATCCCCGAAGGCGATAAACACTGGATTGTTTCAAGCCTTGATCAACACAAGTTCCGGCTCGGCGAGGGAAAAAATCTGTTCTTTGGGAGTCAGGTGTCTACCCAGGAGGAGCGAAACACGATCCTCACCGTGGATGGCGAGTACTACTGCAAGTTGATTCCCTGGCAGACGCTTGCGCTGCGGGTCGCAGTCCGGCGCGCCTGGGAACTCGATGCAGCGAGGTGGCCTTTGCGCGTTCAGGTTGCGTCGCCGATCGATTGCGCGACGGCGACGGTTCGCGCCGTAAGGGCATCCAGGCTCAGAGCTTCTTGGCCGGCCAGCGAAACACCAATGCGCTCGTTCCAGGGTGCGGTCCACAGTTCCGGAACGGGTCTGCCCTGCAGTGCCCAGAGGGCGCCGACCGTGGCGCCGTTGCAGTCGGTGTCCCAGCCGGCGCTCACCACGTCGCCGATGGCGGCGCTGAAGTCCTCTGGATGACGAAGCAGGGCCCATACCACCAATGCGAGATTGTTGAGGGTATGGACGGGGGAGAGCGATGCGTAGCGTTCGTGGATCGCGCCCGGGCCCTTACCCGCGCGGGCGAGATCGCGCCCAAGTTCGATCGCCTCGGCCGCAGCTGAGCTTTTGGGGATGAACCCGCGAGCTTGCGACAATGCGCTTTCCAGGTCCGGGGCCGCTGGTATCGCAGCTCCCCACGCGGCGACGAGGACCGCGCCGTAGACGCCGTTTCCTCGATGAGACAGCGCGGCATCAACCGTAGCGAGGTGGCTGGCGAGTGCGGGGTTGCCCGGGGTCACCCAACCGTAGACGTCCGCGCGAATTTGGGCGCCGATCCAATCGTTGTAGGGATTGTCCGAACAAATCTCGAGATCAAAGCCCGCTTCTGCGCCCTGAGGAAACCACTCCTTGGCTTCCATCAACAGGGTTCTGTATGCGGCGCGCTCCGCGGTAAAGGTCGCGCCAACGGGCAGCCGGTTCAACCACGCTCGTGCGACATCTTCCGTCGAGAGCGCCGCGCCATGGGCCTCCAGCAACTCGAGCGCGAGCACCGAATAGTTGATGTCGTCGTCGGGCGCGCTGGCGTCGAAGCAGCCGAGGCACGAAGGGCGAAAGAGTGCGTCCGGTGCCGCGTCGGTGAACGGGACGTAGTCGCGCAGCGGGAGTGCCCGGGCCTTCTCGAGGTACTCGGTCAGGGCGTCGCGCCCTGCGGTCATCGAGAACATCTCAACGGCCTTCCCGAGCATGCAACCCGAGACTCTTCCCTGCCAGGCAGCTCTGATGCGGGTTTCGAGTTCGCTCAATTTCCATTCCTCGAAGTGGACTCTCCGGGTCGTTCAGTGCGAAGCGTTCCAATCAAAGAAAGTGGGGCAACACTTTCTCGGTAAACAACTCGAACGAGGAGTGACTCAGGGGAGCACACATCAGGTACTCGAGCGGCAGGGTTTGCTCCATTTGCTGCAGGTCGTCGATCACTTTCTCGGGGGTGCCGCAAATCACGACCTCTTTTACGTAGCGCTCGACCGGGTCTACCTCTGCTTCGGTTTCGACGGCCGCCAGGTCGATGGACTTTCCTTTTTCCTTCATGGGAGTTGCTCGACCCACACCCTTGGGCAGATAGGAGCCGAACATGAATTTGGCGCCCCGGCGCGCAATCTCCTCGGCTTCTTGTTGGGTGTTGCCCAATGCAATGTTGCGCGCCATCGGAATCACCCGGCCTTCCATCGAATGTCCGGCCTTCTCGAGTTCTTCTTGATACAGCGCGCGCTTGATCGCAATGTCGTTGTGGGTGCCGTGGGGGTCCATCAGAATCGTGAATCCGTTTTGCGCACACCAGCGGACAGCCCCGGGCGAGGTTGCGGCGAGCCACACCGGTGGGTGGGGCTGTTCAGGGGCTTGGGCAAGACCTCCACATCGTCAAAGTGGTGGAATTCTCCGTGATACGTGAGGCGTTCGTTCTGCCAGGCCTGCAGCACCACGTCGACCCCCTCGCGAAAGCGCGGGTAGCTCTCCTCGAAATCGATGCCAAAGGTTTTGTACTCGGTCGGGTCGAAGCCGCGTCCGGCTCCCCAGTTGACGCGACCGCCGGACAGCACGTCGAGCAGCGCCACTTCTTCGGCCAGGCGCAATGGGTGGTAGAAGGGCGCGAGCGAGACCGCGGTTCCAATGCGCAGCCGCTTGGTGCGAGCTGCGATGTGGGTGCCCATGATATGGATTGACGGGCACACGCTATAGGTGCTGAAGTGATGCTCTGCGAGCCAGACGGCGTCGTAGCCCGTTTGCTCCATGACATCGATCCGTTGAAACGCCCGCTCGTAAACTGTCGCGAGTGGAATTCTCTTCCCCGGCCAACTGAAGAACTGCAGGACTGCAAATTTCATGACTGCGTACGCTACCGCCTCTGCGACCCCGGCCGGATCGCGACCGTTATTAGCCCCCGGGTGCCAGCGCTTCGATGGCTTCCCAGTGGAGCCCCGCGTCGCCGCCTTCGGGATTGACGAAGTGAATACATACCTGGGTGGCGCCCGCATCAAAATGGGCTTGCAGAAACTTCTCGACGTCCGCCTGTTTGCCCCAGGCGACGGTCGCGTCGATCAGGCGATCCGAGCCACCGTCTGCAAAGTCGGCGTCCTCGAAGCCGTACTTGCGCCAGTTCTTTTGGTAGTTCGGAAGCGCGATGTTCGGGCCTCCCGCGGCCCGTGCTGCCGCGCGCGCCGTCGTCGGGTTCGCCTCCAACACCACCTTGACTTCGGGACACAGCCAAGGGTCGGGACCGAGGATTTCGCGCGCGGCCTTTGTGTGCTCAGGCGGCATGAAGTAGGGGTGTGCGCCCTGGGCGCGATCTCGGGCGAGGGCCAGCATCTTGGGGCCGAGCGCGGCGAGCACCCGTGGCGGGCCGGTCTGGACGATCTCCGCCCGCTCGGCGTCTGGGTCCTTGGGCAGACCGAGCAGGGCGCTGAAGTCGAGCCCGCGATCCATCCTGTCGAGATACTCGCGCATGGCCGTCAGCGGCGGACCGTAGACCTCACCGTGCATGCCCTCGACGATCGGTGGATGGGACACGCCGAGTCCCAACAAGAAACGCCCGCCGGACTGTTGGTCGAGGTCGTTCTGTCCGGCTGCGAGGACGCCGGGCGTGCGTTCGAACAGGGGCAGGATCCCCGTCGCAACGATCAACTTTTCGGTGTTTGCAAGCAGCGACGACGCCACCAGCATGAGGTCCCGGCGGACCGACATGGAGTGCCAGAGCGTCGAGTAGCCGAGGCTTTCGACGCGCTGGGCGGTCTCGATCACCTGCGGCATTTCGAGTGAGTCGAGCGACGCCCAGATGCCAAACTTTCCCAACTCCATGCTCACTCCTCTCGACCCGGCAGTTTCGTCGCGGTGTATCGGGGCTGCAATTCTACCAATTGGGCTATGGTCGCCCAGATGCCCCGGGCAGATCCAGAAACGCGAGCCCGGTATCGCCAGCGTCATTCTACCGTCTAGAGAAAGGGCAAAAACATGTCGCACGATGTTGTGATTCGAGGCGGTCTGCTCGTCGACGGGATCGGCGGTGAGCCTACCCGAGGCGATCTCGCGATCGACGCGGACTTGATCACTGAGATCGGTGACGTCGAAGCGCCCGGGCGACGCGAGATCGACGCGACTGGCCACATCGTGACCCCGGGTTTTGTCGACATCCACACGCACCTCGATGCGCAAATCGGCTGGGATCCCCTGCTTACGCCCGTCAGCTGGCACGGCGTGACGACGGCTTTGATCGGAAATTGTGGCGTGACCTTCGCCCCGGTTCGCCCCGGGGACAACAAGCTGCTGGCCAGCATGATGGAAACCGTCGAGGACATTTCGGCCGATCTCATCTTGCAGGGCCTGCCCTGGTCCTGGGAAGGCTATGGGGGTTACCTGGACGCATTGGAAACCCTGGATCCGGCCATCAACGTGGGCGGCCTGGTGGGTCATTGCGCAGTGCGGTTCTACGTGATGGGAGAACGCGCGGTAGACGAACAGCCCACCGAGTCCGAACGCCGGCAGATGGCGGATGTCGTGGGGCAAGCCGTTGCAGATGGGGCCGTGGGATTTTCGACGTCTCGATTCATTGGACACGTGTTGCCGGACGGTCGCGACGTGCCCGGCACTCACGCGAAATCCGAAGAACTCGTGGCCATCGCACAGGCGGTTGCCGAGAACGGCGGCGGCTTGATGCAGAACGTGTTGAACCTCTCCGGCGACTTCGACGGTGAGCTTGCGTTGATCCGCAAACTGGCCGAGACCACCGGCGATCGCGTGCTCTTCAGCCTGACCGCAGGACGCAGCGATCGATCGGGTCAGCGGCTCAACGGCGTGATCGACGAGATGGTTGCGGACGGGCTCGATGTAAACGCAGTGGCGATTCCCCGGGGCTCGGGCTTCGTGATGGGGCTCTGCAATATCTTGCCGTGGCGAAAAGGCGCGTGGAAGCGGTTGGCCAAACTCGATTTTTCCGAGCGCGTGCAGGCCGTCGAAGACTCGGATTGGTGCGAAGCGTTGATCGCGGACGCGCGCTCGGCGGCAGTCAGATTTTCGCTGTCTAATCTATTTCCGCTGGGCGGGGTGGATGCAAAGACCCCGCGCTACGACTTCGAGCCGGAGGACAGTCTGCAGGCGGTTGCCGATCGCAGCGACGAGCATCCGGTGGAGACGTTCTTGCGGCTCTCGCGTGAGAGCGAGGGCAGGGCGCTCTTCACCTTGAGGGTTTTCAATCCGAATACTCGCGCGCTGGCGGATCTCATCTCGGGCAAGCGCGTGCTTCCCGGGCTC